>Ga0081455_10003586_pt1 | contig 17811 bp, 17 predicted proteins | sample TabmetS3T2R1_FD_70207 | JGI IMG/M metagenome (GOLD analysis project Ga0081455, IMG submission 70207) | Tabebuia heterophylla rhizosphere microbial communities from the University of Puerto Rico - S3T2R1 | ecosystem: Host-associated > Plants > Roots > Rhizosphere ...
CCTCCAACCTCGCATTACATCGCGTCTCAAAGTCATGGCGGATTTGAACATTGCGGAGACGCGTCTGCCGCAGGATGGGCGTATCGCCATTCGGGTGCGCAACCGGGAGATCGATATCCGTGTCTCAGTGGTACCCACAGCCTTTGGCGAGCGTCTCGTGCTGCGCTTGCTCGACAAATCAGGTGCGATGCTCAGCTTAGAGGAGATTGGCTTTGCGCCCGATCTGTTTCCAGTCTACAACCGTCTGATTCGTCGCTCACACGGGATCATTCTGGTCACAGGTCCGACCGGTAGTGGCAAAACCACCACCCTCTATGCCACGCTGCTGCGCCTCAATGCCGCGGAGTCGAACATTATTACCGTGGAAGATCCTATCGAGTACCAGCTCAACGGCGTGGGGCAGATCCAGGTCAATCCGAAGATCGATCTCACCTTTGCCAACGGTCTCCGCTCGATTCTACGTCAGGACCCTGACATCATCATGGTGGGGGAAATTCGCGACCGGGAAACAGCCGAAATTGCTATTCAAGCCTCGCTCACCGGGCACTTGGTCTTTAGTACTTTGCACACCAACGACGCACCGAGTGCGGTCACACGCCTGATCGACATGGGGGTCGAACCATTTCTGATCTCCTCGTCAGTCCTGGCGATGATGGCCCAGCGCCTGGTCCGCCTGATCTGTCCGAACTGCCGCGAGCCATTTGCACCTACGGCTGAGGCACTTAGTGAACTGGGCTTAACGCCAGCAGACCTGACGCAGCACAGTGGCCAGTTCTTCCATGGCCGCGGCTGCGAGGCGTGTCGTCATACGGGCTATCGTGGGCGTACGGCCATCTATGAGCTGCTAGTGCTTGACGACCCGGTGCGCGATCTCATCATGCAGCGTGCCAATGCCAACATGATCAAAGCGACCGGTACACAGCGCGGCATGTGTACCCTGCTGCAGAACGGTGCACGCAAGGTGCTGGAAGGGCGTACCACGGCCGAAGAGATCTTGCGGGTTACTCAGGAAAGTGAATAGGCATGCCAGTCTATACCTATAGTGCCCTGGACGCACGGGGCAAGGAAACGAAGGGCGTCGTTAATGCCGACAGTACACGTGCGGCGCGTGTAAAATTGCGTCAGTCCGGTTTGTTCACCAAGGAGCTGCTGGAAACCACTGCTGCCGAAACGCCGGAGCGCAACAGGCGCCTGACCCTTCTGCAAACGGTGCGTCGGGTGCGTCCGCAGGATATCACCGTCATGACCCGCCAATTCGCGACGCTGCTGGCGGCCAACCTGACGGTGGTGGATGCTCTCACGGCCCTCATCGAGCAGACGGAAAACCGCACTTTACAACGCACCCTCATCCAGGTGCGCGAGAGTGTCCTGGAGGGCAGTAGTCTCGCGACGGCTCTAGGGCAGCATCGCCGTGTGTTTGCGCAGCTCTTTGTCAACATGGTGCGGGCTGGGGAGGCCAGCGGTGCCCTGCCCCTCGTGATGCTGCGCCTGGCCGACTTTAGTGAACGCCAGCTCGGGACGAGAAAGAAAATCACCGCCAAGATGTATTATCCGCTGTTCATGATCGCCATTAGTAGTCTGATACTCTTCGCCTTGCTAACGTATGTCGTGCCCACTGTGACGACCATGTTTACCAAGATGCATGGCACCTTACCCTTGCCAACGATCGTGCTCATCAGCGTGAGTAATTTTTTGCAGGCGTACTGGTGGCTCTTCGGACTGGGACTGTTGGGGCTCTTCCTGACAGTGCGGCAGTATGGGCGAACCGTACAGGGAGAGCGTCTCTTTGATACGTGGAAGATCCGTGCCCCACTGGTCGGCAAGTTAGCCTTGAAGGTGGCGATGTCGCGCTTCACGCGCACCCTGGGCATTTTGTTGCACAGCGGTATCCCGCTCCTTGATGCCCTGGAGATTGCGCGCGCGGTGGTGGATAACTCAGTGCTGGCAGCAGCTATCAACACGGCTCGGGACGCTATTCGTGAAGGGGCAGATATCGCCAGCCCCCTGAAAGCGAGTGGCTACTTCCCACCACTCGTGTCACACATGATCTCGATTGGTGAGAAAAGCGGCCAGCTTGAAGACATGCTTCTGCGTGTTGCCGAGTCCTACGATAACGAGGTAGAAACCAGTGTGGAGGGTTTGACTTCACTCGTCGAGCCGATCATCATCGTCGTGATGGCGATTGTGGTCTTTGGTATTATGCTAGCAGTGCTGCTGCCGATTTTTGAACTCAACACGATGGTGCGCTGAGCTTTATTCCTAGTCTCGCTCTCTCGCGCTAGGAGAGGGTGTCACAGAAGGTGTCGCATTATGCCGAAACATGTGCTTGGTATTGCGTTAGATACCGCCAGTATCACGCTGGTGCGACTCACCGGCAGCATGAAGTCGTATGACATCACACTGGCTACCCAACATCCCTTACCCCAACACGACGAACCACAGGAGCAAGCAGCTCTCCAACGTCAAGCATTACACACGCTGCTTGACCCGTTACGGTTGCACGGTGATACCATTCTGGTGGCCTTGCCAGCGCACAGTGCAGTGCTGCGCAATCTGACGTTCCCCTTCAAAGAGCCACGACGCATTTACCAAGTCCTCAAAAACTCGCTCGACGAGCATATGCCTTTTGAGCCGGAAGATGTGGTGGCTGACTTCTACCCTCTGCCTTCCGAGAGCAAATCTGCAGCTCAGCTCCTGGCGGTAGGGATGCCTGAAGATGTCATCACGACGGCCTTAGGACTGTTCCAGACGGTTGGCCTGGAACCCACAGTGCTCGATCTGGACGTATTTGGCCTTGCCAATGCCGCACTCTTAGGGTGCACCACGCTCCCGGTACATACCGTTTTGGTCGATGTGAATACTGAGCGGACCTTACTGACCTTGCTCAATCTCGGGATGCCAGTATTAGCACGCAGCCTGGCTTACAAGTTCCCCGAAGACGCTGAGGCACTGGAGACCTATGCGAGCCGTCTGAGCAAACACCTGCAGCAGACGTATTATGCGTGTGAACATATCTTGCAGCAGCCTTATGAACCGGATCTTCTGCTGGTGTCAGGGGTCCGTGGTGATCAGGCCAGCATACTGGCCAAAGCGCTCCAGGAAGTTGACGACATCCCGGCGGAGGTCTGGCGCCTCACGGCTAGTGCGTATAAGGTGGACCAGACACGCCTGCCGGCCCCTGACCTGGCGCGCTACGCCGTGGCCTTTGGCATGGCACTGCGTGGTTTACACCGTCGTGCCTGTGGAGTGAACTTGCGGCGGGAGCGCTTTGCGCTCCATAAAGACCTGGAGGAGCTACGGGGTCGCTTCATCGGGCTCGGGATTCTGGCCATAGGAGTCATCGGGTTAGGGATCGCGAGTCTCTATTTCAACATGTCCCACAAAGCGCAGCGCTATGCCCAATTGCAGGACGAGATCACGCGCGTTTTTCGGGCGACCCTGCCAGAAGCGCGCATGGTCCAGCCGACCGAGCAATTACGCCAAAAAATTCGCGAGCTGGAGGAGCGTCTCAAAGCCTTTGGCGGGATGACGGGGGCACAACTGTCTGGCTTACAAATCTTGCATGAGATCAGCGCACGGACACCGCCATCGATCACCCTGAACGTGGATAACCTGGCGATCACGACGGGGACTACGGATCTCGGGGGCTCGACAGAGTCGTATGACGACGTGGTCAAATTCAAAAATGCGCTCGAGGCCTCCCCATTTTTCCCCATTGTGAAGATCACGAATACCAAAACAGATGGCAACAAAATATCCTTCAAACTGACCATTAACACCTCCAAAACCTCAGGAGGAAATCTATGAATTTTTGGCAGAATATACAACCGCGCGAACGTCTGTTCCTCGGGGGGGCAGCGGCTGCGCTCGTGTTGTTCCTCATCTTCAAATTTGCGATCGATCCTCTGTTCAAGCACTCCGCTGACCTCGACCGCCAGATTGTCACGGCGCGTCGTCAACTCGCTGAACTGCACACCATGCAACAGGAGTATCAGCGCCAGAAGACCGTGGTCGATAGCATCAACAGTCAGCTCAAAAGGCAGCAGAATTTCGCGATCTTTTCACGCCTGGAAGAATTTGCTGGCCAGACCGGCATTCGCAACAAAATTCTCTACATGAAGCCAACGGTGAGTACGCCGAGCGAGGTGTACAATGAGGAGTCAGTCGAGGTCAAGATGGAGGGTGTGACCCTCGAACAGCTCGTACGTTACCTGCATCAAATTGAGAACTCGCCCCAGTTGTTAAAAATTAAGCGTCTCGAAATTAAACCACGCTTTGACAACCGCCAGATCCTCACCGCGACGTTTCGCGTCTCGGCCTTTACGCTGAAAGAGGGGATGACCTAAGTGCTGTGCCCGGCTACTGCGTAGGGCTCATTACCCCCGCCAGTTTGGCGAGACACCTTCCTGGCTTGCCAGGCGGCTACGCCTCGTGTGGAAGCCGCGGCGTAGGTACTGCGCACAGTACAAAGCCTGTACCCTGGCGTACAGTCCCTTCCTAGACTGCCCCTGTGAGGAGATGCAAGGCCTCTTGATATTTGCGTGTGGTCTGCTCCACCACGTGTGGTGGCAACTCAGGAGCTGGAGGGCGCTTGTTCCATCCTGTGTCAGTGAGATAATCGCGTACGTACTGCTTATCAAAGCTCGGCTGGCCGTGTCCAGCCGCGTACCCTTGCAAGGGCCAGAAACGCGATGAGTCTGGCGTGAGCACTTCGTCAATGAGGTACAACTGGTTGTCTAAGAGGCCAAACTCGAACTTCGTGTCGGCAATGATGATCCCGCGTGTCAACGCATAGTCCACAGCCTCACGATACACCTGTAAGCTCGTATCACGCACCTGCTCTGCCAGCCCCCTTCTCCCACCCAGCACGTGCACCATGTCCTCAAATGAAATGTTGAGGTCGTGTTCTCCCTCTGGTGCTTTCGTTGACGGTGTAAATATGGGTTCCTGCAGCCGTTCTGACTCACGCAAGCCGGCCGGGAGTTGCATGCCACAAACTGTGCCCTGCTGCTGATACTCCGCCCACGCTGAGCCAGAAATATACCCACGCACAATCGCCTCGACGGGCAAGGGTGTGATGCGACGTACAATGACAGCGCGATCACGCACTTGGGCAACCTCCTCGCGCGTCAGCGCCTCCTCAAGGTGCCGAGTGGTGAGATGATTGGGTACAAGCGTTGCCGTGCGCGCAAACCAAAAATTCGACATGGTCGTGAGAACCCGGCCCTTATCAGGAATGGGAGTCGGCAGAACGACATCAAAGGCCGAGAGCCGATCGGTGGCCACAATAAGGAGGTGTTCATCATCCACTGCATAGATATCGCGGACCTTGCCCTGGCGGAAGCGTTGCACACTATGCAAATCAGAAGTAAAGACTGTGCTCATTACGACCTCTCCTCGACGGTAAGATCGATAACTCTCAAACGGTCACGTGCCACGGCGTATGGGGTACTGCCATCCCATTGCCGGACATAACCTACAGGGCTTGTGCAGGCCGTCATACGACCCACCTGCACAGTGAGCTGCCGGTGGGTATGCCCAGCCAGGACGAGTGTCACTTTGGGACAAGATTGCCACACCTCTCCCAATAAAACACTGCCCATGAACGCCCCAAAATAATCTGCGCGGGCCTCGTGTCGGTAATGCATCATACTGCGGAATGGCAGCATATGGGTCACTCCAACGATGTGCTGGACATGGGATTCCACAGCCTGGAGTTGCTGGGCTAGGGCCTGCACCATGTGGGCGGTGATGGCCTCATCACTCAGGCGTTTGCGCCTGCCCACGGGCGTCTCTGCGGCCAGCCAATGGACAAATCGCCCGTCGTTCCAGACCAGATCCTGAAAGGTTTTGCGGCGATAATCATCGATGGTGATGTGCGTATCGAAATCGACATTGCGCAGGGAATAGTCGTACCAGCCAAGGCTACCGCAAAAGGCCACATCACCCAGCACATAAGGTTCAAGCCACAAGGGGTGGACACCGGCGGCTCGACACAGGGCTGGCAAGAGCTGATAGTATTTCTGCTGGCTGGTGATGCCGCGCTCTACCCAGGCCGCCTTCTGGACCCACACATCGTGATTGCCCGGCACAAACAGTTTTGGACATGCCACCCGTTCTAAAGCCATCAGGGTCATACCAAACTGCTTCTCCTCTGCTGCGATGTCGCCACAGCAGACGAACACATCCGGTGCGAGCTCCTGGAGGATGGTCACCATTTCCTGCCACACCAGGCGATTGGCAGCATGGTGGTCCGTATGCACATCCGATGTAAAGGCAATACGCATGGGCAGCATTCTCCACGGCCAGCATTCCAGCAGGACACAGAAGCAGGAGTGTAACATAGAATGCTTGCCAGCCGTCAACGCTATTTGTTACAAAAACAATTCCGCAAAGTCTCACTGCACGACAGACTTGACCCTACCCTTGATCTGCGCTACAAGCTCCTACCGCAGTGCGCCAAGAGAATAGCCACGCGATAGCCACGCCGCCCCTGGCGGTAGGAGGATGCCATGGAGTTGGAAGCGTTAGAACGCCGCATACGCCGGCTGGAAGATCTGGAGGAGATCAAACAACTGAAAGCGCGGTACGCCGCCTATTGCGATGCCAACTATGAGGCCGATGCGTTGGCGGAGTTGTTCACAGCCGATGCCGTGTGGGATGGTGGGATACTCGGCCGCAGTGAGGGGCGTGAAGCCATTCGCCAATTCTTCCGCGGTTCGAGCCAGCGCATTTCGTTTGCCATCCACAATATGCTCAACCCCATCATCGAAATCACGGGTGACACAGCGACTGGCACCTGGTACCTCCTGCAGACCTGTACCTATACCAACGGCAATCAGGCGGTGTTGGGGGCAGCAACATACCATGACCAGTATGTACGGGAAAACGGCGTGTGGAAATTTCGCCATGTGCGCATTGAGTCGCATTTCTGGACACCTTTTGAGGAAGGCTGGGCACACACCCAGTTCATCCAGCGGCGCTAACGGTAGGCGTCCACACGCAAGACTGCTGATCAATCGCACAAAACGACTCGAGGGTCTGCCCTACAGGAAGAGTCACAGGCATACTGGGTCCCACGACATCAAAAAATTTCTTTGAATACGTATACGATGACTCCAGTGGCGGGATCGTTATCCATGTATACATAGTTGGATTTCACCATGCTCTGCAACACGCGTTCCACTTCACCAAACAGCACACCCGTCTCGATTACCCCCTGGGTTACTGATAGACGTCCGCCGTGCTTTTGTGCCGCACGTAGCAGTTGGAGCATGAGTTCATCGTCGGCAAAGCGCGGTTGCACCTTCTCTTTCAAAGATTCACGCCAGGCTGGAGTGGCCGCACTGGGGTCACCTACCAGCTGCTTATAGAGGAGATGCTTGAGGTGCTCGAGTTCGCGGCGCACGGCAGAACTCGGCCGCTCAGGCTGGTGCTGCAGCAAAAAATTGGCCATCTGAACCTGGTGTGGTAAGGTGAAAAAATCAACGATCCAGCCCAGAAAAAATCCGCTACAGGTGAAGATATACAGGAGTCCCATAAAAGGACGCCCCAGATAAAATTTGTGCAGCCCTAAGAATGGGCCACCAAGTAACCAGAGGAGGTAGGCCACAAGTATGGACTTCATGGATGCAATCCTTACGTAGACACCGAATGCGACTCTTAATGCATTATGGCAAGGATCTACCTTCCGTACAAGCCGCGTCGCAAGTGTAAGAGCATTGCCTCATGGCCCTGGCTGTGGCATGATGTAACCGCACAGCACCCAGCATAGAGCACGCCTCTCTGTGACTGGTCCCGACACAGAGGACGCAGGCAGAGCACGTCTTGCGACCCGATACGATGTGAGTGAAGGAAGGGGAACCCCACCATGCGCATGAGCCGGTTGTTTAGCCAGACATTGCGCGATGTGCCGGCCGAGGCAGAAATCCCAAGCCATCAGCTCTTGCTGCGGGCCGGGCTGGTACGTCCATTGGCCGCAGGCATCTATAGCTACCTGCCCCTGGGGCGGCGAGCCTTGACGAAAATCGAACAGATCATCCGCGCTGAGATGGATGCCATTGGTGGCCAGGAAATCACCATGCCCGTGGTGCATCCCGCTGATATCTGGCAGGAAACCAGACGCTGGTATGAGGTAGGCGCAGAAATGGCCCGCTTCAAGGATCGGGCACAGCGTGACATGGTCCTCGGTATGACCCACGAAGAAGTCATTGCGGACCTGATCCGGCAAGAGATCCGCTCCTATCGCCAACTCCCCTGTCTGCTCTACCAGATTCAGACCAAATTCCGAGATGAACCGCGGTCGCGTGGCGGCTTGATTCGCGTGCGTGAGTTTACCATGAAGGACAGCTATAGCCTGGATGCCGACTGGGAAGGGTTAGATAAACAATACCGGGCCCATTATCAAGCCTACTTTAACATTTTTCACCGTTGCCATCTGCCTGTCATTGCCGTGCAGTCTGATGTGGGGATGATGGGTGGTCAGATGGCGCATGAATACATGTATCTGACCCCTATTGGCGAGGATACGCTGGTGCTGTGCGACGCCTGTGGCTACGCGGCTAACCGCCAGGTGGCACAGGTGCGCAAACCGGCCCCCACACCTGAGGAACCCCTGCCGTTAGAACGCGTGGCCACGCCAGGAACTTCAACCATCGACGACCTGGCAGCGTACCTCGGGGTGCCCACCAGCCGCACTGCCAAGGCAGTATTTTTCGTGGCCACGGTCGCTGACCCCGCGGACGCCAATGCGACGCGGCAGCAATTTGTGTTTGCGGTTGTTCGGGGAGATACTGACCTCAACGAGACGAAGCTGGTAAACGCTATCGCAGCGCGTGATCTGCGATCGGCACACGAGGACGAGATCCGGGCAGTAGGGGCCGAACCAGGCTATGCCTCGCCCATCGGGCTCAGCCAGGAGAACATCCTGGTCATTGTCGACGACCTCATTCCCCAGTCCCCCAACCTCGTGGCTGGTGCAAATGCCGTGGGCTATCACCTCCGGCATACGAATTACGGCCGCGATTACCGGGCGGCCCTGGTCCAGGACATTGTGGCAGCGCAGGATGGGGATGGCTGTCCGCAGTGCGGCGCTGTGTTGCGCACGTCGCGTGGCGTAGAAGTGGGCAATATTTTCAAGTTGGGGACGCGTTACACTGAGGCACTAGGCGGCATGTTTCTCGACCGCGATGGTACCACCAGGCCGGTCATCATGGGGTGCTATGGCATTGGTAGCGGCCGTCTGCTCTCCTGCATCATCGAAGAGCACCACGATGCCCACGGCATCCGCTTCCCCATCACCGTGGCGCCCTACCACGTCTACTGTGTAGCGCTTACGCAGCGCGCCCCAGAGGTGGTGGAGATTGCTGAGCGCTTGTATCACGAGGCCTGGACCGAGGGCATCGAAATGCTCCTCGACGACCGCGATGCTACGCCGGGTGTGAAGCTCAATGATGCTGACCTCATGGGCCTGCCGCTGCGTCTCACGATTGGCCCCCGTTCACTCCAGGCCGGGGGTGGCGAACTCAAGCAACGTGGCAGTGATGCCGCTACCATGGTCGCCATCGAGCAGATTATACCCACCCTCAAAGCCGAGATCGCCCGACTATTTGCCGAAAGTCAGCAGCGTGTTGTCCCGGTCCCCTTCCCGGAACAAGGGTAAGTGGCGGAACAGGGGGGTTTGCATAGGGTGAGGGTCTGTTGGAGCCAGCCAAAACCCCTCACCCCCGCTTCTCTGCGTTGCTTACTCTTCCACCTGCGTGGTTGTGCTCCCTTTCGCTGTCAAAGCAATGTGGGAGAATGAGGAATCAGGCGTAGCCCCATGCCAATGTTTCTCTTCCGCCGGAATGTGCACGACATCGCCCACGCTGATGACCTCCTGGTGCGTTTCCGTGGCGATGATGCCCTTGCCGGCGGTGACAAAGAGCACCTGGTCGCTGCTATGGGTGTGCATTTTGTTCCGAGCACCGGCACTGAAATTGACGATACCCAGATTAAAGTTGTTGCTCATCTCAGGCGTGAGCAGCGGCTGTCGCGTCACGGCACCGCCCGTGAACAAGGGACTGTTGGCTGATTCTGCGGGGATCTCGTTGGGTTTGAGTACCTTCGCCATTGGTGCATCCTCCCTTTAGTCTCTGGGTTCTCTCCTGTCGCCCGGAGATATAGTAGACTCCGTCAACTTTGGGGTCTTACGGAGACTGTTGTAACAGATCCTGACCTGTTTTTGCAATCATACTACCTCGCCTATACCTCACGTTTTCCCGACTACTGGCCGATAAGTGGCATGGATCACTGGCAAGGAAGCTATGGCGATACTCTACAAACCGGACAATCACGTACAGGACGATATATGCGCCATCAGGTCACGTCTCGCTGTCCGCCACAGCATACGCTCCCACCTGTCTATGAAGTCTTTGTAGGCCGACAGCCCATCTATACCCAGCAGCTGGACGTCTTTGCCTATGAATTGCTGTTCCGCAGCGGGGAGATGCAATACGCCGGTGTGACCGATGGGAATCAAGCCACAGCTCACGTCCTGGTGAATACCTTTCTCGAACTTGGTCTCGACACGCTCGTCGGTTCCAAACGCGCCTTTGTCAATCTGACGCGCGATTTCCTCCTCCAGGACTATTCCCTAGTTTTCCCAGCAGACCGGGTGGCGCTGGAGGTGTTGGAAGATGTCGCTGTAGATGCCGACGTGCTTGCAGCACTCCGCAACCTCTCAGCGCAAGGCTATATCATAGCTTTGGACGATTTTTTCTACCAGGAGCGCCTGCGTCCGCTCGTAGAACTGGCTGACATTATCAAGATCGACGTGCTCGCCTCTGGCCGCACGACGGTGGCGGAGCAGGTAAAACTCTTACGACAGTATGACGTACAATTGTTAGCGGAGAAGGTCGAGACCCAGGAGGATTTCACCTATTATAAAACCCTTGGATTTGAGTATTTCCAGGGTTATTTTTTCTGCCGCCCCGATGTTATTAAGGGGCAAAGGAGTCCCATCAACCGTCTGATGATCCTGGAACTGCTGGCGAAGTTCCAGAACCCGGGGACTACCTTCCGCGAACTCGAAGCGCTTATCAGCCGGGATGTCTCCCTCAGCTATAAAGTACTCCGCGCCGCCAATGCAGCCATCTACACCCGAGCCCGCAAAGTCGAGTCTATCCAGCAAGCAGTGCAGCTCGTCGGCCTCACCGCCATTACGAATATTGTCAGCCTCTTTCTCCTGGCCAATATCGACGATAAACCCCATGAGCTCCTCATCACCGCCATGGTGCGGGCCAAAATGTGCGAACAGTTAGCCAAACTCATGCAGCAGAGTAATAGTGCTACCTTTTTTACCGTTGGCCTGCTCTCCGTTCTGGACGCCTTTATGGATCGCCCGATGCCAGACATCCTCCCGGCGCTTCCCCTGGCGGATGAAATTGTCGAGGCCCTGCTAGCCCACGCGGGCATGTTGGGAGCCATACTAGGTTGCGTCCTGGCCTATGAGCAGGGGGACTGGGAGGCAGTGCAGCACCTCGGATGCCCGCGTGACTTGCTAGTCAAGACCTATCTCGAAGCTCTCATGTGGGCGACCGAGATGCAGAACACCTTTTAAATTTCTCCTGGGGAATGCCGATAGAGCCCAATAAGAAAGCTAGACCTTTGTCAGCTTTTTGACGTTTACGTCAACGTGTTGGCAATGACTGCCTGACATCCCATCATAGGGCAATGGCTGCCCTCGCATCCTCTCCGCCCCTCTTATCGCCGCCCTCTTGTGACAAGCCCAGCATATGCTGATGCCAATTGCTATAAGGATACGAAAAGGCCCGGAGGCGTAGCGCTGTTGGCATGCGATTTGCTCTATGGGAGGCGACGTTTCGAGTAGTACACGGCTATTGGGTGGAGGGCAGGGCTAGCGCCCCCACAGATGGCTCGTGCCGCCTCAGGAGGCCTACCATGCCGCAACATCAGACGCCCCGTGTCTCACTGTGTGCCCTGTCTGTGGGGTGCGCGCTGAGCGTATTCCTCGCTGACCTCATACTCCCCATGGGGATTGCTACCAGCCTTTCCTATATAGCCGTCGTGTTGCTCGCAGCCCGGTCCTCGTGGCGGGGCTCTCCCACTCTGGCCGCCCTCGGTTGTACCGGCCTCACAATCCTCGGCTGGGTCTGCGCGCTCCCCGGCAGCCTGGTGTGGATGGAGGTCACCAACCGCAGCCTGGGGCTAGGCGCCCTGTGGATCGCCGTGCACCTGGCGCACCGCCGCCAGAGCAAGGAGGAGGCCCTGGCACAACGGCGAATCAGGCAGACGCCAGATGTCGCACACGCGCACGAGAGCTTGCAAGCGGAAATGGCGGCCCGCCAACGCGCCGAGGCAAGCCTACAGCAGCAACGGGATTGGCTCGATGTGGCGCTAGCAAGCCTCGGGGAGGCAGTGATCACGACCGATATACGTCTGACGGTCACCTTCTGCAATCAGGCTGCCGAAAACCTGACCGGGTGGCCGGCTGTGGACGCACACGGCCGCCCGCTGACGGCCATACTCCACCTGCTTGACGAGACGACACGGCAGCCTATGACTGTGCCGCTCGACCAGGTGGTGCAGCAGGGCATCGTCATGGGGCTCGGCGAGCACACGCTGCTGATGCGCCCCGACGGCTATGTGCGTGCTATCGCTGGCTGTGCGACCCCTATACGAGATGCGCAGGGGCTCGCGCAGGGGCTAGTACTGGTGGTGCGAGACATTACTGCTCCCAAAGGCGTCGAGGCGCAACTGCGGCAGAGCCAGAAACTCGCCGCCATTGGTACGTTAGCTGGAGGGATCGCGCATGAGTTCAACAATGTCCTGGCGTCCATCATTGGTTTTACTGAGCTGACAGTCGATGATGTCCCTCCAGAAAGTCGGGCGTGGCACAACCTGCAGAAGGTCCTCCAGGCTGGACTGCGGGCCAAGCAGGTCGTCCAGCAGCTGCTGGCCTTCAGTCGCCAGAGCCCACCCGTGCGTGAGTCTGTGCAACTCGACGAGATTATTCGTGAAGCCCTGACCCTCCTGCGGGCCTCGCTCCCTAGCACCATCACCCTCCAGTACTACGGGAAGCCAGGTGGGGGCCCAGTCCTCGCGGATCCGGCCCAGATGCACCAGGTCGTGATGCATCTCGGCGCGAATGCCGCGGATGCCATGCGGCAAACGGGAGGGCGCTTAGAGGTGAGCCTGGACACGGTGCATGTGCTGGCGGAGGCTGCAGACCCGCCTTACCTCTCGCCAGGGGCCTACGTCCGCCTCCGCGTCCGGGATACCGGGTGTGGCATGTCACCCGAAGTCCAGGAGCGGATCTTTGAACCGTTTTTCACGACTAAGAATGTCGGAGAAGGGACCGGACTGGGCCTGGCGACCGTGCATGGGATCGTCTCAGGCCATGGCGGGACTATCACGGTCAGCAGTCGGTGTGGCCGTGGCACGACCTTCACGGTCTATCTGCCCCAACGGGAAAGGGCTCCAGCGCCAACTAAGCCTGCACCGGTGCCTCTCCTCCAGGAGCAGGGCTGCGCCCTGATGATCGACGATGAGGCCATGCTGGTGCAGCTCGGTTGTACACAGCTGAAACGTTTAGGGTACGAGGCGGTCGGCTGTACCGACAGCCGTGTCGCTCTAGACACATTTCGGGCGGCACCCACTCGGTTTGACTTCGTCATCACCGACTCTACCATGCCCGGCATGACGGGCATGACGCTCGCGCGCGAACTCCAGCAGCTCCGACCCAACCTCCCGGTCATCCTGTGCAGTGGCTCGCATGAGGACCTCGACCCTGAGCGCGCCACCGCCCGGGGGATTGCCGCCATACTCCTGAAACCATGGACTCCCCAGGAGCTGGCCCGCACGATCCAGCGGGTATGCCAGTCCAGCCAGTAGTAGGCCACACCCATCCTCTGTCACCCTTATAGGATCACCGTGCCAGACGACGGACGATCCAGGCCGGCACAGACACCTAGCAGGGTCGTTTTGCCACTACCTGACGGATCAACGATGGCGCAGGTCGTACCCGCGGTGAGGGAAAAAGAGATATCCTTGAGGACAGCGAGTGGTCCGGCTCCGGTGTGATAGGTCTTGCTGACATGCTGCACATCCAGAAGAGGAGTTGTCTGCATATGACCCGTATCATGTACCTTGTGTTGCTTTCATGCGTTGCCCATATGAGTGGCATGGCCCTGGCAGCTGCCAGGGACCACGTCCAGGAGACGAAACCCAGTGCGCACACCATTCTCTTCTTTGGCGACAGCCTGACAGCTGGCTACGGGCTCGACCCTGCCCAGGCGTTTCCAGCTGTGATCCAGGAAAAGATCAAGGCACGTGGCTGGGATTTTCATGTCATCAACGCCGGCCTCAGCGGCGAAACCACCGCTGGGGGGCTGCGTCGTATCGACTGGGTGTTGCAACGTCCAATTGCTGTCCTCGTCCTAGCACTGGGTGCAAATGACGGTCTCCGTGGCCTCCTAGTCACCGAAGCCAAGCGCAATCTGCAGGCGATTATCGACCGCACTAAGCAAAAATATCCCCGAGCAAAAATTGTCCTGGCCGGGATGCAAGTGCCAACCAACTTGGGGCGCGAGTATACTACCAGTTTTCGCACTATGTTCCCCGAACTGGCCGCTGCCAACAATGCCCTACTTATTCCCTTCTTGTTAGAAGGTGTAGGTGGCGTATCGGCATTGAACTTACCCGATGGCATACATCCGAATCCAGCCGGTCATCAAATTATAGCGGAGAATGTCTGGAGGGTTTTAGCGCCGCTGTTACAGTCCCTCCAGGAGCCGTAAATGGATGGCACCGGATACGCACTGGCGGAGCTGCTAGAGGGCGTCGGTTCTACTATGGAGAGGGTTGCGTTAACGTGCAGAGGGAGACCAGAGGTATGCCAGGCCACTCATAGCCCTTCGGCCATGAGTGGCACAACGGCGCCGGGAGCCTGGTCGGCAATAGAGGGCACAACAGCCCCTGTCGCCTGACGGATCAGGGCAAGTTTGTTCGCAGCGTTGTAGGCTGCCACCTTGTAACACTCCGCTAAGGTCGGGTAGTTAAAGACCGTTTGCAGAAAGTATGCGAGTCCCCCGCCCAGAGCGAGTACTGCCTGCCCGATATGGATGAGTTCGGTGGCTCCACTCCCAATACAGTGACAGCCCAGTAACCGGCCATCTTCGCGGTGAAAGAGCATTTTGAACATGCCGGAATCATCGCCCAGAATCAAGCCCCGCGAGATCTCTTTGTAACGCGCCAGACCCGTTTCATACGGGATCTTCTGACGCGTTAATTCTTCCTCGGTCGCCCCGACCATGGAGACCTCAGGGATAGCATAGATCCCGACAGGGAAATGACTCGCCATCGCTTCAGCCTGTACGCCGAACATCGCACAGGCCGCCAGACGCCCCTGTTCACTTGAGGTCGCTGCCAGCGCCGGAAAGCCAATGACATCCCCAACTGCCCAAATATGCTCAACAGCTGTGCGGTAGCTACTGTCGACCTGAAGCCGCCCACGTGTATCCGCTGTGAGTCCTACCACATCGAGTTGTAAGGAGTCTGTCGCCCCAACCCGCCCCGCAGAAAATAAGATCACGTCTGCCACCAGGTACTTGCCAGAGGCGAGCTGGATGAGTCCCTGAGGCTGCGGATTCTGGACAATGTCGATATGCTCGACGGCATCCCCACAGCGAAACATGACATCACTCTTACGCAACTGATGGATCAGTTCATCGCCAATTTCCTGGTCGAGAAACTCCAGAGGACGCGGCCGCTGGTCGATCACAGTCACGTGCACACCCAAGGCCGCGAACATCGAAGCGTATTCAATGCCAATCACGCCAGCCCCGACTACCGCCATGGTACGCGGGAGCTGTTGCAAGGTCAGGACCTCATCTGAGGTGATGACGGTTTGCCCATCAGGTTCAACACTCTGCGGTCTACTCGGGCGGGTCCCGACCGCGAGCAGAATGTGATCAGCGGTGAGGAGACGGTGGCCATGCACAGTATCGACTCGCACCGTATGTGGCTTCACAAGAGAGGCGAGACCATGCACCAGTTCGACGTCATTGCGTCTGAGAGCATCGCGGATGATCTGCATTTCGCGTTGCATCACGCGTCCGACTTGGCTGAGAAGCTGCGGCATAGTGGGACGCATACGCGGGGCATACACATCTGGGTCAGCCCCGTCGAGCTGTGGTTGGGTATACAGACGGCGTACCGCCTCGCGAAAGGTCTTGGAGGGAATCGTCCCTGTTTCGATACAGACGCCACCGATACACTGCTGTTTTTCGATCACAACAACTTTTTTCCCCAGTTTCGCGGCTTGAATCGCCGCCCGTTGTCCCCCTGGACCACTGCCAATGCAAATGAGATCGTACTCGTTGCGTCGTAGCATCTTCCGTCCTCTCCATACGTCGAGGCAGTTACACAACACAGCTACGTGAGACTATGACATGTCCGCCGAGTTGGTCTTCTACAGTAACCCTAGAGAGGGCACAGAGCAACAGGGCGGAGAGTTTCGTGTACTGCATGACACGCAGCGTGCGGACCTTATGGAATAACATCTGGATATCACTCCAGTGTGAAGTCAGGATGAAGAACCCCCAGTTCCGCCCCACCTTAACCGGCTATTAACCCTCTGCGCTGCCCGATGAAGTATACTGAGGGTCGCGGTGTATGACACCAAGCGGAGGAGATATGTCGCACAGTCGCTGGCCATGTGCTGTTGCGTTCCTATTCATAGTTTTGCTCGGCCTTGGAATTGGCCGTGCCATCCCGCCGGCGTTTGTCCTGCGCTTTTCCGATACGCTGCCAACGCAAGATACATCCCAGCAGACCACGTTTGCCGTGCCCCCTGTTAGCGAACCCGAAGCGCCCGTGGCACCAGCCAATAGCTGGCTCATGCGCCATGGCTGGAAGCAGGTCTGGCCTTTACGCCTCCTCGGTGCAGGGACGCCACTCTTTTTTGCCGGGCCACTGACCCAACGGTACCTGCAGCTCTCTGCGGATGATGACTACTATATTTGGACGCGCCAGATCAACGTCGATCCGCACGAGCTCCCGGTGCTGGAGCTCACCTGGAGTATCGAGCGCTTTCCCCAAGGAGCAGCGTTGGATATCAACGATCGCACCGATCGCCCACTCGTCGTGTTGGTATCATTTGGTCCGAAAGTGCCTTCGCCGGGCCTTATCCCGTCTGTGCCGCGCGGTCTGGCCTTTTTTTGGGGTGAGACGGAGACCGTGGGCGCTCTGTACACGTGCATCACGCCGAAGAACGGTCCCGCGGATGTCCGTATGCAGTGCCGGTACCCGCATGTGAAGTACATTGCCTTGCGGCGCGGTGAGGCGGGGAGTGTCCACACTGACCAAGTCAACCTCCTGGAGCATTTCCAGCAGCAGTTTCCTGAGTACTGGCAGCAACACCAGCGCGTCCCGTCGGTTGTTGCGGTGAGTTTTGAAGTCCGCTCGGATCGTACCCATACGGTCACCACTGCCCGCCTCTACAGCATCAGTTTTCGTGCCCAGCCGGCGACGTCGGTCCAGTAACTCCCTCCATGGAAAGCCACCACCACCTCCCCGGTTCCGCCGGGATGTACTTATGCTCTTGAGCCACTACACCCATGGTGAGGAGATTGGTTTTGCCATGGATGAACAGATGCGTAGCTCTGAGCATGCGTGTACTGTTGCTACAAATCACGATAAATTGAGCTGATCCAGATCATGCCTAAACCTAAAATTATCAATATGTTCATATTATACTAAAATACATCTGACAATATTTAAGATGAAGAAGGTTGAAGAGTTGCTGTAGCT
>Ga0081455_10003587_pt1 | contig 17806 bp, 16 predicted proteins | sample TabmetS3T2R1_FD_70207 | JGI IMG/M metagenome (GOLD analysis project Ga0081455, IMG submission 70207) | Tabebuia heterophylla rhizosphere microbial communities from the University of Puerto Rico - S3T2R1 | ecosystem: Host-associated > Plants > Roots > Rhizosphere ...
GCGAACCTCGCACTGGCTGATGAAGCAGCCGGATCTCGACGAGGAAGCGCTGCGCCTGCAGGTACAGGGCAAGGACATCGCCGTGATCCGGCAGACCATGTCCGACACGGTTTCACCTGTCACGGTGACCTCGCCGAGCGGCGCCACGCGCGAGCTGACGCTCTCGCCCGGCGAGCCCGGCCAATGGCGCGCCACGCTGCCTGCGGGCGAGCTTGGCCTGTGGCAGGCGACCGACGGCACGCTGAAGGCGCTGATCAATGTCGGCCCGACCAATCCGAAGGAATTTTCGGAAGTCACCTCCACAACCGACATGCTGAAGCCGCTGTCGCAGGCGACCGGCGGCGACGCCCGGCGTGTGATCGACGGCGGCAGCCTTGACATGCCCCGCATCGTGCCGGTGCGCGCTTCCAGCGTATTCCGCGGCGACGGCTGGATGGGCGTGAAGATGCGCGACGCCAGCGTGGTCAAGGGCGTCGGCGTTCTGCCTGTCTTTGCGGGGATCATCGGCCTGCTGCTCCTGCTCGGCGCATTCGCCGCCACTTGGCTGCGCGAGGGCCGCTAGGACGCGATCCTTCACAGGCGTTGCCGCGATCCCACACTGTTTCGCGATCTGTGCCGTATCCATCAGGCCTACGGTTGACAGGGTCTCCGCAGTCCGATGTTATAATGTAACATCGGTGATCCCATGAAGTGGTTCCGGCGGCACATCAAGACCGGTTCGCGGCTGGCGCTATTCGCGCTGGCGCTGCAATTCGTGCTGTCGTTCGGACACTTTCACTTCAACGCGGCACAGGCTGCGGCCGAGGTCGCGCTCCAGGCTAAAACCGGCTACGCGCAGGCGCTTGTCGCCGAAGCGCCGAGAGAGGCGCAGCAGCAGCCATCGAGCCACGACGATCCGCCCGCGGGCGAGCCGTGCGCGATCTGCGCGATCATGTCGATGGCGAACCAGATGGTGTTCGCAACACCAGCGCTGTTGTTGCTGCCTGACACCATCGAACTGTTTTTCCTCACGACCGACGCCGAGTTCGCCCATTTTGGCTCGCCTTGGTCGGCATTCCAGTCCCGCGCCCCTCCCGTTTCCTGACGATTAATCGCGTCCAAACGGATCGCCGCATCATCTGCGGCAGGTCCCGGAGGACATAGCGAAATCGATCCGTCGCAATTGACGGCATCAGGACAGGGACCATGAGAATCCTAGATGGAAAACTACTTCTCGCCACCGGCGTTAGCTGGCTGGCGCTGGGCGCGGCTGCGCACGCCCAGGACGCGCCGGCCGCGCTTCCGGACGTCAACGTGACGGCGCCGAGCCCGATCGTGAAACGGAAGCCTGCCGTGGTGCGTGCGCCGGCACGCATCGCGCGTGCCGGCACCGGCACCACTCGCGGCCGTGCCCCGCAGGCGCAACCGGCTCCCGCAGCTCCGGCTGCACCGGCGCCGCAACAGGGCGTGCTGCCCGTCGTTACCGACCAGTTCGCCACCGTCACTGTCGTGACGAACGAGGAAATCCGCCGCCAGGGCACCGCCCAGCTCGGCGACCTCCTGTTTTCCAAGCCGGGCATTACCGGCTCCACCTTTGCGCCGGGCGCCGCGAGCCGGCCGATCATTCGCGGCCTCGACGTCAATCGCGTCGGCATCACCGAAAATGGCGTCAACGCCGGCGGCGCCTCGGATCTCGGCGAAGATCATTTCGTGCCGGTCGATCCGCTTGCCACCAACCAGGTCGAGGTTATTCGCGGTCCTGCAGCGATGCGTTACGGGTCGACTTCGATCGGCGGCGTCGTGGCTGCGACCAACAACCGCATTCCAGACGCCCTGCCTACATGCGCGGCCCCGCCGTTCCAGTCCTATGGACTGCCAGCGAAAGCGCCGCTGGTTGACGCGCAACCGTCACCTTGCGTGAACGTCGAAACGCGAACGGCGGTGAACTCCGTCGATCGTGGTGTCGATGGCGGCATTTTGCTCGATGCCGGCGCCGGCAATTTCGCCGTTCATGCCGACGCCTATGGCCGCCGCTCAAGCGATTACCTCATTCCGAGCTATCCCTATTTGTTTGTGCCCGGCCAGCCGTTCAACGGGCGCCAGCCGAACTCGGCCGCGCAGGCGGATGGCGCATCGCTCGGCGCGTCCTACATCTTCCATGGCGGCTTTATCGGCGCTGCGATCACGCAGAACGATACGCTCTATCGCATCCCCGGCGTCGATGGCGCCGATCACCAGACCCGGATCGACGCGCATCAGACCAAATTCACCTCCAAGGGCGAATACCGTCCCGACGCCGCCGCGATCGAGGCGGTGCGCTTTTGGGCCGGCGCCACCGACTACAAGCACAACGAGATCGGCCTTGCCGATCCCGCCGATCCCGCCTCGCTCGGCGTGCGGCAGACCTTCACCAATCGCGAGCAGGAAGGCCGCCTCGAAGTGCAGATGGCGCCGTTCAACGCGCGCTTTGCCGCCATCACCACTGCGTTCGGCCTGCAGGCCGGCCACCAGGAACTGAATGCGCCGGGCGACGCTCCCGGCGAGTTGTTAAACGGCCTCTTCGATCCGAACAGAAACACCCGTGCCGCCGGTTACGTCTTCAACGAGTTCAAATTCAGCGAAACCACCAAGGCACAGCTCGCCGGGCGCATCGAGCACGTCAATCTCTCCGGCACAACGCCGGCCTTCATTCCCCTTGTGTTCGACGTGAACACCGACCCCGCCAGCATCGGTCCCGCGACACCGCAAAATCCGCATTTCACGCCGAAGAGCGCCAGCATCGGCTTGATCCAGAATCTGCCGTGGGATCTGGTGGCGAGCGTCACCGGCCAATATGTCGAACGCGCCCCGAAGCCGGCCGAGCTCTTCTCGCGCGGCCCGCATGATGCCACCTCCACGTTCGACATCGGCAATCCCAATCTCGGCATCGAAACCGCGAAATCGATCGAGGTAGGGCTGCGGCGGGCGGCCGGACCGCTGCGGTTCGAACTCACCGGCTACTACACCCGATTCAACGGCTTCATCTTCCGCCGGTTGACGGGCAACACGTGCGATGAGAGTGCGTGTCAGCTCGGCCCAGGCCTCGAACTGAACCAGGCATTCTACTCGCAGCGCGACGCCATCTTCCGCGGCGGCGAATTCCAGAGCCAGCTCGATGTCGGCCCGCTCAATGGCGGCATCTGGGGCATCGAGAACCAGTTCGACGTCGTCCGCGCCACCTTCACCGACGGCACCAACGTGCCGCGCATTCCGCCGGTGCGCGTCGGCGGCGGCCTGTTCTGGCGCGACGCCAACTGGCTGATGCGCGTCAACCTGCTGCACGCCTTCGCGCAGAACGATATCGCCCCGATCGCAGAAACGCCGACGCCCGGCTACAATCTGCTGAAGGCCGAGGTCAGCTACAAGACCAAGCTCGATTCAAGCTGGTTCGGCGCGCGCGAGATGACGGTCGGCCTCGTCGGCAACAATCTCCTGAACGAGAACATCCGCAATTCCGTGTCCTTCACCAAGGACCAGGTGCTGCTGCCGGGCCTCGGCGTGCGCGCGTTTGCGAATTTGAAGTTCTAGGTCAATATCGCGGTTCAACAATGAGGGTAAACAATGGCCCCATCTCACGCGCTGACAGCCATCCTGCCCTGCAACGACCTTGACGCCTCCGAAAGGTTCTACCGGCGGCTCGGCTTTTCGCGGCCAGATCGCGACAGACCGCAGGACGGAAGCGATGACACCTATCGCATCCTCTCCGACGGCAAGGGCGGCCAGCTCCATTTGACGGACGCGGTCGCGGGATGGCTGATACCGGGCCGCAACCCGTTCGGCCTCTATCTCTATACCGAGCAGGTCGATGCGCTTGCGGCGGAATTCGCCAGCGAAATGATCGAGAGGAGCGGCCCCGAGCACAAGCCTTGGGGCATGTATGAATTCTCGCTCTCCGATCCCGACGAAACCCTGGTCCGCGTCGGCTGGCCATCCCGTCCGCAAAGCTAGACTGCGGGCGTGTGTGAAGCGGAAGCTTTGGCAAGACGCATTCCGGCCAGAATGAGGATTGCGAACCGCCACTGCATATGCGACGCTGTGTAGCGCTACAACACCCTCCAAATCTCAAGGCGTCAAGATGGACAAGAACCTGCCCGAGCTCGGCGACCTCGAACGCGAGGTGATGCAACTGGTCTGGGCCAACGGCCAGGTGACGGCCGAGGTCGTGCGCGAGCAGCTGTCGCGCCGCCTCAAGGAATCGACCGTACGGACCGTGCTGCGGCGGCTGGAAGACAAAGGCTATACCAAACACACCGTCGACGGACGGACTTACGTCTATCACGCCACCGAGCCGCGTGGCCGGGTGGCGGCCAAAGCCGTGCAGAAAGTCGTCGACTGGTTCTGCAACGGCTCCATCGAGGAAGTGCTGGTCGGCATGGTCGACACGGCGATGCTCGACCAGAAACAGTTGCGCGCACTTGCAGATCAGGTTGCGAAGGCAAAGGCAAAGGGAGCTAGAAAATAATGATTGCGGTTCTGGCAGAGGCGGCGCTCCGCTCCTTTGTGCTGGGAAGCGTCGTTTGGATTGGCTTGCAGTTGTTGCGGGTGCGCAACCCGCACCTGCACATGACGTCGTGGCTCGCGGTGCTCGTAGCATCATTGGCGATGCCGCTGCTGATGCACTGGGCCACGGTGACCATCACCGTACCCGTCGCGCCGTTAGCGGCGCCGGCAAGCCTTTGGCTGCCGGAAATGTCGCCGCCGGTCTTGCCCGAGCCGGGAATCGCTGCGGCAATGCCGGCCGGCGTAGCGCAACACCTCGACTGGTGGACGGTCGCCACGGCGGTCTATGCCGGCGTTGCCGGCATTTTGCTGTTGCGATTGGCGGTCGGTCTCGTTTTGACTTGGCGCCTGGTCCGTGCCGCGAAGCCGCTCGATAGTCTCGCAGACGTGCGCGTCAGCGATCACATTGGCGGCCCCGTCACCTTCGGCTCGACCATTCTGGTTCCTCCGCAGTTCATGGACTGGGATTTGCCAAAGCGCCAGGCGGTGCTCGCGCATGAGGGAGCGCATGTCGTCAACCGCGACTTCTATATCCTGCTGCTCGCCTCGCTCAATCGCTCGCTGTTCTGGTTCAGTCCCTTTGCGTGGTGGCAATTCAGCCGGCTGGCCGAGCTCGCCGAGATCATCAGCGATTCCCAGGCCATCGAAGTGCTCGACGACAAGCTGTCCTATGCGGAAATTCTTCTCGAGCTCGTGCAAAAAGGCCGTCCAAGGCCGCTGGCTCTGGAAATGGCAAGGGCATGCACGGTACGGGCGCGTGTCGAGCGCATTCTGGAAGCAGCCGTCCTCGCCCCAAGGATCGGATGGCGAAAGCGTGCCTGGATAGCGGCGGCCATAGCGCCGGTCGTCATCGTTTCCGCAGGGTCGATCGCCTACCGCAGCGTGCCGGCATCGGCGCAAGCCCTGCATGGTGCAGCAGCGCCTGCCCTGCACAAGCCCGAGGCCATCCAGTACTACGCCATGGGCCCGGCATCGATCTTCGCCATTTCACGCGAAGGCGACGGCGTCTACGGGCAATTGACCGGCCAGCGCAAGGTTCGGCTGGCGCTGGCGCAGGACGGAAACTACTCATACCCGACCACATCAGGCCCGATCACCTTCACGGCGGGAGAAGAAGCGCAGTCGTCCGCGCTAAAACTGCGTCAGAACGGGCAGGACGTGCGGGCCGGACGTATCGCCGAACTACCCCGCGTCGGCGTCGCCATCGATCCGGCCCTGCTCGACCGCTATGTCGGCTGGTACCAGCTGACACCGACCCGTGTGCTCGCGGTGACGCGCGACGGCGACCGGATGCACGCGCGGGAAACCGGCATGCCCGCGATCGAGATCAGGCCGCAGGGCCCCGACTCGTTTTCAAGCGCACAAGACGATCTCCTCATCTTCCTGCGCGACAGCCAGGCGATGGTCGAGAAGGTTCTGATTCATGACTCGATGTCCGGCGCGAGGCTGGCGCGCAAGATCGATGCCGACAAGGCGATGACGATCGAGGAGCAATTCGCACGCCACGTTGCCCAGGCTCCCGACCGCTTCAGGGAACAGGCTCCGGCGCCGGGCAGCAAGGAGGCGGTGCTGCGCGGAATTGCGGACCTGCGGGCCGGCACCCCGAACTACGATCGCATGAGCAGGTCGCTGGCTGCCAAGATCCGGCGCCAGGCCGCGGAGCTGCACGACATCTTCGTTGCGCTCGGCGCGGTGGATTCGATCTTCTTCCGCGGCGTCGGCCCGGGCGGGTACGACATTTACGGCGCGAAATTTGCCAACGGCGCCGCCGAATTCCGCATCCTCCTTGCAGGAGACGGCAAGGCCGAGGACGTTCTGTTCCGGCCCGACGGCGACGAAACGCCGGGCGGGATTGCCGCCTGCTCGCAGGAAGCCGACCTCAAGCCGCGAGACGGCACGGCGCCGATCAGGATGCTGCTGTACAATGACAGCGGCGACGACATCCAGATCTACAAGCTGGACGGCAAGGGCCGTACGCTCCAGGGCACCGTCGGCGACAACATGACGTCGAACGTCACGACCTCTGTCGGCCACCCGCTGGTGATCGCCGACCGTTCGGGACGCTGTATCGACATCGTGCTGCCCGGACAGCGAACGCGCTACCATACGGTCGATGCGCCCCACTCCGGAGATTCGGAGCGGCCGGTTTCGCCACGCACCACGCCGCATGCCAGCAGCGAAGCGATGCTGCGTCAATATATCGAAGCGTTGGTCCAGGGCCGGCCGAACTACGATCGCATGACGCCGGAAGTTGCGATCCAGACCCGTCAGCAGCTCGCCCTCAACCAGGCGATCCTCACAAGGCTCGGCGCGTTGCGGGCCCTGGCGTTTCGCGCCGTCACCGCGCTCGGCAGCGACGTCTACATGGTACATTTCGCCAACGGCACGGCGGAATGGCGGATCGGCCTTACCAGGGACGGCAGTATCAACCGGATCGCGCTCGGTCCCAGCTCCTGAGGCACCCGCCGGGTGGCCTGGCTGCCCGGCGTCCCGCATCCATCATCGCGCTCTCCCCCGTTCAATCGGCGCTTGCGCCGCCCGATCTTGAGTGTTACGCTATGTAGCGCTACAGTTTGTAATTAAGCCGTGGACGAGGATGCCCCCTCGGCGCGGCCTCAGAGCTTCGGGACATCTGCCATGAGCAGCTCCGCAACGGCCGAGGCCGTGCTGGCCCTGAACCGGTTTGGCATGGGGCCGCGGCCGGGATCGATCACGGCGATCGAGTCCGACCCGCGCGGCGCGCTGATCGCCGAGCTCGAACGTGCGCCGACACCATTGGCCGCCGCATCCGCCTTGCCTTCCAGCACCAAAGCCTATCGCACCGTTGCGGACGCGAATGCAAAACGGCAGGCCAAGGCGATCGTCGCCAAGAAAGCCCAGGAGAAAGCGAAAGAACAGGCGAAGCAGCAAATGGCCATGGCGCCGGCGATGGCCGAAGGCGCCGGCACGACTGGCGAGGACATGGCCGCCAAGGTTGCCGCCGAGGCGGTTCCCGATCCGGGACGTCCGATCTATCTGCAGGAAGCCAAGGTCCGCATCGAAGCAGCGCTCGCCGCTGAGATCGGCTTCACCGAGCGCCTGGTCTGGTTCTGGTCCAATCACTTCTGCATTTCGGCCGACAAGATCCAGAGCATGTCGGGCGCCTATGAGCGCGAGGCCATTCGCCCTCACGTTCTCGGGCGCTTCACCGACCTGCTGCTGGCGGCCGAGGGCCACCCTGCGATGCTGTTCTACCTCGACAATCTCGCATCGATGGGAGCGAACTCGACCGCGGGACTCAACCGCAGCCGCGGGCTGAACGAAAATCTCGCGCGCGAGATTCTCGAGCTGCATACGCTGGGGGTCCGCAGCGGCTACAGCCAGCAGGACATCGTCAGCTTTGCCAACGTGCTGACCGGTTGGACACTGCTGCCGCCGGGCGACAATCCGGAGCATGGCGGCGAATTCTCCTTCAACCCGCGCCTGCATGAGCCGGGTGCGCAGACCGTGCTGGGCAAGACCTATGACGACGAAAGCGCCGAGCAGGGACGCGCCGTGCTGCGTGATCTCGCGGTGCGGCCCGAAACGGCAACGCACCTCGCCAGCAAGCTGGCCCGTCACTTCGTCGCCGACCAGCCGCCGCCCGCGCTGGTCGAGCGCATGGCGAGAACCTTTCTCGACAGCGCAGGCGATCTCAGGGAGACCACCAAGACAATGGTCGCCTCTCCGGAAGCCTGGGCGCAGCCGCCGACCAAGCTCAAACGTCCGGGCGAGTGGGTGGTGGGCATGGTGCGTGCAACCGGCATCACGCAGACCGATGCCACGCGATACACGGCTGGACAGGCATTGCTGGGCGAACCCTTGTGGCGTCCTTCCTCGCCGAAAGGCTATGCCGACGACGAGGCAACCTGGATCGACGGGATGGGACGACGGCTCGACGTCGCCAACAATTTCGCCGAGCGCATAGCGGGCACCGTCGATCCCCGGCAAGTCGTCGAGAACGTCCTGCGATCGTCGATTTCGCCGCAAGCGCAGGAAGCGATCGCGCGCGCCGAAAGCCGTCAGCAGGCCCTGACGCTGCTGTTCATGTCGGCGGATTTTCAGCGGAGGTGACCATGAGCTTTTCCCCGCATTGGCCCAGCCGGCGCGAGGCGCTGATCGGTTCCGGCGCGCTGTTCGCATGGTCGCAAATTCCGAGGCTGGCGCGCGCCGCCGGCCGCGATCCTCGCATGCTCGTCATCGTGCTAAGGGGCGCGCTCGATGGATTGGGCGCGGTGGCCCCGGTCGGCGATCCCGACTGGATCGGCTTGCGCGGAGATCGCGCGCTGGTAGTCGACGGCAAGACGCCTGCCTTGCCGCTGGATTCCTTCTTTGCGCTCAATCCGGCGATGCCGAATCTCCACCGGCTCTACGGCGCAAGGCAGGCGTGCATCGTCCACGCCACGGCAACGCCCTATCGCGAGCGGTCGCATTTCGACGGCCAGGACGTGCTCGAAAGCGGCGTCGCCCGGCCGGGCGCCGTCGACTCCGGCTGGCTCAATCGCGCGCTCGCCGCACTGGAGTCGGCGGGACGGGTCAATCCGAGCGGCAGCCGCGCCCTCGGGGTGGGCGCGGTGACACCGCTGGTGGTGCGCGGCAAGGCGCCGGTGATGTCGTGGGTGCCGCAGCGCCTGCTGCCGGCAAGTCCCGATACCCAGGCCCGACTGCTCGACCTCTATCAGCACACCGACCCCAGGCTCGCAGTCGCGCTTGAGGCGCGGATGCGGCTGGCGGCGCTGGGCGGCACGACAGGCATGGACGATCCGGCGGCGGACAATCCTTCGCTTGCACTTCAAGGCATTGCACGCATACGCGCCTATTTCGCCGAGGCCGCCGGCACCGCCGCGCGCTTCCTCGCCAAGCCCGATGGCCCGCGGGTCGGCGCCATGGGATTCGTCGGCTGGGACACACACATCAACGAGGGCGCAGCATCCGGTCAGCTCGCCAATCTTCTCGGTGCTCTCGACGGAGCGTTGGCCGCCGTCGAGACCAACATGGGAGAAGCGTGGCGCGAGACGGTGGTCGCCGTCATCACCGAGTTTGGCCGCACCGCGCGCATCAACGGCACCGACGGGACCGATCACGGCACCGGCACGGTCGCGTTTCTCGCCGGCGGCGCCATCGATGGCGGGCGCGTGATCACCGACTGGCCGGGACTGAAGACGGCCCAGCTCTACGAAGGGCGCGACCTCAAGCCCACCACCGATTTGCGCGCCGTGCTCAAGGGGCTGCTGAGAGATCATTTGCACGTCGAGGAACGGCAGCTTGCGAGCAGCGTGTTCCCCGACAGCGCCGACATTCCGCCGACAGCCGGCCTCGTCGCCTAGATGCCGGCACAAGCCAGAAGAGGAATCCCAACATGAAATCACTCGCCGTTATTCTGTCGGTCGTCGTCTCCGGTCTTGTCCTGTCCTCGGACGTCACGCCGGCATTCGCAACCAAGATGAACGGCAAATGCTGCCAGTCGTCGGACGGAGGACGCTCCTACCGGTACAGGATGGCGATGCTGCGCGCCCAGATCCCGCACACGTGCAGCGCCTATTCGGCCTCCTGCATCCGCCATTCCGCCAGCAGGTCCGACAGGTTTTCGATGTGCGAAGCCGCAAGAACGCAATGCATGCAGACGGGCGTCTATGTCGGTCCCTACAGCGGCTGGCACTTTGCCGGGATGCAGCGCATGTAGACCCGCTACCTCGCCTTGCTCCAGTCCGGCCGGATTTCGCCGGAGACGCCGTCGAAGGCGCCTTCGACGAGTTCGGCCACCAGCAGGCGGCTGTAGTCGACCGGACCCGGCATGGTCACCCTGCCCTTCGGGATCGCCTTGAAGCCGACGCGGCTGTAATAGGGCTCGTCGCCGACGAGGACGACGAGGCGATGTCCCGCCTTCCTGGCATCCGCCAGCGCATGGTCGAGCAGCGCGCGCCCGACGCCGCGCTTTCGAAACGGCGGCTCCACCGTCAGCGGCCCCAGCATCAGGGCCGGCGTATCGCCGATACAGATCGGCAATTGCCTGACGGAGCCGACCAGCAGCGTTCCGATCCGCGCCGTAAATGACAGCTCGAGCAGATGATCGACATGCTCGCGCAGGCGGTAGGCGCTCAGCACGAACCGGCCGGGCCCGAAGGTGCGTTCATGCAGGCGCTCGATCGCGTCGGCGTCGTTCGGCTTTTCCGGGAGAATTGTCAGAGAAAGGTCACTCATGGCATAGCGTTTTCTAGCGAAGTGGGCACCGGTTCGCGTTAAGAAAACGCGTAAAACAAGGTCCTTGGGGGATAGCATCTCGCGCTCGCAGGGTCCATCGCCCCGGCGGCGGTCAGCGCTTGCCGACCGGCGGCTGGGACAAATAGGCGAGCAGCTTTATCTCGCGCCGGCCACGCGAGACGGTATCGAGCACCAGGCCTGAGGAGATCGAGAGCACCGCAATGATCATCATGCCCATGGACAGCACGGCCGTAGGCAGCCGTGGAACGACGCCCTCTTCCAGATAGGTGACAAGGATCGGGATCGCGAGCCCGATCGACACCAGCACCAGGAACACCCCGATGCCGGTGAAGAACCGCAGCGGCTTCTCCGAGCGATAGAGCCGAAGGATTGTGCCGAGGATGCGGAATCCGTCGCGCCAGGTGTTGAGCTTGCTGAACGAGCCCTCCGGCCGCGCGAAATACGGCGTCGCGACCTCGGCGACCGGCAGTGCCAGTTCGAGCGCGTGCACGCTCAGCTCGGTCTCGATCTCGAAGCCGTCGGACAACACGGGGAAGGATTTGACGAAGCGGCGCGAGAATACGCGGTAGCCGGACAGAATGTCCTTGAACGCCTCGCCGAACACCGAGGCGAGAAACGAGGTCAGCATCCAGTTGCCGGTGCGGTGCCCCAGCCGATAGGCCGCGGCTGACTGGTCGACGCGAAGGCCGACCACCATGTCGAGATGCTCGGAGAGCAGCTTCTCGATCATGACCGGCGCGCTGGGGGCGTCATAGGTGGCATCGCCGTCGACCAGCACATAGACGTCGGCATCGATGTCGGCGAACATGCGCCGCACCACGTGGCCCTTGCCCTGATGCGTCTCGCTGCGCACCTCGGCGCCGGCCGCGCGGGCTACCGCAATGGTGCGGTCCTTTGAATTGTTGTCGTAGACGTAGATGGTGGTCGCCGCGGGGAGCGCTTTGCGGAAATCGGCGACGACGGTCGCGACCGCGGCCTCCTCATTGTAGCACGGCACCAGCACGGCAATGCGCAAGTCTGCCGCCGTCATTGCCGCACCACCCCCGAATCACCCCTGTCCATGGAATGCTTATACCGCAATCAGGCGCTCGCCTGTCGCGCGAAGGCCGGGTTATCCGCGACCACCTCGCGCGGCGTGAGGGTGGCAAACAGCAGGGTCCACAACGAAAGCATCGCAATCGGGACAGTGTAATAGGGCGTGAACACCGGATGCGTGATGAAGAAGACGATGTTCACCGCAAGGTTCGCGGCCACCACCAGCACTGCCTGCCTTGTGTCCGACCGGCGCCAGATTGCGGCGGTCCAGGCGATGGCAGCCAGCAGCAGCACGAACTGGACGTCGACGAGATAGGATCGCAGCACCGCCGCGTTGATTTCGGGCGTCGCGACATCCTGCCCGCCATAGGTGGTCGCGAACGGGCTGCCCGCATTGATCCAATTCGACGCCAGGGTCGGCGCGATCCCGGCCAGGAAGGCTGCACCGAACGCAAGACCTTCGATGAAGGTCTGACGGCTCCGCGCCAGCAGGAAGGCGCCGAGCAAGAAGATGCCGTAGCCGGCCGACAGCAACAGGTTCGGCAGACGGAAATTTGCCGAGAGACCGATCAGGAGGCCGACCACCATCGCGAGCCACAGCCGCTCACGCGGCGCGACGGACGCCAACAGTTTTGCGGTAAGGAATCCAGCCAGCGCGCACACGATCATGGTCGGCGCCATGGAATAGCTCGCCTTGGTCGGATTGATCATCAGATACAGAGCGCCAAGACCGAAGACCGCGGCGAGCGTCAGCGATTGACGCGACGACGCGCGCACTAGCGCAGCAAGCGCAAGTGCAAACGCGATGAGGTTCGCGACAATATAGAGCGGGACCACCTGGAAGCCGCTGGGGAACAGCGCGAGCACGGCGCCGGTGCCGGGCGGATATTGCAGGACGTATCTTTGCGTTTTCTCGATCGCGGTGTGGCACGGCGCCCTTGTGGGGTCGTTCCAATCGGCATAGCCGATATCGCGCAGCTTGCCGGCGAGATAGCGGTCGTCGTCCCTGGAAATATCAGTGTCGAAGCCGGCTAGGCCGAAACGCTGGAACAGGTGTGCCTGCCGCAAGTAGCAGACGTCGTCATAGACGCCGCGGCTCTCGTTCCAGCGCGAGATCGCGAAAATGTTGCTCGCCAGCACCGCGAGGAAGAGCACACCGATGATGATCCTGGCAGGCTTCATGGCTTAATTCCGCTGACGCGTCGCCTGCTTCTAGGGTCTGCATTCCGCTGACGCAATGGCTTCACCGCCAGGTCGGGATCGGAGGCTGGCCGTGGACGACCTCGGCGATCCGCCGTCGTGTGCCCTCGGTTGTGTCCGATGGCAGCGCATCGATCGCAAAGAAGCCGCAGGCCGAAATCTCGTAGTTGGGCTCGGGCATCCGGTCCTGCCGGAATTGCCGGACGACGTAGATCGCGACGTGGTCGCGGCGCGAGACGTGATCGTTGAAGAACAATCCGTGCAGCACCGGCTCAGCCAGCATCTCGATCCGCCCCTCCTCCATCAATTCGCGCTTCAAGGCTTCGAGGAAGGTTTCGCCGGCCTCGACCCCGCCGCCCGGCAATTGCCAGCCGGCGACATAGGTGTGATGGATCAGGAACACTTTTCCCTCGGCATCGAGCACGACGCCGCGGACGCCCAGCGTCATGCCGCGCCTGAAGCGCCAGTAGAGATGGAAGATTCGCCGCAGCAGCGGCTCGAGCCGCTTGCGCAAGGCCGCAAGGTTCATGTCAGGCGCATTCTCCGCTTCTCCTGCGATTGATCCTTGCGCGAAGCGGGCCGCCTTGCCAATAGAGGGCTTAAATCCATCCGCCCGGACCTAGAGCCAATGGCGTTCACGCTGGCGCATTTGTCGGATCCGCATCTGCCGCCGCTGCCGGCGGCGCGGCTGCGCGATCTCGCAAGCAAGCGCGCGCTCGGCTATCTGAACTGGACCCGCAACCGGCACAAGTACCACCGCCGCGAGGTGCTGGACGCGCTGGTGGCCGACATTCGCGCCCAACAGCCCGACCACATCGCTGTCACCGGCGACCTCGTCAACCTGGCGCTGGAAGCGGAATTCGCGCCGTCGCGGACCTGGCTGGAAAGCGTCGGCGAGGCGCAGCATGTCACCGTGATCCCCGGCAATCACGACGCCTATGTGCGCGCCACCAGGCATCGCGCGGCGGAAGCGTGGCGCGATTACCTGCGCGGCGATGTCGATGGCGGCAATGGCGCCTTTCCATTCGTGCGCAAGCGCGGGCCAATGGCGCTGATCGGCGTCTCCTCCGCGGTGCCGACGCCGCCCCTGATGGCGACGGGCAAGCTCGGGCCGGCGCAGATGCGCTCGCTTGATCGTATCCTGCGCGAGCTTGCTTCCGAGCAGGCGTTCCGCGTGCTGCTGGTGCATCATCCGCTGTATTCGACCTCGCGGGTGAAACGGCTGACCGACAGCCGGCAACTGCGTGCACTGATCCGGCAGCACGGCGTGGAGCTGGTGCTGCACGGGCACGATCACATCCATTCGACGATGTGGATCGAAGGCCCGCGCGGCGAAATCCCCGTGGTCGGCGTGCCGTCGGCATCTGCAATTGCGCATCGGCATTATCCGGCGGCCGCATTCAACATGTTTTCGATCGAGCGCGCGGAGGACGCCTGGCGCTGCGAGCAGATCGTGCGCGGCATCGATCGCGATATGCAGATCAGACAAATTCGCCAGGTTCGGTTGATCTAGAGATTGCGCAGGCTGGCGTAGAGCGCCAGGCCAAACAGCGCGGCGATGCCGAGGATGAAGCCGAGGAAAAACATGCCCCAGCCGCGGCGGCGCGGTTTTGGCTTGGCCTCCGGCTCCGGCACGGGCGTGGCGACCAGCGCGTGCTCGCGTTCGATCATGCGGCGGGCGACGTAATCGGTGACGGCACCGACGATGACCGGCACGTCGTGCGATTCGGCGAGCACGATCCGGCCGTAGCGGGTGTCCTGCACGAAGCGGTAGATGCGCTTGTCGCGGCCCATCAGCACGTGGGCAACGACATCGATCCACAATCGCGGCGTCTCGCCCTGGCTGATGCCGCGGTCGAACAGGTCGACGTTATCAGGCACCTGCGCGAACAGGGGATCGAGTGCGTCGTTGAGAATTTCCAGCCGCGCCACTTCGGCATCGCGGAGATCGACGACCACGCCGGTGCGGTCGGCCGCCTCGATGCGCGCCTTGCGCAGCGCGTCGCGCAGCCGCATCGGATTTTCGCTGGGGCTGGCGGCGTTTTGCGCGTCTGACATGGGCGCCTCTCTTGGACTCATAGTTCCTTCCGTTAACCTAGCAGTAACCAATGGCTCCGCAAGGGCGTTTGGTTTCAAGGGGTTAGAGCCGGCCTGCGGCGCCGCCCCGCACCTCGACCCCTCTCCCCGCAAGAACGGGGAGAGGGAGAAGAAGAGAGAAATCTGGCCCCAACATGCACTCGGCCCCGTCCGACTGGTGTCGGAACGGGGCCGATTGCCCTTGGACGTTGTTGGCTCTCAAGAGGAGAGCCGATCGATCAGGCCCTGATCAGGCCTTGGCCGAGCGATCGGGCTCCTCGACGATGGAGAAGCGGACGCCTGCCTTGTGGCGGTTCTCTTCGGAGACCTCCTTCCAGCAGTCCTCGGCTTCCTTGCGGGTCTTGAACGGACCTCTGACCTGGGCGGAGCCTTCCACGAGCTTATGGAAGTTCATCGAGCCGAACTCGCCGCCAATCACCCAGAAAAGGCTGCCATTGGTCATTCCGTAGTCTCCTGTTGTCCGACTAGCGTGATCAGCCTGGAATACGACGAGACTCCAGGCTGATCAACTCCACCGTTAGCCGAACTGGTTCATCGTATTGTGAGCGCCGCCCGCCTTCAGAGCCGCCTCGCCGGCGAAATATTCCTTGTGTTCGTCGCCGATGTCGGATCCAGCCATGTTCTGATGCTTGACGCAAGCAATGCCCTGACGGATTTCCTGCCGTTGAACGTTCTTCACGTACCCAAGCATACCCTGCTCGCCGAAATAATCCTTCGCGAGAGTATCCGTCGACAGCGCTGCCGTGTGATAGGTCGGCAACGTGATCAGATGGTGGAAGATGCCGGCACGCTTTGCTGAATCGGCCTGGAAGGTGCGGATGCGCTCGTCGGCTTCGATGGCCAGCGGCGTATCGTCGTATTCCGCCTTCATCAGCTCGGCACGGTTGTACTTGCTGACGTCCTTGCCGGCTTCCTTCATCGCGTCATACACCTGCCAACGGAAGTTGAGTGTCCAGTTGAACGACGGCGAGTTGTTGTAGCACAGCTTCGCGTTCGGGATGACCTTGCGAATGCGATCGACCATCTTGGCGATCTGCTCGATATGCGGCTTCTCGGTCTCGATCCACAAGAGGTCGGCGCCGTTCTGCAGCGAGGTGATGCAGTCGAGCACGCAGCGGTCTTCACCAGTGCCGGGACGGAACTGGTAGAGGTTGCTGGCAAGCCGCTTCGGGCGCATCATCTTGCCGTTGCGGTTGATGATGACGTCGCCATTCCGGGCCGTGGCGGCCGTCACTTCCTCGCAATCCAGGAAGCTGTTGTACTGATCGCCGATGTCACCGGGCTTGTGGCTGACGGCGATCTGCTGCGTGAGACCGGCGCCGAGCGAGTCGGTGCGGGTCACGATGATGCCGTCTTCGACGCCCAGTTCGAGGAAGGCATGGCGGCAGGCGCGGATCTTCGCCAAAAACACCTCGTGCGGCACGGTGACCTTGCCGTCCTGGTGGCCGCACTGCTTCTCGTCGGAGACCTGATTCTCGATCTGCAGGGCGCACGCACCCGCCTCGATCATCTTCTTGGCAAGCAGGTAGGTTGCCTCGGCGTTGCCGAAGCCGGCGTCGATGTCGGCGACAACGGGCACGACATGGGTCTGGAAGCCGTCGATCTTCTCGATCAGCGCCTTTTCCTTCGCCTTGTCGCCGGCCTCGCGGGCCGCGTCTAGGCTGCGGAAGATATCGTTGAGCTCACGGGAATCCGCCTGACGCAGGAAGGTGTAGAGCTCTTCGATCAGGGCCGGCACCGAGGTCTTCTCGTGCATCGACTGATCGGGCAGCGGTCCGAACTCGGAGCGAAGTGCTGCGATCATCCAGCCGGAGAGATACAGATAGCGGCGATCGGTCTTGCCGAAATGCTTCTTCACCGAAATCAGCTTCTGCTGCGCGATGAAGCCGTGCCAGCAACCGAGCGACTGGGTGTACTTGGTCGGATCGGCGTCATAGGCAGCCATATCGGCGCGCATCAGCGCCGCGGTGTAGCGGGCGATGTCGAGGCCGGTCTTGAAGCGGTTCTGCAGGCGCATGCGCGCCACGGCTTCGGCGCTGACGCCGTCCCAGGTCGGCTTGGTCTTGAGCAGCGCTTCAGCAGCTGCAATCTCGCTCTGATAGGAAGCCGGTCCCTGGGTGATCCCTCGTGGCTGGTAGTTCATAGTGTATCCCTTCGACATTCGTGACAATGCATTGCGAAATGCGTAGCAAGAGCTAAACGCGAGATTCCTTAATAGAGATAGGGGACTTGTATTTTATTGGTGATGTCATGTAACATATGAACTTGTAGCATATGTTAGTTTGTAAAGATTGTCACAACTCGGGCCAGAAAGACTGACCTGGATTGGGTTGGTTCCAGGGCCTTCATCCTTCGAGACGGCGCGTTGCGCCTCCTCAGGATGAGGATCTGACGTCGATGCCGGTCTAACCCCTCATGGTGAGGAGCGCGGCAAGCGCGTCTCGAACCATGAGGCCCAGAAGGTGTCCTTAAGGTTCAAATCGAGGAGGCAATAATGCCCTCTGATTCCGGAAAGAAACTGTTCGTCGGGCCCCGGTTCCGGCGCATCCGGCAGCAGCTCGGGCTGTCGCAGACCCAGATGGCCGAGGGGCTGGAGATTTCGCCGAGCTACATCAACCTGATCGAGCGCAACCAGCGCCCGGTGACGGCGCAGCTGCTGCTCCGGCTGGCGGAGACCTACGACCTCGATTTGCGCGATCTTGCCACCGCCGACGAG
>Ga0081455_10003588_pt1 | contig 17805 bp, 16 predicted proteins | sample TabmetS3T2R1_FD_70207 | JGI IMG/M metagenome (GOLD analysis project Ga0081455, IMG submission 70207) | Tabebuia heterophylla rhizosphere microbial communities from the University of Puerto Rico - S3T2R1 | ecosystem: Host-associated > Plants > Roots > Rhizosphere ...
GGCGGAGGCCGCGACACGATGGCCCAGGCCGGCGGCCGCGACCCGGAGAAGCTGCCGGACGCGCTCGCCGCCGCGCGCGCGGAGATCGAGCGCGCGCTGCTGAAGCATCTGCGAAGCGATGCTTAAGCGACCGCGATGACGACTCTCGACGAGAGTCGCAGTGGTCGCCGGGTTCTGGCGCTTGATTACGGTTCCGCCCGCTGCGGCGTGGCGGTCAGCGATCCGACAGGTACGCTCGCCACACCGCTCGACCCCGTCCTGCGACCCGGCAGCAAGAACGGCTTCCAACAGATCGTCAGCCTGGTGACCGAGTTGCAGGCCGAGCACGTCGTCGTCGGCCTGCCGCTCTCGCTCTCCGGCCGCGATTCCGCGCAGACCGCCGAGACCCGCGCGTTCGCGGCGAAACTGGCCGGGGCGGTGGATGTTCCGGTCGAGCTCTACGACGAACGCTTCACCACCTCATTGGCCGCTCAGGCTGGGGGGACGACCTCATTGGACTCGCGCGCGGCGGCTGTCCTGTTGGACGAATGGCTGCATCTGCCGATGAAGGAGGGGACGGACTAAGCCTCGCCCTGGAGAACCCCGCCAAATGAACCCCTCGTCAACCCCGCCGAGCACGCCAGACGCGGTGCTCGCAGGTGCTGCGGAAAGCGCCGAGCCGCCTGACGCGCTCGATGCGCTGCTGCGGCAGATCGTCGGCGGGTACTTCGTCCTCACGGACGGGCAGGGCGCGGTCTCCAAGTGGTCCGAGCCGGCTGAGCTGCTGTTCGGCCGCGCCAGCGAGGAGATCCTCGGCCAGGGCTTCTTCGAGACGCTGATCGGCGGCACGCTGCCGCCCGGCGGCCAGGCGTGGCGCGGCTTCCTCGACCTCGGCGAGCCGCCGCAGGTGCCCGGGACCGTCGAGCTCGTCGGCCGCAGCACCGACGGCACCGAGTTCCCGCTTGCCGCCGTCTTCGTCCCCGTCAAGCTCGACGAGGGCTTCGACTTCTCGCTGTTCCTCGAGGACCTCTCCTTCGAGCTCCCGATGAACCTGATGCTGCTGCGCATGCGCCAGCAGCACCCGGTCGTCGTGCGCGCGCTGCGCCAGGCGATCGAGCCCGTCGTGCAGCCGTGGGAGGGCTGGCGCACGGCCGGCACCCTGATCGTGTTCACGCCGCTGGCGGCGACGCCGTGGGTCGACGAGGAGCTCGCGCGCCGCTCCATCGAGCGCGAGGCCGCCGACGCCGCCGCGATCATGGCTCAGGCTCGCGAGACCCTGATCGCCGCCGGCGAGCGCTCGGCGGGCCTCGCCGCCGGGGAACAGGCATCGACGTACTTCGCCAAGGCGGCCGAGCTGACCGAGGATCCGATCGAGCGCGCCGGTCTGCTGGAACGCGGCGGGCAGGCCTCTCGCTTGGCGGGCAAGCTTGAGGAGGCGGAGCAGCGCTACGAGACGGCGATCGAACTGCTCGAGGCGGGCGGGGAGCGCGAACGCGCGGCGGTTGTCTCCGCGAGCCTTGCGCGGCTCGCAGAGTCACGCGGAAACATCACCGAGGCGATCGAGCGCCTGGAGAGCTCGTACTCGGTGCTGGCCGAGGGCGAGCGGGGGCCCGATCTGGCCGAGGTGGCGGTTCAGCTGAGCGTCCTCCAGTCCTACACGGGCGACGAGCGGGCGAACGAGCACGTCGAGACCGCGCTTGAGATCAGCGAACGGCTTCGGCTGCCCGAGCTGATCGCACGGGCGCTCAACGTGAAGCACATCCTGCTCACGCAACAGGGCAGGCCGGAGGAGGCGCTCGCACTCCTCAAGCGCGCCTTGGAGCTGGCGCTGGAGCACGATCACACCGAGGTCGCGATCCGGGTGCGGAACAACCTGGGCGAGGTGCTGGCGACGGCGGGGCGCCGCGAGGATGCGCTGGAGGAGTTCGAGGCCGGCCTCGAGCTGGCACGCCGGCGAGGGGACCGGCCCTGGGAGGGCTCGCTGCTCTCGATGATGCCGATCCAGCTCTTCCATCTCGGACGCTGGGACGAAGCACTCGAGATTGCGGAACAGGCCTGGGCGCATGCGGATCCGATCGCCGATCTCGACACCGCCAGGGGGGTCGCTCTCGTCGCGCTCGCACGGGGCGACGCCAACTCCCTGCCCGAGCCCCGCGCTCCGCTCGACGCCGCCGAGTCGGATCGCCTTGAGGCGCGGACCGCTGAAGCCCTGCTTGCGGCCGCCATCGCTCAGCATCGCGGCGACCCGGCAGTAGCTCTGGAGGCCGCCCGCGCAACACTCGCCGACCGAACCGATTCGCTGCTCGACGAGTCTCGGATCGAGCTGGTCCGGATTGGGCTCGAGGCGGCGATGGCCCTCGACGACCTCGCGGAGGCCGAGCGGCTTCTCGGACACGGGCGATGGCTGCTGGAGGGCATCGACGTGGGGAGCAGCTTACGGGACCCCCATGACCAGGAGAAAAACCCGAGGCGTGGTCTCCCCACGTCCATGGTTCAGCACACGTGATGACGAGAGGCGTCCTCAACGCTGCTTTATTAGGTGCTCCACGCGATGGCGTGGATTGTAGCAAAGAGAGCACCGGCGTGCCTCGTCTGGCATCTGTGCATCACAGTGCTGGTGGAGTGGATTTCCGCAGTATGTGCGATAGCTTCTGCCATGTCTGCCTGCCCCGCTTGTGCAAAAATCACGAGTTTCGCACGAAAACTCAGATTCCCCCGGATTAACCCTACAACGTCACTTTAGCACCTCGACCAAATTTGCACACGTAAAATCACGGTTTTGCGGTCGTAAGCAATGAGGGAAAGAGGCCTTTTGCACCCCCATAAATCCTTGTGCTAGAAGAACATGCTTTAGAAGTGTCGCTGTAGGGATAAATGCCTCGAACTTCGGTTCGGAGAGTTGGACAGGAATCGGCGTCGTTGCAGGTTTTGGTGCAGTAGTGCTCATCATGCAATGGCCTTATGGAAGGAATGGTGATATGACCTAGCGAAGCGAATTACTTCAGAGATTACAAAAGGTTAGGGCCAATTGCAAAACTCGCAACCAGTTAAACAGGTTACGTGAGGCAATAGGGGGCAAAAGAGGAGCAGACAGTAGGTATAAAGGGTCGTTCGTGAAATGGAGTGGATAGACGTTTTGCGCTATACTCGCTGGCATGCGGTGCTGTCGCGGCAACCGTTGCTGCAGACCCGCCAGGTCTTCTCGGTTTTGCAGAAAGGGGCAAAGCTATGACGGAAGTTGCACATCAGACGGGCAGTGATCAGACCGCTCTGCGTCCTTTTCATGTGCATGTTCCAGAAGCGGAACTTACCGAATTGCGCCGGCGCATTCACGCGACAAGGTGGCCTGACCGGGAAACGGATGCCTCGCAAGGCGTGCAGCTCGCGACGATGCAGGCACTCGCGCGCTATTGGGCGACCGAGTACGACTGGCGCCGGGTCGAGGCGAGGCTGAACGCGCTCCCGCAGTTCCTCACCGAGATCGATGGGGTCGACATTCATTTCCTGCACGTTCGTTCGCAGCACGACGACGCGTTGCCGCTCATCGTCTCGCACGGATGGCCCGGCTCGGTCATCGAGCAGCTGAAGATCATCGAGCCCCTGACCCAGCCCACGGCGCATGGCGGCAAGGCATCGGACGCTTTCCATGTGGTGATTCCGCACATGCCGGGCTACGGGTTTTCGGGCAAGCCGACCACCACCGGCTGGGACCCCGTGCGTATCGCCCGGGCCTGGATCGTGCTGATGAAGCGCCTCGGATACCAGCGCTTTGTCGCCCAAGGCGGCGATTGGGGTGGGGTGGTGGTGGACATGATGGCGGTAGAAGGCGCCCCGGAATTGCTCGGCATTCATACCAATATGCCTGGCGCTGTTCCAGCCGACGTGTGGAAGGCGGTCCAGTCCGGCGGTCCGGTGCCCTCCGGTCTCTCCGACGAGGAAAGACAGCGGTACGAGCAGATGCAAGGCTGGTTTGCAAAAGAAGTGGCCTACGCCCTCCAGATGGGACTGCGTCCACAGACGCTCTACGGCATTGCGGATTCCCCCGTCGGCCTGGCCGCCTGGATGATCGACCACGACCTGCTGAGCTACCAGGCCATCGCGCGCCTGTTCGTCGATGGCACGCCCTATGGCGCGCTGACGCGCGACGATGTCCTCGACAACATCACGCTCTCCTGGTTGACGACCACGGGGATTTCTGCGGGACGCCTCTATTGGGAAAACACGTTACCGTTCTTCGCACCGAAAGGCGTCTCGATCCCGGTCGCCGTGAGCGTGTTTCCTGACGAGGTCGATGCCGCGCCGCGCAGTTGGGCCGAACGGGCGTATCCCAAGCTCATCCACTACAACCAGCTCGATGAAGGTGGGCACTTTGCAGCCTGGGAACAGCCCAAGCTCCTGGTGGAAGAGCTGCGCGCGGGGTTCAGACCACTACGCAAATCGCTCAATTTCTAGCAGTTTGTAGCGCGTAAAATCTGGCGGAGACTCGGTGAATCTCCTCTCCGTTGCAGGGCTCATCGCCTGCAAAGACGTGAGCCTTTTCGAGGCCTTTTCGTGCCCATGGACACTACCTTTGACCTTCTACAAACTGTTAGAAATTGAGCGACTAAGGTTATCGCTACTTGGGAGAGAGGGAAGAACCTGGCTCTGCCTGCTCTATACCATATCAATTTCACCTTTCCAGCTTGTTGCTATATATTCTCGTAGTTCTGGACGAGAGCGAGCTTTGTCCTTCCAATGGTTTGCAAATAAAAATCGCTCTATTAAGGCCCTCTGAGATTTTGTCCTTGTACTTTCCTCTAATGTTTCAAGCCGGATAATCAGCGACATGAACTTGTCAATCATATCTATTTTCATGCTCCCGTCTTCATCTAAGTCGTTATATCCCTTTTCAATCCTTTGGGCGAGTACAGGCTTCAGCACTTCATTATACAGCTTATTACTCACGATCCACCTGCGCACTTGACTGATCTCTTTGTCATTCCAGAACTCTGCATAGAGCGCGCGAAAATCATCAACCCATTGTTTCCGCTTTTGATGGAGCGATACGAGGGTCACGGTCACTCCTGCACAGAGCGAGGTCATGAGTACGCCAGTGCCGCTCATTAACTGTCCAATCTCTCCCCACGTCATTGGTGCTCCTCCTCGTTGTATTGGAAACGCCTTCCTCTGAGGCACTGCTCACAGCCATAGGATGCAAATAAAAGATACAAAATTGTTGCAAAAGTGATGCTCTACGCCTATCCTTTCGGCTGTTTCCAACCACAAAACCTCACCCACAGTGGCCCTCCGTCGGTACGGAAAGGAGGCCCTATGCGCACGATTCACGTCTATCGAGCTGCCCACAATTATTTCGTTGATGGTATCTATTGGGGAGACGACGAAGAAGGCGTGAAGTTCTACCTCGAAGTCACGGGAGTGCCCTCCGACGAGATCACAAAGGCATTAGAACAGATCGCGCAGGAAGGGACATACACGGTCAAGACAGGTGGGGGTTCTCACGCACTCGCCATAAGAGTTCCGGCATAAGGGCATGAGGCGAGGGCAACACAATTGCCGCCAGGGCGACAGAAACAGGTGGACGCCCCCGAGGCAGAAGATACCCTTCCCACTCTGGCACGCACTCGCCGTTCACTAGGCGATGGATGAACACCCGGAAGTCATAGCGCTCCTGTTGCAACACAAAGACTACCAGTGGTTTTCTCGTGCGCTAAGCGGGAGGCATGTTGAAGAAGGCCGCGGCCGCTGGGTTTGCCTCGTTGATGGTCCCCCACTGATCCGTAATCAGCAAAGGCATCGGGGCGTCATAAAATACCGAGGCGCCAGCCCTCGTCATGAATTCATTTACATATATGTGGAGTGAAGCCGACCGTGTCTGATAAATCGCAGTTCAGCAAGCAACCATGCGGGGTAGACTGTAGCTTTGCACATTGAGCGTGCAAAGTTACAAGCTAGAGAGCAGGTGAGAGGAAATTTCTTCCCACATGTGTCCTGTGTTCCCTGATCAGGTCCAGCCCCTGATCCGGACAGGCCAACGTGAGGGTGTCCCACCGGACGCTGTGGGCCCACTGCCTTGGGGCATGGCCCCTGGTGGAGTGACAGCTGACGAGAGTAGCTGCGAGAGGCACACCAACACTGGGGAGTCGTGGCAATACATCGCTAGCCGTACGTCAGCCGGCGCCCCACGGCCGCCAGGGGTATCCGGTCGCGAGCGCGTGCCGTGGCCATGGCAGGGCGCGTGCGCCAGTTCTCGCGCCTTGCTACCAGACACGGGAGGCTGCTCTGGTCATGAGCCGTCGACTCAGACGTGCCATGGCTTGGCTGTGGGCAAGCGTAACCTGTCTCTCACTCTGAGCCCTGTCCTCTCAGAATGAGCGTCCACGTGGCTCGATACCCCTGCCCGCCAGGGGACCCAAGCACCTCGTATGGCCCCGGAAGATCCTGGCATACAAGTTGCTCTTCCTAGACTCGAGCACTGCGGTGCCTCGCACTGCAGTCACGCCGTGGGACTATGGGTGCAGGGAGACAGCAAAGGAGCAAGACTATGACCAGCCAACAGGGCACCGCAGCTTCGGGCGAGCAGGCGACCGGGACCAAGGACACCACGTACGCGCTCGTGAGCGTCCTGTATCACGCGCTCCAAGGGGCCGAGACGTCGGGGACGTATTTCCAGGATGCCGCAAGGGCAGGTGATCAGGAGCTCATGCAGTTTCTGCAAGAGGCGCAGGCGTGGCAGCGCCACCTGGCCAGCCAAGCGCAGGCGCTTCTCACCCGGCGGTTGGGCCATGGTGATGGACGGGTGTGGAATCCAGAGGCCAAAATCTGGAACCTGACGCTCATGGCCTAACCCGGACGCTTCCTGACGGAGGGCATGAGCGGAAAACGGCGTGTTTTTCTCAGCATGCGCGCTTAGTGCTGCGCTCGAGACCTCCTGGAGGATGGTGTCGCAGGGAGGGGAAGGCAGTTCTGGGCCCAGATGCACACTTCCTGCGCTCCATGGCTGTTACAACACGCCTCACCGTGCGTCGTGCATTGACGGCACCGCAACATCGTCTAGTGAACACGTGCTACTGGCCTTGCCAGTGGGCCATGGTACGACCCTCTCATGACACCTTACAAGAGGGGGACTTGCTGTGAAAACCATGCCAGAGTTTGGGACCATGCGCGAGAATGAGGCTGCCTTCGATCTGGCAGTGGCGTCCATCAAGAGTGGGGATATCGCCTGGGGGCGCGCGATCCTGACCGCCCTGCGGGACCACATCTGGAGCACCGCGGAGCCGAAGAGCACCCAGTGGATGCTGCCGAGGGTGCTTCAGCTGCTCGAGGGGCTCGCGACCTGCACCCCCACGACGCCCTCATAAGATCAGGAGGAGCACCCGTACGCAGGAAGGTACTCCACCACACAGCTGTGCCGCTCTCGTCCGTTGCCGACGGCACGCGCGGGGCCTCCAAGAAGTTCCGAGACCGACACGTTCTTGCGCGCTCTCGGCGCACTCCTGCTCTGATCCTCGCGGGGAGGGGCCTGTCCACTCCCCGCTCGTGGCGCATGAGGGTGCCTCCCAAGGTATGGCAGACCTGCTCGGCAGGTTCGGTCCTCACGCTCAGGTGGCCACGGCCCTCCTCGGGCTCTACGTGTTCGCCGAACGGGAGGCCTTGGACCGCTGGGAATGGCGCTATGTTGGGCTGGGGCTCGCCGGCGGCCTCGTGGTGGCCCTGAGCGTCGCGTCACGGTCATGCTCTCAGCCACGCCTCTGCCCCATCGCTGCCACTGGAGGTCGACGGGTTGCCAGAGCCGGTATAATTGCCCAGGCAGTGCTCGCGGGCTCTGCGGCGTCCTGGCAGGCTCACCCTGACCACCGCCCTCGTGTCCCATCAGGGAGTGGAGCCGCCTGTCCCTGTTGCACAGGCATGTGATGAGGAGCCCTGCGGTACCGTTGCAGCCTCGGGGGCGTGGGCGGTGAGATGGTGCAATAGCAGCGATGAGCCCGATCTCAGCAGATCGCTGCACGCCCGACGCAGATGAACACAAGGCTAACGTGGATGATCCGCGCTGTCGTGAGCGTGGCCACGTCTCACGCGGCAGCTCTGGTGTGGAGATGATGTATCAGGATTTTTACCGTCTCAAACGTATGCCGTTCCAAATCACCCCCGACCCCACCTTTTTCTTTGTGAGTGCGAGTCATCAAGCAGCGTTGGACACCTTGACCGCTGGGATTGACACCCGCCAGGGCTTGGTGACCATCACGGGCGTCAGCGGGGCGGGGAAAACGACGCTGGTGCGCGCCTATCTGGCCCGCGTCGCGCCGCCGCAGCGCACTACGATCGTGCTCTGGCAGGCGCCTCTATCCTTCCTGGAGGTCCTCACCCTGATGGCCCGTCATTACCAGGTGCCGGTGACGACCGACGCGCCTGAGGCCCTGTGGACCCACATCCAGCAGCGCCTCAGGCAGGAGTATCGCGAAGGCCGCAATGTGGCCCTTATCATTGATGAAGCCCAGCACATCCCCCGCGAGACCCTCGCGCAGGTGCTGGCACTGACGCCGCTCACCCCCACCGGGGAGCCCCTCTTGCAGCTGGTGCTCGTCGGCCAGCCGGCGCTGGAGCCCTTGCTGGCCCAGGTACGCCCACGCGTAGAGCTGCGCCGCCTCCACACGGTGATCCGGCCCCTGACGCCGGCCGAGAGTATGGCCTATATCCGTCAGCGCGTGGCCAGGGTGGCCCTGCCGGGGGGGCCGATCTTCACCCCGGAGGCTCTCGCGGCCTTGGTACGCCACACCAACGGGGTGCCACGTGATGTGAACTGCCTCTGTGCCAACGTCCTGCAGGCCGGATTCCAGGCGCAGCAACAGCCGATTACGCCTGCCCTCGTGCAGCAGGTCGTAGCCGCGTCTACGGGCTTAAAGCCCTGCCCGCGCGGGCAGCGAGGTCTCACCGCGGCGGCAGGTGTCGCGCTCCTGATGGGCCTTCTGTGGGGCCCACCCTTCGGCCTCAGGCCGCAAGCCTTACGTCACAGCCCTGCGGGACGCACGCCAGCGCTGCTGGAGGTGCCACCGCCCGTGCGTACACCTCCCGTGGTGTCGCTGAGCCCGCCACCGCCAGGAGCCTCCCTTCTTGACAGTGCGGGTGGACCCACCCCGGGTGAGGACGACGTCCACCGCGCGTCGGTCGAGTCGCAGGAACGTCAGCACTTAGAGTCCCCGCCGGCCCTGCCCCCGCCGCGCGCCAGTCTGCCGCTACGCGGCACGGCGTTCGTACGCGGCACGACTGTCCCAGCACGTCCCACGGAAATTACCTCGCCGCGCCATGGCGCCACCGTGGGGCAGAAAATCACCGTCGCAGGGGTACTAGCGGGCCTGCGGCCGGAGCAGCACGTGTTTGTGTGCGTGCAGTCGCAGGCCTTTGGGCGTCTGATCTATCCCCAGGGCGAGGTCTTCCCTGATCGTACAGGGCAATGGACGGTCACGAGCATTTATGCAACGCCCGGCTATCGGTATGCGACGTTCCTGGTGCACACCACTGACCCCACGGCTGTGGCCCTACTGAGCACGCCCCGCGCGAGAAAATACGGGCTCCACGACCTCCCGCCCCGTACCGAGCGTCTCGGTCCGCCGGTCGTCGTCATGCGCGAGTAGCGCGTCGGCGCTCTCTGTGAGGCAGTCCGCCTGCCCTGGCCGAGCGCCTCCCGAGCTGGGGACCACCCGGCAGGGGGCGCGCAGACGCCTCTGCCTGGCCTCTGAGTTGTAGATGTACAGTCGGCGACCTCGGGCAAAGCCGGAGGCTGGCACATCAGGGCCCCGCGCAAAGCGGTTGAGGTGCGGGGCTATCGTCCGGTCCCCGCACCCACGGCGGCCCGAATAGCCTGACACAGCTCTTTGATGCGGGCACACCGGCTGTCCATATACGTGCCATGCTGTTGCTCCATGCTAGCTTGGGCGATAACATCGGCCAGCTCATCGGCGAGTTGGGCAATCTCCGTCGTGTGCTGCTCGACGTGCTGGAGCGCTTGCTCGCTGAGCGTCTTCGGCATAGGTGTTTCCTCCTCTCACAGCCCGACTCCTGGGTCGCAGAGGGCTGCCCCATCTGCTCTCGGGCCCACCTCTGCGCCTATCCTCACGGTGTGTGGGGTCTTTTACCAGTATACCCGCTGCAAGGAGGGCAGGGGAACGCAGCGGCATCTTGAGGCACAGCACATCCAAGAAGTGTGCAGCTGGCGGGACGGCCCACCCTGTGTCGCTTCACCGCGGCCGGGCGGCGCGCAGTAACTGCGGCAAGTCGAGGGCTGTGGACGGGCGGATATCCGCTTTCAGGACCGTCTGCATGAGGTGGGTGGTGTACCTCCAGCCTGCGGATAATTACCTCGTCTCGAAAACCGGGTAAAATGCCCCCCTAGCAACGCTATTGAGAGGGGTGTATGCGATGATTCCGCACCAATTTTGCTACCTGATGGTTGTCTTGGGATTTCTATGGATCTTTTGCATGCTGCAGGTTGCCTGGCCCAGCCAAGGCGGGGTGACCCCACAGAGGCCCGGCGAGCCCGAGTCTATCAAACCCCGGCGCACCCGTTCCAAAGCACCTCAACCGTTTGCGGGCCTGACCCACAAGCCCCCTTGCGCGTTGTGTGCACACGAGGCCTTCCATCCCACGCCCCTGCCACCGATGCGTCCTGATCCGATGTCCCCGACCCACCGGCGGCCGCGTCAGATCGATACCTCCAGGCATTTCTGCCCCCATGAAGGCTGTGACTACCGAGGCTGGTTGGGGTTGGGGAATCTCCGTGCCAACGGGCATCCGAATGGCGGTCCATGGCGTCAATGCCACTGTGCCGCCTGCGACGGCTCCTTTCCCGAGCATCATGGCACCCTCTTTCATGGCAAACGGGTGGCGGTGGAGCTCATCGTGCGCGTGCCTGGCCGAAGGCCTGGGCATTCGGGCCACCGCGCGGGTCTTTGAGGTCGACCCGAACACGGTCCTGCAGTGGTTGGTGGAAGCCGCCGAGCAGCTCCAGGCGTTTTCAGCCTCCTTTCTCTGCAACGTGCATGTCAACCAGTTGCAACTCGACGAGTTGTATGCCGTACTTCGTGAGGTCAAAGACGGCGCCCTGAGCGAGCACGAGGCGATCGAGCGCCTGGAGCGTTCGCGCTATTGGGTCTGGACTGCTATGGACCCCGAGAGCAAGCTGCTGCTGGTGATGGACGTCGGCCCGCGTACCCTGGCGATAGCCCAACGGGTGGTGCATCATGTCACTGAGATGTTAGCCCCCGCCTGTGGGCCCCTGTGGGTGACCGATGGCCTCAAGGATTATGGGACCGCGCTGCTGACCCATTTTGGCGCTTGGATGCAACCGGAGCGGCGCCAAGACAAAGGGCCGAGGCCCAAACCGCGTTGGATGCCATTGCCGCAGCTGCTGTATGCTCAGGTGGTGAAGTCGTACCGTCGCAGACGCCTCGTGGCTGTGAAACACCGTGTGGTATTTGGGACAATGGCACAGGTCAAGCAGGTGTTGGTGGCCCGTGGCTGGCAGATCCAGACGGCCTTTGTCGAGAGACTGAACCTCGACATCCGTCAGCGCGTCGCAGCGGTGGGACGACGGGTCAATACGCTGTGCCAGGGCGCAGACGGCTTACAGCAGCAGCTGGCGGTGTTCCAGACCTATCACAACTTTGTCTTGCCCCACGCCAGCTTGCGTCAGCCGCTGCTGACACCCGAAGCCACCCACAGCCGTGGCTCGGCCAGGATGGGGTGGTCGTGCACGCCAGCGATGGCGGCGGGATTGACTGAGCATGTCTGGAGCCTGCAAGAGGTGTTGCTGTGCCGAGTGCCACCAGGGCCACAGACGCAGATGGGCTAAAACATGGCGCTGTGTTGATGATCGTAGGATAGAGCGGCTGACGTGTGTTCAGATGCAACCCAAGAGGGGTCAAAGGGTTCGTGAAAACACGTTTGGCGGGCTGATGACCGGCTGATGCACACGACGCAGACGGATTGGGAGAGGGCCAGAAACATTATCCGCAGCCAGCGGGTACGCGACCCGCACCCGGCACAGTTCGGTGTTGGTACGGCACCCGAACAGCGGAGGACACATCAGACCCACGATCTTGCCCAACAGCCGCTGTTGGCTGCGCAAGCGGCCCTCAATTTCAGCCACCAGGTTTGCGGGGAGGCCTACGTCATGGAGCGCCTGCTCCAAGACCTGAGCGGCATGCTGCGCCTGGCGGCGATCACGCTCCAGACGCTCCTGCGCTGTATGGCGGCGACGCTGCCTGGCTTTGGCGTGGCGTTTTTGATAAGCTTTGGGACTAATCATGATGTGTTGCTCCGAGTGTCGTCTTTGCCGTGCTGTATACAAGGTTTTCAGGGCTTAGATGCTGGCTGGGCGCTGCCCGACAGACACGGAGAGGGTCGCTCATGGACTTTTATGCCGTGCTCGATCAGGTCCTCGCGCTGCTGCGCCAGCGCGGCCGGGTATCGTACCGGGCGCTCCAGCGCCAATTCGACCTCGATGCCCCCGCCCTAGCGGACCTGAAAGACGCCCTCCTCTTCGCAGAACCTCGTGTCGTCGATGAGGAGGGGCGCGGTCTTGTCTGGACGGGAGCGCCCCCCGCCGCAGCACGCGACACGCACCAGCAGGCTGAGGCTGAACGCCAATTCCATACCGTGCTCCTGGCGGTGATGGCGCTGCTCCAGCGCGAGCAGCGGGTCACCTACCGCACCCTGCGCTATGCCTTCGGCGTGGACGAGGTGTGCCTGCACGCTCTACGGGAGGAGCTGTGCTTCCGCCAGCTCGCGCACGAGGAGGGCGGCCAGGGACTCGTCTGGACGGGGGAGGATGCCCCACAGGCGGTCTCCGTCCCGCGTCCCGTACCCGCCTCGGCCATGGCAGTGTCTGTTGTTGCCCCAGGTCCGCCGCCTCTGCCTGAGGCGCCCCAACCGCTGCCCACACCGCTCCCCGCGTCGGACGGCGTGTCGTCCCACCCCGCGGACGAGGTAGTGTCACACCCGCCAGAGGACGCGCCTGTCCTCACCCCGGTGGTGACCCACAGCGGGCCGGAGGCGGAACGACGGCAGCTCACCGTGCTGTTCTGCGACCTGGTGGGCTCCACGCAGCTGTCGGGCCAGCTCGACCCCGAAGACTTGCGTACGGTGGTCCGCGCCTACCAGGAAGCCGCCGCCGAGGTTATCCAGGCCTACGCGGGCCATATCGCCCAATACCTCGGCGATGGGCTGCTGGTCTATTTTGGCTACCCCACGGCCCATGAAGACGAGGCCCGGCGTGCGGTGCACACCGGCCTGGGCATGGTCCAGGCCATCGCCACCCTGAATACCCGTCTGGCGGCCCAGTATGGCGTGACCCTCGCCGTGCGGCTCGGCATCCACACCGGCCCCGTCGTCGTGGGGCAAATGGGGGGCGGCGGGCGGCACGAGCACCTGGCGCTCGGGGACACGCCCAACCTCGCGGCGCGGCTCCAAAGTCTCGCCCCGGCCAACGCGGTGGTCATCAGCGCCGTGACGGCACGGCTGGTCCACGGCACCTTTGCCCTGGAAGACCTGGGGACGCACGCGCTCCCTGGGGTTGTCGAGCCGATGGCGGTCAGCCGCGTGCGGGGCCTGCTGGCGCCGCCCAGCCGCGATGAAGATTTTGTGACGGCCGCAGTGCCGGTGCTGGTGGGGCGGGAGGAGGAGAGCGGGCTGCTGCGCCGCCGCTGGGACCAGAGCAAAGCCGGCTTGGGGCAGGTGGTCTTGATCAGCGGTGAAGCCGGCATTGGCAAGTCGGCCCTGGTGGAAGGCCTGCGGGCGCAGGTGCGCGCCGAGGGCTTGCCGCGCATCGCCGTGCGCTGTTCACCCTATCACACCAACAGCGCCCTCTATCCCGTGATCACCCACCTCGAGCATCTGTTCGAGTTTGCGCCAGACGATTCCCCCACCAGTCGGCTGGCCAAATTAGAGGCGGGGCTCGGGCCCTCTGGTCTGCCGCTGGATGAGGTGGTGCCGCTGTTCGCTGGGTTGCTGTCGGTGCCGCTGCCAGCGGAGCGCTATGCGGCGCTCACGGTGACGCCACAACAACAGAAACAGCAGACGCTGGATGCCTTGGTCGCCTGGCTGGCGGCAGAGTCTGAGCGGCAGCCGGTGCTGCTGGCGTGGGAAGACCTGCACTGGGCCGACCCCACCACGCTAGAGATGCTCGGACTGGTGATCGAGCAGGCGCCCACGGGGCCGATGCTGCATATACTGACCTATCGCCCGGAGTTCAGCCCACCCTGGCCGCCTCGTTCTCATATCACTCCCTTGGTGCTCAACCGTCTCGAGCGCTCACAGGTCGAGGCGCTGATTACCTTGCGGGTGGGCGGCAAACGTCTGCCGGCCGAGGTGGTGCAGCACATTGTGGCCAAGACGGACGGGGTGCCGCTGTATGTCGAAGAGCTGATCAAGATGCTGCTGGCTTCGACGCTGCTGCGGGAAGAGGCGGACCAGTATGTCCTCACCGGACCGTTTCGCACCGTGGAGATTCCCGATACCCTGCAGGATGCGCTGATGGCCCGGCTCGATCAGCTGAACAGGGCCAAAGAGGTGGCACAGCTCGGGGCGGTGCTGGGACGGGAGTTTGCCTATGAACTACTCGCGGCCATTGCTCCGCAGGACAAGGACACCTTGCAGGCGGGGCTGGCACAGTTGGTGGGGGCCGAACTCCTCTACCAACGGGGGCGACCGCCGCGGGCCCGGTATCTGTTCAAGCACGCCTTGATTCAGGACGCCGCCTATGCGTCGTTGCTCAAGAGCACCCGGCAACAGGTGCACCAGCAGGTGGCCCAGGTCTTGGAAGCCCGATTCCCCGCGCTCGCGGAGACCCAGCCAGAGCTGGTGGCCCAACACTACACCGCGGCGGACTGCGCCGAGCAGGCGGTTGTGTACTGGCAGCGGGCGGGCGAACACGCCAGTTACCGCTCGGCCTATCTGGAAGCCATCAACCACCTCACCAGCGGCATCGAGATGCTCAAGTCCCTGCCAGAGACCCCGGAGCACACGCAGCATGCTTTGACTATGCACATCGCCCTCGGCGCGGCCCTGCAGGTGACCAAAGGGTTTTCAGCATCCGAGGTGGAGCACGCCTACACCCAAGCACGCGCGTTGTGTCAGCAGGTGGGCGAGACGCCAGCGCTGGTCCCGGTCCTACTTGGGCTGTGGCGGTTTTATCTGAACCGGCCACAGTTGCACACGGCGCGCGAGCTCGGGGACACCTTGTTGCGCCTGGCGCAACAGGCCCACGACCCTCCATTCGCTGTCCTCGCCCACTATGCCCTTGGGGTGACATGGTTGTGGCTTGGCGCGTTCCCGGCTGCCCTCCAGCACCTGGAGGAAGGCATCACCCGCTACACGCCAGACCAGCGCCGTGCGCCGGTGTTCCGCATGGGCCAAGATCCGGGTGTGGTCTGCCGAGCTGATGCCGCTCTGATCCTCTGGTTACTGGGGTACCCAGAGCAAGCCCTGGCCCGCCTCCACGATGCCGTGGCGTTGGCGCACGAGCTGTCGCATCCCATTACTCTGGCGTGGGCGCGGAGTTGGGCGGCCGTGGTCTCGCAGTTTCGCCGCGACGTACCGGCCGTGCACGCGCAGGCCGAGGCGGCTATCGCGCTCGCGACCGAGCAGGGCTTTGCGCAATGGGCGGCCCTGGGCACGAGCTTGCGTGGGTGGGCGCTGGCGATGCAGGGCCAGGGCGAGGAGGGCATGGCACAGCTCCGCCAGGGGACCACCACCTGGCGAGCCACCGGGGCAACGCTGAATGTCCCATACTTGTGCACCCTGCTGGCGGACGTCTGTGACCATCTGGGTCGCCCGGCAGACGGCCTGCAGACATTGGCTGAGGCGCACACGCTGGTGGAGCAGCATGAGGAACGCTACTGGGAAGCGGAAATCCATCGCCTCCGGGGCGTCTTGCTCCTGCGGCAGACGGGGACGCCCCAGGCGGAAGCGGAAGCCTGGTTGCAGCGGGCCCTGGACGTCGCCCGCCGCCAGGAGGCGAAATCGCTGGAGCTGCGGGCCGCCATGAGCCTCAGTCGTCTCTGGCAGCAACAAGGCAAGCGTGCCGAAGCCTATAAGCTAATGGCGCCAATCTACGGCTGGTTCACCGAGGGCTTTGACACTGCCGACCTCCAGGAGGCGAAGGTGTTGCTAGAGGCGTTGGCATAACGCGACGCCAGCGGACATGCCCTTCGTCCCCTACATTGCTGGATGTGTAGATTCATAACCTCTTAACTATGAAAAGCTTTCATGGAGCACTAGGCGGAAATACACATACATATTTGCTGAAGACACGTATCGGAAAAATCAGTCTCTCATGCGGTCTTAATGCTCACCCCGCCGTCCACAGCCCAGGTCTGCCCTGTGACATAGGCCGCTGCAGGGGAGGCCAGAAACACTGCTAGGTATCCCACCTCCTTCAGGCGGCCTACCCGTCCGAGCGGGACGGTCTTGGCGGCGGCGGTATCCCGTTGCTGGTAGGCCTCCGCCGACATCTGCTCCGGGTCGGGGAAGGAGCCCGGGGCCACAGCATTGACCCGGACGCCGAAGGGGGCCCACTCCTGGGCCAGGGATTCGGTGAAGCGCATGACCCCAGCTTTGGCCGCGTCGTACGCCGCCGACCCGGCCCGGCCCCGGAAGGAAGCCCAGCCCGAGATGTTCACAACCGCACCCTGACGACGCGCCAGCAAGTGGGGACCCAGCGCGCGGCACCCCTGAAAGGCTTCGGTCAGGTTGATGTCCACAATGAAGCGCCATTCGTCCTCGGTCATGCCTGGGGAGGAGGTCCCCGGCAACTGCACGACCGGCTTGCGGATGGAGTCACCCACGCAGGTGACCAGGGTGTCCAGATGCCCGAACCCCTCCAACACCTGCTGCGCCACCCGATCCATGTCGGCTGCCTTGGTGGCGTCGCCGGTGAGGGCCAGGGCCTTCCGCCCCAGAGCCTCCACCTCCTTGGCCACGCGGCTTACTCCGGTTGGGGTCAGGGCACTGACCGCCACATCGGCGCCGGCCTCGGCAAAAGCCAGGGCGATGCCCTTGCCAATGCCGCGCCCTCCTCCAACGATCAACACTTTCTGCCCGGTGATGTCGAACTCGGGGATGCTCATCGTGCTCTCCCTTCTCTTATCCAACTCCCATGGACGTGGCTGGCGGCCGCCTGCTCGCCCATCAACACGGGGAAAAAGCTCTTGAAAGCTAGCGGATGCGATGCTCCTCCACGACCAGGCGGATGCGATCACTGGTGTGGGCAACCGAGTGCTGTTGCGCCTCCTTAACCACCTCGCTGGTGGTGACACGCCGCAACATGGCCATGTCGTCAAACCAGACTTCGGCGAGACCGTCGACGACGGTCTCGGGGCCGGACTCGATGAGGGAGACGCGATACTTGCGCATGGCTGGAAACTGCTTCACATAAGGGACATGACGCTCCAGCCACCAGCGAGCGAACGCCTCCCGGGTCATATCGGCGCGGCGCTTAAGGCCCGCGGTATACTTGCAACAGGGTGGATCGGGATGGTCGATAATCGTGTGCTCCGTCAGGTTCAGGCGCTCGCGTCGAGCCACGTGCGCGTCGGCGTCGGCGCGCACCATCTTGCCCGCAGGGCTGGCAAAAGCCGCATCGGCTGCCGCCAGGTCGTCGAACCAGAGTTCGGCCATGCCGTCAAAGGGACCCTCCTGGGCGTCGGCGGCGAGCGAGATGATGTATCGACGCAGCCCAGGAAGCTGCTCGGCCAGTGCCCTGTGCTGGCCGAGCCACCAGTCGAAGAAGAGCGGCCGGGGGGGGTCTGCCCGGCGCTTCAGATAGATGACCAC
>Ga0081455_10003589_pt1 | contig 17805 bp, 21 predicted proteins | sample TabmetS3T2R1_FD_70207 | JGI IMG/M metagenome (GOLD analysis project Ga0081455, IMG submission 70207) | Tabebuia heterophylla rhizosphere microbial communities from the University of Puerto Rico - S3T2R1 | ecosystem: Host-associated > Plants > Roots > Rhizosphere ...
CTCGCACAACCCGCCCGAGGACGGCGGCTTCAAGTACAACCCGCCGAGCGGCGGGCCCGCGGATACCCAGGTCACCGGCTGGATCCAGGATCGCGCCAACGCGCTGCTGGCCGGAGGGCTCGACGGCGTCGCGCGAATGCCGTTCGCGCGCGCCCTTCGTGCCGCCTCCACCCACCGCCACGATTACCTGCGCGCCTACGTCGAGGATCTGCCCCACGTGGTCGACCTCGAGGTGCTGCGGGACGCCGGCCTCCGCCTGGGCGTCGATCCGCTCGGCGGCGCCGGGGTGCACTACTGGGGGACGATCGCCGAGCGGTACAAGCTGCCGCTGAGGGTGGTGAGCGAGGTGGTCGACCCGACCTTCCGCTTCATGACCGTCGACTGGGACGGCAAGATCCGGATGGACTGCTCCTCGGTCTACGCGATGCAGCGGCTGATCGCGCTGCGCGACCGCTTCGACGTGGCGTGGGCCTGCGACACCGACCACGACCGCCACGGCATCGTGGCCGGCAGCCTCGGGCTCCTGAACCCGAATCACTATCTCGCGGTCGCCATCGCCTATCTCTTCGCCCACCGGCCGGGCTGGCCCGCCCGGGCCGGAGTCGGCAAGACGCTGGTGAGCAGCAGCGTGATCGATCGCGTCGCGGCGCAGCTCGACCGCCCCCTGGTCGAGGTGCCGGTCGGCTTCAAGTGGTTCGTCCAGGGCCTCCTCGATGGCGACCTGGGCTTCGGCGGCGAGGAGAGCGCGGGCGCCTCGTTCCTGCGCCGCGACGGCACGGTCTGGACGACCGACAAGGACGGCATCATCCTCGGCCTGCTCGCGGCCGAGATGACCGCGGTCACCGGCCGGGACCCGGCCCAGCTGTACCGCGACCTGACGCGGCAGTTCGGCGACTTCGCCTACGAGCGGATCGACGCGCCGGCCACCGTCGAGCAGAAAGCGCTCCTGGCCCGGCTCTCGCCGGAGCAGGTGGGCGCCCGTGAGTTGGCGGGCGACCCGATCACGGCGCGGCTGACCACGGCGCCGGCCAACGGCGCGCCCATCGGCGGGCTGAAGGTCACCACCGCGACCGGCTGGTTCGCGGCGCGTCCGTCGGGGACCGAGGAGGTCTACAAGCTCTACGCCGAGAGCTACACGGGCCCGGACCACTTGCGACGAATCCAGGAGGAAGCCCAGGCGCTGATCCGCGCGGTTTTCGAGAAGGGCGGGGCGGCGGCCGCGGAGGCCTGACTCACCGCCGCGGAGCCGATGCCGGCTCCCGGGGTGCCGGCCGATTTCTCACCTCGGGGGCAGCCTCGAGGTGATCCAGGCCATGCGGCCGGTCCGTTCGGCAAACAGGTGGTGATCCCGATCGTGGTCACCGTGGCCCTGCCGCTGCTCCCGCTGCTGCTGACGATGTTTCCGGCTCGACGCGCTGCTCAAGAAGCTGGCCGGCATCATCCTCTGAGCGCGCCGGGGTGACGGATCAGGCCTTCTTGCCCGCCTTCGCCTCCTGGTGGGCCAGCGCGACCGCCGCCTCGGGGGTCAGCACGCGGAACGCCATCGTCTCGACGAAAAAGAGCCGCACCATCGTGTCGGTGTGGCTCTGGTAGGCGATCGAGAGATCGCGGCCGATGGTCAGCTCGAAGTCGCCGCCGCGAAGGCTCACCACCATCGCCCCGTTGACCGCGGGCGCCCACACCAGCGGGCCGTCGACCAGCTTGCGGACCACGTTGAGCACGGGATAGCCGCCGTCGCCCACCGCCTGGGTGAGGCCGGTGTAGTAGCGCGGGCCCATGGCGATGGCGTAGGGCCCATCCACGCCGGCCAGCCGCAGGAGCCGTGTCGCCTCCGCGATGCTGCGTGGGTACTCCTGGTAGTCGTCGGGAATCGGCAGGATGGGATGGGCGGACGCCTGGTCGAGGCCCTTGATGCCCCCGGCCGCGTAGCCGTGGAAGATCGCGGTGTCCTCGGCGTAGGCGATGCGGGTGGCCGCGGCGATGAGCGGCTGCAGCTCGGGGTCCTTCGCGCCGCGCTCGACCGCGTCCATCTCCTCGCGCGACAGCTCGAAGTAGGAGCGCAGCTCGACCAGAGGCAGGGCCTGCCGGCGGGAGGCCTCGATGTCGGCGATGGGCGCTCGGCCGAGCGGCTCGCGGCGGCCGGTGTTGACGGCGGCGGCGGTGGGGCCGAGGGGGCCCTCGAAGTCCACCAGCTTGCGGCCGGCGAGCTTCAGCTTGAGGACGCGGGTGGCCTCGGCGTCGATCTCCTTCCACGCCGCGCTCGAGATGGGGGCCAGCTCACGCTTGAGGTTGTTCATAGCCCCTGGCCCCCCTTCAGGCTGCCGATGCCGAGGGAGCCGTCGCTTCCGGCCGGTGCGTCACCTCCGGCCTCGGCGGCCGCGATGGCCTGCTCGCGCTCGATGATGGAACCGCTGGTGAAGAGGTATTCCCGCAGGTGCGCGTCCATCGTGGCGTCCCGGCGCCGGTACCACTCGAGCACCATCGCGAAGTGCTCCTTCTCCTCGTCGCGATTGTGGGCCAGGATCTCCTTGAGCGCGTCGTCGGTCGCCGCGTCGACCCGCTGATCGTACCAGTCGGCCGCCTCCAGCTCCTCCTGCATGGACGCGATGGCCCGATGGTTGTCCATGGTTTCGGTTCGCAGCTTGTCTTCCGATTCGTGGTACCCCGCCGAATTGGCCATCACCGCTCCTTTGAGAGGAGGTTGTCGTCCGTCACGAACACTGGTCGACGTCACGATACCCCAGCCACGAGAGCCCTTCAACGGTGGCATCGTCGTCGGGCGACGATTCCCGGTGCGCGCACTCGCAACGCGATATGATCGACCGCCGGCCGGTTCGCGGGAGGAACAGCGGATGCGAGGAATCTGGTTCATCGTCGGGCTGCTCGTGCTGACGCTCGCCGGCTGCGCGAGCGTGCGCCGACAGGAGACGCTCGATACCGAGGCGGTGCTGGCCGCGGCCGGCTTCTACATGAAGCTCGCCGACACGCCCGAGAAGCTGGCGCGCCTGCAGACCCTGACCCCGCGGAAGCTGGTGCCGCACCAGCGGGATGGCAAGCTCTACTTCGTGTACGCGGATCCCGACGTCTGCACGTGCCTGTACGCGGGCACCGAGCAGAGCTACCAGGAATACCAGCGGCTCGGACTCCAGAAGAAGCTCGCGGACGAGCAGCTCATGGCGGCGCAGGACAATCTGTACGCCCCCATGGACTGGGGGGCGTGGGGGTACTGGCCGTGGTGACCCGACGAGTGCTCGCGCTCGTCGCGTTGAGCCTGCTGCTGGCCGGGTGCGCGTCGCGCGAGCGCCGCTACGCCGAGGCCAACGAGCAGGGCCTGGCCGCGGCCGGTTTCCAGAAGAGGATCGCCGATACCCCGGCGAAGATGGCGCACCTGCAGTCGCTGATCCAGCGCAAGATCCTCGTCTACAAGGTGCGGGAGCGTCTGGTCTACGTCTGGGCGGACGCGACGCTCTGCCAGTGCCTCTACATCGGGAACGAGGCGCAGTATCAGGAGTACGCCAAGCTCGCCATGGACCAGGCGCTGGCCCGGGAGCGCCGGACCGCGGCGGAGGAGAACGAGGCGGCGGGACTGTTCTCCGAGACGTGGGGGCCCGACTACTGACCCGGCAGGCCGCGTCGGTCCGGGCCGTCGAGCGCGGATCCGGTTTCGACGACGCGCTCGACGAGGGCGACCCGGTCACGCAGTGGACGATCCCCTTCCAGCCTCACCACCCGAGTCGTCGGAAGGCCGGGGAGCCAGTCGTCGGTGTCCAGATGGCGCTGCCCGTGGCGCGCCGCCAGCTCGGCCGCCAGCGAGGACGTGCCGCTGCCGGAGCCGCCGAAGATGTGGATGTGGCGCGGTTTCATGCGGCGGTCGCCGCGGTCAATCGCAGCGCTTGAGGAGGAGGGACCAGAACTTCACCGGGCGGCTTCCCTCGTTGCGGCCGAGATGCGCGGTGCCGTCCGGGAGCCAGTGGGCCGCGCCGGCCTTCAGCAGCTCGCGGCGCCCTTGCGCGTAGAGCGCGAGCTCGCCGTCCTGCACGATGGTGATCTCGGGCCCGGTGTTCATGTGCAGGTCGGAATCCGCGCCGGGCTGGTACGTCACCAGCACGAGGCGAATCGTGTCGTTGTCGAGCAGCACGCGCTCGGCGATCTTGCCGGGCGCCGTCTGGGCCGCGGTCAGGCCTCCCGCGAGCGTGACGAGGACGATGAGGACGCTGAGGCCGATGGCTCTCCGCATGGATCCGCTCCTGTTCCGCTGGCCACTTGACGACACGCGCGTTCCGACCCATCCTGAGACTCCATGATCCCGATCACGACAGAGCACGAGCAGGGCATGCCCGAGCCGATCGCCAGACGCCGGGTGCTGGTCTCAGGCTTGAGCCTGGTACTCGTCGCGCTGGGGCGCGGCCCGGCCGCCCGCGCGGCGTCGAAGCCCACCATCACGGTGCACAAGTCGCCCACCTGAGGCTGCTGCACGGCGTGGGTGGGGCACCTGCGCGCGGCGGGCTACACGGTGACGACCCGCGATCTCGACGACGTCGCGCCGATCAAGCGGAAGCTCGGCGTGCCGGAGGCCCTTCAGAGCTGCCACACCGCGACCGTGGAGCAGTACGTGATCGAAGGCCACGTGCCCGCCGACGTGATCGATCGGCTGCTCCGCGAGCGGCCCGCGGTGACCGGGCTCGCGGTGCCGGGCATGCCGATCGGCGCTCCGGGGATGGAAGCGCCGGGGCAACCGCCCGAGCGCTACGACGTCATGGCCTTCGACCGACAGGGGCGCCCGTCCGTCTACGTCAGCCGCTGACCGGTCTCACCCAGCCTAGGCGTCTGATTTGGGCTGACCGTACTGGAGCCCCAGCGATCCGCACGCGCACCGTCCCGGCGAGAAGATCGGCCGGGGGGCGAGCGTGTCCATCACGTCCCGCACCACTTCCGGGTCGGGCTCACCCAGGTCCTTGGCGACGCACCTGGCGCAGTACGCCTGGCCCTGGTGATCCCGCAGCCACTGGCGCACGGTGCTCTCGAGCACGTCGTCGGCCATCAGGAGCGCTCTCGCATCCGAGTGTCTTGACCCATGTCCGCGAAAATATCACGGACGCCCGGCTTCGCGCTCGGGATCCCTGACCGGGGCCGCCTCGCGAGCCCGTGGTAGACTCCCGGCCTGTGCTGGGCTCCCGCGGAGGCCATGGGCCGCTGAGCGGCGTCACCGTGCTGGACCTGAGCGGATACGTGGCCGCTCCCTACGGCTGCACGCTGCTGGGCGACCTGGGCGCTCGGGTGATCAAGGTCGAGCCGCCCGAGGGCGACAACCTGCGAAACTACCCGTCGACCCTCGCGGGCGAGAGCCGCGCGTTCGTCGGCGTCAATCGGAACAAGCAGGACATCGCGCTCGATCTCAAGCGGCCGGGGGGGCTGCAGGTGCTCCGCCGCCTGGTCGAGGCCGCCGACGTGCTGGTCCACAACTTCCGGCCGGCCGTGCCGCCGCGGCTCGGCATCGACTACGAGCGGATGAAGGCGATCAATCCGCGCCTGATCTACTGCGCGCTGACCGGCTACGGCGACGTCGGGCCACTCAAGGACCGCGCCGGCTACGACCAGGTGCTGCAGACCATGAGCGGCATCTGCGTCGAGCAGGGTAAGCCGGGCGACCCCCAGATCGTGTATGGATCCGCGGTCGACTTCTACTCGTCCTCCATGCTGGCCTTCGCGGTGTCCTCCGCGCTGTTCGAGCGCAGCCGAACCGGGGTGGGCCAATACGTGAGCGTGTCGCTGCTGCGCAGCGCGCTCACGATGCAGGCGGCCCGGCTGGTCTGGGCGGACGGCGAGGGCCGCGACGTGGCGCGGGACCTGCGCTCGGGCGGCATCACCGGGCTGCACCCGACGAAGCAGGGCACGCTGTACATCTCGGCCAACACCGCCCACTTCTGGACCGCTCTCTGCGAGCTGACCGGGCTCGCCGATCTGGCCGCCGACCCGCGCTTCGACACGATGCGAAAACGCGCGGAGCACGCCGACGTGCTGCTGCCGCGTCTCCGTCACGCGTTGCTGGCGCGGACCGCGCTGGAATGGGAGGCCGTGCTGGGCGACCGCGTACCCTGCGCGGCGGCGCGGCCGGTCGAGGACATGTTCGGCCATCCCCAGGTCGTCGCCGAGGGCATCCTGGCCGAGTTCACACATCCCACCCTCGGCCGCTACCGGGGCGTGGCGCATCCGGTCCGCGTCGGGCCCGAGCCGCCGCCCACCCCGCTGCCGGCCCCCACCCTCGGACAACACTCCCGCGAGATCCTGATGAGCCTCGGCTACTCCGACGAGGAGATCGAGCGCCTCGGCCGGGAGGGCGCGGTGCTCGGCCTCGGCGGGCGCGCGACGGGCTGAGCGTGCGGGATCTGCTCCTGCGCAGCAAGCTGTTCGTGCCCGCCTCGCGGCCGGAGCTGTTCGCCAAGGCACTGGCCGGCGAGGCGGACGCGCTCTCGTTCGACCTGGAGGACGCGGTGCAGGAGAGCCGCAAGGCCGAGGCGCGCCTCACGCTGCAGGCGTTTCTGGGCGAGATCGCCTCGCGCTCCCACGGCAAGCTCGTCATCGTGCGGGTCAATGGCCTCCGCACCCCGCACTTCGAGGCCGACGTGGCCGCGGTGCAGGGCCCGGGCGTGGACATGATCAACCTGCCCAAGCCCGAGTCGGCGGCGGACATCCGCGCCGCGGCCGCGACCCTGGCCCGGCTGGAGGCGGCGCGCGGGATCGCCCGGCCGATCGGGATCCTGGCCAACATCGAATCGCCTCGCGGTCTCCGGCTGGCCGCCGAGATCGCGGGCGCGGATCCTCGCGTGGTCGGTCTGCAGCTCGGCCTGGGCGATCTCTTCGAGCCCTACGGCCTCGACCGCGCCGATTCCCGTGCGGTGCACGCGATGCAGCTGGCGGTCCGGCTCGCGGCGGCCGAGGCGGACATCTGGGCCTGCGACACGGTCTACGGCGCGGTGAAAGATCCGGACGGGTTCACGCGAGAGGCGGAGGCGGCGCGCCGGCTCGGCTTCATCGGCAAGTCCTGCATCCACCCGACCCAGGTGCCGCTCGCGAACGCGGTGTTCCGGCCGAGCGACGCCGAGATCGCGGCGGCGGCCCGCGTGGTGGAGGCGGCGCGGGATGCCGAGGCGCGCGGGGTCGGAGCCTACGTGGTGGACGGCCGCATGATCGACCTGCCGTTCGTGAAGCGAGCCGAGGCGACCCTGGCCGCGGCGCGTCGGCTCGGCCTCGACGCGGTCGCGCGCGACGGGTGACTCAGGCGTGCATCCGGCGCTCCTCCGGATCCGGCTCCCGCTCCAGCCCGCGCCGCACGTCGTCGTCGATCGCGCCCTCGGCGCGGAGCCGCAGGAGGGCCTCGCGCTCCGCATCGATGATGGTCTGGCTGATCTCGCGGTGCTCGATCAGCTCCTGATCCTTCCCGCCGGAGACGGTGGCCTTCCTCGGATCTGCACGATCACCCAGCCGACCGCGAGGCCCGATCGCGGCGCCACCGAGGAGGTAGAGGTCGAACGCTGAGCGCTCTGCATGGCAGCCCGCAGGGTAGCACACGGGCTTGGGAGGGATGCTATCCTGCCCCTCGGATGGTCGAAGTGGGCGCGCCAGGCGGCCGCGCGGCCGCTCATCCACGAGATTCCGGCCGAGTGATACGGCGCGCGAGGAGGTGCCGAGCATGATCGTTCCGCTGACCCTGGGTGATTTTCTCGATCGGGCCGAGCTGGTCTACGGCGACCGCGAGGCGGTGGTGGACGAGCCCAACCCGCCCGGGGGCGGGCTCGGACGCTTCAGCTACGGACGCTTCGCTCAGATGGCGCGCAGCCTGGCCGCCGCGCTCGACGACCTCGGCGCGGGGCCGAACGAGCGGGTGGCCATCGTCTCGCCGAACGCGGCGCGATTTCTGCTGAGTCTCTTCGGGGTCAGCGTGTTCGGCCGGGTGTTGGTGCCGGTGAACTTCCGGCTGAACGCGGAGGAGGTCCGCTACATCATCGAGCACTCCGGCTCCGCCGTGCTGCTGGTGGATCCCGAGCTGGAGGAGTCGCTGCGCGACATCAAGGTCAAGCACCGCTTCGTGCTCGGCCGCGCCACCGATCCCCAGCTCTTCCTGCGCTCGGGGGCGAAGCCCCGGTTGCGGGTGACCGACGAGAACGCGACCGTGTCCATCAACTACACGTCGGGCACCACCGCGCGCCCGAAGGGTGTCCAGCTCACCCATCGCAACTTCTGGCTCAACGCGGTCACCTTCGGCTGGCACCTGGGCCTGAGCGAGCGCGACGTGTACCTGCACACGCTGCCCACCTTCCACTGCAACGGCTGGGGCATGCCGTACGCGGTCACCGCCATGGGGGCGCGGCAGGTCATCATCCGCAAGATCGACGGCGAGGAGATCCTCCGCCGGGTGGAGAGCGAGGGCGTCACCCTGTTCAACTGTGCCCCCGCCGTCATCGCCGCGGTGCTCGACGCGGCCGCGACGCGGCGGCAGAAGGGCGCGGCGGTGCCGGGGCGCGGCCGGGTGCGGGTGGTCATCGCGGGGGCGCCGCCCCCGTCGAGGACGATCGAGCGCATCGAGACCGAGCTGGGCTGGGAGTTCATCCAGATCTACGGGCTCACCGAGACGTCGCCGCTCCTGACCATCAATCGGGCGCCCGCGGAGTGGGAGGGTCTCGATCCGGCCGAGCGCGCCCGGCGCCTGGCCCGCGCGGGCGTGCCCGCGGTGGGCGTCCGCATGGCGGTGGACGCGGAGGGCGAGGTCCTCGCGCGATCGAACCACGTCTTCGAGGGGTACTGGAATCAGCCCGAGGAGACGGCCAAGGCCATCGTCGACGGATGGTTTCACACCGGCGACGGCGGCCACGAGGACGGTGCCTACATCGCCATTTCCGATCGCAAGAAGGACGTCATCATCACCGGCGGCGAGAACGTGTCCTCGATCGAGGTCGAGGACTGCCTCTTCCAGCATCCCGCCGTGGCCGAGGCTGCGGTCATCGGCGTGCCCGACGAGAAGTGGGGCGAGACGATCAAGGCGCTGGTGGTGGTGCGGCCCGGCATGAGCTGTACCGAGCGGGATCTCGTCGAGCACTGCCGCAGCCGCATGGCGCACTACAAGTGCCCGACCTCGGTCGAGATCCGCGAGGCGCTGGTTCGCACCGCGACCGGCAAGCTGCAGAAGTTCAAGCTCCGTGAGCCCTACTGGACCGGGCGTACCCGCAAGGTCAACTGACCCCGCCCGTCCCGGACCCGAGTCCGTGAAAGACCCGGTGTGCGGGATGGACGTGGACCCGGCGCACGCCGAGGGCGGGCACGCCGAGTACCGCGGCAGCACGTACTGGTTCTGCAATCCGAGCTGCCGGGAGCGGTTCGTCGCCCATCCCGCCCGGTACCTCCGGCCGCGGCCCGCCGGGAGTCCCGGCGCCGACACGCGCACCTACACGTGTCCCATGCATCCGGAGGTGCGCCAGGTCGGTCCCGGCAGCTGCCCGACGTGCGGCATGGCGCTCGAGCCGGTCGACGTCAGCGCCGCCGACGAGGCGCCGAGCGCCGAGCTGGTCGACATGAGTCGCCGCTTCTGGGTGAGCCTGGCGCTGACCGTCCCGGTCTTCGCGCTGGCCATGGCCGACGTGCTGGCGCCCTCCCTGGCGGAGCGGCTGGCCCCGAGCTGGCTCCTGTGGATCCAGCTGCTGCTGTCGGCCCCGGTCGTGCTGTGGGGGGGCTGGCCATTCTTCGTGCGCGGCGCCCAATCCATCGTCACGCGTCAACTGAACATGTTCACGCTGATCGCGATCGGCACTGGTGCCGCCTTCGTCTACAGCGTGGTGGCGGTGTTGTGGCCGGACGCACTGCCGCACGAGATGCGCCACCGCGGCGTCCCGCCCGTGTACTTCGAGGCGGCCGCGGTGATCACGACCCTGGTCCTGCTGGGCCAGGTGCTGGAGCTGCGCGCGCGCCACGCCACCTCCGGGGCGATCCGGGCCCTGCTCGGCCTGGCCCCGAAGACGGCGCGGCGGCTCCGCGATGACGGCGGCGACGAGGACGTGCCGCTCGAGCACGTGCAGGTGGGTGATCGGCTGCGCGTGCGCCCGGGCGAGCGGGTGCCGGTCGACGGCGCGGTGCTCGAAGGCGCGAGCGCGGTGGACGAGTCGATGATCACCGGCGAGCCGATCCCGGCGGAGAAGGCGCCCGGGGCGCGGGTGACCGGCGGCACCGTGAACGGCACCGGCAGCTTCGTCATGCGCGCGGAGCGGGTGGGCGCCGACACGCTACTGGCCCAGATCGTCCGCATGGTCTCCGAGGCGCAGCGTAGCCGCGCGCCCATCCAGCGCCTGGCCGACCTGGTATCGGCCTGGTTCGTGCCCGCGGTGGTGCTGGTCGCGGCCGCCACCGCGATCGGCTGGGGCTTCTTCGGCCCCGAGCCGCGCCTGGCCTACGCGCTGGTCAACGCGGTGTCGGTGCTGATCATCGCGTGTCCCTGCGCCCTCGGCCTGGCCACGCCGATGTCGATCATGGTGGCCACCGGGCGCGGCGCGCAGGCGGGAGTGCTGATCCGGAGCGCGGAAGCCCTCGAGCGGATGGAGAAGGTCGACACGCTGGTCGTCGACAAGACCGGCACGCTCACCGAGGGCCGGCCGCGTCTGGCCGCGGTGGTGGCCGCGGACGGCACGCCGGAGAGCCAGATCCTCGCGCTGGCCTCGGGGCTCGAGCGCGGCAGCGAGCATCCGCTGGCGGCCGCCATCCTGGCCGCGGGCGCCGAGCGTGGGGTGCGCGCAGCCGAGGTGAGCGACTTCCGCGCGCTCACCGGCCGGGGGGTGGTCGGCGCCATCGCGGGCAAGCCGGTCGCCCTCGGCAACCAGCGTCTGCTGGAAGAGCTGGGCGTCGACGCGGGTCCGCTGGCCGCGTCGGCGCAGGCGCTGCGTGGCGAAGGGCAGACCGTGATGTTCCAGGTGGCGGGAGACCGGGTCATCGGGCTGCTCGGGGTCGCGGATCCGATCAAGGCGAGCACCCGCGAGGCGATCCGCCTCCTGCACGCCGAGGGATTGCGGGTCATCATGCTGACCGGCGACAGCCTGGTGACCGCGCGCGCGGTGGGCCGCGCCCTCGGCCTGGACGACATCATCGCCGAGGTGCTGCCGGAGCAGAAGCTCGAGACGGTGCGCCGGCTGCAGGCCGAGGGGCGCGTGGTGGCGATGGCCGGCGACGGCGTCAACGACGCGCCGGCCCTGGCCGCCGCCGACGTGGGCATCGCGATGGGCACCGGCGCCGACGTGGCGATGGAGAGCGCGGGCGTGACCCTGGTCAAGGGCGACCTGCGCGGCATCGTGCGAGCCCGGCGGCTGTCGCGCGCGGCCATGCGCAACATCCGTCAGAACCTGGTGTGGGCGTTCCTCTACAACGCCCTGGGCGTGCCCGTGGCGGCCGGCGCGCTCTACGCCTTCGTCCGGCTGCTGCTGAGCCCGATGATCGCGAGCGCGGCCATGAGCTTGAGCTCGGTGTCGGTGATCGCGAACGCGCTGCGCCTGCGCCGCGTGCAGCTCTGACTAGCCGTGCCCGTTGCCTTTGACCGCCTCTTGCAGCGCGGCGGCCAGGTTGTGGTTGGCGGCCATCAGGTGCGGATGCACCTCCAGCGCGCGGCGGAAGAGCGCCGCCGCCTGCCGGTACTGGCCGAGGGCCATGTGGCAGAGCCCCTGACCCGAGAGCGCGCCGAAGTGGCTCGGGTTGCGGGCGAGCGTCTCGACGCAGTCCTCCACCGCGCCCGCGAAGTCACGCGCCACGTAGCGCGCGGTGGCCCGCTTGTTCCAGGCCTCCGCGAAGGCGGGTGACCGCTCGATCATCCGCGTGAAGAGCGCGATGGCGCGGTCCAGCTCCTGGCCCTCCATCGCCTCGACGCCCTCGCGGAGCAGCCGATCGGTCTCGGGATCACCGGACTCGCACCAGATCCGCCAGAGCGTCGCCTCGGCGCGTGCCGCGAGCACCGGGTCGTCGCCCCGCAGGGCGGCGAGCGCCTCCGCCTCGGTCATCGCGGTTCTCGGGCCGGCGGGCGCACGGTCCCCCGGTCGTGGGCGGGCAACGGGTGGTGGGCCATCGTCGCTCGGATACTGCGCCGGCCGGCACGCGGCGTCAAGGAAGCGCAAGATCAGCGGGTGAGTGTCAGCCGAGACGTGCGCGACGACACCGCGCTGACGCGTGCTCGCTTCGTCGACGGGAAACCGGCGATCGGAGACGGGTTGCGGTGTGGCCCGCTTCTTGCGATTTCCCTCGCCGGATTTCGTCACTTCGATGCGACCTCAGAGCGGCAAGACGATCGAGCCCGAGCAGGACCAGCGCCGTCACCCGCGCCAGCGGGTCTCGTGGCTCGTCACCATCGCGACAGGATCCCGCCAGTACCAGGGCCGCACCAAGGACGTGAGCGCCTCCGGCGCGAAGATCCTGCTCAAGGAGCGGCCACCGCTGGGCACGGAAGTGGGCTTGTGCTTCCGTCCGCCCGGCCGGCGTCCGGTCGAGACCCGCGCACTGGTGTGGCGGCTCGACGGCGAAGGGCTCGCCTGCATGTTCGTGGGGACGCAGGGCGCCGATTTCCTCGCCGCGGTCACTCCGCGCCGCGAGAGCACGCCGGCGACTCCCCAACGCGCCCCAGTGGGTGGCATCGTGCTGCTGGTCGCCTCGGAGCCGGAGCTGCGCGCCTTCGCGCAGGACGCGCTCACCCGGGCCGGCTACACGGTGCTCGACGCGGGCCCGCAGCCACTGCTCGCGCTGCGGATGGCCGAGGAGCACCGGGGCGCGATCACCCTGGCCCTGGTCGCCGCCGAGCTGCGGCTGATGAACGGCGATCTGCTCGCCAAGCGCCTGGCGCCGATGCTGCCCTCGGCCAAGCTGCTGCTGATGTCCAGCCGGTCGGCGCCCAGCCCAGCCGGCGACGGCGCGCTCTGGCTGCCCACCCCCTGCACGGACGGCGAGCTGCTCGCGCGCGTCCAGCAGGCCCTCGTCGCGTAGCCCGCTCCTCGATATCTCTTCATAGCCCTTGACGGGCCCGTGTGCTCCGTGGAGCATCGGCCTGTGTACCCACGCCGGACGCAGAGCCACGCCGGGATGACGGAGCGCACATGATGACGACCGTCGCCGATGGCGTCGCGATCGTGACCGGTGCCGGCAACGGCATCGGCCGCGCCACCGCGCTGGCCCTGGCGCGGGCCGGTGCCCACGTCGCCGCGGTCGACGTGGACGGCAAGGCGGCCGGGGCCACCGCGGACGCGATGGCCGCGGTCGGCAGTCGCGGCCTGGTGCTCGAGATCGACGTGGGCGACCTGGCGGCGATCGACCGCATGGTGGAGCAGGTGATGGCCGCGTTCGGGCGGATCGACGTCCTGGTGAACAACGCCGGGATCACCCGCCGCGCCTACATCATGGATCTCACCGAGCAGGACTGGGACCGCATCATGCGCGTCAACGCCAAGGGCGTGTTCTTCTGCCTGCAGCGGGTGGCCCGCGAGATGATCCCGCGGCGGCGGGGCTCGATCATCAACATCGCGTCGATCGCGGGCAAGGGCTACGCGGGCACCTCGAACGCCATCTACGCGGCCAGCAAGGGCAGCGTCATCTCGCTCACCCGCACCGCCGCACAGCAGCTGGCCCGGCACGACATCAACGTCAACGCGATCTGCCCCGGGGTCACGGTCACCGCGCTCTCCGAGGCCAACGTGGCGGTGCGGGCGCGCGACGAGGGCGTGTCGCTGGAGGAGATGAAGCGGCGGCGCGACGGGGTCATCCCGCTCGGCCGCGCCAACGACCCGGAGGACGTCGCCGCCCTGGCGGTCTTCCTGGCCTCCCCGGCCGCCCGCAACATCACCGGCCAGTCCCTGAACGTCGACGGCGGCCTCGTCTTCGACTGACCTCTCCCTCTCCCCGCAGGGAGAGGGCCGGAGTGAGGGGTGGTCTCCTGCGCGTCAGGGCCGAGGGGGAACCCACGGCCAGTACTTCGCCACCGCACCCGCGTCCACCCGGAGATCCGTCCCCGTGACCATCTCGGCGTCGTCGGACGCCAGGAACACGACCGCGCGCGCGTAGTGCCGGGGGCTCGGCAGCCGTCCCATCGGCACCATTTTCGCGAAGTCCAGGCCGCGAGCGCGGGGCTCCGGCCGCGGGCGGCCCCAGGCCACCGCGCGCTCGGCGGCCTCTTCGGTATCGGTGGCAGTCGGCGTCAGGCTGTTCACCCGGATGCCGTGGCGGGCCAGGTCCATGGCGGCGGCGCGTGTGAAGTTGAGCAGGCCGCTCTTGCTGGTCGAATACGCGATGTTGCCCGCCTGCCCCTGGTGCCCTGCCGTCGAGACGATCACCACGATGCTGCCGCGCCGCCGCTGCTCCACCATCAGCCTCGCCACGTGCTTGGTGCAGAGGAACGTGCCGGTCAGGTTCACCGCGATCTGGCGATTCCAGCGGTCGAGCGGCATCTCCAGCACTCCCAGGCCGCCCAGCACGCCTGCATTGTTCACGAGGACGTCCACGCCGCCGCAGGCCTCGCGCACCCGCGCCACCATGGCCTCGACCTGCGCCTCTTCGGTGACGTCGCAGGCGATGCCGAGGGCCTGGCCCCCGCGCCGCGTGATGGATTCCGCGCACTGGCTCGCATTCTCGGGCGCCAGGTCCACGCAGGCCACGGTGGCGCCCTCGGCCGCGAGCCCCTCGGCGATGCCGCCTCCGATGTTGGGGCTGGTGCCGGTCACGATCGCGACCTTGCCGGTGAGCGAGGCGGCCGCGGTCAGGACGCGTTCCCGCTCGTTGCCCGCCCGCGTCGGCGCCCGATCGACATGCCCGTGCCCGCCAGCGCGGCGCCGACCAGCAACAAGGTGCCGGGCTCCGGCGCCCTGACGTTGCCGTCCTGAGCGCCGTTGACGTCGTGCCAGCCGTCCGGTCCGAGAAGCAGGAAGCTCCAGAAGGCCCGATCCACCTCCGGCCCGTCGGTCCAGCTCAGCGCTCCCTCAATGGACTGGTGCGACGGTGCGAGCGCGGCCGCTCCGGGCATCGGCCCACTGTCGAGGATCGAAACGAGCGCGCGGGAATTGCCGTCGGGCGCTTGAACCGGGAGGGCCTGCACGGACGGAGCCGCGAGGATGAACACGAGGAGCTCGAACAGAACGATCGCCCGGATGCGTGCCATGGAAAGCCTCCCATGGCGAGACTATCAACGGCCCGCGGCGATCACCAAGGAACTTGGTCGTCTCGATGCGATCCGGGACGCCAGACCCGCCGACTCACGCGGATCGGCCCGTCTCCCGTCGCTGCTCCTGCAGGTACCGCACCGACACGCGCTCGAGGGGCACCGCGTCCGGCGACAGGCCGTCGGGGTTCTTGTACTCGAAGGGGGCGTCGCGGCCGCCGAAGTGCTTGGTGACGACGAGCCGACGCCACTGGATCACCTCCGCGTCGGTCGCGGACAGCTTCTCCGGGGTGTCGTAGCGCTGGTTGATCATCACGCGCTCGTCCTGGCGCGAGAAGTTGTACTCGATGATCCACCGGTGGACCAGCGCGTAGGCCAGCCGCTGGGCGAGCCGTCCGAGCGCGGTCTTCGGGCGCACGCAGTGGTAGTACCAGACGCGCGTGAGGTGCTCCTCGACGGGCACGCACATGCGGGTGTAGAGGTCCCACCCGAACTCAGCGCGGAACATGCCGGGCAGGTGATGGCCGCCGCACCAGCGGGCCGAGCGCGGCGGCGGGATGTGGCGGCGCGCGCGCTCTGCCAGAGGCCGGGTCAGCCAGGTCCAGAGCCGGCGGTAGGTGGTCTTCGGCCACGTCCGCCCGTCGGGGTAGACGTCCTGCCGCGGACTCCGGCGCGCGTAGTTGCTCTCGGCGACGTCGCCGCCGAAGCCGTTGCCCACGAAGATGGGGTGCTCGCCCTGCGCGCCCCGGGCGATGAAGCCGGTGCGGGCGACCACGATCGCGTTGCGGTGGACGTAGTTGACGTGCGAGTCCATCGAGTTCTCGAGCGCGACCTCCCAGTTGCAGCGCCAGGTGACCTGGCCGATGAGGACCAGGGTGGCTTCGTCGAAGAACTCCTCGGGCACGTCCTCCTCGATCGGGGCGGGCGGTCCCTCGCCGATCCAGACGAACACGAGCCCCTTGAGCGTGCGCGTCGGGTAGGCGCGCGCCTCGGTGCCGGCCTTGCCGCAGACGCCCGACGTCGGGCCTTCCGAGAGCACCATCACGTTCTTGCCGGACTCGTCGTAGACCCAGCCGTGGTACGGGCAGGCCACCGTCCCGGCGTAGTGGCAGTCGCCTTCGCTCAGACGCGCCCCACGATGCGGACAGACGTCCTGGATGGCCACGACGTCGCCTCCCGCGCCGCGGAAGAGGCACAGCTCCTCGCCCAGCAGGGAGACCTTGATCGGCTTGCGGCGCCCGACCACGCGCTCCTCCACGGCCGGGTACCAGTAGTCGCGCAGGCCGAGCTTCGGGATCAGCGGCCGGATGTCGCCGCTGAGCTTGGGGATGCCGTTCGTGGACCCCGCGTCGGCGGCATCGCGGGGAAGGTGGGGCGGGGTCGGCATGCCGGGCTCCGGTGACCCCTCAGGGCAAGAACGTGGCGAAGCACTTGTTGGAGTTGAACGACCACGACTCGATGAACTCACAGTCGTCCGGCTTGCGCCCGAGCGCCTCCATCGCCCCGACCAGCATGTACCAGTTCAGCATCTCCTGCTGCCCCGACGCCTCGATGGCCTCGAGCGGCGTGGTGCGCCACGTCTCGTAGTCCCCCCCGCGCAGCGCCTCGTAGAGCCGCCGATCGGACTCGATGTCCGGATAGAGCTGGTGATGCTTGTCGGTGAGGAAGGCGTGCGACCAGCTGGACGAGGCGATCAGGGCGGTGCGCCAGGGACTGTCGCGCATGACCCGCGCGGTGGCGGCGCCCACCTCCATGCAGCGCCGCGGCGAGGGAGACGGTGGATCCAGGTCCGCCTCCGCGACCGGGTTGGCCAGGCTGGCGCGCCCGCCCCGCTGGGCGATCACGCGGCGGCCGTAGCAGTTCACCTGGAAGGCGATCACCGGGTAGGAAAAGCCGACCCGGTCGTAGTCGAGGAACATGATCGTGTTCAAGAACGCGTGGGCCAGCCCCGGGTAATGCAGCGGCTTGTAGGCGTAGGCGATGTCCACGCCCTGCTGGAGCAGACCGGTGGCCAGGTACTTGCCGGCGGCACGGTGACCGCGGATGCGAAACGTAGTGTCCGCCGGCTCGTTCCACGCGTTGGGCGGCGTGCCCGGCCGTTGCCACGGCCGCGCTTCGACCTCGTCGTAGGCCAGCACGCAGAAGGGCGGGACGACGTCGGCGGTGAAGTTCTCGTGCTGGTCGTCCCCCCAGATGATCACCACGTCCGGCCGGAACTCGTCGAGGACCCCCCGCGCCCGGCGGAAGTGCTGGAGCAGCGCCGCGCGATGCCGAGCCGCGCTCGCGGTGCCGCCGTCGCTGCCGTACTCGGCGCGCATGGCGGCGGGCCAGCCGGCGGGATCGCGCAGAGGCTCCGGCAGGCCCGGGTCCTGCTGCACGCGGCGCAGGATGGCGGCCATGTTCTCATCCGTGCCGGTGAGCGGCGGGTAGTGGGTGGTGCCGAGCCCGAGGATCGCACCCATGCGATGGCCCCCTTCCGGCGGCAAGCGCCTGGGCCACCCTAGTCCCCGGGCCCGGAGCTTGTCAATGTCGCCACGAGCGCCTGCTGTAGGTCAGTGAAAATGTCATGGGTTAACGGGTCAGTGAAAATGTCATCCCCTCATGGACACCCTCACCATGAGTGGGAAGGAAGCTCCTCGGCCCGG
>Ga0081455_10003590_pt1 | contig 17803 bp, 14 predicted proteins | sample TabmetS3T2R1_FD_70207 | JGI IMG/M metagenome (GOLD analysis project Ga0081455, IMG submission 70207) | Tabebuia heterophylla rhizosphere microbial communities from the University of Puerto Rico - S3T2R1 | ecosystem: Host-associated > Plants > Roots > Rhizosphere ...
AGTCCATCTCCAAACTCCGGCGCGCCCTTCCAACGGACCCGCCAGATAGCGCGCGTGGGTTCGGTTTTACCTTCAAATTCAATTGATTTCAGCTTGAGCAGGAACGTTGCAAATCCGCTAGGCGCAATCTTCGGCTCAGTGACTACGTATCCGACTGCTGTGACGACGCGTGGCCGCTCGCCGAGTTTGTCCGCGAGTTGCTGGCCCGCGGTGTTCGTTGTCCCGAATTTGTGCAGCAGGAAAAAACCAAACGCGACGATGAGATATGTCGCAGCTAATTTCGGCCAGCAGAGCGCAATCAGGATGCATATTCCGATAATTATCGCTGCTAAAATGAGCGCCGTCGGTACCAGTGGAATGAGCTCTGCCACGATAATTCCCGTCGCAGCCATCAACGCCAGAGCAACAAATGGCTGGCGCGGCGCGTTGAGCGGTTTCATCTACTCGCAGTTTTCGCTTATCGCGCGTTGGCAGTGCAAGCAGCATTATGTTTGCTGCGACGCAGAACGATCGCCCTCGGTAGCACGCACGATTGCTTGCATCAGGAGCGGGCCGTAATTTCTCACGTGCAGGACCTATTCGAGGAAGCGCAGGAGATTGAAAGTGCAAACACCGCTGCACCGCTCGCCACGCGGATGCGGCCGCGCTCGCTCGGGGAATTCGTAGGCCAGGAACACATTCTTGCTCCGGGCAAACTTTTGCGTCGCGCGATTGAAGCTGATCGCCTGCCCTCGGTGATTTTCTACGGGGCGCCCGGTAGCGGAAAGACCACGCTGGCACGCGTCATCGCCGAGATGACGCACGCAAAAGTCGTTCGGATCAGCGGCGTGGAAAGCAATGTTGCCGAAATGCGCCGCGTGCTTGCCGCGGCCACGAATCGCCTACGCACATCGGGTCAAAAGACGATCCTGTTCGTCGATGAGATTCATCATTTCAATAAGGCGCAACAGGACATCCTTTTGCCCGATGTCGAAGCTGGAAATCTACGCCTCATCGGAGCGACCACGTACAATCCTTACTTTTACGTAAACAGCGCGCTGGTGTCGCGCTCACAGGTTTTTCGACTCGAACCGCTCAGCGTCGAACAATTAGAGCAGTTGATCGATCGCGCGTTAGCCGACAAGGAGCGCGGCCTCGGAAATTACAACTTGAAAATGGACAGTGACGCACGCCGGCATCTGGCGAAGCTCAGTGACGGCGACGCGCGCAAATGTCTAAATGCGCTCGAGATTGGCGTGCTAACGACGCCGGCAGAAGCTGTAGCGGCGGTCTATGACCGCCGACGAAAAACCGGTGCTGACACACCTTCGCTACAGCAGTCCACCATTCATTTCACACTCGCAGTTGCGGAGGAAAGCATCCAGCAGAAGGCTGTGGTATACGATCGTGTCGGCGACGCACATTACGACACCATCAGTGCGTTCATCAAAAGCATGCGCGCTTCGGATGAAAAAGGCGCGATGTACTGGCTGGCGAAAATGCTGCACGCCGGCGAAGATTTCCGTTTCATCGCGCGACGGATTGTGATTTTCGCAAGCGAAGATATTGGCCTTGCTGACCCCGAAGCGTTAGGGCTTGCGATCGCGACGCAACAGGCGGTGGAATTTGTCGGGATGCCCGAGGCGCGAATCCCTCTGGCGCACGCAACCGTCTACATGTGCCGCGCAGCCAAAAGCCGCGAAGCTTACGATTCACTGAACGCTGCGGCCGAACAGATCGAGGCGGAGCAAACCAAAGCCGTGCCTGAGCATCTCAAGAACAAGCATTTTCCGATAAATCCGGAAGGCTAAGGAACATTCTTCAGAGTCGAAACTTTCTGGGGCGGTTGTTGTACAATCGGCGCAGCGCCGATGTGTCCGGAAAAAATTAGCATGCCGAAGCAAACAGCATTGAAAGTGATGAAAATCGCGAGCGCATTCCACAGCGGACCTTCGCGCCAGTAGTGGTGCACCTTTTTCCAACTGGAAAAAATGTGGAACGCAGAGAGCAACGTTGCCATGTAAAGACCGTACAGGATGTAGTGCGGCTCGATGCCATGCCACAGGCCCATCAATCCGAAGGCCAGAAAATATCCCAGGATCGCGGAGGTGTGCATGCTCCTGAACCATTTGCCGCGCGCAGCGGCGAGCAGGAAACGCATGTAAACGTGATCGCGAAACCAGAATGAAAGTGTGATATGCCAGCGGTTCCAGAAATCACGAATGTTTCGCGCGAGGAACGGCTGGTTGAAGTTTTCCGGAGTGTGAACACCAAACAGATAGCTAATGCTAATAGCGAAAGCGCTATAGCCGGCGAAATCGAAAAACAAATAGAAACTGTAGGCATACATGTAACTGATCAGCGCAGCTATGCTCCCGCTGCCCGCTGCCGACTTGAGCCAGTGTTGTTCGACCAACGCAGCGACGATGAACTTGTAGAACAAGCCACGAAAAAAGTGATGCACAGCGCCGTCCAGATCGGCCAGGAACTCAGCGCGGGTTCGTGTTTTTTTCCAGTCCGGAGCGAAGCGGCGATAACGGTCGATTGGGCCGGCGGAAATCGTGGGAAAGAAAAACAGAAACATGAATAGATCGACGCCGCCGGGCCTCGCGATAACGCCGTCCCGCAGGCAAAACACGATATCGAGTGCGCGAAACGTGACGTAGGAAATTCCGAGAAATCCGAACTGAGTTTTCGGTGAGACGAACGGAATCACTTTGGCCAGTGCCAGCGGAAGCACGCTAAGGCCGATTGCTCCGTAGAATAGCAAGCCTGCGCGCGCGCTCGTCCCTGCGAACGCGCGTACGATAAGCCATTGCCACAAAGCGAACGCCAGTACGAGCCAGATTTCGCGTAGTGGGAAATGCGCTCGCAAATGAAGCATATCCTGATACTGCACCAGGAGCATGACCGTGGTGACCAGGAGCGCCCAGCGCCAGCTTGCCCGGCCGAAGACGCCGAGAATCACTGTCGGCACTGCCACGTAAAGCAGCAGTACGAAGTAGGTGAAATCCGTGTAGGGACTCACAGCGACCTGGTCAGCGCGGCTCTATCCACCTTGCCGTTGGCCGTCATGGGAAATGCATCGAGAAAAACAATTTTGCGTGGCAACATGTACGTTGGCAGGCGCTCACTGAGTTGGCTCCGCAGATTATGCGCCAACATGAAGTCTGATGTCTCATTTCGCGTTAACAAGAGTACGAAAGCGGTTAGCGATTGGGCGGCGCCGCCCTTGATCACTGGAATGACAACCGCATCGCGTATAGCCGGCAGCGTGCGTAGATTCGTTTCAACGTCGCCGAGCTCGATGCGGTATCCGCTGAGCTTAATTTGTTCATCGATGCGGCCTTCGAAGAAGAGTAAGGCATCACGGGAGCGGCCGAGGTCGCCGGTCTTGTACGCGCGCTGGCTACCATACTCGAAGAAGACACGGGCTGTGAGATCGGGGCGCCCAACATAACCGGGACTTACGTTCGGCCCTGCGATAATGATTTCGCCACGCTCGTTTGCGGACAACTCATTACCGTTCTCATCAACAATAAAGATTTTTGTGCCGGGCATTACGCGCCCCACCGGCAACGGCGAATATTTTTCCAGAATCGCTGCGTCAATATGCAGGGAGGTCGTGGCGACAGTTGCTTCGGTCGGTCCATACATGTTCCAAACTTGCGCTTGTGGAAAGCGCGCGAGCAGCTGAGCTGCGGTTCGCTGTGCGAGCGTTTCACCACAAAAGAGAAATCGCCGCACGCGCGGCAGCATCGCCTCGACAAATTTGTCCTCGACGAGACACATTTGTGCAAATGAGGGGGTCGAAACCCACGTGGTGACACCGGAAGTCGCCAGTGCGCGGTAAAGCTTCTTTGGATTTTCGATCAAATCGCGGCTGATACTGAACAGGGTACCGCCTGTGACGAGGCTGCAGTACAGATCCATTACCGACAGATCGAACGAGAATGGCGCCTGATTCAAAAACACTTCGCCGCCTTCGCTGAACCGCTGCTCCCCCAGCATCCAGGTAATGAAATGTTCGAGGCAGGCCAGGGTGATGATCACTCCCTTGGGTTCGCCAGTGCTGCCGCTTGTGAACAGGATGTAAAACGGGTCGTCCTTCTGGACGAACATCCTGGGACCGCGCAGATCAGCTGTGGAGAATCGCCGGACCCCATCGGGAGTTAGCGTTAATGCTGTGCGCGAACTCGCCAGGATTTGATCGATCCGCGTTTGTGGTAGCGCTATGTCTATTGGCACGTAAGGGCGACCGGACTTCACCGCGCCAAGAAATGCGATCAGCATTTCGGGCTCGCGATGCCCGAGCACGGCAATCGGGCTGCGATCATCGCCGAAACATCTTGTGAGGTACGACGCAAGCCCGTCCGAGCGCGCGCGCAGTTCGCCGTACGTTAAAGTTCTGTCGCCGCTAACGTGTGCGATGCTCTCCGGTGCCGCTGCGGCCCAGTGATCGATTCGTTGGACTAGATTCACTAGAAGCCCTGATACACAAAGGGCGGCGTGCGGAAATCGCCACGGCCATACATCACGATCAATATGAGAATGATGGTGAGGTAATAAAGAATCAGCAGCGCGCGATGCAACGTGGGATGTCGCTCGAGCCAGTTCACATGCGCATCCGCTGCTCGAGATCGGCGATCACAGCTCGCGGTGTGCGCCAGCGTTCGCGCTCAAATTCCGCCGGCGAAATTTTTAACCCGAATTCCTCTTCGATCATCAGGATAAGCTGAACGGTTCTCATCGAGTCGAGCACCTGATAATCGTAGAGAGGCAGATCAAGGTTGGTGAGTACCTCATCGGTCTCGCCGACCGAGGCCAGGAGTTGCAAAACTTTATCCGCGAATTCCGCCGCTATCATGGAAGAGCGCACCGTGTCGTGATGCTTCGGGCAATGGAAAAGGTGATCAATTCTTAGCGTTGTGGCAAACGCCCGTGAAAGAATTCATCAAGAGCGCGGTCGTAATATGCCCAGCCTTTCGCTGTAAGGTGAGGCTCCTGCCGGATAAGAAAGGCCGGGTCTTCGTCGTGCTCCTGAAATTCGACTACCGGAAAGTGGTATTGCTCCACGAGCGCGGGAAGCTTCCTGTAAAATTCGTCGCGAGCCGGGCGCGAAACACCCGCGTGATCGTAAAAATTGCCGCCTAAAGGCATGCTAAGAATAAGTGGTCGCGCGTGAACAGTTGCCAGACAGCGCAGGAGCAAATCCAGATCGATCCATGCCGGAGATGTTTTGACGCCAGTCAGAAAGCGGACATCCCGTGACCCGCGAGTAATTTTTCTGTCAAAGCTCGAAGGCTGTTGGATCATCCCGGCGTCCGCAGGCTTGGCTTTGCTCGCCTTGGCTATGACTTGTTGCCAATCGACCGTCTCTTCGTGCAGCCGCGGCGGCGGCTTTGTTTGACGTTGGATGTGATGCAGCGCTGCCCAATGATCTTCCAATTCGTACAAGGCGGTCTGAATTTTTCCCACCGGCCAGAGCGCGCAGAAGACCGCGCGATCAAGCAGTTGTCCGGAGGCGAGACGTCTTAGCGCAAATTCAAGAAATGGTTTCTGTTCTAGCGTTTCCGGAAACTGAAGCATGCGAGCGGCGATGTCGCGCTTCAGTCCAAAATCCAGCGCAGTGCCAAACACCAGCTCGGTCGCCGCCATAGGCGAAAAATTCCCTTTGTACCCCTGGGTACCGGGCTTGGCCGTGCAAAACCAGCCGGGTGAAAGTGAAAAAGCCACCTTTTTGCTGCGCAGCGCTGACCCCAATGCGCCGACTTTTTCCAACATGATCAGCGTGTTCGCGCCACCACCGCCAACGGGCGAAAGCTGGAAACCTGTCGGCGCGGTGCGGAAGAAAATATTGCCGCGTTCCGGTGCTGCGGGCCTGAACAATTCCGAACTGCCATAAATGGGCAAAACTTTTGGCGAATGCGCCGCAGCACGTTGAAACACGAGTCCCTGATTTTTGAGCGGAAAACTCTCGGGAGCCGTGGAGACGATTGTGGCGTGTTCGAGATGAATCAGGATCCTGTGAGCAGCGAACAAGATGATCGCCGCCAGACCCAGCGCAATAAGGCTAGCAAACAAATGCGGCATTTGTTTCGTAAAGGCGGTGCTCATGATGGGATACGAAGTTATTATCCCGACTTGACGCCGCAATCGAATTTCACTTCGGTATTCTCACCGCATGGCGTCTTCATCACTCTGGCAGCGATTTCAACGATATTTCCTGGAATATCGTGAACTCGGTTTCTCGCTCGACATCAGCCGGATGAAATTTCCGGATGATTTGTTTGAGAAATTGAGGCCGCAAATCGAGCAGGCGTTTGCGGCGATGCGGGGATTGGAGGGGGGAGATCCTGCGAATCCTACGAAGAAGCGCATGGTTGGTCATTATTGGCTGAGGAATCCTGCGCTGGCGCCAACACCGGAAATCCGGTCAGAAATCGAAGATACGATCCGGCGCATCAAAGCATTCGCCAAAGGTGTTCACGCCGGAAAAATCACCGCAGAAAACGGAAAACGCTTCAAGCACATCCTGCACATTGGAATCGGCGGTTCAGCCCTGGGGCCACAATTTGTATCAGCCGCACTCGGCTCGCCCGAGGACCCAATGGACATCTTTTTCTTCGACAACACCGACCCTGAAGGGTTTGATCGCGTGTTTGACAGGATAGGAGAGGGACTCCCACAAACACTCGCTATCGTTGTCTCAAAATCCGGCGGGACAAAGGAGACGCGGAACGGAATGCTCGAGGCGGAAGCGAAGTTCGCCGCGAAGGGGCTTCAGTTTGCCAGGCACGCTGTCGCCGTGACCGGCGTTGGAAGCGAGTTGGACAAACAGGCCGAAACCAATGGTTGGCTCGCGCGTTTCCCGATGCCTGATTGGATTGGCGGACGCACCTCCGTTATGAGCGCGGTTGGCCTCCTGCCGATGGCGCTGCAAGGCTTTGACATCGATGCATTCCTCGCCGGCGCCGCAGCCGTGGACGAGCGAACCCGCGTTCCCGACGTCGCGCAAAATGCCGCCATGCTTCTGGCACTCATGTGGTATTACGCCGGCAACGGAAAAGGCGAGAAAGACATGGTCGTTCTCCCCTACAAGGATCGGTTGGCGCTGTTCACCAAATATCTCCAGCAACTCGTGATGGAATCGTTAGGTAAAGAAAAGAATCCGGCGGGCAAAATTGTGCATCAGGGCATTGCCGTGTACGGGAATAAAGGCTCAACCGACCAGCATTCATACGCGCAACAACTTCGCGACGGTGTCCTGAATTTTTTTGTGGCCTTTGTGGAAGTGCGCAACGATCGGCGCGGCGCGCGGTTTGAAGTCGAGGATGGCATCACCAGCGGCGATTATCTTCAGGGGTTTCTGCGCGGGACCCGCAGCGCATTATACGAGAAGGGACGGGAATCAATCACCATGAGCATTCCCGAGGTGAACGCGTTTTACGTCGGAGCGCTGATCGCGCTGTATGAACGAGCGGTCGGGTTTTACGGTTCGTTGGTTAATATTAACGCGTACGATCAGCCCGGCGTTGAAGCCGGGAAGAAAGCGGCGAGTAGACTGTTGCAGCTCCAGAAACGAGTGCGCGAAGAGCTTTCAGCCGAAGGTAAAACTGCCGAACAGATCGCGCGCTCAATCGATGCGGACCCAGAGGACGTTTTTCACTTGCTACGGCATCTGGCGAGCAACGATGCACGGATCAAGGTCATGGCTGCCGATGAAGCTGCGGATGATCGTTTTTCGCTTGCAGAATCAGCCTAATTTTTATGGACAATTCTTCGGAAGCACCCACCGATGGATTGAGCGTGCCGTGGAGCGATGCGGTTCGTTTTGTCAGACAACTCAGTCACGATTTGCGCAATGATTTGAACGCGATAGAACTGCAGTCTGCTTACATCGGTGAACTGACGCACGATCAGGAACTGACAAATGAGATTAAGCGTCTGCGTGAAGTAGTCTCAGGCTTGAATTCGACGTTGCGATTGCTTTCGAGAGCAGTCGGCGAGCTTGCACCGAAAATGGTTTCTTATCCGGCCGCGGAATTCTTGGCCGACATGCGCACGCAGATCGAGCGCACGTTCTCAAAGGAAAACCCCGAGATCACATGGGATGTGCAACTTCAAGACGGGATACTGAATATTGATCCGCAGCTGTTCCAGGAAGTATTTGTGGAGCTTTTTGCCAACGCTTTCCAGCACGATCGCGGCAAGGGCGGACTGGTTGCAAGAGCCAGAATCAGCGATGGGCAATTCCTGTTCACCCTGCATGAACCCAAAGCGGTTTTCTCTTCGGATACGCAGAATTGGGGGCAGGAACCGCTCCGCCACGTTAGACAGAGACATTATGGCCTTGGCCTAAACCGCGTCCGGGCTATAATAGACGCGCACGGCGGAGAGTTGCAGGCTCAATACGATCCCCATACCGCGACACTCGTCTCGACAGTGACACTCCCGATATCAAGCCGGCATTCCGAAAATGGTTGAACCCCATGACATTCTCGCAGTTTGAGCAACTGCAGTCCACCGCACGTGCGTAGTACCAGCAACGCAAGGTAATGAAATCGGAGAATCATCGCGTCCTGATCATTGACGACGAGCGCCCAGTGCTGATGACGCTTGAAGCCCTACTCAAGCGGCATGGTTATTACGTAGATACCGGGGTCACTGCTTCCCAAGGGCTCAAACTGTTGAAATCAAATTCTCCATCGCTTGTGTTGCTGGATCTACAACTGCCGGACGCCCACGGCTTGGAAATGCTTGATCGGATTAAGACGGAGTTGCCTGGAGTGCAGGTGATCATTCTGACGGCGCACGACTCGCTACATAATGCCATCGAGTCGATCAAACGCGGCGCGTACCATTTTATCAGCAAGCCGTATGCGCCGGAGGAACTTCTAAGCCTCGTGGAGAAAGCATTGGAGAAACAGTTCTTGCTCCGGGAAGCTGAAAAACTGCGGGAGAAGACGGAACAATTGGAAAAGCGGCTGGAGATTGCGGAAGCGCGACCTGCGCCAATTTTTAAGAGCAAACCGATGCAGGAGATTGAGGAGCTGATCGAGGCGATGGCGCCATCGGATGCGAACGTTCTCATCGCGGGCGAAAGTGGCGTGGGCAAGGAAGTGATTGCCAACGCTATTCACGCCCGCAGCCGGCGCGCTGGACAACCGATGGTGAAGCTGAATTGCGCTGCGTTCCCGCAAACGATGATTGAGGGAGAACTCTTCGGTTACCTTAAAGGCGCATTCACCGGAGCGATGCACGATTTCCCGGGAATGATCGCTGCGGCAGAAGGCGGCACCCTGTTCCTCGACGAGATATCGGACATGCCGGCTGATTTGCAGACGCGGTTCTTGCGCGTGCTGCAAGAGCGCGAGTATCGGCCGCTTGGCAGCACACAAACAATGAAAGCGAATTTCCGAGCAATCGCAGCGACTAACCGGTCTGTTTCCGAGGCGCTCGCCGAGAACCAGCTCCGCTCCGATTTGTACTATCGCCTAAACACTTTTCAGATTGAAGTGCCGCCGTTGCGGAAACGAAAAGAGGACATCCCGCCTTTAATCGCGCAATTCGTTAGGCAATTTTCTCAACAACTCGGCAAACCGGAGCCGGACGTTTCACCAGATGCATTCCAGAAGTTGCTCGATTATTCGTGGCCTGGAAATGTTCGCGAACTGCAAAACGCCATCGAATACGCGGTGGTGCTGGCCAGGCAGGGCGTGATCGGGGTAAAGGAGTTGCCCGCAGAAATACAGTTGCCTCCGGCGCTGCAGCAAGCCGAACTCGGCGGGTTGCCCCGCAAGGGCGTGCAAACTCTCGACGACTTGGAGCGGAACGCTATTCTTCAGGCGCTCGCCGAATGCCGCGGGAACAAGAAAAAAGCTGCCGAACTCCTCGGCATTCAGCGACCCACTCTGTACAATAAGCTCAAGCGATACGCGATTGACTTGTAGTTTGGTCGAGGAGCCACGGCGTTGCAGTGTTGCTTCTTATTGACCGCGATAGATGCAGCGCGCGGTTGGTGTTTCGTGCACCACGATCTCGCAGAGGCCGGGACATTGAGGTTCCAGTTTCTTCCAGAACCATTCGGCCATGTTTTCGATCGTTGGATTCTCCAATCCTTCGATGTCATTGAGATATGTGTGGTCCAGGATTTTCAGAAGCGGTTTCATCGCGGCGCTGATGTTCGCGTGATCATAAATCCAGCCGACCGCCGGATCGACCTCGCCCTCGATAGAAACTTCCACCCTAAAACTGTGTCCGTGCACCCGTCGACATTTGTGCCCCTCCGGCGCTTTGGGCAAAGTCTGCGCTGCTTCAAATGTGAAATCTTTCGTCAAACACGCGCGCATAATCAGACGCCGCGCTGCGTTGGCTTCCAGATGAATTTGTGCATCTGAAGTTGAAAACGGACGTTCAGATTATCTGCCAGAATCCACTCGACGATCTGGCGCGGGTCAATCCTGCCGAAAATTGGCGAGAAGAGGACGGCACGGCAGCGGGAGGCAAGATCGTAACGCTGCACTTTATCGCGTGACCACTCGTAATCTTCGCGTGAGCCCATGACGAACTTCACTTCATCGAGCGCATTGAGGTGGTCAATGTTCGACCAAAGATTCTTGTCCACTTCGCCGCTGCCCGGCGTCTTTAGATCCATGATGCGGTGCACGCGCGGATCTACGTTCGATATGTCATGCGCACCGCTAGTCTCGAGCAGCACTGTGTAACCCGAGTCGCACAGCATCGACATCAGCGGCAGGACGTTCTTCTGCAACAATGGTTCCCCGCCTGTAATCTCGACCAATGGGCACCGATACGTCGCGACCGTGTCCAGAACCTCACGCAAGGTTCGTTTAATCCCATCGTAAAAAGCGTACTCGGTATCGCAATAGTTGCACCGCAGGTTGCAGAATGTGAGGCGCACAAAAACACACGGCCACCCGGCCCAAGTGCTCTCGCCCTGAAGGGAGTGATAGATTTCATTGATTGTAAGCGTTTTTTTGCGCTCTGACATGTCGTAGGAGGTTCCCTGCCGAACTGATGTGAAAGGTCTTATGCGAACAACTACAAAGCAAATTTCTCCTGCTAAGCGCCGCTGTCTTCAGATTTACCTAGGGCGTCCTTCTCAAGTGGAAACTTGCTGATTGTACTAGGATTTTTTTGATTGACGCTCTTATAGCGGACACTCTACTCTCGCGGCAATGCGTTCCGGTTATGCCTCGTGCATTCGTCGCTTGGCACCTTTCCCAGCCCGTCTCCTAGCAGAAGCCACTGCCGAGATCACCTACCTCGTTTCCGGCCGAGTCCCGATGCTCTTCGCAGCCATCTTTTTCACACTTGTTCTTGCAGCACAAGCGCAGGAATCCATTGAAGAGGTGGCCTTGCCGCCTTGGTCGGAGCCATCGTTGCCTTCCACAGAACCGGAATCATCGACGCAAGCAGCGCCATTGCCTTCTGCAACGGAGCCTTTACCCTCTACTTCAGGAGAGCCATTGCCCTCTTCGACGGCCCCGTTTCCTTCGTCAGAGGAGGCGTTTCCCTCCTCGGTCGATCCGTGGGCTTCTTCAACAAACTACACCACAGCGCATACAAGCGTTATGCCGGCACCGGCCGCGGGAGGGCCTTACGGCGGCTTCAGCACTAAGAATGTTGCGGTAGGCGAAGAGCCCGTCGCAGGTGAACCGCGTCGCTTCCATTACGCCTTGCAGCTGACGGTGCGAGGTGTTTGGGATGACAACATCTTTATCAGTCACACAGACCGGACCTCGGATTATTACTTCGCCATTGAGCCGCAGATCACAATTGGCGTCGGCGACATAGAGGGGCGTAGCAGAAGCTATCTCCGCCTGGATTATATGCCGAGCGCGATTCTGTTCGTCGATCACTCAGACGAGGACGCGTTTAACCAGCTGATTCACCTGGAGGGAGGATATAGCACTGGCCGATTGAGGTTGAGCCTTTTCGAGGATATAGCGCTGCTCGAGTCGGCAAACCTCAACAGCATTATCGATACAACGGGGCTATGGGCAAACCTCGACGCGAGCGCACCCACTCGGCTCAACATTTTCACTACGCGTTTGCTGGCACAGTATGACCTGACCGGAAAAATTTACTTACAGGGGGAATTCGATTCCTACATTTACTTTTACCCGAATAATATCAGTGACTACACTGTTTCGGGAGGTTTGTACCTTTACTACAACTGGTTACCAAAGGTCTCCGTCGGCATAGGAGGTACCTTCGGGTACAATTGGGTGGACGACCCAACTCCCAACCAAACCTTCGAGCAGGTGAACGCGCGCCTCAATTATCAGGCGACTGCCAAATTGGGCGTGTATGCCTCAGCAGGTGCCGAGTTTCGCCAGTTCGATGGCAGCCGGAGCACCTACACGACACCTGTATTTGAAGTGGGGCTCACCCATAATCCATTTGAAGGGACCACTATCAATCTGGCGGCCGGGCGACGGATCTACAATTCCGGGTTCCTTCCCAATCAAGATTTCGCCAACACGTACGTCGTGGGTCGCTTTCAGCAGCGTTTGTTCCACCGCCTCTACTTAGGCTTGGGCGGCGGCTATGAAAACTCGGATTACTTCGCTGCTACAAGGAATGTCAGCGCGTCGCGGAACGACGATTATTGGTTTATTGAGCCGTCGCTTGACGTGCTGATTACCAGATGGCTCAGCGCTGGGGTGTATTACCTGCATCGCGAGGACACAAGCAATATCGATTTCTTCAGTTTCAATGATAATCAGGTGGGTGTTCGGGCGACCGTCAGGTTCTAGAGAAAGTGTGACTCGTTTGCGAGTGGGGACGCGGGGACAGTGCTTGCCAATTGTACTCGCGTTGTCGTTCCTGCCCGGTTTTCTGCAGGGGCAAATCACGCCGGGAATCGGGGGATCACAGGCGACCGGGTCTACGAGCACATCGTCCGCCGCGAGGTCGGCGTTTCCACCCGGAGGGGGAGCGAGTGCGCCGGCTGGTTACGTCTTAGGTCCGAACGATTATGTAGGCGTGGAAGTTTTCGGTGAAGACGATTTGCGCACAAACGGACGCTTGAATCCCGAGGGCAACTTAAGCGTGCCTTTGCTGGGCTCGGTCCATTTAGCGGGTTTAACGCTGACCCAGGCCGCTTCGAAACTTACTGAGTTGTACGGCCGCGATTATCTGGTGAACCCCAAAGTAAATGTGATGCTGCTTGGCTATGCCAAGCGGCGGTTCTCGATTCTGGGACAGGTCGGTCACCCAGGCAGTTATGAAATGCCCGAGTCCAGCCCAGGCGGTATCGATCTGCTGGAAGCGATCGCATTGGCAGGCGGATATACGCGTATCGCTGCGCCGGAACGAATAACCGTGCGGCGACAGAGTGCGAACGGCGACCAAGTCTTCAAGGTAAATGCCAAGAAATTCAATAAGGGCGGCGGCGGAGGTTTTCGCGTCGAGCCCGGCGATACCATCACCGTAGGGGAAAGTATTTTTTAACCGCCAGGCTTTTCGCGCCGCACGCCTTTCCCGGCGCAGTTCTTGGTGTATGATTGCAGGCGATACTCCGCCGTGATTGATCCTGCGCAATCTTCAATCGGCACGCCCGTTTCCACAAATTCGGAGAAGCCGGTGTTATCGGATTTGACCGGTCATTACGCCGAAGGACTGCAGAAGTTCGATTTCCGCCGCTTCTGGCATTCTCTTGTGGAACGCATTTGGATCGTGGCGATCTGCGTTCTTGCTGGCCTTTTTCTCGCGCTCGGTTATCTCGCGCGGACGCCGAAGCTATACCAAGGTCACACCGTACTGGAAGTAGAATTCCAGGAGCCGAGCTTCCTGCCTACTGATGATTCCACAACGCGTATGCGCTCCATGTTTCTGGCGAGTCAGGAGGCGTTGCGGACCATCGAACAGAACCTTACCAACCAAACGCTTCTTTCCAGAGTGGTTCGCTCGGAAGGCCTGACAGCGGACGGTGGACGGGCGCTTTTGGGCCAAAGCATAGTGCCCGATAAGAGCTCCAGCGCTACGCAACGAAGTGAAAAAACGCCGGAGCCCGGCGCAAAAAATCAGAGTGCAGGTGGCGTCACAACTTTTACCCCGCTGGAGCAAGCATTGGGTCGGGCTATGGTCGGCATGGTAAGACCGGCGATTCGCCGCGGAACCCGCCTCATCGACTTGTACGTGACCCATCCCGATCCAGTCATGGCACAGCGCCTCGCCGAAACAGTCGGCCGGGAATACATCCGCAATTCAATTGAGCGGCGCGCCTCGATGAGCGAGGAAGCGTTGCGGTATTTGCTCGAAGAAGAAGAGCGGTTGAAAAGGAATCTGCAAACAAGTGAAGCAGCCGTGGCGGATTACAAGGCGAAAAATCCGGACGCATTGCAGCTTGGGGGCGGCACAGCTGCGACAGGTTCGCAACAGGGATCAGGCGCGGGCGGGGGCGGACCTCGCGGCGGCCTTGTAGAAGACAAGCTGCAAGACTTGAACAATAAATTGACCGCAGCAAAAGCCGACCGAATTCGCCTTGAAGGCGAGCTCGAGCAAATCCATCAAAGCGGCGATAAAATCGACGCCTTGCTTCAAGTTCCGAGTATCTCCGCCGCCCCGATGGTGACGGACGCCCGGCGTACCGTTACCCAGATCGAAGCTGCGATTACCACTTATGCGCTTCGGTACAAGGATAAACACCCCAAAATGATTGCGGTCAAGGCATCGCTCGCCGACGCGAAAGAGAAGCTTCGTCAAGCTGTGCTGGCTCAGCCGGCGATTCTGCGCAATGCCATCGAACAGACCAAGGCCACGGAGGTCAGCCTGCAAAAAGCATTGCAAGATCAGCAGGGGGTGGCCGTCGCCCTCAACCGCACAGCCATCGGATGGCAGGAGTTGGCGCGGCAAGCTGAAACCGATCGTGCGCTTTACGAAAGTGTTCTTCGGCAAATAAAAGAGACGAGCTTAACCAAAGACGTGAAGGCGAACGCGGTCAGTGTAATTGAGCATTCGCCGCTTCCGCAATCACCTGTTAGTCCGCGTCCTACCAGGACGATCGTTCTGGGATTGCTGGGAGGTCTGGTTGCTGGGCTGGCATTCGTCTTTGGCGCCGATGCATTGGATCGTTCAATCAAAACGGTGGACCAGGCGGAAAGTACAGTCGGATTGCCAGTCTTCGCTGCTGTCCCTGAGACCACGGACGAGGGTCCGGTGAACCGTTTGAAACGGCGAAGCAAAAAGGCGCTCGGCAGTTCAAACTATCGGGTGGTTGTGGAAACTCCTGAAAGCCCGGCGGCGGAAGCGTTCCGTAATTTACGTGCTGCGCTGGCCCTGTTAGGGCCGGAAACGGAGCGTAAAGTTTCGCTTTTCACCAGCGCAGTGCCTAACGAAGGAAAGAGCTTCACCAGCGCCAACTATTCGCTTGCTTTGGCCCAGCAGGGTTACCGTGTGCTTCTCATTGACGGCGATCTGCGCCGGCCAACCATGCACAAAATCTTCCGTTTCCGAATCGCAAAGAATAATTCTGACGAAGACGGCGATCCGGGAGTCATAGATTGCCTGCTAGGAGAAGCCGACGTTGCCTCAGCAGCGCGCCAAATTCCTGCCGGTGAAATCCAAATCGTCGATGAGAATATTGCAATCACCGGAAATATTCTCACGGCGACTGGAGGTCAGCTTTCAGTCCTCGCCGGGGGACGGCGCTCCCCGAACCCGGCTGAAATTCTCGCTGGCCCGTTCTTCGGGCGTCTAATCGCTGAGGCTGTCGCGCTTTATGACCGTGTCGTCATCGACAGCGCGCCAATCCTTGCGGTTAGTGATACTCTTATGATGACGCCACATGTCCAGACATTGTGCATTGTCGTACGAGCCGCAAAAACACCCCGCCAGGCAGTGCGTCGTGCAATCTCTTTGCTGTCAAAATCAGGGATTCGCCCGGCTGGTCTTATCCTGAATCGACTGCGACGGAGCGGCGGAGTTGGTTACTACTACCATTATTCCTCGCATGGTTACGGTGCAGAAGAAGGAGCGTATTCTCGCACCTACCGTCGTACGAGCTTAGATCACGAAGGTAACGGAGCATAGATTCAACAGCGCTTAGTCCTGACCACCGCCTCTGAACTGTGACATCTGATCTCTGATTTGTCGTACCACAAGCTGCTTCCCCAGCACACACCCAGATACACCGCGACATACAACTGGATCGATTCGATTTGAAATGGAAAATCCACCAGCGCATGTAGCGCCACTCCGATGAGCGCTACGATGGCCAAAGGCTGTAGGACGCGTCTCCGCGGCATCCACTCTCGTCTGGCATACTTTCTGTAGCTGCGAATTGCTGCCACTATTCCGCCGAAGAAGACCAACGCCCAGAGGCTACTTCCGAGCCATCCCCATTCCATGACAGTCTGCAGATAATCTTCGTGCAGGAATCTCCAAGTGCCAGGTGCCGAGTTGCCCGATTGAACATTGTAGCCAGGGAAAACGACTCGAAACGTCCCTGGCCCAAACCCGAAAAATCCGGCGTGAGGCAGCACAGACCACGCGACACGTGAAGCTTGCCAGCGGGCATCGGCAGTTATTCGTTCACCCACCGATTGCCAGCGGTTAAGCGGTTGCTCCAAATGTGTCGCCTGCGCCAGCGCAATCAGCGCCAAAACAATCGCAAGTGCACCGGCCATCGCGACGCTCTTCTGCGCGCCAGATAACTTTCGCAGAAGCGCCGGTCCAAAATGCAGGCTAATGACGACCATTAATACAAGCGCAACCACCTGGGCCATTCGTGACGTATTCGCCAGCACAGCCGCAATAGTTACAATAAAAACGATTGTCCATAGCGCGCGCATGCCTGGCTGAGATTGGTTTCTAAACGCCCGGATAACGAGACCGGCACTCAGTGGCCACACGAGGTTCAGGAACGCACCGGCGTTGCCATGGTAAAAATAGGTGGCGAAGAATGTTGTAACGCCGAATTCTGGTGGCGGTGGCGGTTGCCAAAAGATCATCTGCGCTCCGGTAGCTTTTTGTAGCAAGCCCAGAAATGCTATCGAGCCGCCGACCAGGCCAATGACATACCACAGCCGCAGCAACCATCGCCTACTGTGGGACAGGTCGGAGACGAACAACACCGTCCCGAGCAGCAACGCACCCCGAACGATCCACGCGGTGCTCACTGCGTAGTCGACGGAGCCGACTAAAGGCGGTGCGACATTCCGCAGCGGCACGAAAAGAGAAAATTCAGAGTCGTAAATGGACTTGGCGTTGAGGGCCATCCAGGCTCCTATGCACACTAGGGCTCCAGTCACAACAACAAGAAGAGGCGGCAGATCGGGACGCCGCCCGCCACTCAGTAACTCGGCTCCCCAAAGTACGAGCGCAACGAGTAGCATCCAGTTAGTTATTTGGATACTTCCCGATGTTGTGGCGCCGTAGGCCCAGGGGGCATACGCAAGGGCAGCGAACAAAATCCAGCGAGATGTCTTTCGGCAGATGCTTGAGATCACCTGGTAGATTTCGAAAGGAAAAATTTCATCAACCGATCACTACGGGATCATCACTCACTCTTTCCTCATCGTCCCTTGCCAAAGAGCATCGTGTATAACGTTTTTAACACGATCATGGCATCCAGCTTCAGCGAGTAATGCCGGATGTAATAAAGATCGTATTTCAGCTTTTCGACGGCGTCCTCGTCGCTCTCGCCGTAGGGATAGTTGACCTGTGCCCATCCGGTGATGCCTGGTTTCACCAGGTGGCGAAAGTGATAGAACGGGATGCTTTGCTCATACCGATCCGCGCACTTGCTCCACTCGGGCCTCGGGCCAATCAGGCTGATATCGCCTTTGAGCGC
>Ga0081455_10003591_pt1 | contig 17802 bp, 17 predicted proteins | sample TabmetS3T2R1_FD_70207 | JGI IMG/M metagenome (GOLD analysis project Ga0081455, IMG submission 70207) | Tabebuia heterophylla rhizosphere microbial communities from the University of Puerto Rico - S3T2R1 | ecosystem: Host-associated > Plants > Roots > Rhizosphere ...
CCTCCCGGGCCGCGTCCGAGGTGATCTGCCGGACAGTCCGAATCCGATCCTGCTCGGATCGGAGAGACAGCCTGCGAACGACGTTCTCGACGAGCACCACCGCGCCATCGACGATCAGACCGAAGTCGATCGCGCCCAGGCTCATGAGGCTCGCCGGGATCCGGGCGACACGCATGCCGGTGAAGGCGACGAGCATCGACAGCGGGATGATCGAAGCCACCAGGAGGCTCGCCCGGATATTGCCCAGGAAGAGAAAGAGAACCGCGACGACCAGGATGGCGCCCTCGATCAGGTTTTTTTCGACGGTGCGGATGACGCGGGTCACGAGATCGGCCCGGTCGTAGTACGGAACGATGCGGACGCCCTTCGGAAGGGACGGCGCGAGCTCCTCGACGGTCTTCCTCGCCCGGTTGGCGACCGCGAGGGCGTTCTCGCCGGCCAGCATCTGGGCCATGGCGATCACGGTCTCGCCCTTGCCGTCCCGGGTCGCCGCACCGATCCGAAGCATGGACCCCTCGCGCACCGTCGCGACCTGCCCAACGGTGACGGGCACGCCCTTCTCGTCGGTCCGGAGCACGATCCTCTGGATGTCGGCGAGCGAACGGACGAGGCTGTCGGCGCGGATGATGTACTGCTCCCGGTTCCTCTCGATGTAGCCGCCGCCCGCGCTCCCGGTGCCGTGCTCGACCGCCTCGAAGACCTCCTTCAGGGAGACCTTGTAGGCCAGGAGCTTCGCCGGATCGACGACGACCTGGAACTGCTTGGGCTGCCCTCCCCAGACGTTGACCTCCGTGATGCCCGGAACCGCTCGCAGGCGCGGCGCGATCTGCCAGTCGAGGATCGTGCGGCGTTCCATCGCCGAGACGCCCGCGCCTTCCACCGTGAACATGAAGACCTCGCCGATGCCGGTGGAGACCGGCCCCATCTCGGGAGTTCCGAAGCCCGGCGGGATGGACTCGCGCGCTTCGACGAGCCGCTCGGAGACGAGCTGACGGGCGAAGTACACGTTGACCGAATCCTTGAAGACGACCGTCACCGCCGAGAGGCCGTAACGGGAGGTTGAGCGGATCTCGACGATGTCGGGCAGGCCGTTCATGGCCGCTTCGACCGGGTAGGTCACGAAGCGCTCGACCTCGACGGCGCCGAGGCCGGGAGACTTGGTCAGGATCTGGACCTGGACCGTCGTGATGTCCGGGACCGCGTCGATCGGGAGCCCCGACAACGCAAACAGGCCCGCGGCGACCACGAGGACCGCCGCGATCAGGACGATCGGCCGGTGAGCGAGGCTTCCGTCGATGATGCGCTGCAGCATGGCGTCAGTGCTCGTCCGCGAGCGTCGCCTTGGCGAACTCGGACTTCAGGACGAAGCTCCCCTCGGTCACGACCTCTTCTCCCGGCTTGACGCCCGCGAGGATTTCGGTGAATCCCTCGAACGTGTGGCCGGTCTCGACGAAGCGCCGCGCGAAGGTCTCGGGGCCCGTGCGGACGAAGATCGTCGGACGGCCCTCGAGCGTCTGGAGCGCGGCCTGGGGAACGGCCGGAGTGCTGCTGGCCTCCTTCGCGGGCTTGGGAACCTCGATCTGGCCTTTGACGAACATTCCCGGCTTGAGCTTGCCTCGAGGGTTCGCGACGACGGCCCGGACGCGCACCGCGCGCGTCGAAGCGTCGACGTCGCCGCCCACGAAATCGATCGAGCCGGTGAATCGCTCGTCCGGATAGGCATCCGGCACGATCGACACGGGAAGCCCGGTGTGGACGAGCGCCAGGTCTTTTTCGTACACGCGAAAGAAGACCCAGAGGTTGCGGGTGTCGGCCAGGACGAGAATCGGCTGGAACGCCTCGACCAGTGAGCCGGGCGTGACTTTCCGGTCGATGACTTCGCCGGCGAACGGCGCCCGCAGATCGACCGTCGCGACTCCGGACTGGCGCTCGCCGCCCGCCGCGAGCGCCGCAATGCCGTTCTCAGACTCTCCCGCCTGGCGGAGCGCCCCAGCCGCCGCGTCCCGCGCCGCCACGCTCGAGAGATAGGTCGCTTCCCGGCTCTGGAACTCGGCCGGAGAGATCGCCTTTTCGGACACGAGGCGCTTCGCGCGCTCGAACGATTTCTCGGCAACGCGAAGCTCGGCGACCGCCTTCAGGAACTCCTCGCGTGCCTTCCCCAGATCGACGCTTTCGATCCGGAGAAGGACCGCGCCTTTCTCGACCCGCTGGCCCAGATCGACCGGGATCGAGGCGACGCGCCCGCGAACGCTCGAGGACACGGTCAGGAGGCGGTTCTCGTCGTACCCGACGTCGCCCGGCACCACGAGGAGGTGCTCGAGAGGAACCGGCGCGACCTTCCAGGTGGCGATGTTGGCTTCCGCGATCGCCGCCGACGTGAGACGCACGGTCCCCGGCATCTCATCGTGCTCCTCACCGCCATGCGCCTCGCCGGAGTGCTCTTCTTTTTCGCCGTGGGCATCGGCGGTCGTCTCGGCCGGACGGCGCCCGCAGCCGGGCGAGGCCGCGAGAACCAGGACGAGGGCCAGGGCGAGCAGACTAGTCGGCTTCATCGGTCGAATCTCCTCTCAGGCGGCGAATCTCGGAGTACGACGCCGCGGCCTGGCGATTGACATCCAGGTACTCGGTCACGGCCTCCCGGTACGTGCGCTGCGCGTCGAGAAGCTCGAGGTACGAGGACTCCCCTTCTTCGTACGAGAGCTGCGCGATCCGCAGGCTCTCGCGGGCGGCCGGCAGCAAGCGCGTCCTGTAGGCCTCGTTCTGCTCGGAGGCCAGTGCGAAGGCCGCCAGCGCGGCGTCGAGCGCGGTCTCGAGCTCGATCTCGAGCCGGCGATATTCGGCCGCCGCGAGCGAAGCCTCGGCGCCCGCGCGAGCAATCGCGGGGCGATTGGCGTTCCACAGAGGAACGGACAATCCGAACGAGAAACCGATCGCGTCGCGGTCGAGCTCGTTCTCGCCGAACACGCCCGCCCGCAGGTCCGGCACGATGCCCCACTTCGCAGCGATGCGGGACTCCTCGGCCGCCTCCGAGGCCGCGCGGGCGGCGCCGAGCCTCGGGTTGTCGCGGAGCCGCGCGCGTTCGGCATCCCGCGCGCCGACAGCGCCGGCGGCGGGCCACCGCGCGGCGATCCGGAAGTCGGCCGGCAGCTCGGGCCCGGCCATCCGCCGCAGGGTCTCGCGCAGGACGGCGACTTCGCGCTCGGCGACACCGAGGACGCGGCGCTGGCGGAGGAACTCGATCTCGGCGCGGAGCTTCTCGGATTCTCGCGCCTCGCCGATCTCGACACGCCGGGCGGCGATCGCGTAGATCGCATCGGCATCCGCGGCGCTTTGCGCGAGCAGGCCCACGCGCTCCTGCGCCGCGGCGAGGTCGTAGTAGGCGGTGTCGACCTGGAAGAAGAGGTCGAGCTCGACGGCGCGGGCCTCCGCGGCTCGGGAATCGGCCGTGCGTTCCGCCGCGGTGATGCCATGCCCGTAGGAGAGCGGGAACGGAAAGCGTTGCGTGACGCTCCATGCGTTCTCGCCCTCACGGGGGACGTCCGTGTCCGGCGGACGGGCCTGGTCGAAGACCAGCTCCAGCTCGGGGTCGTCCCAGGTGCGCGCGGCCGAGATCCCGGCCTTCCCGAGGCGGGTCAGAGCCTCCGCCTGGGCCGCGGCGGGATGGGCACGGAGCGCCATCATCCGCAGCCGGGCCAGAGAGACTGCCTCCTGCGGCGCCTGCCCCGTCGCGGGGCCGGCCGCGGTTGTGATCACGATCGCGGCGACGAGCGCCGCGCGCTTTCCGAACGGATGCACGAGTTCCTCCTCTTCGAGCGTGGGATCGCCCGCCGTGGAGCGGGCGCGAGCTCAGAGGAGGTTCTGAGGCGGGTGCTCGATGTCGGAGGGCCGGGAAACGAGGAGAAGCGCGAGAGGATCCGGAGCCGAGTCGTTCGCGAAACGGAGTCCTTCGGCGTCGACCACCGAGGTTCCGGCGATGGTCAGGTGACAGGGGCAGTAGCAGCAATCCGCGGGAGCGCCGGCGGAATTCGCCGACGCAAACATCTCGCCGCCGCCCGGGACTTCCACGGACGCCACGGACTCCGCAGCGGGAGCCGAAACATCGGTCCACTCATCGCCGCAGAGGATCGGCAGGTCCGCGACCTCCAGGGCCACGAAGACCGCCGCCACGCGGAAAACCGCAAACAAGCGAGCGCGCATGGAGTCCGGCAGTGTAACAGGAACCTCTTCCAATACACTCCCGGCGTGCAAACCCCGGCCGACCTGGTCCTGCCCTGCCCCGATCCCGAGACTCTGCGCGAGATCGGAGGCTGGGACGGATTCCGCCCGGCGACGATGGCGCCCTCGGATTTTCCGGTCGACGTCGTGCGGTTCGAAGGCTCGAGCTCGAAGCCGGTCGTCATCTCGCGCGCCCGCCGCGCCGAAACTCTCAAGGCGATGCCGGCGAGCCTGCGGTCACGGGCCGAGGCGGCGTTCGAGCGCTTCGTCCGGCGTCCGGCGGGGCTGCGCATGGCCCGGGGCCGCCGCCTGGGCTTCGAGAACGGGCCGGCCGTGATGGGGATCCTGAACGTGACGCCCGACTCCTTCTCGGACGGCGGGCTCCACTTCGAGCGGAGCCGAGCCGTCGATCGCGCGCTCGAGATGTTCGCGGAAGGCGCGGCGATCGTCGACGTCGGCGGCGAGTCGACGCGCCCGGCGAACTACGGCGAAGCCCGGCCGCTGCCGCCGGACGAGGAGATCGCGCGCGTGGTTCCCGTGATCGAGGCGATCCGCGCGAAGACGGACGCGCCGCTCTCGATCGACACGCGCAAGGCCGAGGTGGCGCGGGCGGCGCTCGATGCCGGCGCCGACCTCCTCAATGACGTCTCGGCCGGGCGCTTCGACGACGGCATGTTCCGCGCGATCGCCGCGCAGGGCGCCGGAGCTATCCTCATGCACATGAAGGGGACGGATCCCCGGACGATGCAGGACGATCTGCACTACGACCATGTCCTCGGCGAGATCGCGTCGTTCCTGGCCGACGCGGCCCGGCGCGCTGGCGAGGCGGGCGTCGCGTCCGACGGGATCGCCCTGGACCCGGGCCTGGGCTTCGGGAAAGCACCCGACGACAATCTTCTCCTGCTTCGCCACCTCGCGGCGTTCCGCACGCTCGGGTTCCCGATCGCCGTCGGGGCATCGCGCAAGGGCTTCGTCCGCCGCTTTTCCGGCGTCGCGGAAACGGCCAGCGCCGACGAGAGGCTGCCCGGCTCGCTCGCGGCGCTCGGCGCCGCGGCGGCCGGCGGCGCCGCAATCCTCCGGGTTCACGACGTCGCCGACTCGGTCCGCTTCCTCCGCATGACCGGGGCGATCGCACGCGCCGCCTCTCCGGTCCCGAGCGCGGGGTCGGCGGCGCGGTGATGGAGGCGCTGACGAGCCGGCTCCCGGCGCTCGAGCATCTCAACTTCACGTGGCGCGACGCGCTCGACATCGCGATCGTCGCCATCATCACGTACGGCCTGCTGCGCCTCATCCGCGGCACGCGGGCCGTGCAGATGGTGCTGGGGCTCTTCGCCATCTTCGCGGTCTATGCCGTGGCCGCCCTGCTCAAGCTCGCGGCGCTGTCGACGGTGCTGCGGGCCCTCATCTTCTACGTCCCCTTCGCCATCATCGTGCTCTTCTCGCACGAGCTCCGCCGCGCTCTCGCCGCCTTCGGCCGAACACCCTTCCTGTCGCTCTTCTCCGGGTACCACGCCGAGGAGACGATGTCGGAGATCGTCCTGGCCGTGACCTCCCTCGCCGCGCGGCGCATCGGCGCCCTCATCGTCCTGGAGCGCCGCGAGGGCCTCAAGACCTACATCGAGAACGGCTCGCCCATCGACGCGGCTATTTCGTACGAGCTCCTCGTGACGGTCTTCGCTCCGGGCACGCCCCTGCACGACGGCGCCGTCATCATCTCGGGCGACCGCATCGCCGCCGCCGCGAGCTTCCTGCCCCTCTCGCTGAAGGAGGGGCTCCCCAAGCGCTTCGGCACGCGGCATCGCGCGGCCATCGGCGTCACCGAGGAGACCGACGCCGTCGCGATCCTCGTCTCGGAGGAGCGCGGGACGATCTCGATCGCCCGCGACGGCGAGCTGCAGGAGGAGCTCGACGGCAAGTCTCTCCGCGATCTCCTCTTCCGCGAGTTCGCGGGACACAAATGAACCTCTCCGCTCTCCTCTTCCGCAATCTCGGAACGAAGCTCCTCGCCCTCGGCGTCGCCTGCGTCGCGTGGTACCTTCTGACCGGAGAGCGACGCGAGCGCATCTCGGAAAGGGCTTACCGCATCCCGCTCTCCATCGTGAACATCCCGAGAGGAACCATGATCGTGTCGCCGTTGCCGGACGCCGTGGACGTGCGCGTACGCGGCGCCTTCACGCCCCTGCGCCAGCTCGACCCGGGCAAGCTCGAGGCCGTGATCGACCTTCTCGACGCCACGCCCGGCGAGAGGCGTTACCCGCTCGACGGCGACGACATCAACGTCCCGCGGGAGGTCGAGGTCATCGCGGTCACGCCCTCGGAGATCCGCGTCGTGCTGGACGCGGTGGCCGAGAAGACCCTGCCCATCGTGGCCGACATCGTCGGAACGCCGGCGCCCGGCACCCGCGTCGAGGAAGTCGCCGTCGAGCCTCGCCAGGCCCGGGTCAACGGTCCGGCGAAGACCCTGGAGCGGATGGCCCAGATCCGGACCGAGCCCGTCTCCGTCGAAGAGCGGGACGCCTCGTTTCAGGCCTCGGCCACGCTGGCCCCCCAGGCGGCGGGCGTGCGGGTGCGGGAAGCCCAGATCGTGACCGTCCGGGTGCGCATCGCGGAGCTGGCGCCGGCCACGCCGACGCCCCGGGGCAAGCGAAAATAGCGTCAGAATGAGGGTTTTCAGGACGCCATGAAACTCTTCGGCACGGACGGCCTCCGCGGCCACGCGGACGAATTCCCCCTCGACCGCGCTTCCGTGCGGTTGCTGGGCCGCGAGCTCGGCCGACGCCTGGATGGCGACGAGCCCCGCCGCGTCGTCGTCGGAGGAGACACGCGGCAGTCGACGCCCCGGATCGTCGCGGATCTCGCCGCCGGCCTGCAGGAAGCGGGCTGCGGCATCGCCTCGGCCGGTGTCATCCCGACGCCCGGCGTGGCCGAACTCGTCCTCGAGATCGGCGCCCGCGCCGGGATCGCCGTTTCCGCCTCGCACAATCCCTACGAGGACAACGGCATCAAGATTTTCGGCCCCGACGGCCGCAAGTGGCCGGACTCCGAAGAGGAGATCCTCGAGGCGAAGCTGCTCGAGGGCCGCGGCTCGGAGCCTCCGGAGGCCACGCCGGCGCCGCCCGACCCGGACCCGGGACTCGTCGCGACCTACGTCTCGCGCCTCCGCGCGGGCGTTCCGACGAGCCTCGAAGGGCTTCACGCGCTGATCGACGCCGGCAACGGCGCGGCGTTCCAGATCGGGCCGCGCGCGTTCCGGCGGTCCGGAGCCACGGTCACGGCGATCTGCGACGCGCCCGACGGCCGCAACATCAACAACGGCTGCGGCGCGCTCCACCCCGAGAACATGGCCGCGGCGACGCGGACCTCGGGCGCGTCCTTCGGCGTCGCCTTCGACGGCGACGCGGACCGCGCCATCTTCGCCGACGAGAACGGCCGTGTCCTCGATGGCGACGACGTTCTCTGGATCGTGGCCCGCGACTGGCGCCGCCGCGGACGCCTCGGGGCCGGCGGCGTCGTCGGCACGGTCATGTGCAACTACGGCCTGGAGGCCGCCTTCCAGCGGGAGGGCATCCCGTTCTACCGGGCCGCGGTCGGCGACCGGCACGTCGCCCGGCTCATGCAGGAGACCGGCGCCGCGCTCGGGGGCGAGACCTCGGGGCACACGCTCTTCGCTCCCCTCTCGCCGGCGGGCGACGGGATCCTCACCGCCCTCGTGCTCGGCGCGATCGTGAAGCAGACGGGCCGCCGGCTCTCCGAGCTCGCGACGCTCGAGAAGATGCCGCAGACCCTGCGCAACGTGCGCGTCGCTCGCCGGGTGCCCATCGAGGAATCCGAGGGCATCTCCGGCGCCCTCGCCCGCGCCGAGGACGCCCTGCGGGCCCGCGGGCGCGTCTTCCTGCGCTATTCGGGCACCGAGCCCCTGCTCCGCATTCTCGTGGAGGGGCCCGAGGGCCGCGAAGTCCACGCCATCGCCGACGAGCTCGAGGCCGCCGCGCGCTCCGCCCTCGGCGCGTGAAGCACATCCGGGCCGTCCTCTTCGACGCGGGCGGGACGCTCATCCACGTCGACGGCGAGCGCGTCTGCCGGGCGGCCGGCGTGGCGTTCGACGACGCGGGGTTCCGGCGAGCCGAGGCCGCGGCCGTGGCCGCGGTGCGCGCCCTCGTTCTGGCCAAGCCCGATTCCTCGGACGCCGAACGCGTGCCTCTCTACTTCGACGAGCTGCTCTCGGGTCTCGGGGTCGCCGATGCCGAAGCGCGCCGGCGCGGGGCCGGCGCCGTCGCCGCCGAGCATCGCCGCGGCAATCTCTGGTCCCGCCGGGCCGACGGCGCGCTCGAGACGCTCGATGCCCTGCGCGCGCGCGGCTACCGGATGGCCGTGATCTCCAACGCCGACGGCCGGGTGCGGGGCCTCCTCGAGACGGCCGGGCTGGCCGGGCATCTGGAGTTCATCGTGGACTCGGCGGAAGTCGGACTCGAGAAGCCCGACCCGCGCATCTTCCACTCGGCGACGGACCGGCTCGGCCTGGCGCCTTCCGAGTGCCTCTACGTCGGCGACATCTACGAGATCGACATCGTGGGAGCGCTCGGGGCGGGACTCGAGCCCATTCTCATCGGCGACGGACCCGCGCCCGCGGACGTGCGCCGCGTGCGCGACCTCGGCGGCCTGCTGACTCTCCTGCCCGGCTTCGCATAGAGTCTCCCGAAAAGGGAGGCACGATGGCCAAGCGCACGACCCACCGAAGCGTCGCCGGCAAGAAGCTCTACGCGGTTCGCGACAAGTCCGGGCGTTTCAAGGACATTCAGACCTACGAGCGCGCCCACCGCGCCGACATCAAGCGGAAGAGCAAGAGCGAAGGAAAGTCGGCCAAGAAGAAGTAACGGACTCAGTTCTGCGGAAGGTCTGATTCTGAATTCGGCAGCGACGCGGCGTTCTCGCCACGGGATGGTGCGCCGCGGCCGTTTGCTCTCTTCGGCCGCGTCGAGCGGCCGCTAAAGGAGCACCCATGGCGATCTTTTCGGCCGTGCGGACGATGTCCGAGCACTGGTGGGTGGTCCTGTTGCGCGGCCTTCTGGCGATTCTCTTCGGCATCCTCGCTTTCTCCTGGCCGGGATTGACGGCGGTCATCCTGGTCACGATCTGGGGCGTTTACGCCCTCTTCGACGGCATCGTCGGCATCATCGCCGGCGTCAAGGGAAAGTGGACCTCGCTCGTCGTCCTCGGCGTGCTCGGCATCGCCGCCGGAATCGTGGCGCTACTCTGGCCCGGCCTGACGGCGATCTCGCTGCTGTGGGTCCTGGCGATCTGGGTCATCGTCGCGGGGTCGATGCAGATCTCGGCCGCGATCCGGCTTCGCAAGGAGGTCCAGGGCGAGTGGCTCTGGGTCCTCTCGGGCATCCTGATGGTGGGGCTCGGCCTGCTGTTCTTTCTCTATCCCGGAGCCGGGATTCTCTCGGTGACCTGGCTGCTCGCCTCGCTCGCGGTCGCCTGGGGGATTCTGCTGGTGATGCTGGCCTTCAAGCTGAAGGGCCTGAAGGGCCGGATGGCGCGCCACCCGGCTTAGGAGTCAGACCGCCGTCTGTTCACCCGTATCGCTCCACGTCCGGCGGAATCGCACCCACCACGTTCGGCTCCTGGAAGACCATCGCGGTCCCGGAGATCGGCAGGTACAGCGTGTGATTGCCGGCGGCCATGTCGACCCGGACCTCGTAATACCCGTTGGGCGAGATCGTCATCAGCGTCGCGGGCTTGTTCTTGAAGTCGAGCATCGGGCAGAACAGGATGACCTTGGCCGGCATGCGCTCACTCCTTCCCTGCGAGGATCCCCTGCATCTCTTCCCAGGTCACGGCCCGAACCCCCAGCGACCGGGCCTTGTCGAGCTTCGATCCCGCTGATTCTCCCACGAGGACGAGGCTGGTCTTCTTCGAAACCGAGCCGGAGATCTTGGCGCCGGCAGCCTCGAGGAGCGCGGCGGCGTCCTCGCGTGAGAGGCCGCCGGGCAGCGTCCCGGTGATCACGACGGTCTTGCCCGAGAGGGGCCCGTCCGCCGCGCCCCGCCTCCGGGGTCCCTCCATGCGCACGCCGTGGGCGCGGAGCTTCTCGATGAGCGCGCGGTTCTTCTCGTGCGAGAAGTATGCGCGGATCGCGGCCGCGGTGTTCGGACCGACCTCCTCGGCGCCGACGAGCTCCTCTTCGCTCGCCGCCATGAGGGCGTCGAGGGATCCGAAGTGGTCGGCCAGCACCCGGGCCGCCTTCTCGCCGATGTGCCGGATGCCGAGCGCGAAGATGAGCCGTTCGACTTCGTTGGCCTTGCTCTTCTCGATCTCGGCGATCAGGTTGGCCGCGGACTTCTCGCCCCAGCGCTCGAGCTCCGCCAGATCCGAGGCCTTCAGGTCGTAGATCGACGCCACGTCGGAAAGCAGGCCGGCGGTCACGAGCTGGTCGACCAGCTTCTCGCCGAGGCCCTCGATGTTCATGGCCCGCCGGCCGCAGAAGTGCCGGATCGCCTCGCGCACCACGGCGGGACACGCCGGGTTCACGCAGCGCAGCGCGACCTCGCCGGGCTCGCGCACGGCCGGATCGCCGCACGCGGGACAGTGACTGGGCATGAGGTACGTCGCGGCGTCCGCGGGCCGCTTCTCCAGCACGACGCGCACGACTTTCGGGATGATGTCGCCGCCCTTTTCGACGACCACGGTGTCGCCGATCCGGACGTCCTTCCGGGCGAGGTCCTCGTAGTTGTGGAGCGTCGCGCGCTTGACGGTCGTCCCGGCGAGCTGCACCGGATCGAAGTACGCCACCGGCGTGAGCGTCCCCGTCCGGCCGACGTTCAGGCCGATCTCCCGCACGACGGTCGTGGCTTCCTCCGCCGGATACTTGAAGGCCAGAGCCCACCGGGGAGACTTGGCAGTCGAGCCGAGCTCGCGCTGCGTGGCGCGATCGTCGATCTTGATGACGACGCCGTCGGTCTCGAAACCGAGCTCGTGCCGCTTCTCCTTCCATTCCTCGACGAACTCCCGCACCTCCGCGAAGGTCTCGCACCGCCGGCGATGCGGGTTGACCGGAAAGCCCAGCGACGTCAGCCGCTCGAGGGCATCGCTCTGGCTCTGCGGCGCGGGGATGGCCTCGACGACGGAATAGAGCCAGGCATCGAGGCGCCGCCGCGACGTGACGCGCGAGTCGAGCAGCCGCATCGTGCCGGCCGCGGCGTTGCGGGGATTCGCGAAGAGGGGCTCCCCTTCCGCCTCCCGCTCGGCGTTGACCTTCGCGAACGCGGCCTTCGAGTAGTAGACCTCTCCGCGGACCTCGAGCGGGGTGCTCTCGGGGATCCGCAGCGGGACCGTGCGGATCGTCCGCACGTTGGCGGTGACGTCCTCGCCGCGAAGGCCGTCGCCGCGCGTGGCGCCGCGGACGAAGGCGCCGTTCTCGTAGCGCAGTGCGATCGAGAGGCCGTCGATCTTGAGCTCGGCCACGAAACCGCTCGGTTCGCTTCCGAGAAGACGCGCGTTGCGGGCGAGCCAGGCCTCCGCTTCCTCCCAGGAGTACGCGTTCTCGAGCGAGAGCATCGGCTGAACGTGGAGCACCGTGTCGAACCCCTCGGCCGGCGCGCCGCCCACGCGGCGGGACGGAGAGTCCGGGCTCTGCAGCTCCGGATGCGCGGCTTCGAGCTCCTGGAGCTCGCGCATCCTCCGGTCGAACTCCGCGTCCGTGATCTCGGGCTTGTTGTCGACGTGGTAGAGGCGCTCGTGCCGGCGGAGATCCTCGCGGAGAGCGTCCACGCGGCGCCGCGCGCTCTCGGACGATTCGAGGTCCGTGGACGACATCCTCCTCATGCTACAGTCCGCGCAATGCCTTCGGCAAAAGCCGCGGTGCGCGCGGCGGTTCTCGCCGCGGCCGCGCTCGCGCCCCGTTCCGCCGCTCTCGCCGCCGAATCGTTCCCGCCTCCGCCCGTCGCCTCGTACCAGATCACGTGCCGGCTCGACCCCGAGAAGAAGACGGTCGAGGGCACGCAGGTCCTGACCTGGAAGAACACGACGTCGCGGCCCGCCACGACGCTCCGGTTCCACCTCTACCTGAACGCGTTCCGCAACACGCTGTCGACCTTCTGGAAGGAAGGCCGGGGGGAATCGCGCGCCGGCCGGACCATGCCCGACTCCTGGGGCTCGATCGAGATCCTCCGTATGACGGGCGCCGAAGGCGAGGACCTCCTGCCCTCGCTGCGCTACGTTTCTCCCGACGACGGGAACCCGGACGACCGCACGGTCGCCGAGGTCATTCCGAGCCGGCCCGTCGCTCCGGGCGAAACGGTGTCGTTCGCGATGGACTTCGTGTCGCGGCTGCCGCGCGTCTCGGTCCGGACCGGCTACAAGGGGGATTTCTTCTTCGTCGTCCAGTGGTTCCCGAAGATCGGCGTCTTCGACGGAAAGAGCTGGAACTGCCACCAGTATCACGCGACCAGCGAGTTCTTCGCGGACTTCGGCAACTACGACGTGTCGATCGACGTGCCGGCGCGGTACCGCGGCAAGGTCGGCGCGACCGGCAAGCGCGTCGAGGAGCGCGAGACCGCCGAAGGGCGCGTCCTCTACCGCTTCCGCCAGGACGGGGTGCACGACTTCGCGTGGACGGCCGATCCGGCCTACATCGTCTACGACGACACGTTCCGCGAAGCGGGCCTCGGGGACGTGCGCCTCTTCCTCCTGCTCCAGCCCGAGCACGCGGCGCAGGTCGACCGCCACTTCAAGGCCGCGAAGGCGGCGCTCTCGGGCTACGGGCGCGTGCTCGGCGCGTATCCCTACGAGACGCTGACGATCGTGGACCCGCCGTGGGGCGCCCGGGGCGCCGGCGGCATGGAGTACCCGACGCTCATCACGGCCGGCACGTCCTGGAGCGCGCCGAAGAGCGTCCACCGGCCCGAAGGCGTGACCGTGCACGAGACCGGGCATCAGTTCTTCTACGGCCTGATCGCCTCCAACGAGTTCGAGGAAGCCTGGCTCGACGAGGGGTTCAACTCCTACATGACCGACCGAGTCATGGGCTCGGTGTTCGGCGTCAACCACGTCGAGCTCTCGGTCTTCGGCCTCAACTTTCCGCTCGGGATCGACAAGCGTTACCCGCTCGACGAGAACCGGCGCTACTTCGAGGTCGCCGACTGGGACATCCTCGCCTCGGAAAGCTGGAAGTTCCGGGAGCGCAAGTCGTACGGCGCGCACATCTACTCGAAGACGGCGCTGACGCTCGCGACGCTCGAGAGGCTGCTCGGGACGCCGGCGATGGACCGGGCCCTGCGCCTCTACGCCGACCGCTGGCGCTTCCGCCACCCGACCACGCGCGATTTCGTCGCGGCGGTCAACGATTCCACCGGCCGCAACTGGTCCTGGTTCTTCGACCGCACGTTCTACTCGTCGGGCATCGTGGATTACGCCGTGGCCGACGCCGAGAGCGTCCCCGCGAAGGCCCCGCGCGGGCTCTTCGAGAAGGACGGGAAGCTGTCGGTGGGGCCGCCGCCGGATCTCGCGAAGCCGCGGGGCTGGAACAGCCGGGCGACGGTCGTACGCAGCGGCGACGTCGCCATGCCGGTCGACGTGCTGTTGCGCTTCGAGGGCGGCCGCGAGCATCGCGTCCGCTGGGATGGCGAAGCCCGCTGGAAGCGGTATCTGGTGGAGAGCGGGCCGCGCCTGATCGAGGCCGTGGTGGATCCGGGCGAGAAGATTCTCCTCGACGTCGACCGCACGAACAACGGACGCCGGACCGCGGACGACCCCCGCGCCGCCTCGCGCTGGACGTCGCGGGCGGTTTTCTGGATCCAGAACATGATCGATTTCATGACGGTGCTCTGGTGAGAGAGGTCGGACGTTGAAGCGCCGCGGCCCCCGCGCCTTCGCCTGCTTCCTGCGGGGACTGCGCCTGTCTCTGTCGAAGCCGTACCTCGCGGTCGCGCTCTGGCTGATCCAGCTGCTGCTCTCCGCGTCGCTCATCCTGCCGATCTCGAACTCGCTCCACGCGCTCCTCGACCGATCGCCCGCCGCCGACAAGATGGTCGCGTACCCCGACTACGGCTGGTGGGAGACGGTCCGCCGGGAGCATCCCGACCTCCTCGGCAACTTTCCCGAGATCGCCACGGGACTGCTGTCCGTGGACGGGATCCGCTGGTCGGAGCTTCCGGGCATGCGCGGGATCGGCGCGACGGCGTTCTCGCTCGCGCTGCTCGCCACGGTCCTTCACGCGTTCAGCCTCGGCGGCATGCTCGGAACCCTGCGCGAGCCGTCCGCCTCGCTCGTCACGTTCGGCCGCGAGGGCATGCGCCGCATGCCGGCGTTCCTGCTCTTCACCTTCGCGGCGTTCGGCGCCGCGTTCGCGGCCTACGAGTGGATCTACGTCGGCTCGGGAGAGGCGCTGCGCGAACGGGTCCAGGAGCTCCATACCGAGCAGGCCGCGCTGGCGGTGACGGCGCTCCGCCTCCTCGCCCTGCTTCTCGCGCTCGGCGCGATCAAGCTTCTCGCCGACGCCGTCCGCACGGTCTGGGTCGCGCGTCCCGACCTGCCTCCGGTGTCGCGGTTCCTCTTCGGGCTCGCCGGGGCGTTCGCCCGGCCGCTGCGCCTCTTCGGAATCCTTTCCCTCTACGGAATCGTGACCGCCGCGCTTTACGTCGTATGGCTGATCCTCGATCCGTCGGCGGGAGGCGAAGCGCGGTTCGCGCTCGTGCCGCTCATCCTCGCCCAGCAGTTCTTCGTCTTCGTGCGCCTGCTGATCCGCGTGGGCTACTACGCCGCCGTCTCGGAGGCGCTGACCCGCACTCCGGAGCCCGAATACTCGTACGTGGCGGGATCGAGCACGACGCCTTCCGCGGGGACGACGGTCCCTCCGTCAACGGCCGCCTCGCACGAACCCGAGCTCGACCGGGTCTAGCTTCGGGTCGAGCCGGACGCGAAAGACGAACGGCTGGCGCCGGATTCCCTGTTTCTGGTCCGGCTCCCACGGCCCCGTGAAGAACGGCAGGAAGCGCAGGTCCTGGAGGATGATCGTCGCGCCGCCGTCCGATTCGGAATACACGGTCTCGAGCGGAAACCGCGCGAAGTCGATGTACACCTTCCAGTCGGACAGCCGGCGCGCCGCCTCCAGCATCCGCGAATCCGGCGGCTTGTCGTAGCGCTGGATGCGCGCCCGGTCGGGCGGCGGGTAGAAGTCCGACAGGGCCTGCAGCACGTCTCGCCACTGCTTCGGAGGCTGCGGGTCGTCGACGCCCTTCGCGAACGGGCCGATGTCGAAGAACGCGACGTGGATCTCCCGGTCCGACTCGGAGATGCCCATCCAGCGGAACGGCGACAGGAATTGCGGCAGCGCGGCGACGCGCGCTTCCGCCGGAGGCTGGTCGAGGCGACGCCAGATCGCGAGGGCCCGGGCGTGGAGCACCGCGCAGAACGCCACGTACGCGAACAGGAGGCCCGCGCCGGCCACCGCGATCCGCCGCGCGCGGGCGCGGAAGACGAGACACAGCACGAGCGAAACGAACGTGATGCCCGTGAAGACAGGATCGAGGATGAACAGCCAGTCGAGCGAGTGACGCCCGCGCGAGAGCGGCGTCCAGAACATGGTGCCGAAGGAAGTGGCCCAGTCGAAGACGATGTGGGACGCGATCCCGACGGCCGCGAACAGCCAGAGCTTCCACAGGGGCGCCCGGCGGGCGACGATCTTCGCGAGCAGCGCGAGGCCGAACGCCAGGAACGGCAGCACGAGGAACGAATGGGTCCAGCTCCGGTGATCGCGCAGGTACTCGATGCGGCTGGAGATCAGCAGGAAGTCGAGGTCGGGGACGATCGCGCCGACCGCGCCGAGCGCCAGCGCGGCCCACTGGGTCGGACGATCATCGACGGAGCGCGACAGGATCGAGCCCGCGAACGCGTGCGAGATCGTGTCCATGCGCGAGCGGATGATACAGTCGCGGCCCGTCGTGGAGAGAGTTGTGGAACGGCTCGCCGAACGGCGGCTGGACGGAAAGGTCGCGCTGATCACCGGCGCCTCATCCGGTCTCGGTCGCGCTTTCGCGCTCGCGCTCGCGGCCGAGGGCGCGCGCGTCTTTCTCGTCGCGCGGCGCGAAGAGAAGCTGCGCGACGTCGTCCGCGAGATCACGGAGGCCGGAGGCGACGCCGCCTACCACGTCCTCGACGTCCGCGTCGTGCCGGCGCTCTACGACGCCGTCGACGTCCTGCTGGCGCGCTACCGTCGCCTCGACGTCCTCATCAACAACGCGGGGCTCGGGTTTCGCGCTCCGCTGCTCGAGGTCAAGCGGTCCGAGATCTCGGCGATGATCGAGACGGACCTGCTGGCGGCGATCTACCTGACGCAGGCCAGCCTCCATGCGCTCCTGCGGAGCGCGCCGTCGGACATCGTCAACGTCTCCTCGATCGCGGGCGTCGAAGGCTTCGCCGAGGGAACGGTCCACTGCGCCGCCAAGGCAGGACTCGTCGGCTTCACGCGGGCGCTGGCCGCGGAGCTGAAGCCCGCGAACATCCGCGTCACGTCCATCTGCCCGGGCTCCGTCGATACCGAGTTCTTCGAGAACTTCCGCCCCACGCTCGAGCGCTCCCAGCGACTGACGACCGACGACGTCGTGCGCTCGCTGCTGTACGTGCTGACCTCGCCACCGAACGTGCTGCACGGCGAGATCGTCCTGCGGCCCCGTGTCGTGTAGCCGGGCGCACTCTCACCGCCACCTATAATCGAAGGCGATGTCCTCCATCCTCCTGGTCGACGACGCCGGCCTGTTCCGAGGGGCGGCCGGTGAGATCCTCAAGCGCACCGGACGCGAGGCGACCGAGGCGGCCGGAGGCACGGAGGCCCTGGACATCGCGCGGAAGCAGAAGCCGAGCCTGATCGTCGTGTCGGCCGGGATGCGGGGCATGACGGGCATCGACCTCGCACGCGTCCTCAAGGCGGACCCGGCCTTCGCGCGGACCCCGATCGTGCTCGTCGGTCCCGCGGGCACGGACGAGCAGGCCGCGCGCGTCGGAGCCGACGCGACGCTCTCGCTCCCGCTCGACACCGAGGCCTTTTTCGCGACGCTTCGCCGCTTCCTCCAGATCATGCCGCGCGAGGAGGCGCGCTCCGCCGTGGAGTGGTCGATCACCTTCTGGCGCGACGGTATGCAGCACTCGGGCACGATCCGCGATCTCTCGCGCGGCGGCTTTTTCGTCCGCACGACGGTTCACCAGCCCGTGGGGGCCCGCGTCGAAGTCTCGTTCGACGTTCCCGTCGAGCGGGGGGTCCGGACGATCGTGGCGGAAGCGCTCGTCGTCCGCCTCGGCAAGGACGGAGACCGCGGCCTGGGCTGCCGGTTCTTCCAGCTCTCCGCCGGCTCGAAGGCGCACCTCGAGGAGTGCCTGCGGATCCTGGCGCTGGGCGAAGCGCCCGTTTAAGCGAATCGGGAGGGGGCAAGCCCCTCCCCTACGAACGTCGTAGGGGCGGCCCTTGCGGCCGCCCGCTCAGCCGACCCCGACCGAGAGATCCACGAGCTCGATCCCGGCGTTCTTGGCGACCTGGATCGAGCGCTCGTCGCGGTAGAACTCGCCGAAGTACACCCGGTTGATCCCCGAGTT
>Ga0081455_10003592_pt1 | contig 17798 bp, 14 predicted proteins | sample TabmetS3T2R1_FD_70207 | JGI IMG/M metagenome (GOLD analysis project Ga0081455, IMG submission 70207) | Tabebuia heterophylla rhizosphere microbial communities from the University of Puerto Rico - S3T2R1 | ecosystem: Host-associated > Plants > Roots > Rhizosphere ...
CGTCACGCCGCTGGCGCCGTCGGCCTGGGCCGTGATGTGGCTCGGGGAGCCGGGACCACCCGGGGCCGGTCCAGGGTCGAAGAAGCCGGAGCCATCGGTCGAGGTGCCCTCGACGTCGACCGCAGCGGAGCACGCGCCGAGGGGGATCGTGCTCGGGTCGGCTGTGGAGGGCGTCGCCGGGGGGGGTGCGAGCAGCTTGATCACCCTGACCCCCCAGGAGTCGTTGGCGCGCGTGTACTCCTGGAAGGTCCAGAAGGTCATGTTGTCGCTCGGGTCGACCACGGTCTGCGAGTAGTCGCCCCAGCGGTGGGGGGTGCCGGTTCCGAGGTTGTAGGTGGTACCTCCCGGATCCTGGGTGACCTGGAACGCCTCCGTGGTTCCCAAGGGGTCGGTGAACAGCCGTCCCGATGACACGACCCCGGCCTGATGCGTCACTCCGGCGGTGCTGGCGTTGACCGACGCGTGCCCCTGACCGTTCATTGCGATGGAGGGGATCCAGAACTGACGGGGGTTGGAGGCAGCCGGGTCGAACAGGGTGCCGGATTGGAGCAGGGACGGTGCGCTGTCGAGGTCCCCGAGCTGGTACCAGCGTCCTGCGGCTCGATTGCCGTTCTGGGGCGGGCTTGCGACCTGTCCGGAGGCGTTGACGAGGATGTTGTGCGCGGTCCAGAGCGTCGGCGTCCCGGTCGGGTCGCGGCCGATCATCGCCTCGAAGAGACGGTCGTCGAGCGCGTCCAGCCCTCCGGTCGTGCCCTGGGCCGGCACCGCGAACGGGGTGGGCGCGAAGGTGGTCGGGACCGTGATGTTCGTCGGCGAGATCGATGGCGTGCCGCCCGGATCGTTGACCTTGAGAATGTCGAGGCGGCTGAAGAGCGTGGCATCAGGACCCACGATGTAGCCCGAGTCGACTGCCGGGACCATGTCGGTGGCGGGCTGCGGGGAGAGGGGTCCGTGCGCCGGACTCCCTGAGATGAGATTCCGGAAGGCGGTGACGACCAAGGGACCGGCCCCCAGCACCGACGACTTCCTGATCACGTAGACGCTGGTGCCAGCGAAGCCGGTGGAGGGAGGAGCGGCGAACTCGTTCACGCCGATGTAGATCGCGTTCTTGTCGACGCCCAGCTGCGGGTAGTCGGCGAATCGAGGGCTCGCGGACGGCGGCGGAGCTGCCTGGTTGAACGCGAAGAAGGTGAAGTCGCTCGCGCTTGTGATCGTGGGACCGTCGCTGACCGCCAGCATGATCCGGTTGTTGGAGTCCTCGGTGTTGATTCCAGAGACGATCCAGCGCCCCGATAGCCGGTCGTACTCCACTCCCGGATCCGTGGGCACGCTTCCGTTCCGGACCGGGGCCCAGAAAGCGGAGTCACTGACGTTGAGACCGCCGAGGCTCCCCTGCTTGTCGAAGACCTTGATGCGGCCGTTGACGAAGACCAGCACCTGACTGGGTCCGACGGCCCCCATCGAGTCGGGCGGGATGAACCCGGACTCGTTGCTCTGCGCACCCAGGAAATTCGTCGCCGATGGAGTGACGGCCTGGCGCGGCGTGATCGCGGCGCTGCCGACGCGCTGCAGTTGCCTTCCCTGGGCGGGGCTCTTGGGAGGCATGCGCTCCTCGCCGGGCGGCTCCGGCTTCTCACGGATGTTCGCTGCCGCCTCGGCGCGCTCCCCCGTCCGCTCGGCCTCCTCGCCGACGGCCTCCTCGGACTCTGACTCCTCGTCTGAGGCCTCCCCTTCCGGCACAGCCTCCTCGTTCGCGGCCTCACGCGCCGCCTCCTCGGCCGCCAGCTGCCGGTCGCGGCGACGCTCGATCTCGGGATGCGCGTCCAGATACCGCTGACGCGCCTTGATCGCGGCGACACTGCGGGTCACGCCCGACTCACCGGTGAAGGGCTCGCCCCTGAGCGCCACGGGCTCGCCGCCGCCCCCGGACCCCGAGCGGACCAGCACCATTGCGAGGGCTACCAGCGCGGCGATCAGCAGCCCCGCCAGGACCGTACGACCCTTCATCCCGGGGCGAGTCTAGAGCCGCTCACGGCGACAGTACAGGTGGCCGGAACCGCCGCTGCTTCAACTTCACCGTGAACGCCATGGTCGCCGGGTCCCCGCCGCTCGGGGAGAAGGTCATCGTCGGGGTGACGGCCACCTTGCCCCTCTTCTCGAGCTTTCGCTTCTTGGCCCCCGTCGCGGCGAGGCTGAACTGTTTGGTCCCGGCGACGGCGACGTTCTTGGCGGGCCGCTTCTTCAGTCCCTTGCCTGCCATCGTCACCATTCCAGGGTTGGAGACGTTCACGGTCACCGTCGCGGTGCCCCTCTTCCGGTCGCGCGTGATGGCCGCCACCGCGAAGTCGTTGGAGGGGACCAGGACGGCCGAGAGGTTGAGACGGACGTCGTCCACGGCACTGAAGCTGCCGAAGCCGCCGACGGCGACGCTGCCGGCGCTGGTCAGCACCCCGTCGCCGGGCTCGGAGAAGGTGCACGAGTTCGGATCCCCACTCTCGTTGATCCCGATCATGTCCCCGGACTGAACCGCGATGTTGACCGGCACCGTGTTCAGCCCCGGGGTCAGCTCGTGCGGCGGCGCACGGGCGATGACCTGGAAGACGTCCGGATCGGTCGTCCGGCGGAAGATCTTGAAGATGTAGGTCGCGTCGGCCGCGGATGACCTGGTCGACCACGAGGTGATCGTGCCCGCCTGCCGCGCGATGTAGAGGTTCCCGCTGGTGATGCTCGGCTGCAGGAAGTCGGCCGTGGACGAGCACTCAGGTGCTGGCGCGTTCGCTGGCAGCTGGCCGAGCGTCACGCTCGCGCGCGCAGCCGGAGCCACGACGAGCGCGGCCGAGGTCGCGAGGGTGAGGGCGGTGATGGTCCGCCAGCGGGCATGAATTCGGTTGGCTCTCACGGGCCAGTCGTTAAACAACTCTCGAGGCGATTCGGACCCCTCCCCCGGTCCCGCGAGAGGTTAGAGGGTCGCATGGCGTACGCTGGATGCCGGTCTCATGGGAGTGATCGGTCGTCTGCGCTTGTCCTTCTGGATCGTCGCGATCGGCACCGTGGTGCTCTACGGCTTCTTCGTGGTGCTCGCGAACATCCCACCCGGGCAGGTCGCTGCCGTGACCGCGGTGGTCGCGGCCCTGGCCGCGATGTTCACGGTCAGGAATCTGCGGGTGGCCGCGCAGCTCGCAGACCGCGGGGGCGATCCCCAGCTGCGGCGCGCACGGAACCGGATTCGCGAGCGGCGCGGCTTCTAGCCCGCTCGCGCGCCTCGATCGTCGCTCGGATCGCGAGCTCGGCCCGCCGATGGCCGTTCCCGTTCCCATTGCCGTTCCCGTTCGAGTGCTTCGGCGAGGACGACGAGCCGACCGCCAGCAGCCGATCGAGGAGCGCAAAGGCCTCCTCGCTCCCGCCTCGAGCGAAGCAGGCGCGAGCCGCGTAGGCGCCCGCACCCTCCTTCAGCCAGATCGACGGGAACACGCCGACTGACCAGGCGATTCGCGTCCGCATGCGCAGCCGTGCGGCGACGCGGCGCAGGATGCCCCTGTCGAGCTTCGCGCCCGCGTAGCTCAGGCACATGTCCCGCCGGATCCTGCTGATCCGCCGGTATCCCCCGGTACCCACGACCTGGGAGGCGTACGGCTCGAGACGCTGGCGATCGGCGTAGCCCACCCCGTCGTTCCAGCTCCGCAGAAACGCACCGATGACCGGATCGACGCAGCGCGGGCGGTCGGTGAACCGCTCGCCTCCGATGACGGACGCGAGCTCCACCACGCAGACGCCATCGTCAGCGGACCGATGTCTTCCCGGCTCGAGGCGCACGGAAGCGACGGAGCCTCGCCACCTCTCATCCCGTGCGCTCATCCGTGGTACCTCGGGGGAGAATACCCCTCGGGCCCAGCGATCAGTTCACTTCGCCGATTGCGGCCTGAACCTCGGCCAGCGAGGGGGACTCGTCCAGTTGCTTGGTGCCGTTGGGGCCCCCGACCACGACCGCGGCGCCGATGGGCAGGTGGCGCTCGGCTGAGGTCTGCTCGTCGGCTTCCAGCGTCGCCTGGATGTCGTCGTCCTTCATGTCTCGCTGCCACTGCTCGACGTTGAAGTTCACGACCCCCACCCCGCGCGCGATGTTGTCCAGGAACTCCTGGTCTGCGCCCCGCCGCTCGGCCTCGTCCTGGTTGAGGAAGAAGAGCTGGATGAACTGCCATTCGTAGTCCTGCTTCGCGGCCGCGACGGCGCCGTAGGCGCCGAGGAAGAACCCGGACTCGGACATCGGGAAGTGGTGGTAGACGAGCTGCACGTCGCCGCTTCTCACCGGGCCCTGGATCAGCGGGACGACCACCTGCTGGTTCCAGTCGGAGCAGGGATCGCACGAGAGATCGTTGAAGACCTGGACGGTCACGGGCGCGCCCGAGTCGCCCAGCCTGGCCCCGTCCTGCGGGATGCCTCCGACGAGGCTCTGCACCTCCTCGGCGCCGGTGATCCTGATCTCGTCGTCCTCGCCGCCGCTGCCCACCGAGAGGCTCACGATCGCAAAGCCCAGCAGGCCGACGCAGAGCGCCAGCACGAGCAGCCCGATCAGTCGCGGCCGCCTGCGCGGTTGATCCTCATTCACGGGGCACGGCATGGTAGATGTGCGGGGGATGCCGGACCGCGACGAGATCCTGGGCTACTGCGACGACCTCCTTGACTCCGGGGCGTTCGAGGACTACGGGCCGAATGGCCTCCAGGTCCCGGGCCGCGCCGAGGTGAGCAGGGTTGCGACGGGCGTGAGCGCGAACCTGGAGACCCTGGAGCGGGCGATCGAGGCCGGAGCCGAGCTCGTCATCACGCACCACGGGCTGCTCTGGGGCGACGAGCTCTCGCCGCTGTCCGTCCCCATGGCCGCCCGGCTGCGGGCCCTGCTCTGCTCGGACGTCTCGCTCGCCGCCTATCACCTGCCCCTCGACGCCCATCCCGAGATCGGCAACAACGCGCTGCTGCGGGACGCGCTCGGCCTCGAGGCGGACGACCGCCCGTTCGGCCAGGCGAAGGGATCGGCGGTGGGGCTGATCGGGCGAGCCGCCGAGCCGATCGAGATCGGCGAGCTGCGCCGGCGGCTCTCAGAGGCCGTCGGCCAGGAGCCCCTGGTCTTCGACGCCGGGCCGGATCGGATCTCCACGGTCGGGATCGTCACGGGGTCGGGCGGCTTCGCGCTGCACGAGGCGGGCCCCCTGGGTCTGGATGCTCTCGTCACCGGGGAGCCGAGCGAGCCGGTGATGGGCGAGGCGCGCGAATACGGGGTCCACTTCCTCGCCGGGGGCCACTACGCGACCGAGACGCTCGGCATCCGCCGGCTCGGAGAGCTGATCGCCGAGCGGTTCTCGATCAAGCACCAGTTCATCGACGTGCCGAACCCGATCTAGCCGTCCAGAATGCCCGCTCCTTCCGGAATAATGATTGACACGTCGCGCTGACGCGATATACATCGGTACCCGGCGCTAACGAGGAGAGGAGTGGCCTACATGTCCGTTCACCTGACGCCCACGGAGCTCGCCGAGGAGATGCACATGAAGCGCCGCGACGTGCTGACCAAGTGCATCGAGATGAATGTCCCGGTCCTCAAGGGCCGGATCGACAAGACCCTCTTCGAGTCATCGCTCAGGGCGTTCCGGGCGCAGGACAAGAGGGCCACGGCCTAGCCGTCCCCCGACTGGCTGCCCAGCCAGTCTCCTAATAGACTCCGTCCACGGCCGCGATAGGCGGCGCCCTCCAATCAGGGACCAGGAGAGATGGAGACAGCGACAGTCGCCCCTACCGGAAGCGCGGCCGAGTCCAGCACGAACAGCAAGACCGTCGCCGACCTCGCCCCTCTGGCCGCCGAGCGCCACGCCGACCTGCCGGCCGTCACCTACAAGGACCCATCCGGCGAGTGGGTCTCGAAGACCTACCGCGAGGTCGGGGACATCGTCCGCCGGCTCGCGCTGGGCCTGATCGAGCTCGGGATCGAGAAGGGCGACAAGGTCTCGATCCTCGCCAACACGAGGCCCGAATGGACCTACTTCGACTTCGCTGCTCTCAGCGTGGGGGCCGTCGTCGTGCCGATCTACCAGACGAACTCGCCGGACGAGTGCCAGTACGTGCTCGAGAACTCCGATGCCAAGGCCGTCATCGTCGAGGACTCGGAGCAGCTCGCGAAGATCGATCAGATCCGGGACCGAGTCCCGAAGCTGGAGCACGTGATCCGCATGGAGGGCTCCGGCGGGAGCGCTGTCTCCGTGGACGAGCTGATCGAGGCTGGATCCGGTCGCTCGGACTCCGAGTGGCAGCAGCGCTGGGAGTCGGTGACGCCGGAGGACGTCTGCACCTTCATCTACACGTCGGGGACGACCGGCCCGCCCAAGGGCTGCGTCATCTCGCACGGGAACTACCGGTCGATGGTGACGATGGCGCTCGACGAGAGCGTCCTCGACCAGAACACCACCACCTACCTCTTCCTTCCCCTCGCCCACTCCTTCGCTCTGCTGATTCAGCTGCTCAGCTTCGATCTGGGCGGCAACATCGCCTACTGGGAGCGGGACCCGCTGAAGATCATTCCCAACCTGGCCGAGGTCAAGCCCGACTACTTCCCGTCGGTCCCGAGGATCTTCGAGAAGATCTACACCGCCGCGACCAGCGAGGTCGAGAAGTCCGGCGGCCTGAAGAAGCTCGTCTTCAACTGGGCGATCGGCGTCGGCAAGAAGGTCCGCGAGCGTGAGCGCGCGGGTAAGCCGGTCGGTTTCCTGCTCCGCAAGCAGTACGAGATCGCCGACAAGCAGGTGCTCTCCAAGATCCGCGCCCTTTTCGGGGGCCGGATCAAGAACTGCGTGACCGGGGCCGCCCCCATCAACCCCGAGATCCTGCGCTTCTTCGACGCGGCCGGGGTCCTCATCCTCGAGGGCTGGGGCATGACCGAGACCTCCACCGCCGCCACCGTGGCGCGGCCGGACGCCTTCAAGTTCGGCAAGGTCGGCAGGGCGTTCGCCGGTTGCGAGATCAGGATCGCCGACGACGGCGAGATCCTGGTCCGCGGTCCGAACATCTTCCAGGGCTACTACAAGAACGAGGAGGCGACGCGCGAGACGATCGAGGACGGCTGGCTTCACACCGGCGACATCGGCGAGCTCGACGCGGACGGCTACCTCTCGATCACGGGCCGCAAGAAGGACATCATCATCACCGCGGGGGGCAAGAACATCACGCCGGCCAACCTCGAGGCCGAGATCAAGCAGAGCCCCTACGTCTCCCAGTGCGTGGTGATCGGCGACCGGCGCCCCTACCTGATCGCCCTGATCACGCTCGACATGGAGGAGTGCGCGAAGCTCTGCGAGGAGAGGGACTGGCCCGCCGATCCCGCCGCGCTCGCACAACACGACGGGATGAGGCAGGTGATCCAGGAGCATCTCGACAAGGTCAACGAGAAGTTCGCCCGAGTCGAGCAGGTGAAGAAGTTCGAGATCCTCCCCCACGACCTCTCCCAGGAGACCGGCGAGCTGACGCCGACCCTGAAGGTGAAGCGCAACGTGGTCTCCGAGAAGTACGAGAAGGAAGTCGACGCCCTCTACGCATAGCGGCCACCAGGCCGCACCACTACGAGCGAGGGGCAAAGCCCCGAGCGGTTATGCGAGGCGGCCGCCTGTGGCCGCGATCTGATGGCGAAGCTGAGTCAATTTCTCGCGGCCCCGGACTCCTTCAAGGGCACGCTGAGCGCGCCTCAGGTCGCCGAGGCGATCGGGCGCGGGGTCGAGAGCGCCGGCGGGATCCCGGACCTCTGCCCGGCCGCGGACGGCGGCGAGGGGACGGCCGAGGTCCTGCTGGCTGCGCTCGGCGGCGAGCGCAGGACGGCTCCGGCGCACGACCCGCTCGGCCGCCCGATCGAGGCCGGCTACGCCCTGCTGCGGGACGGATCCGAGGCGGTGATCGAGGCCGCCGCCGCCTCGGGGCTCAGTCTGCTGGACGAGGGCGAGCGTGACGCCGAACGGGCGACGAGCGCGGGGACCGGTGAGCTGATCGCCGCCGCCGCCGGCGAGGGCGCGGGCAGGATCCTGGTCGCCGCCGGCGGCAGCGCGACCACCGATGGAGGGCGCGGGGCCATCGACGCGATCGAGGCAGCCGGAGGCCTCGGCGACGCTCGGCTCGAGGTCCTCTGCGACACCTCCGTTTCCTTCGAGCGGGCCGCCGAGGTGTTCGCGCCGCAGAAGGGCGCCTCCGCCGAGCAGGTCGAGCGGCTGACGTCCCGGCTGGTCGCCGAGGCGGGCGCGCTGCCCCGCGATCCCCGGGGACATGCGATGACCGGCGCGGCCGGCGGGCTCTCCGGCGGGCTGTGGGCGGCATTCGGAGCGCACCTGGTGCCGGGCGCGGCGTTCGTGCTGGGCGTGGTCGGCTTCGACCGGCGGCTCGAGGGTGCGGACGCGGTGATCACGGGCGAGGGCCGCCTCGATGGGCAGAGCCGCGAGGGCAAGCTGACCGGCGAGATCGCGCGGCGCTGCCGGGCGGCGCAGGTGCCGTGCCATGTGATCGCCGGAGAGATCGCCCTCTCCCCGGAGGACGAGGCCCGGTTCGGCTTCGCGACTCTCGCCTATGCGGGCAGCGTCGAGTCGATCACAGGTGCGGCCGAGCGGATCGCCGCGAAAAGCTTGGGCTAGGGCGGGCCGGTCCAGCCGGCGGCGTAGCAGGGGTCGGACCCGCAGACGTCGATGATCTGGCCGTCCCGCTTCAGGAACTCCGCGATCTGGTGCCTGATCGCGGGGGAGGTGTTGATCACGGTGTCGTGGGGGTCCACCCCGAACGAGTCGTCGGGCGCGGTGTTGGTGATCGGCGCCGGATCGGTGCCCAGCACACCGCCCATGCCGTCATCGCGCTTCGGCCCGATGTCCCAGACGAACATCCCGTTGCCGTCCGCCTCACCGGGAAGGTCGAGCGTCGGGATCTGCGAGAAGAAGTCGACATATCCGGGCGTCCGGCCCGGATCGAGCGTCGGATAGCGCAGCGGGGCTCCGATCGTCCTCGCCTCGACCTCGGTGGCGACATTCGTGACCTGATGGTCGGCGTAGGCCATCTCGATGAGCACGTGGTGGGCGGGCGTCCCGGGCAGCGGGTCGCTGGTCATGTGGTTGGCGTAGCCGTTCGGCTCACCCCGGTCCCACAGCATCTGGATCATCGCGAGGAGCAGCGGCCGCTCGGACTCGGTCGGGTAGGACGGGTACAGGATCAGGGCGTAGTCGTCGAAGTCGACGCTGCGCGTCAGCAGGGTCGAGTAGTTCATCCCCGGCACGTAGAGAACGGTGCGGGTGATGTCCGGCTCGACCGCGGTCAGCGCCCCGCCGGCGATTCCGCCCTGGCTGTTGCCGTAGTAGTAGAGGCCGTTGTCGTGGTCGATCACCGAGTTGCCGCTGAACTGGAAGGCTGCGTTGTCCGAGAACCCGTCGGGCTGCATCAGCAGCCGTCCCAGGTAGATGAAGTTGAGGAAGCCCTGCTGGAGGCCGTCGGGGAGCGCCTGGAACTTCGAGAGGTCCTGCAGCGCGGTGATCGCCGTCGGAACGTCGTCCTCCATCATCCCGGTCCAGTCGGTGGCGCAGGTGAGCACGCCCTCGTCGTTGCCGAGCTGGCGGACGTTCGTGGTGTGCACCTCGGTGAAGTCGCCGAACAGCCCGTGGCCGTACATCGAGGGCCTGACCTGATGGTCCACGTCGAAGACGCCTCCGCCCGTGTCGGTCACGGCGGACCTCGGGATGTTGCAGGTGAATCGAGCGGTCATCGTGCCGTTCGCCTGCGGTAGCCCGTTGGAGTTCAGGTCGAAGACTCCGCCGGGCTTGTAGTCGCCGCCGGAGTCGCTGCAGCCGGAGCTCAGGAAGCACGGCACCTCGTAGGTGCCCGTCACCTCGCGGATGTTCTGGGCGCCGTGCCCCGACGTGTCCGTGCCGAAGTCGGTGACGTTGGTGATCGTGAAGTTGGGCGAGTGGCCCTGCATCGTGCCGTCACCGGGCGTGTCGTCGTCAAGGTCGGCCAGGCCGCGATCGCGGATCGAGAGCATCCGCTGGGTGATGTTCGGAGTGCTGGCGACGGTGAAGTCCCAGGCGTCGTAGAGGCTGCCGCGGTCGATGCCGGCGCCCTGGAGCTTCGAGAGGATCTCGTCGAAGTGCGCGCGGCGCTCCTCGATCGCGGAGGTGTTCGTCTGCACGCCGTCGCGGTAGAGGGCGAAGCCCGGCGGGGCCGGGAGGGTCGCGCCGGAGGCGTCCTTCAGGTCCCGCATCGCGACGATGTAGCGGTGCCCCTCGATCAGGTTGCGGCCCGGGCGGATGATCAGGTCGGTCTGATCGGGGGTCGAGGCGGTCGAGTCGATCTCGGACCAGATCAGCTGGCGCTGTCCGGTCGCAGCGTCGATCAGCACGATCGGCTGATTCGGGTCGAAGGCTCGATCCATGTCCGTGACCGGCACGGCTCCGGTGTTCTGGAACGCCTGCGGATTGTCGAGGCCCGGAACCCTGATGACGATGCTCTCACCCGGGCTGAAGCCGTCGCTCTGGTTGATCCCCACCGGGTCGATGTGGACGCCGTTCTTGTTGGCCGGCGTCGACTCGATGCTGAGGTTGACCCTCAGCCCGGTGGGCGTATTCGGATCCGAGACCGTGTAGTGGTCGCTCGGGAACGGGAACAGGCAGTTGGTCCCGGGGCTGGCGATGATCTCGCACCGCGCCGCGCGCGCCAGCGAGGCGCATTGCGGAACCGACTGGCTGAGCGTCGCCTGCCCCTTGGGGCTCTTCCCCTTCTTCTTCTTCTTCTTGCCCTTCTTCTTCGACTTCTTGCCCGGCACCTTGGCGGTCAGCAGGAGGCTGTTCGCGCCGCAGCCCTGCAGGACCTCCCTGCCGGCCGTGCTGAGCGGAAGTGAGAGCGACTTCTTCTTCCCGGCCTTGGTCTTGACCTGAAGCGGATCCGTCAGGGCCGGGCCGCCGCCGAATCCGCGTACCGCCAGGACGAGCTTGCGCTTGTCCGGCGATTTGACGACCACCGAGACGTTCCCGGAGGAGAGCAGCGCCTGGTCGCTCTGGGTGCCGCCCTTGAACTTCAGGGAGAGCTTGCTCTTGCCCTTCCCCTTGTGATGCTGCTTCGCGATCGCTCCCGAGGGCAGCGCGAGCCACAGGATCAGCAGGACGCCTGCGAGCAGGGCGAGCCCCGCAGCCAGCGCATTGCGATCGATCCGTCGACCGCCACCCATTGACGTTCCTCTCTCCGTTCCCACTAATGGACCTCCCTGGTCCTTGCGGGAAGCTATCAGGGCGAGGCGTGAATCGGCATGCTGGCGATAGCTTCCCGACCATGCCGCAGACCGGCCGAGTCGCGTTCGTCACGGGCGCCAGCAGCGGGATCGGCGCCGCGACCGTCAGGTCGCTGGCGGGCGCCGGCTTCGAGGTCGTGGCTGCCGCCAGACGGCTCGAGCGGGTCGAGCAGGTCGCCGAGGAGGTCGGCGGCCGAGCCCTCCGGCTGGACGTGACCGACCGGGACTCGGTCGCCGAGGCGGCGGAGGCGCTCCCGGAGGTTTCCGTGCTGATCAACAACGCCGGCGGAGCGCTCGGCCTCGAGCCGGTGGCCGACGCGGACGAGGAAAACTGGCACGAGATGTACGAGTCGAACGTGATGGGGGTGATGCGCGTGACCAAGGCGCTGCTGCCGAAGCTCGAGCGCAGCCGAAACGGCCACATCGTGGTGGTCGGCTCCGTCGCGGGGGTCGAGGTCTATCCGGGGGGCGGCGGATACACCGCTGCCAAGCACGCGGCGCACGCGGTCACGGAGACGTTGCGCCTGGAGCTGCTCGGGCGGCCGATTCGAGTCACCGAGGTGGCGCCGGGGATGGTCGAGACGGAGTTCTCGCTGGTCCGGTTCGGCGGAGACCGGGCGAGGGCGGACGCGGTCTACGAGGGGACGACCCCGCTAACGGGCGAGGACGTCGCCGACGCGATCACCTACGTCGTGACTCGTCCGCCCCACGTGGACGTGGACTACCTCTCGATCAAGCCGACGGACCAGGCGACCGCCCGGGACGTCCACCGGGACTGACTACTTCCCCTCTGCGGCCTCCTCGGCCTCGCCCGACTGGCGCAGGAGCGCTCCAGTCGTCTGCTCGAGGACCCGGCGCCATGCGGACATCCCCTTCTCCTCCTCCTCCACCGTGTCCAGGACGCGTCGGACGCGCCGCGCCGAGATCTTGATCCCGTGGCGGGCCGCGATGTCCTTGTAGCGCTGGTAGTCCCGCGCCAGCGCCACGGTCACCGACTCGAAGCCGTGCTTCGCGATCTGCAGGCGAGCCGAGTAGTCGAGGATCGAGGTCCCGAACATCAGCTCGTCGTCGAATTCCGGCTCGATCAGGATGATGTCGACGTCCGGGAAGCGCTCCTTCCACGACTGCACGGCCATGTGAAGCCGGGCATGGGCGAGCAGGCGGAACGCCTGGTTGCCGATCGCCGGCATCCCCATGTCGGAGACCCGTCGCACCCGCGAGCCGAAGACCGTCGGGATCCGGGTGTCGAAGTCGTTCACGTAGGGGACGAGCGGGTTGACGACGACGATGAACTTGGCGCCCGCCTCCACCGCCACATCGACGTTGGTCGTGGAGATGATCCCGCCGTCGATCAGCTGCCTGCCCCGCAGCTCGTACGGCTCGTAGACGATCGGCAGCGCGCCGGACGCGGCGACGGCGCGGGAGATCGGCACGTTGTCCCACTCCCCCTCGCCGAAGACGATTCGCTCGCAGGTGTCCAGGTCGGTCGCGACGATCCGCAGATCGTTCTGGAGCTCGCGGAAGTCGTTGGTGCGGTCGGGATCGGAGAGCACGTTGCGGACGTACTGCTCGATGCCGCGGTTGTGGTAGACGCCCGCCGGGAGGCCCTCCGCGAGCCCCATGACGACGTCGACCATGGAGATCTCGCCAATGTTCCCCGCCAGCTGCCTGACCATGGCGGCCATCCGCAGCGGCAGCTGAACGAGACGCCCTGCGAAGCCCTTGTAGTTCGGCCGCAACAGGGTGCGCAGAGAGGCGTTCTCGATCGGCGAAGGCAGGGCCTTGTCGAGGACGCGGAACATCTCCTCAGGGGTGACGCCGTTGGCGACCATGCTCGCCACGAATGCGCCGGCGCTGGTGCCGACGTAGATGTCGAACTCATTGACGGTGCGGTTGACAGCGAGCAGGTCGAAGGCGCGCAGGGCCCCCATCTCGTAGACGCCGCCGGTGAACCCGCCGCCGCCGAGGACGAGCGCGGTCCTATCGCCCCGTGCGCGCCGTCTTCTCCCTTTCGTTGCGCGCGGCTTGCGATCGGGGCCGTCGAGCTGAACGACTTTCCCCATTCGGCCCGCGATTATGACAAGGCGGGCTGGCTGACCAGCCGAGGCACCGCAACCCAGGCGGTTGTGGCCTGTTTCACCCACAACGCATGGGGCTGACGGTGCGCACAGGGGCGGTCACGCTCGCGCTGCTGGGCGCGGCGCTCTTTGCCGCGCCCGGAGCCGCGCAGGCGGGCGGCCGAGACCCCGACAGGGCCTTCAAGACGCCGGTCGCCCACGGGGCCGCCACCGCGCGGGCCTCGGTTTCAGCCTCGAAGCTCTCGGCGGGCCTCTCCAAGCTCTTCCGCCGGGTGGGCCGCAGCGGTGCGTTCGTCATCGACGCGAGCGACAACCGGGTGCTCTTCTCGCGCAAGGCACGCCGGGCACGGATCCTCGCCTCCAACTCGAAGATCTTCACCACGGCCACCGCCATCGGGCGGTTCGAGCCCCAGGGCCGCCTCCACACAACGGCCTGGTCGAGCGATGACGTCTCCGACGGCGTCAGCCAGGGCCTCTACCTGCGCGGCCAGGGCGATCCGACGCTGAGCGGCAGCGGTCTCGCCAAGCTCGCGGACCGGGTGCGTGCCGCCGGCGTCAAGTCCGTGCAGGGACCGCTGGTCTACGACGACTCGTTCCTCGACCACGTCAGCGGGATCCCTCAGCACGGGATCAGCTCGGAGCGGATCGGGACTCTCTCCGGACTCACCATCGATGGGGGCTCCCCGGGCGATCCCGCGAAGAGCGCCGCCCAGCGATTTCAGGACGCGCTGCGGAAGGACGGCATCTCGATCGGGAACAGCGTCACGCCCGGCGTCGTCCCCTCCTCCGCGGTTCAGGTGGGCGACTACGGCTCTCCGACGATGGCGGACCTGATCCAGGACACGAACGTCCCGTCGAACAACTTCTTCGCCGAGATGCTGCTCAAGGACGTCGGGGGAGAGTTCGGGGGCTCCGGATCGACCGCCTCCGGTATCTCGGTCGTGCGGAAGTTCGCGGCGGAGAACGGCGCGCGCTTCAACGGCGAGAACGGCTCGGGCCTGACCCGGCGCAACAAGGCCTCGCCCGTCTCAGTCGTCAGGCTGCTCGACTCGATGATCGAGGTCGACGAGACCTCGACGCCCGCGACCCAGGCGGCCCAGCGCGGCCAGCGCGACGCCTGGGTCAACTCGCTGGCGGTGGCTGGGCGAAGCGGCACGCTCGCTCACCGCATGCGCGGAACCGCGGCCCGGAGCCGCTGCCACGCCAAGACCGGGACGATCAACGGGGTCAGCGCGCTGTCCGGCTACTGCTTCCAGGGCGCCGAGGACGCGGACCACGCCGTGGTCTTCTCCCTGCTCATGAACCGGGCGGACGTCAACCGCGCCCGTCTGATCCAGGACCGGATGGCCGCGCTGATCGCCCGCTACAGGCGGTAGCTAGATCCGCCCGCGGGGCGGGGTGCTCTTCCTCGACGCGCCGTCCTCGCCGACCAGCTCCTGAAGGCGCTTCTCGTCGATCACCTCGGTGCCGAGCTCCTCGGCCTTGGCCAGCTTCGAGCCCGGGCTGTCCCCGGCGATCACGTAGTCGGTCTTCTTCGACACCGAGTTGACCACCTTGCCTCCCGCCAGCCGAATGAGCCTGGTCGCCTGCTCGCGCGAGAGGTTCGGCAGGGTGCCGGTCAGCACCAGGGTCTTGCCGTCGAGCGGACCGCCCTGCTGGCGGCGCTCGGAGGGATCGAGCTCCATCCTGAGACCGGCCTTGCGGAGCCGCTCGACCAGCTTCCGAGTGCGCTCCTCGGAGAGCTCCTCGAAGATCTGCTCGGCGAGGACCGGCCCGATCCCCTCGGCCTCCACGATCTGATCCGGCTGCGCCTCCAGGAGCGCGTCCATCGTGCCGAAGTGCTCCGCCAGTGACTCGGCGTTCACGAAGCCGATCCCGGGAATCCCAAGCGCGTAGAGGACGCGAGAGAAGGGCATCTTCTTCGCCTCCTCGATCTCCTCCATCAGGTTCTCCGCCGAGATCTCCCCGAAGCCGTCCAGCTCCGCAACCCGCTCCGCCGTCAGGTCGAATATGTCGGCGGCGTCCGAGATCAGGCCCTCCTGGAGGAAGCGATAGGCGTTCTTCTCGCCCAGCCCCTCGATCTCGAGGGCGCCGCGGAAGTGCTTGATGTGCTGGAACTGCTGGCCAGGGCAGCCGGTGCGGTTGGGGCAGATCGTGAAGACGCCGTCGTCGGGCTTCACTGTCGGGGTCCCGCAGAGCGGGCACTTCTTCGGCGGCCTGGACCGGCGGGCCCCCTTCTTTCGCCGCTGGATGATCGGCGAGACGACCTGCGGGATCACGTCACCGGCCCTCATCACCACGACCTCGTCGCCCTCGCGCACGTCCTTGCGCTCGAGGTCCTCCTCGTTGTGAAGCGTCGCGGTGCTCACGGTGACGCCTGAGACGTGCACGGGCTCGAGCATCGCGAAGGGCAGCAGGTGGCCGGTGCGGCCGACGTTCCAGACGATCTTGTTGAGCTTGGTGGTCGCGGTGGTCGGCGCGAACTTCCACGCCACCGCCCAGCGCGGCTCCCGCCCGGCCACGCCCAGCTCCCGTTGCAGGCCGCGGTCGTCGACCTTGATGACGACGCCATCGATCTCGAAGTCGAGGGCCTCGCGCCGGTCCTCCCACCAGCGGCAGCGCTCGGCCACCTCGTCCACCCCGTGCAGGATCGAGATGTCGTCGTTCACCTTGAACCCGCGCTCGCGCAGCCAGTCGAGCGACTCGGAGTGGCTCTTCGGTTCCCAGCCCCGCAGTGCGGCGACTCCGTAACACCAGATCGAGAGCGGCCGAGTCGCGGTGATCGAGGAGTCGAGCTGCCGAAGCGACCCCGCGGCGGCGTTCCGCGGGTTGGCGAAGGTGGAGAGGCCCTCCTGGGCGCGCTGCTCGTTGACCTTCGTGAAGCCGGCGATCGGCAGGTAGACCTCGCCCCGCACCTCGACCAGCTCAGGGGCGTCCTCGATCGAGAGAGGGATCGCCTTGATCGTCTTCAGGTTCTGCGTGACGTCCTCGCCGATCCGGCCGTCGCCGCGGGTCGCGCCGCGCGTGAAGACGCCGTTCTCGTAGGTGAGCGAGATCGCCAGGCCGTCGACCTTCGGCTCGGTGACGTAGCGAATCTCGCGTCCGGAGATGTCGAGGCGCTCCAGCTGTCGCTCGACCCGCTTGGCCCAGGCCCGCAGCTCGTCCTCGTCGCGCGCGTTGGCGAGCGAGAGCATTGGCTCGTGGTGGGTGACCTGCTTGAACTTGTCGAGCGGCGCGCCGCCCACCCGCTGCGTGGGAGAGTCGGGCGTGAGCAGGTCCGGGTTCTCCTCCTCGATCCCCCGCAGCTCGCGCAGCAGGTCGTCGTAGTCCGGGTCGGAGATCTCCGGGTCGTCGAGGACGTAATAGCGGTGGTCGTGGTGGGCGATCTGCCGCCGCAGCTCCCTCGCCCGGCTGGCGGCGCCGGCCTTCGGGCGGCTTGCTCGCTTCTTTGCCCCCTTGGTGGCGCTCACCGCTGAGTGGGTGCCTCCGTCGCGACAGCCTGCTTGGCGCAGGCCAGCATCCCGGCGAAGTCCCACTCGCGCAGCCGGTCGAGGCTGGGCAGGTCTGTGAGATCGAAATGGACCGGCGTGACCGAGATGCGCTCGTGTGCGATCGCGGAGAGATCGGAGCCGCGCTCGTCCTCGAACGAGGGCTCATACCCGTAGATCTGGTAGCGGCGGCGGCCGTCCGAGTCCTCGTCGACGAGCTTGAGCTCATCGTTGTAGAGGCGCTTGCCGAGGTGCGTGACCTCGACCCCGGTCGGTGGGCCGGCCGGGCAGTTGACGTTGAGGAGCGTGTCGGCGGGGAGGGGATCCTCCGCCACCCGGCGGACCAGCTCCGCCGAGAAGGCGGCCGAGGAGGAGAAGTCGAACTCCCGGCCCCAGGGCAGGCCCGCGGCCTCGCCGCCGGCGGACTGGGAGATCGCGATCGCCGGGATGCCGAGCACGATCCCCTCCAGCGCGGCGGCGACCGTGCCTGAGTAGGTGATGTCGTCGCCGAGGTTGGAGCCGTGGTTGATGCCGGAGACGATCAGCTCCGGGCGCTCGCCGATCAGGCCCAACTCCGCGAAACGCACGCAGTCAACCGGCGTGCCGTCGGTGGCGTAGCCGACCGAGCCGTCGTCGAAGCGGATCTCCTCGACCCAGAGCGGCGAGCGGGTGGTGATGCTGCGCGCCGTCGCGCTGCGGTTGGAATCGGGCGCGACGACGTGGACCTCCAGGCCCTCGATCCCGATCAGCTCCCTGCGCAGGGCGTTCAGCCCGGTGGCCTGGATCCCGTCGTCGTTGGTGATCAGTACGCGCATCCGGCCACCGATTCTAGGGTGGGCTCAGTACCGGACCGAGGCCAGGTGCAGGCCGTGAGGCGGCGCCGTCTCCCCGCCTCGCTCGCGCGGAGCACCCTCGAGCAGCGAGCCGAAGTCCTCGAGGCTGCGGCGG
>Ga0081455_10003593_pt1 | contig 17798 bp, 10 predicted proteins | sample TabmetS3T2R1_FD_70207 | JGI IMG/M metagenome (GOLD analysis project Ga0081455, IMG submission 70207) | Tabebuia heterophylla rhizosphere microbial communities from the University of Puerto Rico - S3T2R1 | ecosystem: Host-associated > Plants > Roots > Rhizosphere ...
AAGACCGTGGTCTTGGAGCCATTCCTCACCGAGCAGTGGTACCTGAACGTCCAGCCTTTGGCCGACAAGGCGATTGCCGCGGTCGAAAAGGGCGAAACCAAGTTCGTGCCCGAGAACTGGACCAACGTCTATTTCGGCTGGCTGCGCAATATCCGGCCCTGGTGCATTTCCCGCCAGCTGTGGTGGGGGCATCAGATTCCGGTCTGGTATGACACGGACGGCAAGGTCTATTGCGCCGAGAACGAGCAGGAAGCGCTCAAGCTGGCCGGCGGCAAGGCCGGAGGCAAGAAGATCGAGACGGTCGTTGCCCCCTCGGACACGACACCCGCCACCGCGACGCGCATGGTCTAACGTCGCTCAGGTGAGGGTGACCGCCCGGCCGGTCTTGGCCGCTTCGTAGATCGCCATCATGATCTTCACGTCGCGCAGGCCTTCTTCACCGGATACCTTGCTCGGCGCGTTCTCTTGGATGCAGCGGGAGAAGTCATCCATTTGCGCCGCGAACAGGTCGATCTCGGGGGCCGCGAGATCCTTGCCGTCGCTGCGCCGGCCGCGATTGCCGTTGTAGAAGAACGCCGGGTCCATGCCAAACCAGCCGCGCTGCGTGCTCACGCGACAGTACGCACCCACGCCGCTGTCGTACGAGCTGCTGCAGTTGGCGAGCACGCCGCTCGGGAAGCGCATCTGCCACAGCATGGATTGGTCAACCTCAGCGAACCTCACGGGGTCCGTCTTCTGCTCGAGCGCGGTGACGAGCACGGGCTCTTCGCCGCTCAGATAGCGCGCCGCTTGCAGCGCGTAGATGCCGACGTCCATCAACGCGCCGCCGCCTGAGAGCGCGCGCGTCAAGCGCCACTGTCCGGGCCCGCCGATGTTGATGTTGAAGGCGGCGTCGATGAGCCGTAAGTCGCCAAGCTCCTTCGAGCGCGCGAGGCGAATGCATTCCTGATGCAGGGGATCGAACTGGCAGCGATATGCGACCCCCAGCTTGCGGTTCGCGGCTTTGCACGCATCGATCATCTGCTGGGAGCGTTCAACGGACACTTCCATCGGCTTCTCGCAGTACACGTGCTTGCCGGCTTTCGCAGCGGCGATCGTTTGCTCGGCGTGAAGCGCGTTCGGCGTGACGATGTACACGACGTCGATGTCTTTGTTGTGCGCCATCTTGGACATGGTGTCGTAGGTGTAGACGCTACGATCGGGGATGTTGTACTGCGCCTGCCACTTCTTCGCTTTCTCGGGCGTGTCCGTGATGATGCCGGCGAGGCGCGAGCGCTCGGTCTTCAGCAGCGCCGGAGCGATCTGCTTTTCGCTCAGACCGCCGAGGCCGCAGAGCGCCCAGCCGAGCCGCGGGCGGTCATTGGCCGCGAGCGCGCGAGTGACGCGGGTGCTGATGAAGGGGGCCGCAGCCACGACCGCAGCCGTGCGGGTGATGAATTGCCGTCTCGATTCCATGGACCGTCCTTTCGTTCGTGTTGTCGTCCGCGGCGCGGGCCGGCAAAGCGTCGCGCGTTCTGCCGGCCGGCAACCGTGTAGGGTCTCGAAAAATCGCCGCAGGCGATTGGTTCCAGTAACTAATGCGTTCCGCCCAGGCGGCGATAGTACTCGGCTACGGTCTCGCGGTACTCGGGGGAATCTGCTGCCGGAGTCTCCGTGTGCGTCGGAGCGGGTTTGCGATTCTTCTCCGAAGCGTTCAGTGCGGCGAGCTCCAACTGATCGACCAGCGTGCCCATGTTCTTGTACTCGGCTTCCATCGGGTCGTCGCTGTTCTGGCGCAACCGGCCGACGAGCTGGCGCAGGGCGCTGATGTCGGCGGGGGAAAGCGCGTCTTGCGGCATGCGGTTCAGCATGTCGCGCAGGCGGCGGGCGATGTCTTCGGCTTGCATGCGGAAGTCGCGGCTCGGGGGCAGGCCGTTCGCCTGGGCGGGGGGATTCCACGCACCCCAGTACGGGCCGCGATAGCCGTAGTCGGCGCCACCACCCCACCAGGCGCCGTAGCCGCCGCCGGCGTTGGGGCCGGCGTTGTTGGCGAAGCGGCCGCCTGCGTTGGCGCCGCCCTGTGAGGAGTTGCCGCCGGAGGAGGAGGAGTCGCGCCCCGACTGCGAGTCTTGGCCTGACTGTCCTGGTCCGCCTTGCTGCTCGCCCGAAGAATTGTCGCGGGCGCCGGAAGCGTTCGGATCGCGCGAGGGGTCGAGGCCGGGGCGCTGGCCGTTGGCGCCGCGGTTCGCGAGACGCGGGTCGTTCGGGGCGAAAGCACCGCGATTGGCGAGCGCGCGCGGGTCGAGGCGCTCACCATTCGGGCCCACGAGGCGCGGGTCGTTCGGGTCCAGGCGCTCGCCATTCGGGCCAACGCGCGGATCACGGCGTTCGCCGTTCGGGCCGATGCCGTTGCGGGCGTTGGCGAGCGCATCCGCCTGGGCTTGCGCCCAGGCGCGGCGCAGCTCGCTCAGCTCGGCGAGCAGCTCTTCAGGGCTCGCCGGGTTCTTGTCCGAGCCTCGCTGGCGCGCTTCGTTGGCCGCGACGCGCGCCGCCTGATTCAAATCGCTCTCGAGATTCTCCATCGCCTCGGTGATGAGGCGCTCACGCGTCGCGGCCTGCAGTCCGCGGCCGCGCTCCAGTTCCAGCGCACTGCGCGCAAGCCCTGCACTGACGTTCGATTCCGCGAGGTCCGTAGCCGCCGAACCGAGTTTCTTCGTCGCCTCCGGTGCCTCCTCGCGATGCTGTTGCGCAGACGCTTGCATGTCCCGTTGCAATTCATCGAGCTGCGCTTGCAGGCTGCGCTTCTGCTCAGCGAGCGCCTCCGCGCGTTCCCAACTCAATCCGCCGCGACGCCCCTGGCCGTTGACACCGCTGCCGGGCTGAGAACCCTGAGAGTTGTTACCGGAGAACGCATTCAGCAACTCGCTTTCTCCGCGCCGCTGCTGGTCGAGCATCTGCTGTGCGCGATGCGCCAGATCGTCGAACGAGCCGGCCATTCCCTGACGCCGTCCCTGCTCGAGCTTCTCCAGTGCCTGCTGCAAATCCCGGCTCGCGAGCTGCGCTTGGCGTGCATTCTGAGGCTTGCCACCCGACTGCCCACCGCTCGAGGGCGACCCGCTGTTCTGCGACTGATCGCTCCCGCTCTGCGAACCCGATTCGCCACTCTGCATGTTCCGCAGCGCTTGCTCGACCTGATTCAGCGCTTGGCGGGCACTCTCGGCCTGCGATTGCGAGGGCTGACCGCCGCTGCTCTGACCTTGTCCCTGTCCCTGCGAGGATGGCGAATTCGAATTCTGCTGCTGCTGCTGTTGCGCGAATTGCTCGAGCCGCTTACGCAGATCTTCCGTCTCGCGCTTGAGCTGCTCCTGCTTCCAACGCTCGGACTCGCGCGGCTGTTGCTGCTGCCGCGCCGCCTCGCGCGCGAGACGCTCCTGCCGCTGCGCCAGCTCGCGCAACTTGCGCAGCGCATCTTCCAGTTGCTGCGAAGACTGATCGCCGGCGGCGCGCGATTGCGTTTCGTATTGGTTCTTGTCGAGATCCATCTCGAGCTCGAACATTTCCGCGAGATCACGACCGGCCTGCTGTCCGCCGCCGCCGCCCGCCATCGAATTGCGGAACTGCACTTCGATGTCCGTGTACAGCGCCTCCGCGCGCAGCAAGTGTTGAAGCGCCTTCTGTTCCGACGGAATGGCTTCGGTGAGCTTGATGTTGCCGAGGTCCTTGGCCGCCGGCTGCATCGCCTTGGCCGCGGCCTGCAGGTTTTCGATCAGCTCGCGATTCTTCGGGTCCGCGCTGTCGACGCCGCGCGCGGCCGCCCGGTCGATGAGCGTCTGTGCCTGCTCTGCAAGCGTGCCTTGCGCCTCGGAGAGCATTCGCGCGTTTTCTTCGAGTCGCTCCTTCTCGCGCGTGGCATCCCGGTCGCGTTGCCGTTTCAGATTCCAGGTTGCCAGCAGGATTTCGCGCTGCCGCTGCGAGATCGCGTTCTGCTGATCGTCGCCACCGCCGCCGCCTTGCATGCCGCCCGCTTGGCCTTGGGTGAAGCGACGCTCGAACGGTTGCACGTGAATGAGGAACAGGTCGGTTTGCACCGACTGCTTGCGATCCTTCGCGACGGCGTAATAGGTCACGAGATCACCCGGGGTGAGCCGCGAAGGATCGTGACCCTCGATTTTCGGTGCGCTCTTCGCCTGCAGCTCGCCCATCTCTTCGAGCCGCAACACCGTGTCGCCCGTAACGTCTTTGCCGCCCGACTCGAGCTTCGCGACCTTCCAGTCGCCGCCGTTCACGGAGTAGTGGAGCTCGACGTCGTTCACGCGGAAGTCGTCGCGGGCGTGCACCTCGATCGGCACTTCTTCGATGCTGCTGGCTTGCCAGTCGCGCGCCGGCTTCGCGAATTCCACAGTGGGCTGCTGGTCCTCGACGATCGAGATCTCGTGCTCGTCGGTGAGCGGCACCAGCTCGTCGCCGACGCGCGCGCTGATCCGATAGTGGCCGGGCTTTTTCACGTCGATCACGCCGCGAGTCCACGCGCCGTCCGTCTTCAGACCGGACTTCGAGTCGTCGACGAGCAGCGTGGCCTGTTCGAGCGGCACGGTCGTCTGCACCTCGACGTCGACGCGCGTGCCCGCCACCGCGCGGATGTCACGATTCACGTCGTCCGTCTCCTGCGCGAGACCGGTCCACGACGGATAAATGTACGTCAGCCGCATCCGCTCGATGCGTGGCGCATCGACGACGGCGATCCGATGCTCGGCGCTCTTCGTGCCGTTCGCTGCGACGAAGTACGTGAGCGGCTCGCGCAACGCGTAGAGCGTGAAGTCGAACTTGCCGTCATTGCCGGCCTTCATCGGCGCGCGTTCCCAGTCCTTGGCGTTGCCGAAGCGCACGAACACTTCGGCGCGCTCGGCCTTGAAGCCGCTCAGCGCCGCGCGGATCGGCACATCTTGATTGCGTCGGACGGTGGCATCGCCCGGCGTCACGGCGATTTGCCGAAGCGCGATCTGTTCGCGAGGAATCGGCGCGCCGAACCATAGGTTGCGCGTGCCGAAGCCCCAGTCCCCTGGACCCAGCACAAGCAGCGCCGCCAGCACGACGACGCCTGCGATTGCCGCTCCGGCCGGAACCCAAAGACGCGCGGGGGGCACCGCCTGCTCGACGGGCTCTCGATCCGCGAGTGTCAGCGCGTCTTCAGCGAGCAGCTCGATCAACGGCGTGTGTTCGCCTTGGTCGCGCCGCCGGGCCTGCTCGAGATATGTCTCGATGCGGCCGCTCTGCGCGGGCAGATGCTTCTCGAACGTTCGCGATTGGTTGCGGGCGCGGAGCGCGTTCAGCGGCCGCCATAGCATCGCGACTGCGGCAACGACGAGCGCGAGCACGAGCACGATGCGCGCGATCACCACTTGGCCCGCCGGAAATCCCGGATCACGAAGGACGATCACCGCGCCAACGGTGACCAACAGCGCTGTGAGCGCGACGACCGCACTCGCGCGAGCCACGACGACCGCCTGCAGTCGTCGCCGCACTTCACTCAGGTATTGCTCGAGTCGCTGTCCTGCGCTCAAGGCGTCACCCCGCGCCGTACGTGGAGATAAGAGTTGGCCACCAACGGCTCGACGAACGCAAGCGTGACGGCGAGCAGCAACAGCCATGGCCAAAGTGCTTTGAGCTGCGGACCCGCGTCGGCGTTCGCTTGCTGGACGGTGGCGGTCGCACGCTCGGGGGTCTGCAGGCGGTTCCACTGCGCGACGCCGGCGGCCGGCATGCGCGCGAGATCGGATTCGCGCGGGTCGGCGTTCACGGCGATCCAGTCGCTACGCCCCCCGCCACGGACTTCGTAGAACCCGACGGTTTGCGCGAACAGGCGAGTCTGCCCGGCGGTGTCGCTCAAAGCGAGCACGCGCTTGCCGGTCGGATCAAAGACTTGAGCGCCATTGCGGCCGTTCACGCCCGTCGGCAACACGGCCCCGACGATGGCGTTGGGCGCGGCGGCGGCCGCCGTGAGGTAGCGAGCCGCCTCGCCGATGAATCGCACGAACAGGGGATGGATGGCCAGATCGCTCCAATCGCGGTCGAGCGGCGATGTGAGGACGAGCAGGCGGCCCGCACCGACGTGGCGCTCGATGAGGAGCGGATGCCCATCTTCGAAGCGAATCAGCACGCTATCGTCGGGCAGTGGCGTGACCGGCACGTACCGGAAGAAACGTACACTGCGCCAGCCCTGTGCGTCGCGGAGCGCCGGATGGCTCTCCTCGACGGCGGCCACGCGGCCGGCGACCTCGCCGTGGGCGTTGGCGCCTTGGGCTTTGAGCGAGCGCGCGTCCAGAACGTGGGTGCTGAGGGGGATGCGGTCGCGCTGGGCCGCGCGCGGGCCGAGCGTCATGAGAACGGAGCCGCCGCCCTCCAGGTATCGCTCGAGCGTGCTGATCGTGGCGCCGTTCAAAACGCCGACGTCCGAGACGACGAGGACCGAGTAGTCGGCGAGGGCGCGCTGGGTGAGGGCCCCGGCGCCGGTTCGTTCGACGGTGAGACGGGGGTTCGTGAGCGCGCCGACAGCAGCGGCGAAGTAGGAGACGTCGTCGGCGGTGCTGTTGGCGCCGATTACGAGGGCGCGCGGTTCGCGACGCTCGAGAACGCTGAAGAATGGGTCGTCTTGAGGGAGCGAGTCTGCGGGCTCGAGAGTGACGATGACACGATGTGTGCCCGCGCCCAGGTCCAGGTCGCTGAACAGAGCTCGCGTATCCGCGTTGGGCAGGACCGGCGTCGCGCGGCTGTCCTCGCCGGCGAGAGGCGCGCTTTTCAGGGCGCCCTCGGCGCTATTCGGAGCGCCGGCATCAGCCGGGCCCGCACCGGCTGCCGGTAACGTCTTGCGGGCTTTCTCTTTCCCGTCGAGCGTGAGAACTACCGTCCGGGCAAGGTGCGCACCTCCGATTCGAACCTCCAACACATTGGCGTCGTGCTCTGAAACACCCACGGACCGGACGTACTGATTGACCGCCGCCGTCCCAACGTCTTCGAGCACGAGCTTGACGCCCTGAGGTGGCTCGAGATCAGCAAACTGCAACGGCGCCGCCGACTGCTGCAAATCCGTGATCAAATGAAACTGCGTAACCGGCCGCTCCGTCCCGATCCACGACGGCGCGCTCGTCATCAGCATCCCGTAATCCAAGCGCGCCGCACTCGGCTGCAAGCCGCCGAGCGCCGTCCGCAACTCATCCGCCGCCGCCTGATTCACCGGTCCCTTCACGACGCGCACGCGGGAGTCCGCGGTCACGAGCATCGCCTGATCCGCCGTCCGCAGCGCATTGATCAGCGAGCGCGCCTTCTCGACCGCTCGTGTCCATCGCTCGCCTTGCCGCATCGACAAGGATGTATCGAGCACGATCACATGCAGTGTCCGATCGCGCCCTTCGAGCGGCGGCGTCCGCCACGGCAGCGAGGGCTGCGCAAACGCCAGCACGATCAGCGCCAACAAAGCGATGCGCAGCGCCAGTAATATCAAGTACCGCAACGTGTGCTCGCGACTGCGATGGATTCGACTCGGCTCGAGCAGCATCAACGACGCGAACGGCTCTTTCGTACGCGTGTCGCGCGCAAAGCGATGCAGCCACAGCGGCAACCCGATGCCCAGCAGCCCAAGTAGGAAAAGAGGGGCGAGCAGCATGGCCTCAGTGTCCGGTGGCCGGCAATGGACGGCCTGCGAGCGACAAAAGGGCGGCGAGCATCGCGATGCGCCTCTCAGTGCCGCTGGCGGAACATCAGGTAGCGCCGCAAAGCCCGATCGAGCGGCTCATCAGTCCGCGCCAGCACGATGTCGGCCCCGACACTGCCCGCCGCTCGTCGCACGCCCGCGAGATGCTCATCGAGCTTCTGCTTGTAGCCGCCTTCCAAATAGTCCGGCGATACCTCCATCGTCTGCCCCGACTCCATGTCCTCGAACAACACGGAGTCGCGCCACTGCGGCGAGATCTCGCTCGGATCGAGCACATGGAAGAACATGATGTCGTGCCCGGTGTACGCCAGCGGCTGCACCGCGCGACTCATCGCCACCGGATCGCAATACAGGTCGGAAATCACGGCCACGAGCCCGCGACGACTCATGTGCTCGCGAAATTTCTGAAAGCACCCGGCAATGTCGGTGCGCTGTCCGGCGGTCGCGGAATCCAGGGCATGCAGGACACCGTGCAGACTTCCCGAGCGACTCGACGGCGGCCGGTAGTGCCGCACGGTGTCGTCGAACACGATCAACCCCACGGGGTCGTGTTGTTTCGAGGCGAGATACGACAGCGCCGCCGCGAGAAACTTCGCGTACTGCAGTTTCGACACGGTGCTCGTCGAGCGATACCCCATCGACGCGCTCGCATCGAGCAATACGAACAGCCGGGTGTTCGTCTCGCCTTCATAGCGGCGAATGTACGTGCGCTCCGTCCGCGCAAACACGTTCCAATCGACGAAGCGCGGATCGTCGCCCTCGACGTAAGCGCGAAATTCGGCGAACTCTTGACTGAATCCGAACCGCGGCGAGCGATGCAGCCCGATCAGAAAACCCTCGACTGCCGTGCGCGCCACCAACTCGAGGTTGGCGAGCCCCGCCAGCACCTCGGGCGTCAGGAGTCGCGACGAGGGCGTAGCGCTCACGCAAGCCCTCCGATCAACTCGGTGAGCACCTTGTCGACCGTCACGCCATCCGACTCCGCTTGATAGTTCGTGAGCACTCGGTGTCGCAGCACCGGCAACACCAGGGCTTTCAAATCGCTCTCGTCGACGTGATACCGGCCCGCCATCAATGCGCGCGCTTTCGCAGACAGCGTGAGGAACTGCGTCGCGCGCACACTCGCGCCGAATCGCACGTAGCGCTTCACGGCGTCCGGCGCAGAGGCTTCGGTGGGCCGCGTCGCGCGCACGATGTCGACCGCGCGCCGCTGCATCGCTTCCGAAACCGGGACCTGACGCACGAGCCATTGGAACTTCAGAATCTCTTCGGGCCCCGTGCGTGCGTCGACTGTCGGCAGCGCCATCTGCATCGTGTTGCGTTCGACGACGAGCCGCTCGTCCTCCGCGCTGAGATAGTCCAACAGAATGTTGAACAGGAACCGGTCGAGCTGCGCCTCCGGCAGCGGATACGTGCCTTCCAGCTCGATGGGGTTCTGCGTGGCCAACACGAAGAAGGGCGGCTCGATCGCACGCGTGTTGCCACGAACCGTGACCGACCGCTCCTGCATCGCTTCGAGCAACGCCGCCTGCGTCTTCGGCGGCGTGCGATTGATCTCGTCGGCGAGCAGCACGTGCGCAAAGAGCGGGCCGGGCACGAACGTCCAGCGACGGCGACCGGTGGTCGGGTCTTCTTCGATGATGTCCGTGCCGGTGACATCCGTCGGCATCAAGTCCGGCGTGAACTGAATGCGCTTGAACGACAGACCGAGCGCATCGGCCAGCGTGCGCACGAGCAACGTCTTCGCGGTGCCCGGCATACCCGTGATGAGGCAGTGACCGCCGACGAGCATCGTCAACAGCAAGTGCTCGACCACTTCGTCCTGGCCGACGATGACCCGGCGCACCTGCTCGCGAATCGCGGTGAGCCGATCACGGAACAGGCCGACGAGCTGCCGGGTGTCGTCGCCGCCGAGGTTCTCTCGCACTACGTCGTTCATTGAGTTGGCTTTCCGGTGATTTCGAGCAACAGGTCTTGCGCAGGTCGATAGTGAGGCGCGGTCTCCAGCGCCTCGAGTAGGTGACGCCGGCTCTGCGCGCGGTCCCCCAGCGAATTCAATGCACGCGCGATGCCAAAATTGGCCGCGGCGCTGTCGTACGCCTCGAGTGCGAGCAACACCTTGTATTCACGGAGCGAATCCGCGGCCTTGCCGTCGGCGTTGTAACGCTCGCCGAGCTGCGCGTGCAGGGAGGCATCAAGTGGAGCGACGAGCGTCAGCGCGTTGAGCACTTCAAGTGATTTCTGCGGCTGCTTCGCCTCGTCCAACCACGTGGCGAGTTTCCGTAGGGCGTCGGGGTCCCAGCCGCCCAATTCCCGATAGCGCTGCAGGGCGCCGAGCGCGTCGGAGCGTTTGCCGGCTTCATCGTACGCGCGGGCCAGCAACAGCCACGGACTGCCGCCGAGTGTGTAGTCGGGGAAAATGTCGACCGCACGGCGCGCGGGCTCGATCACGTCGGGCCACTTCGAGTCGCCGGCGGCTTGATGTGCGGCTTTCATCGCCTCCTGCCACACTTTCGGATCGGCGAGGTACTTCGCGAAGCGCTCGTTCAGGAACCTGGCGAGCTCCTTGTCGAAGTCCGGCGGCGACATTTTGAAGGTCGCTTCGACAGCGGCGGCAGTGGTGGTGTCTTTCGTGAATTGACGCAGGAGCGCGACGAGCTTGTCGAAGCCCCAGCGCTGCTCGATGAAGTAGCAGATGAGGCCGCTCTGCATGTACGAGACTTGCACCTGATCCTCGTAGTCCGGGCGGATGAAGCCTTCGTCGAGCGTCGCCACCGGCAGGAACTTGCCGTCGTGGAACACGTCGAGCGCGCGCGGCGAGACGGCGATGCCGGGCGTCGGGCCGGTGCGCCATTCCTCGAACACCGAGATGCCTTCGCTCAGCCAGCGCGGGACGCGATGGTCGGTGATCGAGAGCGTGAAGACGTGCGCCATCTCGTGCCACAGTGTGCTGCCCCAGTGGAAGTCACCGGTGGAGCGGCCCGAAGGGCTGTCCATCGCGACGAGATAACCGAACGTCACGCCGAGCAGACCGATGCCCGGCAGACCGGCGGTGCGCACGGCGAAGTCGTCGTGATTCGGATAGATCTCGATGTTCACGGGCTGCTTCGGCGTGAACGCGTAACGACGCGAGAACGTCGCGATGCTGTCGCGCGCGACCTGCTCGACGTACGGGCGCATCGTGCCGGCCTCTTTGCGATCGAGCCGCATGACGAGGTCGGGCGATGTCGCGCGCTCGACGGCGAAGTCTTGCAGCTTGTCGAGCACGCGGAGGGTGTTGACCGTGGTGGCGCTGAACGGATCGCCTGAGTACGCGCGTTGGAGCGCGGCTTGCGAGCCTTCGATGTCGCCGAGCCGGAGCAGGTTCACGCCGAGCTCCGCTTGCGCAGACCAGCGCTCGGGCTGGACTTCGACGGCGCGTTTCAGCCACTCGTTCGCTTCGGCATAGCGGCGGCGCATGACCTCGTAGTGCGCAAGCGTTTCGTACACGCCGCCGTAGTGGGCGTTGTACGCGAGGGACTTGTCGATCCAGTGTTTCGCTTTGGTGTCGCCGCGGAGCAGGTCGAACGCAGCGAGCAGCTCGTATGCTTCGAGCGGCGGTTGCTTCTGCTCATCGGCGAGGTTCGTCGCCCGTTGGAGGGAGCGTTCGGCGGCACCGTAGTGGCCATCGTCGAGGTCCATGCGCGCGCTGAGCAGATGCGCTTCGAGGACCTTGTCGCCGCCCTTGTCGATGAGCTGCGTGACGATCTTGCGTGCGTCGCCATCGAAGGTGTCGGACATGAGGCGCGCGACGGCCAGTCGGGCGTACACGTCCTCGGCGTTGATTTCGAGAGCTTCTCTGAAGAGGCCGGAGGCGTCGCCGTATTGATGGGTGTCGAGATAGAGGCGGCCCCAGCGGACTCTTGGGCGCACGGCTTTGTCGTCGGCTTCGACGGCAGCGCGGAACAGATCGTTGGCGCGGCGAACGTCGCCGACGGCCCATGCGGCTTCGGCTTGGATTTCGTTGCCGGTGCTCGAGCTCAGGAGGCGCTCGTAGCAGGCGCGGGCGTCGGAGGCGCGGCCGCGGTTGCGTTGATCGTCGCAGGTTCGCAGCGCTGCCGGCCTCGCGGGGTCGTAGTCGAACTCTTGCGCGAGTACCGCGCGCGCTGTGAACAAGAAAGCAAGGGCAAGCGTTGCCGAGATTCCGCACCCCCGAGGCCGCAGAGCATTGGCGGCGCGGTCGCGCGCGGAGCGCACCACTTCAGGTGTGGTGGCGGTCGTGGGTTCGGCGGTCGCGAACCGTTTGTCAGCGCGACTTCGATTCATCGGTCTCTCGGGCCTGAGTGCCCAGCAGGGTGGTCTTGCGTTCATCGATGCGTCGGTCGAGGCGGGCCAGGGTCAGGAGCACTTTCTCGAGCTCGTCGTAATACTGGTCCGCGGGCAGCGAGGGCTTGCGAGCTTTCAGCGCATCGATCTGCTGCTCAATGTCCGTTTGCTCTTTCGTCATCGCAGCCAAAGCGGCGTCGTTCGGGAGCGCGGCGTTGGCGCCGAGGCGGGCCACCACGAAGCGTGCGGGCGCGCCCCCTTCGATACGCGAGTGCTCGGTCGCGAGCGCCGCGTCCGACTTGAAGGTATCAGCGACTTTGCGCGCGGCATACTCGTATGCCTCTTCGGCCGTTACCGTCTCATTCTTGTCACGGTCCGCCTCGGGCGAGGTGAGCGCCTCGACCCAGAACTGCGCGAAGCGCGTAGCGTTGCGCTCGCCGCCGCTCTTCGTCGCCGTGATGACGATGCGATTCGGGCGCTTCCACTGCTCGACGACGGCACCGCTCGAGCTCGTGGCATTGACTATCAACTGCTGGGCAGCCGTGAGCTTGTCGAGAATCGCCGCGATCTCGCGGCCCGTGACGTCGGGGCCGGGCACGTTGAAGCGATAGTCCTCGCCATCGAAGCTGCCGTGCCCGACGAACACGACGACGACCTGATCGTCCTTCTGCGCCTTGCCGACGAACGCAGTCAGCTCGCGCCGCAGCGTCTCGCGTTTCGCGCGCTCGCCGGTGAGCAACACGACATCCTCGGGCGCCGCGCCCGAACGCGCAGCGGCTTGCGCAATCGCCTCGGCTTGATGCTGAAAGCGCTGCTCGTAATCCGGCTCGCCGCCGAGGCCGCTCGCAACGAAGACGCGCAGCTCCGCATGCGCCGGCGACATCGCCGCCAGCGCCAACGTGAGCAGGAGTGCGCGGATCGGACTCATCTCACAACGTCTTCCATTTCAACCGCAGCAGCCACTCGGCCGCCTTGAGGGCGAGTAGAAGAAGGAACAGCGCCGGCAGATTCCACAGATCCAGCGTCTGCCGCTCGACAATACCGGCTTTGGAGTAGCGCATGGCGTCCGGAATGTCGTCGAGTTGGTCGAGCCGCCAATAGCGTCCGCCTGTTGAATCCGCGATCCGCTGCAAGAGCGGGCGGTTCTGCTGCGTGCCGAAGTGCTCGACCACGCCGTCGTTGCGGCGGAAATGTGTCTGCAAGGTGCCGACGTCCTTCTGGCCCGCCTTGCAGCCTGCACAGGTTTTGGCGTTCATCGACAGCCGATATAACCCGGGCGCATCGGCCTGCACTGTCGCGGTATAACGACCATCGCCCTGGCCGGATGCCACCATCGGCACGGTGCTCGTCACACCATCGTCCGACGTGAGTGTCAGCTGGACTGCCGCGTCGTTCACCGGTTCGAAGCGCTCGCTGTGCAGTTCGGCGCTCACGGCGACCCGGCGCTCGTCGTCGTAAACCTTGCGCACGGTGGTGAGCGACAGGCGCGGAGGCGCGTCGGCGGCGATGGCGTGAAGCAGTTGGCGCCAGAACATGTAATGCCGCTGATCCTCGTGAGGCAGACGCATCTTCCAGCGCCATGTGCTCGCCGTGCCGAGCAAGTACGTCGTGCCGCGGCCGTAATGCTGCCACGCTAGTAACGGTTGCGTCGCGCGATTCGGTCCGGCGACGGACTCGAGCAAAACGACCGCGCCGGGCTTGAGTTGCCCGAGCGCCTGCATGTCTGCGAACGGGGGCAGCTCGTTCCACGCCTTCAGGTTCTTCGTGGGATCGTCGTCGAGTCGCGTGATGGGCGACTCGGCGCCGTAGATCGTGAGTCGCGCCTTGCCCGGCGTGAGCGCCAAGGTCTTCGCGTTGCCTTCCGGAAGCCGCGCCGGAAAGGTCTGCGCGACCGGCACGCGCTGCCAACCGCCGTCCGCCAGGCCGTCGCGACCGGCGAGCATCAGGAGACCGCCGCCCCGACGGTCGACGAAATCCTTGAGCATTTGATGCTGCTCGGTGCTCAACGCGGACGCTTCGAAGCTGCCGATGACGACCGCATCGAACGCGAACAGCTCCTCGGCCTTCTGGGGAAACCCCTTCTCCAATTCCTGTGCGTTCTCGATGCCCTGACGGTAGTAGCGATTCGGCGTGGCGCGCACGAGGCTCGCCAGACGCAGCGAGGGATCGGTTTCCGCCGCGCGCCGGATGAACTTGTATTCCCAGCGCGGCTCGCCCTCGATGTAGAGAATGTTCCGCTTGCGCGGCTCGACGTCCACGACTTGCATGCGTGTGTTGTTGATGACGTTGCGCTCGTCGGGCAGCGGATCGAGCGTGAAGCGCAGATCGCGCACGCCTGGATCACCTGCGGGAATCGCGATCGAGTGAGTCGTGACACCCGCGTCCGCCGAGAGCTGGACTTCATTCGATGCAAGCAGCGTGTCTCCGTCATATACACGCAGCCGCGTTTTACCCTTCGTGTCGTGCCGAATGCTCACCTCGGCGTTCAGCACTTCGCCCGGCGCGGCGCTCTGCGCGAGCGATACCGCTTCCAGCTCCAGATCGTTCGTGTTCTTCTCAGGTCCGACGCCGACCGTGTGCACTGGAACGCCGAACGAGGCGAGCTCAGCGAGCCGCTGCTCGCTCAGCGAGCCGCCGTTCTCGTCGCCATCCGTGATGATCACGACGCCCGATAACGGTGTCGTCGCGCCCGTCTGCATCACCGAGTAGAGCGCATCGCCGATGTGCGTTTGGGTACCGGGTGGCGGCACGTCCGTGAGCTGCTTCAACGACTGGGCGGCGCCCGCGAAGCTGAACAGCCGCACGCCGAATGATTTGCGGAACGCATCGAGCGGCCCGGCCTGCAGTCCCTGCACCGCCTGCTGCAAGCGAGACTCCTGACCCTCGCCATGCGCCATGCTCGCCGACGCATCCATCACCACGGCGACGACGTTCTCGCGATCCTTCACGCGCTCGACGAGCAGCACCGGCCGCCACAGCATCACGAGAATCACTGCGAGCATCGCCGCCTGCAGCACGCCGATCCCGATGCGCCGGCCGATACCCAGATGCCGCCGCTGCCGCACGAGACTCACGGCGATCAGCGCCGCGCCCACGGCGGCCAGCGCGATCATGACCCATAGCGGCCAACTGCTCGCGAACGACAGCTCGCCGGCGCGGTACGCCCAGGGCGAATACTTGAAGAAGAATTCGAACACTCGTCAGTGCGTCATTGAGTAGAGGAGGTAGTTGATGGCGAACCGGTAGGCGAGGGCCGTGAGCGGTTGCGGATAGACCGGCGTGTCCGCGTGCTCCCAGGCGTCGCCGAGGTCCATGTTGAAGTTGATGACCACGACCAAGCGACCCGTGTCGTCATAGATGCCTCGCCAGTGGGGTGTATACCCGTCGCGCTCGTAGGTGACCCCGCGCATGATGCTGAAGATGCCGGGGATCTGCGGGCGATCGACCAGATCGTAGATCACGTGGAAGACCGCGTCCGCATCGGCGATCTCGACGACCGGGCGGTCCGGATACACGCGCCGCATGGATTGCATGAACCCTTCCCACTCGAACGAGCCGTGAAAGTCGTCCACGACGAGAAAGCCGCCGCGGTCGAGATACTCGCGCAGCCGCGCGGCCTCCGTTTCGCTCAGATCCCAGCCGCCGACTTCCACCGCGTATAGGAATGGATGGTCGAATAGCGCGTCGTCGTCGAGCCGAACCGCAGTGCCCTGGCTCCCGGTGTTGATGCGCGTGAGGCGCTGAATGCCTTGTAAGAGGTGTGTCTCCGCTTCGGGCGCGTCCGTGAGCCAACGATAGCCGCCGAATCCGAAGCCGCGCGCGAAGTCGGGATTCTCGGCGTAGACGAGGCGCGCCCATTCGAACTCGCTGCGCGGATTCTTCGTCGCCGCGGGCGGCAGTCCCTCGAACCCGCTTTGTCCCACGACGAGCAGCGGGCACACGACGGCCGCGACGACGAGCGTCGCACGCAGCAGCTTTCCGGGTGCCCGCTCCATCTTTCGTCGTCACCTTCCGAGGATCGCGCACCTATGGTGCCACCGCTGTACTGACCACGACGAGTATTCCGAGATTCCCGTAAACTGTCGCGCCACTAGGCAATCGCCAAACGCAGCTCAAGGTGGCGCGACCTCGCAGTCGGCGGGGCGCGTCGACGTCTGTGAACGGCCGCAACACACACAGAAGGGGGAGACATGATGCGATCGGGAACGCGCAAACACGCCGGGCTCGCGGCGGGAATGGTGGGGCTGCTGGCGGGCACGCTGCTCGCCGGCGGTGCATTCGCCGCGGACAACGCCGTGGGCGGGCCGAAGACGACCGGGGCTGCGTTGAAAAAATTGCAGGCCGTGGTGAACGACGATCACCGCACGCCCGAGCAAAAGGCGCGCGACAAATATCGGCACCCGGTGGAGACGCTCGCGTTCTTCGGCATCCAGCCGAACATGACGGTCGTCGAGCTGTGGCCGTTCGGCGGCTGGTACACGGCGATCCTCGCGCCTTACGTGAAGGGCAGCGGCAAGTTCTACGCTGCGGCGATGGACCCGGCGTCCACGTCCAAGAACGATCAGAAGTACAACGGGGATTTGAAGAAACTCCTCGATGCGCGCCCCGACCTCTACAGCGAGGTGCAATGGTCCGTGCTCGCCCCCAACAAGTTTCAGATCGCGCCGGACGGCTCGGCCGACTTGGTCGTGACGTTCCGGAACATCCACAACTGGGCCTGGCAGGGCATGGAGAAAGACGTTTTCGCGGCCGCGTACCGCGCGCTGAAGCCGGGCGGCATTCTCGGCGTCGAAGAGCACCGGAACAACGATCCCAGCTACGAGCCGACGAAGCCGGGTGAGGCCTACGTCGGTGAGGACTATGCGATCAAGATGATCGAGTCGGCGGGCTTCAAGCTCGTCGGTAAGTCCGACGTCAACCGCAATCCGAAGGACACGAAGGACTATCCGAAGGGCGTGTGGACGCTGCCGCCGAGTTACGCGATGGGCGAGCAGGATAAAGCCAAGTACACGGCGATCGGCGAGTCCGACCGCTTCACGTTGAAGTTCATGAAGCCCAATACCTGAAGGATCGCAGTGTCGCACCTCACGCTCGAGGCGATCCGCGCGGCGCGCGAGCGCATTCGCGACAAGATCACGCGCACGCCGGTGCTGACCAACGAGATGCTTGATGGTCAGGCCGGCGCGGCGCTGTTCTTCAAAGCGGAGAATCTGCAGAAGATCGGCGCCTTCAAGGCGCGGGGCGCGACGAACGCCGTCTTCATGCTCTCCGATGCGGAAGCGCGGCGGGGCGTGGTGACGCATTCGTCGGGGAATCACGCGGCGGCGGTTGCGCGCGCGGCGCAGCTGCGCGGGATTCCAGCGTACATCGTGATGCCGACGAACGTGCCCAAGGCGAAGCAGGCTTCGGTGCGCCGCTTCGGTGCGCACATCACCTTCGTCGAGCCGACGATCGCCGCGCGAGAGGCGGGGGCGGCGAAGATCATGGAAGAGACCGGCGCGCAGCTCGTTCACCCGTACAACGATTTGCGCGTGATGGCGGGGCAGGGGACGGCGGCGCTCGAGTTGCTCGAAGAGGTGCCGGATCTCGATGTGGTGCTCTGTCCTGTGGGCGGCGGCGGGTTGTTGAGTGGCACTGCCGTTGCGGCGAAGGGCATGAAGCCGAGTATTCGCGTGATCGCCGCGGAGCCGGCGGGGGCGGATGACGCGTTTCGGTCGTTCAAGGGCGGGAAGATCGTCGGCAACACCAAGCCGCACACGATCGCGGACGGGTTGCGGGGGCAACTCGGGGGATTGACGTTCAGCGA
>Ga0081455_10003594_pt1 | contig 17798 bp, 20 predicted proteins | sample TabmetS3T2R1_FD_70207 | JGI IMG/M metagenome (GOLD analysis project Ga0081455, IMG submission 70207) | Tabebuia heterophylla rhizosphere microbial communities from the University of Puerto Rico - S3T2R1 | ecosystem: Host-associated > Plants > Roots > Rhizosphere ...
CAGGGCGGTGAGCAGCTTGCCGACCAGGGCCTCGAGCTCGGTCATCTCCTCGGCCGTGAACTCGTCGAAGAGCCCGGCGATGGTGTTCATGCTGGGGGCCAGGACCGCGTTGGCCGCCTCGCAGCCGCCTGCGGTCAGCTCGACGACCGTGGCGCGCCTGTCGGTCGGGTGTGGGCGCCGGGCGACGAGCTGCTCGTCCTCCAGCGCGTCGACCAGCGCCGTCATGTGGCGGGGCGTCAGGCGCAGCTCGTCGGCCAGGGTCCGCATCATCGCCGGGCCCTGCTCGTTGAGCCTGTCGATCAGGCGGAGGCGCAGGAACGTGAGCCCGTGGTCGGCGTTGGCATCGATCCAGCGCAGGTAGGCGTGCGCGAACTGGGCCAGGGCGCCCATCAGCTCCTTGGGGCATTCGCCGAGATCGAGAGCGCCCTCGGCGGCCGAGTCGCACGTCGATTCGACGGCGATGCGCGCGTCCGCATCCACACCGGCAGCCTACCGATAAGGCACTTCCCCTTGTGATTGTTACCGATCGAACTGTACTGTGCGTAATAGTTACGAAATGCAGGACTTTGGCCCTGCGCCACCCGCCGACACCCCGGAGGACCCGATGACCGACATCTCGAGCTCACCCGCACTGTCCCTCGCCACCGGCACGTGGAAGCTCGACCCCGCCCACTCCGGCGTTCACTTCAAGGTCCGCCACCTCGGCCTGACCAATGTGCGCGGCACCTTCAAGTCCTTCGACGCCACCCTCGACGTCGGCGACACGCTCGACAGCGTGGCCGTCGCGGCCGCCATCGAGCTGTCGTCGGTCGACACCAACAACCCCGACCGCGACGCCCACCTCCTGAGCACCGACTTCTTCACCGCCGAGAAGAACCCGCAGATCACGTTCCGCTCGACGGGCGTCGTCGGCACCGAGGACGATCTCGAGCTCAGCGGCGAGCTGACGATCAACGGCATCACGAGGGCCGTCAGCTTCCCGGTCGAGTTCAGCGGCGTCGAGGTCCACCCCGCCGACGGCAAGGACCACGCCGGTTTCTCGGCCAGCACCGTCGTCAACCGCAACGACTTCGGGGTGGACTTCAACCTGCCGCTCGGCATGGACAAGCTCGCGATCGGCGAGAAGGTCAGCGTCGAGTTGGAGCTGCAGTTCGTCACCGACTGACGACCTATGGGAACTAGCCCTCGTCGCTGAACCGCTGGACCTGGCTGATCCGGCAGTCGAAGCTCGCCGGCGCCGGCGTGAGGGTGCCGGCCTCCTGCTGCGTCGCCTGGCTGGGCTCGAGGTCGTTGACGACGATCGTTCGTGCGGCGAGCTGGCGCGAGCCGTCGGCGCTCTCGAACACGACGTCGACCACGTAATTGCTCCGCTTGGACGAGTGGTTGGTGATCGTCACCGTCGACGCCATGAACCCGGCGCCGGTCGGCACGCAGTCGGTCAGCTCGACGTCCGCGGCCTCCCGCCGCCGTTCCCGGTCCGCCGAGTCGGACGCCCGGGCCAGAAGCGCCGCCGCCACGAGGACCAGCATCAGGGCCAGTCCGGCGGCGATCGCGAGCGCCACGAGACACCCGCGGCCGCGCGGCTGCGGCGGCTGCGGTGCCCCCAATGCCGGCGGCGGGTACGGTGCGTAAGGCATCGTGTCGTCGCTCGGCGGCGACGCCGGCGCCGGGACCGTCAGCTCGACCGTCGGGTCGTCGCCCGGCCCTTGCGTCGCCATCGAGAACCCCCAGCTCCCCCGCTTGGCGGCAGGTTACGCCCGGACGCCGCCCCCGGCCCCACCGTCCGACCGGCGGGTCGTCAGTCGCCCGCCGGCTCGATCCGCCGCAGCAGAACCACCGAGCGCTCGGTGACCACCAGCTCGCCCCGCAGCTCGTCGGCGTCGCCGTTGCCTGCCCCGTTGGCATCCAGCGGCGGCTGCGCGCCCGACGCGGTGTCGAGCACCGGGCGCCAGGCCTCACCCCAGGTGCCGCTGATGGTCCACTTGCGCGGTTCGGGCGAGGCGTTGAGGAGCAGCAGGAACGAGTCGTCCACCACGCGCTCGCCCCGCGGCCCCGGTTGGTTGATGCCCTCGCCGTTGAAGAACATGCCGACGCACGCCTCGCTCCCGGAGCGCCAGTCGTCGTCGGTCATCTCGCTGCCGTCGGGCTTGAGCCACGCGATGTCGACGGTGCCGCGCAGCGGCCGGCCCTGGAACCAGCGGCGGCGGCGGAAGACCGGGTGGGCGCGGCGCAGCCCGATGAGCCCGGCGGTGAACGCGTGGAGCCCCTCGTCGGTGTCGGCCCAGTCGAACCACGACGTCTCGTTGTCCTGGCAGTAGGCGTTGTTGTTGCCGCCCTGGGTCCGCCCCACCTCGTCCCCGTACAGCACCATTGGCACGCCCTGCGAGAGGAGCAGGGTGGTGAGCAGGTTGCGCTGCTGCCGGGCGCGCAGCGCCAGCACGTCGGGATCGTCGGTCGGCCCCTCCACCCCGCAGTTCCAGGAGCGGTTGTAGTTCTCGCCGTCCCGGTTGTCCTCGAGGTTGGCCTCGTTGTGCTTCTCGTTGTAGGAGACCAGGTCGCGCAGCGTGAAGCCGTCGTGGGCCGTCACGAAGTTGACGCTGGCCGAGGGCCGGCGCGAGTCGCCCTGGTAGAGGTCGGAGCTGCCGGTCAGGCGCGACGCCAGCTCGCCCAGGACGGCCGGCGCGCCGCGCCACACGTCCCGGACCGTGTCGCGGTAGCGCCCGTTCCACTCCGACCACTGGGGCGGGAAGTTGCCGACCTGGTAGCCGCCCTCGCCCAGGTCCCAGGGCTCGGCGATGAGCTTGACCTGGCTGACCACCGGGTCCTGCTGCACCAGGTCGAAGAACGCCGACAGGCGCTCGACCTCGTGGAACTGGCGGGCCAGCGTGGCCGCGAGGTCGAAGCGGAAGCCGTCGACGTGCATCTCGATGACCCAGTAGCGCAGGCTGTCCATGATCAGCTGCAGCGTGTGCGGGTGGGCCATGTTGAGGCTGTTGCCGGTGCCGGTGGTGTCGTAGTAGTGGGCCCGGTCGTCGGGCACGAGCCGGTAGTACGCGGCGTTGTCGATGCCCTTGAACGACAGGATCGGCCCGAGGTGGTTGCCCTCGGCGGTGTGGTTGTAGACGACGTCGAGGATCACCTCGATGCCGGCCTCGTGGAGCGACCGCACCATCGCCTTGAACTCGGTGACCTGGGAGCCGTCGCTGCCGGCGCTGGAGTACTCGTCGTGGGGGGCCAGGAAGCCGATCGAGTTGTAGCCCCAGTAGTTGCGCAGCCCGCGCTCGACCAGCCTGAAGTCGTGGACGAACTGGTGGACGGGCTGGAGCTCGACCGCGGTGACGCCCAGGGATGTGAGGTAGTCGATGGCGACCGGGTGCGCGAGGCCGGCGTACGTGCCGCGCAGCGCCGCGGGGATGTCCGGGTTGGTGACCGTGAACCCCTTGACATGCATCTCGTAGATCACCGACTCGTGCAGCGGCGTGTCGGGCGGTCGGTCGGCGCCCCAGTCGAAGAAGGGGTTGACGACCACGGCCTTGGGGACGTGGGGCGCGCTGTCCTGGTCGTTCCGGCTCGCCGGATCGCCCGACGCCACGTCGTAGGGGAAGCAGGCGGGGTCCCAGTCGACGCCGCCGTCGACCGACTTGGCGTACGGGTCGAGCAGCAGCTTGTTGGGATTGCAGCGCTGGCCGTGCGTCGGGTCCCACGGCCCGTGCACCCGGAAGCCGTAGCGCTGCCCGGCACCGACCCGGGGGAGGTAGGCGTGCCAGCAGAACCCGTCGACCTCGGTGAGTGCGATGCGCCGCTCGCCACCGTCGGTGCCGAACAGGCACAGCTCGACCCCCTCTGCCACCTCGGAGAAGAGCGAGAAGTTGGTACCGCTGCCGTCGTAGGTGGCCCCCAGCGGGTAGGGCCGGCCTGGCCAGGTCTCGATGTCGGTCACCACGCGTGCTCCCTGGTTGGGGCCGGAGGAGGGGCGCCACACCCGAAGGGGAGAGGTTAGAGGCAGGGCCGCGGAGCCCCACGCACCGGCGCACACACCGCCCCAGGGCCTGCGGGGGTCAGCGGCAGTTTGCGCAGGTGCCCACCAGGTCGAGCCGGTGATGGTCGGGGTCGAAGCCGTGCTGGGCGGCGACCCGCTGGAGGGCGCGATCGAGGTCGCTCTCGATGCTGGCGGGCGCCGTGAAGTCCTGGACCTCGCCACAGCGCGAGCAGATGAGGTGATGGTGGTGGTGCCGGGTGAGATCCTCGGCCAGCTCGTAGCGCGAGAACTCGTCGCTGCCGACGATCCGGTGCACCACGCCCGCCTGCTCGAGCACCGCCAGGTTCCGGTACGCCGACGACTGGGCGAGGGCCCGGTCGCGCGCCAGCAGCTGGGGGATCGACAACGGCGACTCGGCCGAGGCCAGCACCCCCACGAGCGTCCGGCGAGCCCTCGTGTAGCGCTGGTCGAGGCGCCGCAGGCGGGACGCCGCCTCGTCGTCCAGGTCGGGCGCCGCGCTCATGGTCCGAGCCTAAACGCCGCCTCCACGTGGTCGTGGTGGTGCGGATCGTCGATGATCACCGCACCCTCGGGCAGCATCAGCAGCCGGCCACCATAGGCGGCGGCCAGGTTGTGGTCGGTCAGCACGGCGCCGGGCGGGCCGCGCGCGATCAGCCGGTTGGCGAGCAGCATCACCTGGTCGGCCAGGCGGGCGTCGCCCAGATCGTGCGTCGACAGCACGACGGTGCGGCCGGCGTCCCGCTCGGCGGCCACGGCATCGAGGATCAGCCGCCGCGACACCACGTCGAGCGCCGTCACCGGCTCGTCGAGCAGCAACAGGTCCGCCCCCTGGGCGAGGCCCTGGGCCACCAGGACCCGCTGGCGCTGGCCGCCGGAGAGCTCGTGGAGCTGGCGTCCGGCCAGGTCGGCGATGGCCATCCGCACCATGGCCCGATCCACTGCCGCGTGGTCCTCCCGGTCGAGGCGGCGCACCGCCCCCCGGGTGGCGTACCGCGCCATCGTCACCGTCTCCCGGACGGTGATGGGCAGCGAGCGGTCGACGTCGGTGGTCTGCAGCACGAGGCCCACGGCGGCCCGGGTCTGCCGGGCCGGCACGTCGAGCCGCCCCGATCGCGGCGGCAGCAGGCCGGCGATCGCCCGCAGCAGCGTCGACTTGCCCGATCCGTTGGGGCCGATGAGTGCGACCGACGTGCCCGGCGGGACGGTGAACGTGCTCGGCGCCAGCGCCAACCGGTGCCCGTACGCGAGCACGAGCTCATCGGCGGCGACGGCGGGAGGAGACGACATGGCGGGGCCCTCTTGCTAATCGGGAATGACTCTCGTTAGATTCCGACCCGAGATCAAGATCCATTCTCAGTTGCAGCGATCCTACCGGCCCGCCATCCGACGAGGTCCCCCGTGCACCGCATCCGGTTCGCAGCCCTAGCCCTCCCGCTCGTCGCACTCGGCCTCGCCGCGTGCGGCGACGACGGCGGCGCCGGCGCGTCGGGGGGCGGCCCACGGGTGGTGGTGACGACCAACGTGCTGGGCGACGTGGTCACCGACCTGGTCGGTGACGAGGCCGACGTCGAGGTGATCATGCCCCCGGGCACCGCCCCCCACGAGTTCCAGGCGTCCCCCCGGCAGGTCGCCACGATGCGGGAAGCCGACGCGCTCGTCACCAACGGCGCCGGCTTCGAGGAGGGCCTCACCGACGCGATCGAGGCGGCCGAGCAGGACGGAGTCCCGACGTTCGCCGCCATCGACGCCGTCGACACCCTGCAGCTCGCAGGGGGCGGGGGCACGGATCCCCACTTCTTCACCGACCCGGCGCGCATGGCCACTGCGGCGCAGGCCATCGCCGACTTCCTCGTCGACGAGGTGCCCGCCGTCGACACGCCGGCGTTCGCCCGCCAGGTCCGGGCTACGGTCGACGAGCTCCGCGCCCTCGACGCCGAGGTGGAGCGGACGCTGTCGGCCGTGCCGGCCGACCGACGCACCCTGGTCACCAACCACGAGGTCTTCGGGTACTTCGCCGACCGCTACGGGTTCGACGTCGTCGGCGCCGTCATCCCGGCGGGCACCACCCAGGCGGAGCCCAGCGCCGAGGAGCTCGCCCAGCTCGCCGACACGATCGAGGAGCGGGGCGTGCCCGCCATCTTCGTCGAGACCTCGTCGCCCACCCGGCTGGCCGACGCGCTCGCCGACGAGGTGGGCGACGTCGACGTCGTCGAGCTGTTCAGCGAGTCGCTGGGCGACGAGGGCTCCGGCGGCGAGACCTACGCTGCCATGATGCGCACGAACGCCACGCGGATCGCCGACGCCCTGGCGGGTGCCTGAGGACGCGCCGACGTGATCGCCTGGTTCACCGACGCCTTCGAGCCGACCTTCATGCAGCGGGCGCTCCTGGCCGGCCTCCTGGCCAGCACCGCGACGGCCGTGATCGGCACGTGGGTGGTGCTGCGCGGGCTCACGTTCCTCGGCGACGCCCTGGCCCACGGCGTCGTGCCCGGCCTGGCGCTGGCCGTGCTCTGGGGGTTCAGCCCGACGCTGGGTGCCCTGGTGGCCGCCCTGCTGATGAGCGGGGCCGTGACGCTGGTGTCGCACCGCACCCGCGTCCGCGAGGACACCGGGATCGGCCTGCTGTTCGTGGGGATGCTGGCCCTGGGTGTCGTCATCATCTCCCGGTCGCAGAGCTTCGCCACGGACGTGACGTCGCTGCTCTTCGGCGACGTGCTGGGCGTGACCCCGGGCGACCTGCGAGGCCAGGCCGTGGCGGCGGCCCTGGTGGTGGCCGCCTCGGTCGCCCTCTACCGCCCCTTCATGGCATTGACGTTCAACGCCGACAAGGCCGCCACCCTGGGCATGCGGCCGGTGGCGGCGCACGCAGCCCTGATGGTGCTGTTGGCGGTGTCGATCGTGGCGTCTTTCGATGCGATCGGCACGCTGCTCGTCTTCGGGCTTCTGATCGGCCCGCCCGCCACCGCCGGGCTGCTGGTCCGCCGGGTCCCGCGCATCATGCTGACGGCGGTGGCGCTCGGCGCCCTGGCGGTGGTGCTGGGCCTGGCCATCAGCTACCACTACGGGACCGCCGGCGGGGCCACCATCGCCGGCCTGGCGGTGGGGCAGTTCTTCGTGGTGCTGGCCGTGCAGGAAGGCCGCCGGGCGCTGCGCCAGCGGGGCCAGCGGCTGGCCACCTGACCCCCCTCCCCCCGTCAGGGTGCGCCGCCTTCGCCCTCGCCGTCACGGACGAGGACGTGGCGCTCGATCGTGGCGCCCGTCTCCCCGAGCCCCTTGACGCTGATCCGGTCGTAGGCCAGCAGCTCGTGGGTGTCGGGATCGAAGTACAGCACCGACGCCTGGAGCGGCTTGGGCTCGTCGCCCTGGAGGCCGCGTAGCCCGGCGCCTCCGGTCGACCCCTCCACGAGCAGGCGGGTGTCCGGAGGCGGCTCCTCGGTGGTGTCGGTGTCACCTGACCCGTCGTCCTCGTCGTCCTCTTCGGCCGGCTCGATCCGTTCGTCGCTGGGCTCATGGGTGTGGCCGGCGAGCACCAGCGGGACCTCGCCGCCGATGTCGGCGGCGATCCGGGCGTCGTGCACGAGGACGACGTCGACCTCGGGAGGCTCGGCGGCGGCAAGCCGATCGGCCACCTCGGGGGCGAACGCCTCGGCGCGCTCCCGCTCCGACGGCCCCGCCATCGCCTGGTCCTTGTTCGGGGTGTAGCGGGGATCGCCGATGCCCCAGAAGCGCAGGCCCGCCACCTCGGCGGCGTCGCCATCGAGCACCACGGTGTTGGGCTGGTCCGCCACCGCCCGCTGCGTGCTGCGGGAGTCGTGGTTGCCCCGAACGAAGACGTACGGCACCTCGAGGTCGCCGATCTGGCCGAGCAGCCGGCTCTCGGGCTCGGTCCCCCAGTCGACGATGTCGCCGGTATCGGCGATCGCATCGATGTCGAACTGCTCGGTCAGCTGCTCCATGAGGTCGAAGGCCTGGGGATTGAGGTGGATGTCGCTCACGTGCAGCACCCGGATGGTGTCGTCGGTGGGGGCGAAGGTCGGCAGGTCCTCGGCCGCCAGGTACAGGGTCACGACGTTGCCCACGAGGTCGCTGAGCTGCTCGCGGTACTCCCCGAAGCGGTCGATGATGTCCTCCACGTCGCCGACCGCGGTGGGCGCCCGCGAGAGCAGCCCCGTGTAGCGGGGCTCGGCCACGGCGTTGGCGTCGAACGTGGCCGCGGCTCCGGCACCCGCGCCGGCCACCAGCACCGCACCGGTCGCCAGGCCCGCCACGGCCGAGCGCCACCGGAGCTGGGCGGCCAGCGCCCCCACGACACCACCCACCGCCGCCACCAGCACGCAGCGGAGCACCAGGCGCACCAGGGCGGCCCGGACGTCGTCCGCAACGTCGTTGCCCAGCCTGTCGATCAGCCGCGGGTTGTCGGCGATCCGCTCGGCCTCGGAGAGGCCCAGCTCCTCGACCCGCAGATCGAGGCGGATCGGCCAGTCGTGCGTGTCGAGCTCGATGGTGCCGAGCGGCGCGAGGTGGACGACCGTGTTGCCGTGCAGCGACGGCCGGGCGCCCATCGTGGTGTCGAACGGGCCGACGTGGGCCGGGACGTGCCCTGCGAGCGCCAGCGCGCTCGCCGCTCCCACCAGGGCGAACAGGACCACCCGAGCGGTCGGTGCCCAGCGGCGCCACCAAGGTGCGGCGGGCTCCGGCAGGGCGCCGGACGCCGCCGCCTCAGCCGCCGGTTCCTCGGCCGGGGCCTCGGCCGTTGGTGCCTCCGCAGGCGACGCCTCGGCGTGTCCGCGCCCGTCGCCATCAGCCAGCCCGCCGCCGTCCGGGCCGAGGCCTGGGGGCGCGATGCGGCGGTCGTCCACGGAACGATGATTCCGCTACTGGCCCGGAATCGCACCCCCGACCGGTCGACGTCCCGGCCGAGACCGGCCTCCGGCTACTTCTGCGATCCGATCTTGGCCGCGTTGTCGCTGGTCTTCTTGCCGCCCGACGACGCCGACGTCTCCCCGGTGGGTTCCGGATCGACCGTGCTGGCAACGGACTCGACGACGTTGTCGGCCGTCTTGGCGAACCTGTCCTCCACGGCGTCGCCGAGACGCTTGGCGTCGCGGCTCACGACCTCGGTCATGTGGCGAACCCGCGGATTTTCCCGGACACGCTGGAGGGCGTCGTCAAGCTGTTGGCGGCGTTCGTCGCTGGCCTTGGCGGCCACTACGCAACCGGCCGCGAACCCGATGAGTGCTCCAAGCTTGAATCCCATGCCCTGCGCGTACCCGGGTGCGCCGAACTTGAATCACCTGCTCCACTGGCCCGGCCACCCCGGGTAGCATCGGCGGCGTGACCGACGTGACCGACCTGTCGGACGACGATCTCCGCGAGCTCGTGGAGCCGCCTCGGCAGCTGGACAGCCTGCACCGAGTCTGGGTCACACCGAGCGACCGCAGGCGGTGCACCTACGTCACCCGCGACGAGCAGCCCGCCGCCGACCGCCACGACAACCGGCTGCTCCGCTTCTAGCGCAACGCTGCGTCATGGCACCGCCACCCTGCGTCAGGCCTGGCCCTCGGCCACGCCCGCGGGGCGCTCGCCTTGGACGAGCGTGCGCTGCACCCAGCGGTAGCCGGCCGCGGCCGTGACCGTGGCGATCTCGATCGGGCCACCGACCCCGGGCCACGAGAACTCCGGCGCCGTCGCCACCGTGCCGAGCGTGAGGCGCTGCACGTCGATGGTCGTGCGGATGCACAGCACAGCGAAGTCGATGCCGTCCTGCAGGTTCATCGAGTCGAACGGGATCCGGTAGCGGCAGGCCTCGAGCAGCGGCATCACCTCGTTCAACTCCTTGGCGAGGTCGTGCCGTGCGGCCAGGCGCTCCAGCAGCTCGAGGTCGGACCCCCGCACGATCCGGGTCACGACGTCGGTCTGCCCCCGCCAGGCGGCCCCGCCGCCGTTCTGGGTGGTGGCGATCTGCTCGACGGCGCCGTCGGGGATGGTGACCTCGAACGCCTCGCCCACGCCGGCGGCGTCGTAGCCACCGACCAGGAAACCGAGCGCCGCGACCCCCGGCGGAGGCGGGTCGTCGCCGGTCACGGACAGCTGGCGGTCGTAGCGCTCGCCGAAGAAGTCGGCCAGCGCCTGCGCCGTGGGGCCCGGGTGGTCGCAGTTGCCGGCTTCGACGACCGCGAACTCGGCCATGTGGCTCGCGACGCTGCGGCCGAGCAACAGCGCTTCGCCGTAGGTCGTGACGGCCACCCGCCCGGACTCGAACACCTTGTGGGTGAAGTCGCTGGCGACCCGCAGGGTCCGGTCGTTGGCGAGGGTCGTGCGGCTGTCGGCGGCAACCACCACGCCGTCCTGGCACACGACCGTCACCGCCAGCGTCACGCCTGTCGTTCCCTTCAGCCGGGGTGCCGGTCGAACTCCGGCACGAACCGGCTGATCGTAACCAGGGCCACTGACAGGCAATGGCGGGTCCGTGTCTCCCCGACCCGGCGTCTAGCGCCACACCCTCGGCCGCTGGCGGACCAGCGCGCCCAGTGCATCGAGCGCCTCGTTGATCGCCCGGACCGTAGCGCCGCTCACCTGGTTGAAGCGCGGGTCGGGGGTGGAGCGGGACATCTCGGACAACTCGTGCACGCGCTCGGCGGCGTCTACAGCCAGCGTCGAAACCTCTGGGTCAGCGAGCCGGGACCCGAGGGCCGCGACGCGGTGCACCGCTGCCTGGTACTCGTCTAGCGCCGAGTCCCTCGCTGACGGCACCACAGCCTCGGATTCGGCGGGGGCGGGGGTTGCGGCGTACCGAACTGCCGCCTGAAACAGCTCAAGCAAGGCATCCTGCAACGCGAGGTGGGTTTCTCGCTGCGTCTGCTCGAATGCTCGGCGATCGCCGTCGACCCTGTTCCACCAAAGCCCGCCGATGAACGTGAGCACCGGAAGGGTCGTGGTGACCACCCACGTCCAATCCACCGGGGCAGCGTCGCGCAGTCCGGGCGTCGGGGGGCGGATCGCCCCAGCCGGTGCCGTTGACGTGTTCGGCCGCGCCCACGGGGTCGGGTCGACCGTCCACCTGACACCGCCGCCCGCGGTCAGGCGTAGTCGGGATTGGCGACGGCCAGCTTGTCGGCGACGGTCGCCCGGACCGCGGCGGCCACATCGTCCCACCGGTCGTCGCAGGCGCCCGACCGGATGGCCGCCGCCAGCTCCGCCTCCGAGGCGAACCCGAGGGCCGCCAGGCGCTCGGCGTGCCCCGCACACATCCGGTCCGCCGAGGCGAGCTCGCGCTCGACGATCGCGAGGGCCCGGGCGGCCACCCGGGCGTGGAACCGCACGCGTCCCTCCGTGGCGCTCGCGACGTCGCCTTCGAGGAACTCCCGCACGGCCTCGACCAACTCGGCGGCGCTCGGTGCGTCATGCGGTGTGTTGGGTCCGGGACGCTCGCTCATGGCAGAAGGAGGAGCAGGTCGTGCTCCACCTCGCACACCCGCCGGCCGATGGCGGCCAGCTCCACCGAGCGCACGGTTCCCGACAGGTGGGTCGCCGCCTGGAGCATGCACATCACCCCCCACTTGAGCGTGCCCATGGCCTCCCACCAGGCCAGGGCCTCGCGATCCACGGCGCCGGCCGAGCCCGACGCGGCCTCGTACGCGGCCACCAGCTCGTCGACGTCACCGAACCCGCCCACCCGGGGGGATGCCCCGAACCTCCACGCCCGCACGCACAGCCAGCCGAGGTCCTCGAGCGGGTCGCCGAGGTGGGCCAGCTCCCAGTCGAGCACCGCCCGCAGCCCGTCGGCGCCTACGACCAGGTTGCCGTTGCGGAAGTCGCCGTGGACCACGGTGTCGGCGCGGACGGGCGGGCGGTTGCGGTCGAGCCAGCGGAAGCCCAGCTCGAACGCCGGGTGGGGCTCGGTCATGGCGTCGAGCAGCTCGCGGAACCGCTCGAACTGGTCGGTCGGATCGAGGCCGGAGACGCTCCCACTATCGATGCGGTGCACCGCGGCCAGGGCCCGGCCGCACTGCGCCGTGAGCAGCGGCCGCGCCGGGGCGAACTCAGCGTCGCGCAGGATCTTCCGGGGAATGGTCTCGCCCTCGATCCGCTCCACCACCATCCACGACCGCCCGAGGAGCCCGGCGTCGCCGTCGACCTCGGCACCGGACAGGACGACGCCGGGCACCGGCACGCCCGCAGCGCGGGCCGCCCGCAGCAAGGCCACCTCGGTGGCCATCGGCCCGCTCGCGACGCCACCGGGTCGCGCCCGCTGCAGGATCAGTGGGCGGCCATCGGCGTCGAATGCCCAGGTCTCGCGCGACGCCCCGCCCGACAGCCGGCGCAGCCCCCGCACGTCGCGGGCGCCGAGGGCCGCCGCCAGCGCGTCGGCCCAGGCCGGGAGGGTGGCCGTCACGATCCGCCGGGCATCACTCGATCGGCACCAGGGCCCGGCCCTCGTCGTCGAGCTGGTGCAGGTATTCGCTGATCCCGTAGCCCGTGCGCCCCTCGTAGGTCCAACGCGCCAGTCCCTCGTTCACGACCGTGTAGCGGTCCCCGGTCTTGTGGGGGACGCCGTAGACGCGCAGGATGTCGCCCCGCAGCTCGTGGACCCGGTCGCGCTTGTCGGTGGCGCGGACGTGGCTGACGCAGTGGGTGACCCCGTCGTCGGCCAGCTCGCTGGAGACATGCCAGTCGCGGATCGACGTCGCCTCGCCGTCCTTCCAGACCCACCCCCGGTGGAGGTCGCCGGCCGGCGTCCCGATCCGGATCCCGCCGAAGTGGACGTCGTCGCCGATGTTCACGGAGAACCAGCGCCACATCTGCGGCCCACCCCAGCGGCGGGGTCCCCACGACTTGTCGCGGTTGCCCCGGGCCGAGCCGGCGTCCAGCTGCCAGGACTCGCCGTCGCACGCGATCGTCCCCGACCAGGAACCGGCCTGCTCGAGGTGGCCCTTGCCCACCGTCGTGGCGGTGGCCGCGGCGCTGTCGCCCGACCTGCCGGCGCGGCCCTGCCCGTCGGTGCCGATGGCGGGCGTGAGGGCCTCGAAGGTCACGTCGAGCGCGAGCCGGCCGGGCCGCCCGGACCCGCTGGCGCCCGACGCCGAACCGAGGTCGAGCACCTGGGCGTCGGCGTCGGCCGTGAGGCGCCACGTCCGCATCGGCTCGACCCGCAGGTAGCGGACGCCGCCCACGTCGAGGTCGTCGTCGGTCATCACCCGCTGCTCCCGCACGCCCCGGACGTTGGCGATCCGGTTGCCGGGCAACCAGACGGAGAGCCCGACGTCCATCGTCCCCTCGTTGGGCCGGACGCCGATGCGGGTGAAGACGCCGGCGTCGACCGTGGGGTCGTACGCGTTGAAGTAGTACGACTCGCTCCACGCCGAGTCGCCCTCGACGTCGTGGGCGAAGTCGTGGCTGGCATCCAGGATCGGCACGTCGTTCCCTCCCCGTCGCGGGCTCGTCGGTGTGCCTGTCTAGTGGACCCTCGCGCGCACTAGCCCTCCGTCACGCCCCGAACGGTAGGCGTCCGCCGGGGCGGGGCCAGTCGAAGGCGACGAGCTGCCCGGTGCCGGAGAGCGTGACGAACGCGGTGCGGCCCTCGGGCGCAAAGCAGATGTTGGTGGTGAGCGGGTCGGGCAAGGGCGTGTACTCGGCCTCGTCGCCGTCGGGGGAGAACGCCGTGATGCCGGGGCTGCCGCCGAGCGTCGCCACGCAGATCCAGCCCTCGCCGTCGACGGCGAGCGAGTCGAAGAAGTTGCCCCCACCCGGGTCGGCGACGAGCTCGGCGCCGCGAGGGCCGAGGGGGTTCGAACCGCTCACCACCCCGGGGCCGGTGACATCCCAGCCCCAGACGCGGCCCGTGTGGGTCTCGGCGACGTACAGGCGGTCGCCGTCCGGCGAGAGCCCGATGCCGTTGGGGGCGTCGACCGGGAACACGGCCACGCACGCGTCGCTGCCATCGGGCCGGGAGTAGTGGATGCCCGTGCGGTCGCTCGTCCGCTCCTCGCGGACGCCGTGATCGGTGAACCAGATGCCGCCGTCGGTGTCGAACACCAGGTCATTGGGGGCGCGCACCGGAAATCCTCCGCACTCGGCGAGGACCGTGGTGACCTCCCCCGAGGCCAGGTCGACCCGCTGGAGCGCTCCGTGGCCCGGCCAGCTCGCCGGCGGCGGCGCCCCGGGGAACGTGAGCCCGAGGAGCTCCTGCCAGTCGAAGCAGCCGCCGTTGTTGCACACGTAGACGGCGCCGTCCGGGCCCACGGCGGCGCCGTTGGGGCCACCGCCACAGTCGGCCACCACCTCGACGGCCCCGTCGGGTTGCACGCGGGACAGCGTGCCCCGGGCGATCTCGACGACGAGCACCGACCCGTCGTTCATGGCGATCGGGCCCTCCGGGAAGCGCAGCCCGGTGGCGACGACACGCAGGTTGGCCGGCTCGACGGTGCGGGTCTTGTGCATGGCGGCGCAGTCTGCCAGCGTTCGGTCGGCGGTGCCCGGCTCCCAGCACTGGGGACAGACCTCCCGCCGCAGGAGGGCCCATCGTCGGGTGCGGCGACGGGCAACCGGACACTGGGCACGCCGACGGAGGGACCGTGGGAACATCCGTGCGACGCCAAGTGGTGGCCACCGCCCTCGGAGTAGCGATCCTGCTCTCGGCGTGCGGCGGCGACGATGACGACACGAGCGGGGCCGCGGCCGAGGGCACCACGACGACGGTCGCCCCAGGCACACCCACCACGCCCACCGCGGTCGGTGCCACCACCACGACGACGGCCGCTCCGATCGAGGACACCGCCGTGCCCGACCCCTGTGCGTTGGTACCCCCGCCCCAGCTGGCGTTTCTGGTGGGAGGCGACCCTGGGCCCGGCGAGACGTCGGCCTACGACCCGGAGCAGCGGAGGATCTGCATCTACGGGACGGGCATGATCCTCGCGGTCGAGCTGGCCGACCATTACGACGCGGCGATCGACATCATCCGGGACGAGACGGGCGAGGACTCGGTCCACGAGGTCTCCGGCGTCGGGAACGCCGCCGTCTGGCAGGACATCGGCGACGGCGTCGGCCAGTTCATCGCCCAGGGTGACGACTACTTCGTCGGCGTCACCTTGCCGGCCGGCGGGCAGGAAACCGGCCAGCTGGTGGCGGAGGCGATGCTGGCGGCGCTCTAGTGGGCCGTCGACGTCCACCCGTTCGAGCGGACCGCTGACGTGTCGCACGTCGTGATCGTCGGGTCGATGGCCGTCGGCAAGACAACCATCGGGCGGGCGCTGGCGGCGCGGCTGGGCCGGCCGTTCCGCGACAGCGACGCCGATCTCTCGGCGACGCGTGGCCTGACCGGCCGTGCCCTCGCCGAGCGCGAGGGGGTCGCCGCCCTCCACCGCTGGGAGGCACAGGACCTGCTGGCCGAGCTGGCCGCGACCGAGCCGGTCGTGGTGGCAGCGGCCGCCAGCGTGGTGGACGACGCCGCGTGCCTGGCGGCCCTGCGGGATCCGTTCGTCGTCTGGCTCCGGGCCCCCGCGGCCGTGCTGGCCCGGCGGATGGCCGGCGACTCGGGCGCTGACGATCATCGCCGCCCCGTCGGCGACGCCGCCGCCGTCGCCGCGCTCGAGGCCGAGCGGGCCCGCCCGTTCGGAGCCGTCGCCGACCTGACGGTCGACACCGTCACCAACGGCACCCCGAGGAGCACGGAAGCGATCGTCGCGGCCATCGTCGAGGCCCTCCCGGCGACGACCGGATGAACGTGCGGCGGTTGGCGACCCTATAGGGTCCGCTTCTGTCGCAGTTCAGGGGGTTGAGCCCGTGGGGCGCATCGTCGTCGGCGTCGACGGATCGGAGCACGGCCGCCGTGCGCTCGTCTGGGCGCACCACGAGGCGGGGCTACGCGGCGACGACCTGACCGCGGTCCTGGCCTGGGGCCTGTTCGACCAGCTGCACGTCGGCGGTGGGGCCTCGTTCGATCCCGACTACGGGCCCACCGACGCCACCGCGGCGCTCGACGCCACGATCGCCGACACGCTCGGTGCCGATGCGGCCGCCGAGGTCCGGAAGGAGGCGGTCTGCGACCTGCCGGCCAGGGCGCTGCTGGACGCCGCCCACGACGCCGACCTCCTGGTGGTCGGGCCGCGCGGCCGCGGCGAGCTGCGTGAACTGATGCTGGGCTCCGTGACCCAGGCGTGCCTGCATCACGCCCGCTGCCCGGTCGCCGTCGTGCGGGCGAGCGACCAGCGGGCGGCTGCGAAGGCGGCGGGTGCCGACCAGCGCGTGGTCGTCGGGGTCGATGGCTCGGACGACTCGGCCCATGCCCTCCGCTGGGCCCTTGTCGACGCTCGCGTGCGGGGTGCGGTCGCGGCCGTCGTGCACGCGTGGCACCCCCCGTACTCGCTGTCGTTCTCCGCGGCCGCCGTGGACTTCCCGGCATTCGAGGACGCCGCCACCCGCCTCCTCGATCGGGTGGTCGACGCCGTCGAGCCCGAGTTCCGGGACGTGCCGATCGAGCGGGTGCTCGTGTCCGGCTCCCCCACCGACGCCCTCCTCGGCGCGGCGCAGGACGCGGAGGTCGTGGTCGTGGGGGGTCGCGGGGTCGGCGGCTTTCGCGGCCTGCTGCTCGGGTCGGTCAGCCAGCAGCTCGCCCACCACGCCCCCTGCCCGGTGGTCGTCGTCCCGTCGGCGGCCGCGAGAAGCGCCCGCAGCTCCTAACGGGACCTTCGGCCCTGGTGGCCTCCGGGCCTCTGGGCGCACGATCGAGCGATGGAAGTCGACCGCAACGGCCTCGAGGTGCTCAGCCGCGACGCCTGCCTGCGCCTGCTCGCGACCGCCACCCTCGGGCGGGTCGGGGTCAGCAGCGGCGCGCTGCCGAGCGTCCTACCGGTGAACTTCCGGTTCGACGGCCGCCAGATCCTGATCCGGACCGGCGTGGGGACCAAGCTGGATGCCGCCGTCGACAACGCAGTCGTCGCGTTCGAGGTGGACGAGATCGACCCAGTGGCGCACACGGGGTGGAGCGTTCTGGTCACCGGCGTGGCGCGCGAGCTGACCGACGCCGGCGAACTCGCCCGGGCCCAGGTGCCGCCGCTCGCCCGCTGGGCCCCCGGGGGCGAGGACCGCGTCATCGCCATCTCGACCGAGCTGGTGTCCGGGCGCCGCATCGTGCCCGGGCTGGCCGCGGCCACCGGGGCCGACCGGCCATGATGGTGCGCGCCGCGCCGACGTGGCGCGATCGACCGAGAGGCACCAGCGTGACGATCAGGGTCTTCCTGCTCGACGACCACGAGGTCGTGCGTCGCGGCGTGCGCGACCTGCTCGAGGCCCAGAGCGACGGCGACATCGAGGTGGCAGGGGAGGCGGGCACGGCCGAGGAGGCATACCGCCGGATCCCCGCCGTCCGGCCCGACGTGGCCATCCTCGACGTGCGCCTCCCCGACGGCGACGGGGTCGAGGTCTGCCGCGAGATCCGCTCACGCCACCCCGAGATCCGCTGCCTGATGCTGACCTCGTTCGCTGACGACGAGGCGCTGTTCGACTCGATCATGGCGGGGGCCGCGGGCTACGTGCTCAAGCAGGTGCGCGGCAGCGATCTGGTCGACAGCGTCCAGCGCGTGGCGGCGGGCCAGTCGCTGCTCGACCCGTCGGTGACCGCCAAGGTGCTGGACCGCCTGCGCAAGGGCTCCGACGACGACCCGGGCGTCGCCGAGCTCACCGACCAGGAGCGGAGGATCCTCGACCTGCTCGCCGAGGGGCTCACCAACCGCCAGATCGGCGAGCGGCTCTACCTGGCCGAGAAGACCGTCAAGAACTACGTGTCCAACCTCCTCATGAA
>Ga0081455_10003595_pt1 | contig 17796 bp, 16 predicted proteins | sample TabmetS3T2R1_FD_70207 | JGI IMG/M metagenome (GOLD analysis project Ga0081455, IMG submission 70207) | Tabebuia heterophylla rhizosphere microbial communities from the University of Puerto Rico - S3T2R1 | ecosystem: Host-associated > Plants > Roots > Rhizosphere ...
TTCGCGACCGGAATCTGCGAAGAGCAGATTCCGGTCTGCGCGAGGATTCAGGCCAGCTTTTCCTTGACGAGCTGCGAGACGACCGAGCCGTCGGCGCGCCCCGAGACCTGATGCATGACGCCCGCCATCACGCGGCCCATGTCGCGGATGCTCGTCGCACCGACCTCCGAGATGACGTCGTCGATGATCTCCTCGAGCTCGTCCTCGGACATCGGCTCCGGCATGAACTCCTCGAGGATCTCGAGCTCGTACTCCTCGTCCTCCGCCTGCTCCTCGCGGCCGCCGGCGCGGAACTCGCCGCGGTCACCTCGATGGGTGGCCACTTCTGCATCAACGAGCTTGCGGCGATATCGCCGTTGCCGCTGCTCAACGCCATCCCCGAGGTCGACGCCGCCATCGCGCGCCGCAAGCTCAAGAAGGTCGGCGTCATCGGCACGCGGACGGTGATGGAGAGCAAGCTCTACGGCGGCATCTCATCGGCCGAGGTGATCGCTCCTGAGGGCGAAACGATGGAGCGGGTGCACAGTGCCTACGTCGAGATGGCGATTCCCGGCCGGGTGACCGACGAGCAACGTCGGATCTTCCACACGGTCGGCCGCCACCTTTGCCGCGAAGGCGGCGGCGAGGCGATCATGCTGGGCGGCACCGACCTGTTCCTCGCCTTCGCCGGCAAGGATCCGGGTTTCGCCCTTGTCGACTGCGCCGACATCCACGTCGAGGCGATCTATCGCGCGTCATCGACCTAGACTAAGCGACGGCCAGCACCAACACCTTGCGCACTTGGTAGATCGTCACGGGTTGGGTCTTACCCTTCACCACGACCACATCCACCGGCTGGATGTCGTAGACCTTGGGATCGGCGAGTTCCCGATAAGTGAACTCGGAGATCAGGAGCGGCATGCGATAGTCCTTGGTCAGGCTCTCGACGCGCGCCGCCAGATTGACCGCATCGGAGATGACCGTGCCATCCATGCGATGCTTCTCGCCGATCGTCCCCAGCATTAGCGAGCCGGTATTGATGCCGACGCCAATGGCAATCGGCTGCTGACCGGCGGCCCGACGTTCGGCATTGAAGTCTTCGAGCGTGCCGAGCATGGCAAGGCCGGCACGCACTGAATCGTCGGCATTGGTGAACAGTGCCATGATGGCATCGCCGATATACTTGTCGATGAAGCCATGGTGGTCGCGGATGACCGGCCCCATGTGCGCGAGATAGGCGTTGATGAAGGCGAAGTTCTCGTCCGGCGTCATCTGCTCCGACAGCGTGGTGAAGCTGCGGATGTCGGAGAACAGGATGCTCATCTTCTCGCGCTTGTTGTCGCCCAGCTCGACGTCGACGATCGACGGCTTGCCGACGATCGATAGAAAGGCCTGCGGCACGAAGCGCTCTATCGACAGGTTGGTCTGGCGCAGATCGACGATGGTGCGACGCACCGCATCGCGCATGGAGGCGAAGCTCTTGGCCAACTGGCCGATCTCGTCGCGCCGCTCAGTATTGGCGATGGTCTGCTCGAGATCGCCCTCGGCGATGGCGCCGGCCTCGCCGCGCAGATTGAACAGCGGATCGAGAAGCTGTCGCTGCAGCAGCCGCGCGGCGATCCAGAACACGAGCGGCAGCATGACAGCCAACACCAGCATTGAGCCCAGGAACACCTGCAGGACGGCCTCGCGCGCCAAGCCCGTATCATAGGTGATCTGGCTGATCACGAACTTGGAGGAGACCGGATGCTCCGGATCCTTTGCGGCTGCCGTTTCCTCGCCGCTGTAGACGGTGAGCAAGCGACCATCGCCACTCGGGATTTCCTCGCGGCGATTCTTCATCACTCGTTCCGCCAGCGCGGGATCGAGCTTCTTGCCGACATGGAGTAGCGACCACACGCCGGCGGGCGTCACCAGGTAGACGTCGACGTCCTTGACGTAGGGGTTGGAGCGCACCGCGTCCGAAAACAGGTCCTTGAAAAAGAAGTCGCTCATCCAGCCGAAATTGCCTTCGGCCAAGCTGCTGCGCACCTCGGTCGAGATCTCGACGATGTAATCCTTCCCAGCGGGCCCGAAGTAACTGTAGGTCCTGAGCGTGCCGGTGAGACTCGACAGGTCGATCCCGTCGTTCATGACCTTGTTGGCACCGTACACCGTATCGAGGAAGCGCGTGAAATTGCTCTCGGGAAAGACAAGGTTCATGTCGCCTGCCAGATTGGTCTGGAAGACCTTGTGCGAGCGGTCGATGAAGTAGATGTGCTGGATGTCGTACTTCTTGGTGAGCTGATCGAGCTCAGCCAGGCTCAGGTCCTGCGGTTTGCGGCCCAGGGTCTCAAGCTCGGCTACGACCTCGGGCAACACCTTATCCATGTGGGCGACGATGCGCTCGTGCTGCGAGCGCAGCATGGTCTCGAAGACGGCAAAGCGATCGGAGAGGCTGGCTTCCAGCCGATGGATCTCGTTCTCCTGCTTCTCCGACACCAGTCGGTACATCGCCAGCGACGCAACAATGGTCGCGCCCAGGCTCACCGCCACCATGACGGCGAACAGGAACAGGCTGACCTTTCGTTTCATCCCCACGGTGGACCTCCCCCCCTCAGTCCACTAAAGCTCCTCTATTATTGCACTTGTTCGGCAACAAAGCTACCCTTAGTTGCTGGTCCACAGCCTCGCCGCGTAGGCGCCTTCGACGTTGGCGTCGATCTTGGCGGCGTTGCCGATTTCGCGAAGAATGGCGGAGAAGCCGGCTGCTTACACTGCCGTGACGGGACCGACGGTCACAGGAGTGCGCCGCACCTCGTAGATCATGACCGGGCGGGTCTTGCCCTTCACCACCACGACGTCGACAGGCCGGATGTCGTAGGCTTTGGCATCGGCGAGCTGCTGGTAAGTGTATTCGGAGATCAGCAACGGCATGCGGTAGTCCTTGGTCAGGCTCTCGACGCGCGCGGCCAGATTGACGGCGTCGGAGATGACGGTGCCGTCCATCCGGTGCTGCTCGCCGATCGTGCCCAGCATCAGCGAGCCGCTGTTGATCCCGATACCGATGGCGATCGGTGGCACGCCGTCCGAGCAGCGCCCGGCGTTGAAGAGGTCGAGCGTCTCCAGCATGGCAAGGCCTGCGCGCACCGCATCGTCGGCGTTCGAGAACAGAGCCATGATCGCATCGCCGATGTACTTGTCGATGAAGCCGTTGTGAGTGCGAATCACCGGCCCCATCTGCTCTAAATAGGCATTGATGAAAGCGAAATTCTCGTCGGGGGTCATGCTCTCCGACAGCGTCGTGAAGCTGCGGATGTCGGAGAACAGGATGCTCAGGTTCTCACGTTTGTTGTCCCCCAGCTCGACGTCGACGATCGACGGCTTGCCGACGATTGACAGGAAGGCCTGCGGCACGAAGCGCTCGATCGACAGATTGGTCTGCCGCAGGTCGGTGATGGTACGGCGCACGGCATCGCGCATGGAGGCAAAGCTCTTGGCAAGCTGGCCGATCTCGTCCTTGCGGTTGGTATTGGCGATCGCGAGCTCGAGGTTGCCCCCGGCGATGGCGCCCGCCTCGCCGCGCAGATTGAACAACGGATCGAGGATCTGGCGTTGCAGCAGGCGTGACGCGATCCAGAACACAAGGGGCAGCATGAGCGCCAGCACCAGCATGGAGCCCAAGAAGACCTGCAGCACGGCCTGTCTCGCCAGCCCCGTATCGTAGGTGATCTGCCGGATCACGAACTTGGAAGAGACCGGATGGGCCGTGTCCTTTGCCGCCGCGGTATCCTCGCCGCTGTAGACGGTGACATAGCGGCCCTCCTGGTCAACCACCTCCTCGCGATGGCTCTGCATCACGCGTTCCGTGAGCGCGGGGTCGAGCTTCTTGCCGGCTTGCAACAGCGACCAGCTGCCCGACGAGGTCACGAGGTACATATCGACGCTCTGCACGTACGGATTGGAGCGCACCGCGTCTGCGAACAGGTCCTGGAAGAAGAACTTGCTCATCCAGCCGAAATTGCCTTCGGCCAGGCTGGCGCGCACGTCGGTCGAGATCTCGATGATGTAATCCTTCCCGCCAGGACCGAAGTAGCTGTAGGTCCTGAGCGTGCCGGTGAGGCTCGACATGTCGATGCCGTCGTTCATCACCCGGTTGGCGCCGTAAACCGAATCGAGAAACCGCGTGAACGGGCTTTCGGGGAAGACCAGGTTCATGTCGCCCACAAGGTTGGTCTGGAACACCTTGTGCGAGCGATCGATGAAATAGATGTGCTGCACGTCGTACTTCTTCGTCAGCCGATTGAGATCAGCCACGGAAAGGTCCTGCGGCTTGCGGCCCGAGCTTTCGACCTCGCCGGCGATCTTGGGCAGCACCTGCTCCATGTGCGCGACGATGCGCTCGTGCTGGGAGCGGAGCATGGTCTCGAAGACGGCGAAGCGCTCGGTGAGGCTGGATTCCAGTCGATTGATCTCGCTGGCCTGCTTTTCGGACACCAGCCGATACATGGCAACCGACGTGACGATCGTGGCGGCAAGGCTCACCGCCGCCATCACCGCGAACAGGAACAGGCCGACCTTGCGTTTCATCCCCACGGCGGGCCTCCCGCCTTGTCAGTGTCGCCTAGCTGTTGGTCCACAGCCTCGTCGTGTAGGCGCCTTCGACGCTGGCGTCGATCTTGGCCGCCATCTCCGCTCCCGCACCGACGCGCGGGGCGATGATCTTGCCGAACGACACGCGGCCCGGCGCCGGCCACGACTTGGGATCCCAGAGCTTGGCGCGCACAATCGAACGGGCGCAATGGAAGTAACAGTGTTTTACGTGCACCCGGGTGGCGAGCAGCGCGGGCCTGCCGAGCGAGCTGAGAGAGGCCACCAGGTCGGGATCGTCGTAGATCTCGGCCGTACCCGAGATGCGCAGCGTCTCGCCGGTGGCCGGCACCAGGGCGATCATGCCGATCTGGCCGGTCGCGAGGATGTTGCTGAGGCCGAAGGCCAGGTTGTTGCCGACGCGCTCGGGGATCAGCAGCGTCCTGGGGTCCTCGACGCGGATGAAGCCTGGCTCGTCGCCTTTTGGCGAGACCTCGACGGTGCCGTCGGGCGCCGTCGTGCCGACCAGGGCGAAGGGGCAGCGCTTGAGGAAATCGATCGATTGCTCGTCGAGCGCATCCAGGATCTTGGCCTTGGTGGTCGGACGTGGCTCGGCGATGATGCGGCGCAGGTCGGCGGCAGAGGTCAGACGGGCCATGGATGCTCCTTCTATTTGTCGAGAGCCTCCATATTAGCGTAGAGCCGGCGCAAGGCAGCCTTCAACTTCTCGGCTTCCGCAGGCGAAAAGCCCTCCAAAGCAGCGGTTTCGTAGTGCTCGGCAATAGGGACGATACGCTCGGTCAGCTTGCGGCCCACCGCCGTCACGGCAAGCACGATCGCGCGGGCGTCCTCGGTGTCGCGGCGCCGGGCGACCAGGCCCTTCTTTTCCATCGTGTCGACCAAGCGGGTGAGCGTGGATACCTCGATCGAGGTGGTCTCCGACAGGTCGCCCATGCGCCGGCCGTCACGCTCTCGCAGCGCGGCCAGCACCCGCCACATCTGCAAGGTCGCGCCCAGCGGTCGGATCCGCTCGCTGAACGACGAGGCGATGCGCGTGCCGGCGCGGTTCAGCAGGTAAGGTAGATAAGAGTCGAGCGGCCCCATTTACTCGGCGGCGAGCGTAACCTCGGCGCGAGTGTTCGCAAAGTGCGGCGCGACCTCGCGCATGAAGCGCTCCATCTGCTCCTTGACCAGCGCGTGTGGCTTGCGGCCATAGTTGAAGTACAGGATCACTTCGGCGATGCCGGCCTGCTCGACCTGCTTCAGGGTGTCGATGATGTGCTGCGGGCTGCCGCACAGGATCGACTTGTCGGTCAGCTTCTCCGGCCGCATGTCGCGCAGGATGTTCACGATGTCGACGAAGTACTTGTAGGTCGGCGGTACCTTCTCGCCCGACGACGACGGGAACGCGCCGATCAGCGCGTCCTGGAAATAGTGGACCAGCGCCTCCTTGCCGTACTGCTCCTCCTCGGGAGTCGAGGCGATATGGATGAAGTAGGAGCACATGGCGCGCCGCATGGGCCGCTTGAACTGCTGCTCGCAAGTGTCGCGATAGGCGCGCACGGCATCGCCGAGCGAGCCATAGACCATGGCGGCGGCAAACGGCGCGTAGATCACGTTCCAGTCGTTCCTGGCGGCGAGCTCCATCGATGGGCGCGAGAAGCAGGCGACATAGGGACGGAGCGGCTTCTGCGCCGGCTTGGGCCGCACCTCGACATCCTTGAACTGGTAGAACCTGCCGTTGTGCGACCACTTACCGGGCTCGGTCCAGGCGCGCCATACGACCTCGAGCCCTTCGGCGAACAGCTCGGCGGAGTCCTCGAACGAAGCGCCGAACGGCTCATACTCCTTGCGGTCGTAACCACGGCCGGCGGCAAAATCGACACGCCCGCCCGACAAGAGGTCGAGCGTCGCCCATTCCTCGGCAACATGAAGCGGATGGTGCACCGGCAAGAGCGTCACCGCCGGCGCGAGCCTGAGCTTCGTCGTGGCGCCGGCCAGCTGCGCCAGGATGGCGAGCGGCGAGGCGTTGACGCCCAGAAGGTTGAAATGGTGCTCGCCGATCCAGGCCGAGTGTAGGCCGATCTTTTCGGCGTACAGCGCCTCGGCGTAGATATCCTTGATGAAGTCTTCCGCCGTCCGCGGATTGCCCGGATAGCGGTTGTCGCTCAGCGTGAAATATCCGAACTCCATGACGTTCCTTCCGGTTATGCGGCAGAGGATGCGCCATCCGGATTTATTTGTAAATGCAAATAATCACACCGTGCGCGGCTCGACCTCAGCGAGCGACATCACCCAGTCGCGGAACGCCTTGATCTTGCGCCGCCGGATCGCTTCGGCCGGATAGACGAGGTAGTAGGCGAACTCGCTCGACATCTTGAAGTCGAAGGGCACGACCAGCCGTCCGGCCTTGAGATCGGGATCGATCAGCGGCTGGCGTCCCAGCGCGACGCCCAACCCGTCCATCGCCGCCTGGTAGGCCGCCAGCGCGAAGTCGAAGGAGACGCCGCGCGAGACGTCGACGCCCTTCACGCCGGCCGCCGTCAGCCAGACCTGCCAGTCGTCGGGAAAGGTGCTGCTGTGCAGCAGCGTGAAGCGCTTGAGGTCAGCCGGTTTCTTGAGCGCGTTCGGCCCCTTGATCAACGACGGCGCGCAGACCGGCATGACGTCCTCGGTGACCAGCCGCTCGGCGGTGAGGGCAGGCCACTGGCCGCGGCCATAGCGGATGCCGATGTCGACATCCTCGCGCGAGAAATCGACCAGTCCGGTGCCGGTGCTGACCCGCACATCGATCTCGGGATTGGAGCGCTGGAAGCCGCCCAGCCGCGGCACCAGCCATTTCATGGCGAAGGAGGCGGTCGTGGTAACGGTGAGGTGACCACCGCGATCCTTCTGCAGGAGCTTCTCGGTCGCCTCGTGCAGCTGGTCGAAGGCGGCGCGCACCGACGGCAGATACGCCTGGCCGGCCTCGGAAAGCAGCAGCGAGCGATTGCGCCGCACGAACAATTTTAATCCGAGGCGCTGCTCCAGCCCGCGCACCTGATGACTGATGGCGGCCTGGGTCACACTTAATTCATCCGCGGCATCAGTAAAGCTCATGTGACGAGCCGCGGCTTCGAAGGCGCGCAATCCATTGAGCGGCGGGAGGGTTCTTTTCATGGCCGTCCATCACATGAGGGAAACTTATCAAAACAGGACAAAGGGTTGTTTGTAAAGCACCCCTCGGTGGACCAAATCCCCGGCAGACATAGAGTATTCCACCGGGGAGAAGTCCGATGGCAGACATCTCGCTTCATTACAGTTCCAAAGCCCCCCTGGCTGGCACCTACACCGCGTTCAGCCAGATCCTGAAAACCTGGCGCCGGCGTGCCCGCGAGCGGCGTGAGCTTGCCACCCTCGATCGGCGCACCATCCAGGATTTGGGGTTGAGCACGAGCGAAATCCAGTTCGAAGCCAGCAAGCCGTTCTGGCGCAGCTAGTCCCTCTTCGATTCCGGAGCGAGCCCGTTTTCCTACCCTGCGCGGGCTCATCCCCTCCGGACCCTGGCCGGCGGTCGATCCTCAGCCTCCCTGTCGACCGCCGGCTTTTTCTTTGCCCGCGGCCCGGTCCCTGCTAGACGCCGCGCGTGCCGCTTTCCCAATCCCAGATCCAGGCGCTCGGGCGCGATGCCCTGCAGCGTGCCGCTGCGGGCGACTTTGCCGGGGCCGAGCGGCTGCTGGCACAGGTGGTCGAAGCGCAGCCCAATTCAGGCCAGGCGCTGCACCTGCTGGGCCAGGTGCGGCTGAAGCTCGGCCGGCTCGACGCGGCGCGCGAGCCGCTGGAGCGGGCGGTGAAGTTCCTGCCCCGGGATGCCGCGGCACAGATCAACCTTGCCGGCTGCCTCACCATGCTGGGCGAGCATCAGCATGCACTGACTGCACTCGAGCGCGCTGCCAAGCTCAAGCCCGGCGACGCCGCGATCGCGCACAATCGAGGCCGCGCGCTGGAGGCGCTGGGTCGCCTCAACGACGCCGAGCGGGCCTACGACGAGGCTCTGTCGATCGACCATCGCCTGCTGCCGTCGCTCTCGGCGCGCGCCGGGCTGCTGGCGGCCCGCGGCGACTGGATGGGCGCGCTGGCTGACCTCGACATGGCGCTGACGAGTCGGCCCAACGATGCCTCGTTGAGGCTGCGTCGCGGCGAGCTGCTGCTGCGCCAGGGCGACTGGCTGCGCGGCCTCGGCGACTACGAGGCGCGGCTCGAGCTGCCGGGCGAACGCTATTCGCCGCCGCTGCCGCGCTGGCAAGGCGAGCCGCTCAGCGGCGGCAAGCTGCTGATCTATCCCGAGCAGGCCGACATCGAAAGCGACGCGGCGATGCGCGACACGCTGATGCTGGCACGAGGCGTCGAAGCCGTCGTGCAGACACCGGACAGGCTGGCGGGCAAGCTCGATTTGCCGACGGTCCGTCGCGGCGATCCGCTGAACGAATTCGCTGCGGCAGCGCCGTTGCACAGCCTCCCCTTTCTCCTGGGCTGGACACTCGACTCGCTGCCGCGGGCAGGACCGCTGCCGCTGCAAGCCGAGCCGTCGGATCGAATCGGTTGGTTCTCGAGCCAGGAGCCGCCGCCCGGAATCGCGGTCGAACGCGACGCCGACCGTGTGGCGACCTGCCGTCTGGTCGTCGGCGATGACAGGCCAGCCACGCATATGGCGGCGCGCCTCGGCATCCGCACGATCCTGGTCCAAGGCAGCACGCCAGATTGGCTGTGGGGCGCACAGCCAGGACCTTCGCCCTGGTACGCCGTGCTCGACGTGGTGCGCGAGAACGACCTCCCCGAACTCATTCAGCGATCATGAGCTCTGGACGGCGACGCTGCGGAAGCGCAGCAGCGCCAGGCCGAGGAACAGGCAGCCCATCGCCGCAACCGCGAGGTACTGCGGCCAGATCACGTCGAAGCCGGCGCCGCGATAGAGGATGGCCTGCGCGAACGACACGAAGTGCGTCGAGGGCGAGGCCTGCATAATCGTGCGCAAGAACGGCGGCATGCTTTCGAGCGGTGTGTTGGCTCCGGACAGCATGTTCAAGGGAACGGCGACCAGGATGAAGAGCAGCCCCAGCTGGGGCATGGTCCGCGCGATCGTCGCCAGGAAGACGCCGACCGACGCGGCAAAGAACAGGTAGAGCGCCACGCCGACCATGAAGAGCGGCACCGATCCGGCAATGGGAATGCCAAGCAGCTGTCGCACCACGAGATAGAGCGACAAGCCGACGGCGACGACGATGACCAGGCCATTCGCCAGGATCTTCGACATGGCGATCTCGAACGGATTGACCGGCATGACCAGCAGATGGTCCATCGTGCCGTGCTCGCGTTCGCGCACGACCGCGGCCCCCGCCAGGATGATCGCCAGCATGGTCACATTGCTGATGATGCCCATGATGCTGGTGAACCAGGCCGTCGTGACATTGGGATTGAACGCGATACGCACGGTCAGATTGACAGGGGAAGCCCGGACGGGCCCAACGCGGGAAACGAAGCTGCCGACCTCCGCCAGGATGATCTGCTGCGCATAGCCCGCGCCGACACCGGCCTGCATCACTGCCGTGGCGTCGACCGACATCTGCACCGCGGGCCGGCGACCGTCGAGGACGTCGCGTTCGAAGTGCGGCGGGATGTCGACAACGAAGGTGTACTGCCCGGTATTCATCAAGTGCTCGACGTCGCGCGCTTCGACCAGCTGAGCCGGCCTGAAGTAGGGCGGCATGAAAGCGCGGGCGATCCGCCGCGAGAGCTCGGAATGATCCTCGTCGACGATGCCGATCGAGGCGTTGTGCAGCTCCTGGGCATTGCCCTGCGCCTGGGCGATGATCGCCAGCGAGAACGAATAGATGACCAGGCCGAGCAGTACCCAGTCCTGAAGCAGGCTGCGCAGCTCCTTGCTCACCAGCCAGAAGATGGTGGACGCCGAGCGCACGTCACTTCTCCTGGCGGCGCAGAAGCAGCAGGCTGAGCAGCGTGAGGCCGGGCACGAAGACGAGAAGCGTGAGCAGCTGGCCGGACAGATCGGCGAAGCCCAGGCCCTTGGTGAAGGTGCCGACGCTGAGCGGCAGGAAATAGGTCATCGGGAACAGCCGGCCGAGAATCGCGCCGAAGCCTGTGATCGACGATACCGGCACCAGCATGCCAGCGAACATCGTTGCCGGCAGCACGGTCAGGATCGCAGTCCCGAACAGGGCCGCGATCTGGGTCCCGGTGAAGCTCGAGATCAGCAAGCCGTACGCGGTCGTGGTCATGACGTAGACCAGCGCGCCGACCAGCAGCAGCGCGAAGCTGCCCTTGAGCGGCACGTTGAAAATGAACAACGCCATCAGGAACATGACGATGAAATTGATCATCGCCACGGCGATGTAGGGAAGCTGCTTGCCCAGGATGAACTCGAGACGGGTGACCGGCGTCACGTACAGATTGACGATCGAGCCCAGCTCCTTCTCGCGCACGATGGCGAGCGCCATGAGGATCGCCGGTATGAGTGCCAGCTGCAGCGCAAGCTGCGCCGGCACCATGGCATAGACGCTGTCGAAGTCCTGGTTGTAGCGGAACCTGACCTCGATATCCGCCGGCAGCGCCGCACTGAAGCCCGACCGATCGCCACGAATGGCCGGATCGGCGAGATACTGCTCATGAACGCCCTCGAGGTAGCCGCGGATCGTCTCGGCGCGAAAAGGCATGGCGCCATCGATCCAGACACCGACCTCGGTCGGCCGCGCGCGCTTGATGTCGCGGCCGAAGCCAGGCGGAATCTCGATCGTCGCCGTGACCCTGCCAGTCTTGAGACGATCCTGAAGATCGGCGGCATCCTTGAGCGACGGCTGCTCCACGAAATAGGACGAGCCACGCAGCTCCTCGAGATAGGCTCGGCTCTGATAGGTGTTGTCGCGATCGAGCACCGCAAAGGAGAGCGAATCGACGTCCGTGGTGATGCCGAAGCCGAAGACCAGCATGAGAAAGGCCGTGCCGCCGAGCGCGAAGGCAAGGCGGATCGGATCGCGGACCAGCTCGAGCGCTTCGCGGACGGCATAGGCCAGCATCCGACGAAGGCTGAAGAGGGGCGCCATCGCCGGCGCGGTTGCCCGCGGGTGCGGCGATTGCTCGATCGTCAGCGCCTTGTCCGGCGCGCCGTCGCGTTCCCGCGCCGCTTCCTCGAGATAATCGACGAAGGCATCCTCGAGGGTCTCGACCCCGCGCTTGCGCACCAGGGCGGCCGGCACGTCCGTCGCCAGCACGCGGCCCGCATCCATCAGCGAGATGCGGTCGCAGCGCGAGGCCTCGTTCATGAAGTGGGTGGAGACGAAGATGGTAACTCCCTGATTGCGCGACAGGTCGATCAACAGCTCCCAGAACGCGTCGCGTGCGATCGGATCGACGCCCGATGTCGGCTCGTCGAGGATCAGAAGGTCTGGCTGGTGCACGACCGCGACGGCGAGCGAGAGCCTCTGGCGGATGCCCAGCGGCAGCGTCGATGCCAGCTGGTCGACATGGTCGTCGAGGCCAAAACGAGCGATCAAGTCCTCGATGCGGCGCTTCGCCTGATCAGCCGGCAGATGGAACAGGCGAGCATGCAGATCGAGGTTCTGCTGGACCGTCAGCTCGGTGTAGAGCGAGAAGGCCTGCGACATGTAACCCACACGGGCGCGCGAGCTCATGTCGCCGGCGTCAATCGAGCGGCCGAACAGCGTTGCCGATCCTTCGTTGGCCGGCAGCAGGCCGGTCAGCATCTTCATCGTCGTCGTCTTGCCGCAGCCATTGGAGCCCACGAAGCCGAAGATCTCGCCACGCTCGATGTCGAAGTTGACATGGTCGACAGCCGTGAAATCGCCGAAACGGCGGGTCAGATCGCGCGCGACGATCACCGTCTCGTGGTCGAACTTCGCCCGGGGCGGAATCTCCAAGCGCCGATGGCCGGTCCTGAGCTCGTCCGGCAGCAGGCGGATGAAGGCCTCCTCGACGGTGTCCGCTTGCGTCCTGGCCTTCAGCTCGGCCGGCGGACCCGCCGCCAGCACGCGGCCGGCATTCATGGCGACCAGCCAGTCGAATTGTTCTGCTTCCTCCATGTACGCGGTGGCCACGACGATGCTCATGCCACGCCGGCGCTGGCGTATGCGTTCGATCAACTGCCAGAACTGGCGCCGAGACAATGGATCGACACCGGTCGTCGGCTCGTCGAGGATCAGGAGATCGGGATCGTGGATGAGGGCGCAGCACAGGCCGAGCTTCTGGCGCATGCCGCCGGAAAGCTGCCGGGCCAGCCGGTCGGCGAATCTGGCGAGGCCGACGCTGTCCAACAGCTCGGCGATGCGGGCGGCACGCTCCCTGCGGCGATGGCCGAACAGGCGGCCGAAGAAGTCGATGTTCTCGCGCACGCTGAGCTCGGGATAGAGATTCTTGCCCAAGCCCTGCGGCATGAAGGCGACGCGCGGACAGATCGCGCCACGATGGCGGGCATCCGCCATGTCGCCGCCCAGCACCTCGACCCGGCCCTCCTGGATGCGCTTCGCCCCGGCGACGAGGCCCAGCAGCGACGATTTTCCGACGCCATCGGGCCCGATCAGGCCGACCGTGCAGTCCGCCGGAATATCCAGCGTGGCACCATCGAGCGCCGTGACGCGGCCGTAGCGATGGCTCACGCCGTCGAGGCGGGCAACCGGAGTCATGGTCTTCCTTGCAGGCGTTCCGGCCACTCGGTCTTGGGATCGAACCTGACATAGGCGACGCCCGGCAGGCCGCTGCGCACCGCATCGGCATGGGCACGCGCGAGCGCAGGATCGACGCGGACCCGCACACGGAACATCAGCTTCTCGCGCTCGGTCTGCGTCTCGACCATCTTGGGCGTGAACTGGGCCTGCGCGGCGAGAAAGGTGACCTTCGCCGGAATGGGCTGGTCGGGCCAGGCGTCGAGCACGATGCGGGCGTCGTCGCCGATCTTGATGCGGCCCGCGGTCATCGTCGGCAGGTAGATGTCCATGTAGACGTAGCCGACATCCAGCATGGTGAAGACCTTGCCGCCGGCCGCCAGCACCTCGCCGACATTGGCGATGCGGTACTCGATGCGGCCGTCCTTCGGCGCGACCAATGTGTTGTCGGCGATGTTGACCGTGTAGAGCTCGACGTCGTGCTGCGCGGCGTTGAGCACGGCCTCGGCGGCGCGCACGCGCGCCTGGGCCGCGAGCTCGGACGCCTGCGCGCCCTCGACTTGCTGGCGACGCTGATCGAACACCTCGCGCGTGGTCCAGCCATTCTTCAGCAGCTGTTGCGCGCGGTCGAATTGCTGCTGGGCCAGCACGACCTGGGTGTGGTTCTGCACCACGTTGGCCTTGGCCTCGGCAATCGACTTGTTGGCCTGCTCGACCTGGGCCTGCGCCTTCTTCAGCGAGGCCTCCATGTCGCGCGTGTCCATCACGGCGACGACCTGGCCCGCCTGCACCATGGCGCCTTCGTCGACGCGAAGCTCGAGGATGCGGCCGGCGAACTTGGTCGCGATGTCGATGGGATCGGCCTCGATTCGGCCGTTGCCGGACGCGATGCCGGCCGGCAGCGGCGGCAGGCGATGCAGCCACCAATACCCTCCGCCCGCCGCGCCTAGGACGAGAACGGCGAGCAGGATCGAGAGCCGCAGCCAGCGGCGCCGGCGCGTGGCCGCCGGGTGGGAAGGAACGACGACCGGCAGCTGTGGGGCCGGCACGGGCACGGGCACGGGCACGGGCACGGGCACGGGCACGACAGCCTGGTCCGCCTTGACTTCCTCGGCATTGGGTACGCTGACGTTCTGCAACTCTCTCATGCGACAGCTGTATTCCGCTGGGCGGCGAAAGCGTTGATGCAGGTCAAGAGTGGTGCTCATATCCGCGGCCTACGGGAGGAACGCGAATGGCCAAGACCTTGTTCGACAAGATCTGGGACAGCCACGTCATAAAAGATCTCGGCAACGGCTTCGTGCTGCTGCACATCGACCGGCTGCTGCTACACGATCTTTCGGGCGCACGGGCCCTGCAGGAAGCGGTCGAGAAAGGCTACACACCGGCTGAGCCGCGGCTGATCTACGGCACGCCCGATCACGCGATCTCGACGGCGCCCGGCCGCACCGAGAAGACCTTCCCGCCCGGTGAGCCGCTGATCCGCAACATGCGCGCGGCGACGGCACAGTACGGCATCAAGCTGTTCGACATCGGCCAGGACGGCAATGGCATCGTGCATGTCGTCGGGCCGGAGCTGGCGCTCACCTTGCCTGGCACAACGCTGATCTGCGGCGACAGCCACACCTGCACGCATGGTGGCATGGGCGCGCTGGCCTTCGGGGTCGGCTCGTCGGAGCTGGTGCACGCGCTCGCCACGCAAACGATGGTGCAGCGCAAGCCCAAGCGCTTCCGCGTGCACTTCGAAGGCGCGATCCCGGCTGGCGTCACGCCCAAGGACATGATCCTGCACCTGATCGGCGATGTCGGCACGGCGGCGGGCACAGGCCACGCTGTCGAATATGCCGGCTCGGCGATCAGGAGCCTGCCGATCGAGGGCCGACTCACGATCTGCAATCTCTCGATCGAGATGGGCGCACGCACCGGCATGGTGGCGCCCGACGATATCACCTACGAATTCCTGGCTGGCCGCGACTACGCGCCCAAGGATGCGCTGTGGGACCGTGCGCTGGCGCACTGGCGCACGCTGCCGTCGGACCCTGACGCCGAGTTCGACCGCGAGCACACGATCGACATGAGCAAGGTGGCGCCGCAGATCACCTGGGGCACCAGCCCCGAGCACGTGATCGCGGTCGACCGCGCGATCCCCGATCCATCCGCGGGACCGGAGGACAAGCGCGCAGCGTGGACGGCGGCGCTGCAATACCAGGGGCTCGAGCCGGGCAAGCCGATCGAGGGCACCAAGGTCGACTGGGTATTCATCGGCTCATGCACCAACAGCCGCATCTCCGACCTGCGTGCCGCGGCGGCGATCGCCAAGGGCCGCCACGCGGCGGAGCATGTCACGGCATGGGTCGTGCCGGGCTCGGAGCGCGTGAAGCGCGAAGCCGAGGCCGAAGGACTGGACCGCGTCTTCCGCGAGGCCGGCTTCGAATGGCGCGAGCCGGGCTGCTCGATGTGCATCGCGTCGAACGGCGAGCGCGTGCCGCCGGGACAGAGGAGCGTCTCGACCTCCAACCGCAACTTCGTTGGCCGCCAGGGACCGGGCGCACGCACGCATCTCGCCAGCCCGGCGATGGCGGCTGCCGCCGCGATCAAAGGTGCGATCGCCGACGTTCGGAAGCTCTAGGAGGCCACGATGGAAAAGTTCACCAAAGTGACCGGCGTGGCCGCACCCCTGATGCGCCAGAACGTCGACACCGACCTGATCATCAGGATCGAGCGTCTGGTCAACAACACCGGGCGCCAGGGGCTCGGGCCCTACTGCTTCGAGCAGATCCGCTTCAAGCCGGACGGCAGCGAGAATCCGGACTGCGTGTTCAACCAGGAGCCCTATCGCGGCGCGCCGATCATCCTCTCGAAGGAGAATTTCGGCTGCGGCTCGAGCCGCGAAGGCGCGGTGTGGGCGCTCGACGGCATGGGCGTGAAGGCCGTGATCGCGCCTTCCTACGGCGACATCTTCTATAACAACTGCTTCCAGAACGGTATCCTGCCGGTCGCGCTGCCACTCGCCGAGGTCGAGCAGCTCGCCGACGAGATGCGCGCCTCGCCCGGCAATGCGCGCGTCACGGTCGATCTCGAGAATTGCCAGGTCGTCTCGCCGACCGGCCGTGTCATTCCCTTCCAGATCGATGGCCGGCGCCAGCATGCGCTGCTAAATGGACTCGACGACATCGCGCAAACGATGGCGCATCGCGACGACATCCTCGCCTGGCAGGCGGCCGACAAGACCAGCCGGCCGTGGGTATGGCTGTGAGCACTTGACGCCCCTCCATACCGTTGCCGCGCTGCTGATCGTGGCGATGTGGGGCCTGAACTTCACCATCATCCGGTTCGGGCTCGACGAGTTCACCCCATTCACCTTCTCGACCTGGCGTTTCCTGCTGGCGGCGCTGCCGGTGCTGTTCGTGCCCAAGCCGGCGATCTCGTGGGCCACGCTGGCCGGTATCGGCGGGTTGATGTTCGGTGGGCAGTTCGTGTTCCTGTTCTTTGCCATGCAAGCCGGCCTGCCGCCGGGGCTGACCTCGGTGCTGGTGCAGCTGCAGGGGCCGCTGACAGTCGTGCTGGCGGCGCTGTTCCTGCGCGAGCATGCGAGCGGCGGACAGTGGTTCGGGCTCGCCATCGCCACGGTTGGCGTGGTGATCATCGGGCGCTCGGTCGAGGGTACGGCGAGCGTTGTCGCGGTCTTCCTGGCGCTGATGTCGGCGCTGACCTGGGCCGCGGGCAACCTGTTCTTCCGCTCGGCGCGCGGCGTGTCGATGTTCGCCGTCACGGCGTGGGCCAACCTGATCCCGCCGCTGCCGTTCGCGCTCGCCGCGCTGGTCGTCGACGGCCCCACGGCGCTGCTCACGCCCATCGTGGCGCCGACGGCAAAGGGCTGGTTCGTGCTCCTCTATACAGTCGTGCCGGTGATGTGGCTGGGCTACCTGATCTGGGGCAACCTCTTGCGCACCTACCCCGCCGCCAAGGTCGGGCCGATCTCGCTCCTGGTGCCGTGCGTGGCGCTGGGCTTCGCGGCGTGGCTGGTCGGCGAGCCGGTGGGCGGGTTGCGGCTGGTCGGCATCGTGGTGGTGCTGGGCGGCGTCGCCACGGGCCTCTTCGCCTCGGTGCGCAGGCTGCGCTAGACGCCGCACAAACGTTCAAGACGGCCGTCGTTTGCCGTCGGCTATGATTGCCACCTGGGGACGCACAGGGAGCTGCCGCATGCGCCACGAGGTGATCAACTTTGCCCGCAAGTTCGACCTGCTTGCGGAGCAATGGGCGCCGCGAGTGGTCGCCGAATTGAACGACTATCAGTTCAAGGTCGTGAAGCTGCAAGGTGACTTCGTCTGGCACGAGCACAAGGACACCGATGAGACGTTCATCGTGGTGGACGGGGAGCTGCGGATCGATTTTCGGGACGGCGCGGTTCGCGTGTCGGCGGGCGAGATGTTCGTGGTCCGGAAGGGGGTCGAGCACAAGCCCTACGCCGAGCGCGAGGTCCAGCTCCTCCTGATCGAGCCGCGCGGGGTGCCCAACACCGGCGACCAGGGCGGCGCGCGCACCGCCCCGAACGACGTGTGGATCTGAGGGCGAG
>Ga0081455_10003596_pt1 | contig 17794 bp, 22 predicted proteins | sample TabmetS3T2R1_FD_70207 | JGI IMG/M metagenome (GOLD analysis project Ga0081455, IMG submission 70207) | Tabebuia heterophylla rhizosphere microbial communities from the University of Puerto Rico - S3T2R1 | ecosystem: Host-associated > Plants > Roots > Rhizosphere ...
GAGAGTACGTCGCCAACGGTGCTTTCGGCGCGGACGGTTTGCTCCCCATAGTTTCAGCAGCGCATGGATCTCATTCCGCATCTGCCCGAGTGGCTGGAGCGGATCTACGATTAGAATGTGTACACGGCCGTTCTCAGCAGGTAGCGCGGTTTGATTCAGATCTACCATCAGATTGCCCAAGCGAGGCGGATGAATTGATACCTGACCAACTAAACCACGTGCCTTTACCCAAGCAGGCCGTCGAAATTTCAGGTGATGCTCGATTCCCTCACGTATCTCTTCTAGGGTGACCGCCGGATTTAAGACAATCACCGCCTCACGTTGCAATCGCGATTGTTGATTTCCGTTTTCACCGATTCCAAGGGTTTCGTAGAGGGGCAACGCTCCAGAAATCACCTGTCGCGTGTCTATGCTGTAATCCGTGAGAGTGGGTTTAAGAAGGTCGAGCAATTCATTCGGTGCAGCGTTATCAGGGTCGGCGTCGATCTTGAATCGTTCAAGCGCGGTAATGTCGCCATCTCGATATGCCCTACGGTAATCAGGGTTTCTCCGAATAACTTCCCAATGCTCAAATAGCCGTCTTGTGACTTTTTCGGCGGTTGGTGTCTTGTGTCCTGATTTGATTTGCATAATCAACAAGCTGGCCAGATGGTACTTAGTCAGTGCCTAAGGGTGACCAATCAGCAGAGACGACACGTCGGGTGCATCGTCTAACAAATCTCTCGCGGCTTTTTGCCTGCCAGAGATTTATCTCACCCCGGTAAATTTCTTCGCTTCCCAAGAAACACCCAACGACTGCTTTAATGCCGAACTTTGTCGGCATCAGCCTAAAAATTTCCAACGAGAGATCGTCCATTTTCATCTCCTTTTTTGTGATAGTGTTTTTAGAAACGACTTTGTCAAGGTGCGAACACAAAGTAGTGCTCTCCGTACGTTTAAACGCGTTGCAGCTCACCGTTTCCTCTCCAACAATCTCTCTTTCGATGGTTGCTCTACGAGGCTGATTAGATCAGTTGGTTGTTTTTCATTCATATCGTTCGCTCTTTTTTCTGAGTGGCAAAGTATAGTGGGAAGAGATACCCCGATTGTCAAGGTGTACCGGGGAACATGTTTTCGCTCTGCGTTTAAACGCACAGCAGCTGGTCCCGTTTTCATATCGCGTGAAAAATTGTTCGGCCCGTATTGTTTCTCACGGATGGTGGGAAGACAGAGCCGACTGGTCGAGGGGGTGATCAAACACTTTTCTCGTATGCGTTTAAACGAACGACAGCAAACCAAATTTGTCACGTCTACAGGTTGCTTTTGCGGCAATCTGAGATTGAGCTATTGTTAGGCAAGAGGCTTTACCGGTTTGCTGATAGGTTGGTTCTAGGAACGGCCGGTATTCACTGACCGTGATTGGCGCTTTTTGTTTGGTCATCCACGGGAGAAAGCTTTCTCGCTGAAGCTGTGGCTCCGATTCGCTACGTTGTGGTCATTGGCTTCGCGGTCTCATTCTACGTCTTACCGTATGGCCTGACATGGTTCGGTGGTGCGCTGCTCTTGCACATCGTCGGGATTTTGCTCTTTGCACCGAACTGGCTGCGATGACAGCTAGCCGCTCTTTCTTTCCGCTCCAGCGATCTGCCGATCCAGGTATGGCAAGATAACCTGCCTGATCATATTCTCATCCTTCTGCTCCACTACTTTAAGGGTCCTGAGAAACTTTCTGAGATGCTCGCAGGTAGCCAGCAATCTTCCGGCGTTCTCGTGTAGAGCACAAAAGACGATCCTGTTTTTGACAATTTTGCAGTCGCAAATGGTCGGGGGAGTTGCGTGAACCATGGCTTGACTGAGTACTGAAAATATTTTCAGTTGTCAACCCGTAATGCCCAAAGTAACCAACTGGCGCCGAACGTTTAGGGGTCGGTAAAGACTATGGCCAAAAAAGCAGTGGTAAGCCCAATTCCTGTCTATTCGCCCAAAACAGATCCTTGATATTCCAGGGATCTTAACTGGCATGAAGATTGGGTCAGTCCAAAGCGAAAGAATATCCAAAAGGAGAAACTCTATGAGACTCACTAGGTTTATAGCTCTACCACTCGTAATGGCATTGGTGGGCTGTGCTGAATTGACCACTACACAAAAAGGCGCAGCAATCGGGGGATTGGGCGGAGCCGCTGCCGGGGGATTAGTTGGAAGTGCCGTTCACCATCCGGTTGCGGGGGCTCTCGTCGGTGGTGCACTCGGGGCGGGAAGTGGTGCTCTTATTGGAAACCAACTCCAGGGGCAGCAGGAAGTTCAACAACAACAGCAAGAACAGATTAACCGGCAAAGTTCTGAGCTACAACGGCAGAGAGAGGAGCTTCAGAGAATAAAGAAGCAGGGCGAGTACTGATACAGGGTATCCACGGTCCCCCAGAAAGACTGTTTGACTTGCGCCAGCCCGACGGAGGGGGGTTTCAATCATGCAACGGGCCGTTAAAGTTTTTGCGACACACCAATTTTATAGAGTTTAGGCAGATAGCGCGAGGCAGGTGGTTTCAGGCTGATAGGGCTGACGGGCCAGAGTTCGGCTCTTTGGGTGGTGGCCGGCTTCATAGCTCTCCTTGTTCTCGGATACGTCCGAGATGTTGGTTTTAATCTATCAGGTTACTCGAACCATAGGAGGGAGGTTCTTATGAAGAACGCGCAGAAAACTCTAAGAGTTCTGGTATTCGGTTTCGTCAATGTTTGTTGGGCTATCGGAGCCAGCGCCACGGCGGTGCCCCTGTCAGCCTGAGCCCATATGCCTAACTTTTCGGCTGAAGCGGACAATTTGACTGCACTATTAGGCTCCTTGAGCCTTTTCTGGAGAGTCACTAACGGAGTATAATCTCTGCTTCATGCGGGTCGGAAAACTACGATCCATACCACTATGGTCTTCCTTATCGGAGAATGTTTCTCTACGATTCTAACTTCACCTCTTTCCTGTACTGGCTGCTCCAAGGTCCATGTAAATAGCGATGAAGTTTTTTGAATCTCTCTCAAAAACTACCTCTGACTACATTGTGAGATGGAATGCGTTTTTCTGGTTTGTTCTCACCGCATTCATTCTCTATATCAGCGGACTTGGACCCGAACAAATATCGCTTTTCCTCTTTGTTCTTCTTGTTGCTCGTATGTTGGCGCTCGACGTAACCAAAAAGGCGTATCAAGAGACTTATTTTTCTCATCGTAGCGCCAACATATCTGCCGCGAATCCTCGTATTTGGACTATTCGTATGGACGTGAGCAAGGCTTTTATTGAAGAAATTCTTAGACGAGCGGCTCCAGATAAAACAGACATATGGATTAACGAAGCATACGTGAAAAGACACATAATTGAGGAATTTCCCGAGAGAATACGGCACCACTACTGGTTCATAAAAGATTCAAAGGTTAATTATGATGAATTGTTGTCCGCTTCCGACCATTTGTCTTACGAATGGATCGACCAGCGATTGATTGATTATAACGCCATAGACACTGACATACACCGAATATGGCCTTTGGCAAGTGCTGGGAGTGGTGTCGAATTGCTACTCGTTGGCTCATGGGAGTGGGACCCGGTGAAACGACGCGTATTTTTTCGGATTACACTAGCGGTAAGACGTACAGGCGAATCTGGTTATCGTCTGAAAATCGACCCGCCTGATATTATATTCACAATCCCATTGGAACCGGGCCTCTTGGGTGATCGGACAGGCAAACTAGTAACGGATGACATGGGTAATCGACGAAAGGCCCGCGAAGTAGAGCCGTACCCGCAGACCAAAGACGGTTGGTCGGCTGAATCAGAAGTAAATGGAGAACGACGCTGGCACTGGAGTGTTGAAATGGAAACTTTTGAACGCGAAACTAACAGATACTTTTAATGATCGGACTGTCCTAACGTGCCAGTCATAGGAACCCGGTAGAGGATACGAAAACACGGTCCACAATCCCGGCACTTGCTGAAACAGCATAGTCTTGGAATCAAACTAGGTGGCAACTGGATTTGACTGGTATTCGCAGGGCATTATCTTGCGCCCAGCTCGTCTCAGCTCTATTGTAGAAATCAAACGCATCCAAGGACCAATCTTTAATAGCAAAGAAGAGGCAGAGCAGCATGGCCTAGCGCTTTGTAAAGACTGGATTGACAAACTTCATTCAGGCGACGAGGAGAAAGACCGACGCAATGGGTTCACGGCCTTGGAGGGTAAAATTAAAAAGAAGAGATTGCTTCTGTGGGCGTTGCTTTTAGTGGTCTTAACTTCAGAAGGATGCGCAACGATTCGCGGCATGGGGGAAGATATACAGAGCCTCGGGAGAGCCGTGAAAAGGACATTCTCCGGCGGATAGTGGCGAGTCTGACCAAGGCTCACAGTCGTTCCTCTGGACAAGACAACTTCAAAACAAGAATCCCGCGTCCTCGTAGCGACTTGCGGTCCAAAGCTGGACGCGGTGACGGCTGAAAAGGTTTTTGGCAAGATAGCTCGAAGAAAAGTGGCGGGAAATGGCGAGTGGCTGGCACACCCACTAATTCCCAGGTACAGCCCCACTGAGAGCGCTACGTACTACTTTTTCTCCCGCCTTTGTGTCATCACACACCGTGCAGCGCCAGCCGCTCTCTTTAGCAGTTGGGTTATGCACCCTCATTGACTGCCCGTAAAGTTTGTCCTGATACTCCGACACGCATCTGCAAGTCATCACTTTTGACATGTGTTATGCCTCCTGTTTTGCCTCGACCAAAAAACACCTCAGAACAGGCTTACGAACAGCAACGTGGGTGCCAACCTAGTAACTTTTTGAAAGCGGGATTTCGGCTGTAGACTTTGCTGCTCACATGGCAGAAACCGGGGTATGGCACCAATGAAATCCAGCAAATCAGGTTAAAGGTGAAATGACTTTGACAGGCAATTGGTCGCACCGTTGACAACTACCACAACCATTGGGCTATTTTTTTCTGACCCACTGGTGAACCAAAGAAACGTGATGCGTGTTGAGGCTATTTAGGGAATTTTCTAGGCTTTGGTGCGGGTGGTGACAACGTGGATACTGTCGGCTCGTTCAACGTCAAGGCGATCTTGTTTGATTGCGCGATGGAACTGCCGCGCGTGTGATCCGCAGTTCCTTGGCTGCTTCGGTGATGGTGTACTGGCGGGTTCTACGTGGAGATTTCGATAAAGCCGGGCGATTTTCACCAGTTGTACGGCTGATCTCGCAGAGCGAATCTGGAAGTATGGCCAAATACTTCGCCCGAAGCGTGCTGAACAACTCGGAATGGTGGGCAAGCATCATGAAAATGCGATAGCGCGATGCGAGTGACGTGAGATCGTCGGTATACTGCGAAACGGACGCCTATAGCGTGTGGGTAAGATCGAGACTACCAATGCCTCGAATTGAATGGCCGCAGTGGTTTTGCAGCAATTCTGTTATCTGAGCGCAAAAACGCAGATCGTTTATTAAGAGACAGCCCATGTACATTGAGCCTTCGTCGCAGATGATAAGGTAACACCTATTAGGGGGCTCGATGAGTGACAATTTCACTGCGATTTAAAGTGCCGATCTCGCCTTTTGGGTTTTTGTTTTCTTCACCTTCAATCCAGTCCCAGGTCCTGCGGGTCACCCAAACGAGGGTCTTCTTTATTCTTTCCTTTGTAGGTGGTGGGGCGGTGGTGAGGCTGAGCGGAGTTTTCGACCCCAGGAGAAAACGGAGCGAAGGCCGAATCGACGCAGTTATCGACATAACATGCCCTCAGGGTGATTTCATGTTCGGCTTGCTCTTTTAGGGGTCATGGCGTATTTGGAATGGACAGAACTGATCTACATATGGTGATCGTCGCAATTGTTGTGGTCGGCTTGTTTTGGCTGTACGTGTGGTTGAACAGACGATAACTTGACCCGATGCAAACAAGGAAATCCCAACTGCTTCGCACCCGTTTGTTTGTGGTCTTGCTACTGGGTTTTAGTCAGGCGACCGGTGCGGCGACACAGTTTCCAGGCGGAGGGCATGCTTGGAACAAGATACCGGCGATTGTTGTTTTGGGGCAGGAGGGGGACTGGAGAAATCAGTTGGTCATCGATGGGGTCGATTTCTGGAATCAACAGCTCGCCGGGATCGGTAGTGGCTTTAGATTGGGGCCGGTTACCTTTGTAAGCCAGATTATACCACCAGCGGAACTCGCGGTCTTGAGTGAGGCTACGCTTGCTGGGGAACGGGTACTGGAGCCACCTTCAGGTTTGATGCAGGTCGAGGGAGATTTGATTATCGCATTGTCCGATTGGGCTTTTGTTTCCTTCGCTATGTTTTTTCCAAAGGTGGGTAAACGGCTCATCGGTATCAGTACCTTTCAGCGCAGTCCGTTACGGTTTACCAACGTGGGTCGCAACGTCGTTGCCCACGAGTTAGGCCATGCGATCGGGCTCAGGCATAATGACGACCCGAGCAAGCTTATGTGTGGCCGGCCAGCGTCCTGTCGTCCGGATGCCTTTCGCTCCGATGTGGAGCACTATTTCCCTTTGATGGAAGAAGAGAAACAATATCTGCTGAAGCTATATCCGGCAACCTGGAAGAACGCGGTACTTGCTCATGACAATGACCGTTGACGAAGGGCCTGGCACACTATAGCTGTCCAGATGTGTGGCCGATTCACAGCTACATTCGAGTTTAGCGACATTCGGGTTCGCTGGAACCCTGACCCTGATCTGGCGAAGTACACGCCGCGCTTTAACGTCGCCCCGGAGACTTCCCCCAACATTCCCGTCATTGTCCGTCACAGGGGCGGAAACGAGTGCAGGCTTATGCATTGGGGATTGATTCCGCATTGGGCCGCAGAATAGTTGGCCCACGGGGGATCTAACCTTCAGACCCGTCCATCGGCACTCGCATGATTAACGCAAGAGCTGAAACACTGACGAGCTACCTTCCTTCAAGCTTCTACTAGGTCGACGCCGTTGCATCATTCCCGGTACCAGTTTGACTCCGAAAATTGAGTGCAAGTGCGGCGGTTGAGGCGCTTGAATTGGAGCGCCCTTGCTACTGCGCCTCCGCTACTGTAGAGTCACAGCTGGTCATGCCTTTCGTCTTAATGGCGCGCAAGAGGTAGAAGGCCGGGCCACCAAAGTAAGTGGTGGCATGAAATTCGGTTCCTTAAGGGGCTGAATGGTTTCCCGGTCTTGACCCCCCTCCCTCTTCCAATATCCACAGGCTTTTCAAACGCCTGTAGGGAGGGAGTTATGAATCCTCTATTGATCATCGCCATCCCGCTGGGTTTAGTCATCCTTGGTATGATACTGAACAGCGTCGATCTCGGTTTTGATCAACCGCCCAGTTCACCGGAACAAGACCCGGTTAAACGCCTGACAGCGGAAAAGGAATCTTACCGTCAGTTTTTCGACCGGCAGCGCAAACGCGCGGTGACGCGGCAGAAACGGGTCGGGCAGTATGGCTGGTTGCTCATGGTCGCCTTCATCGGCGCATTTATCTGGCTGTACATGGATACCGTGAATAAGACTAGCCTTTCGAGCCGAATTGCCGCGCTTCAAACATTCGGGACAGAAGAGGGCAAACAGATGGTTCTCTCGGTGACTCTGAGTGACGGGAACAATGCAAAGTACCTCATCAAACTGCCGCAAGCCGATCAGTTAGAGACCGCCGAAAAAGAACGTGTTGCAAAAGAAAGGATCTCATCCTGGGAGCTGGAGAAATTGGGCACGGCATTGAGTATCGGCAATAATCCATTGCCCTTGGGTGTCGCGCTGAAGATTTCCAACTGAGTCTCGCCGATCTCAGGGAACTAAAAGGGCACATCGTGAGCTGCGATGTGTCCCCATCGCCAGGCTCGATCGCGGTTGTTGCATGGCACGAGAGGAGCGCAAACGTGGCTAGGAAAAAGTTGTTTAGCAGTAACGTAGGGCTCGCCCGGAGGAACGAGGGCAATAAAGTGCTCTATTCGGTTGATGTTCGAGACCAAGGGATTCAACGGATGACTCAGCGTTCCAACCGCGTGAGGGACAACAAGCAATTTTTTCTGATCGAAGCCAGTTCTGCGAAACAGGCATGCTCAACGGTCAAGCGCGCATCGGAAGCGATGGACAGCGCCGATTGTGATGGCTGCGGCCATCGTCATTGTAGGGCTTGTGAAGAATGCTCCGTCACGAAACGATACTCGGACCACTGGATTTGTCACAGATGCTGGGAGTTAAACCCGCGTGTGTCAAACTTGCATTGAAGGGGGCGCCGAATGGACTGGGAGAAAACCAAATTCGGTTTGTTGAGTGCCGCCGGAGGCGCAGTCGTGTTAGCCATTATCGGATTCAACTGGGGTGGGTGGGTGACCACCGGTACTGCCGAGGCGATGGCTAAGGAGATCGCTGCAAATGCTATCGCCGAGCGCTTGGGATCAATTTGTGTCGGACAGGCTAACCGGGACCCACACAAGGGCCAGAAGCTGGACGAAATGAAGGGAAAAGATGCTTGGGAGAGAGGCCGCTATATAGAAAAACTGAGTTGGGCGATCATGCCGGGTGATGAGAAAGCCGACAGTAGGGTTGCCGATGCGTGCGCCAAACATTTTACAGAGAAGATCTCTTACTCTCGGGGGAGAGATTCCCTTCAAATCGCTGCTTAACGACAACTCAACCGAGCAGGGATCGGCGCACCTGACCCCAACGGCGCAGGCACAGGTGAGAGGAGCTATCGGCTCTTTGTGGGTTTGGATCGTGAAGCCGGGCGGCGGGACAATGGAAAAAAGGAGGTACGCGATGGGAGATAAGGCAAGAAGGATAAGGACAAGGCTCGGAAACAGAAGATAAAGAAACAGGAACAAACGGCAAAAAATAATTTGGAGAAACTACCGACAAAAACCCCTGCATAGAACCATGGGCGAGAGGTGTATGCCTCAAGCCTTCCTTCTACTGCTCAAACACGGTCTCGTATCACAGGGGTGGTTGCTTTTGTTTGCTGGCAATATTACTTCGGCTTCCTTGTGACCTGACTGCGTTAGATGCTTCCTCTACGGTGTAAACCTAAATGAATATTAGAGATATTCGGTGTCACCAGAGAAAGAATTCGCCAGATTGAGTCGTCGGCACTGAAAAAGCTTCGACACCCGAGGCGCGGTCTTGCAAATCCATTCGGATGGGAGAAACGGACGAAAGACATTAACGCTTTCTTGACGAAGGAGGAAACATGAACAACAAAGTTTACGTAGGCGGATTATCGTACGCCACTACCGACAAGCAGCTTGAGGACCTCTTCACGGCGCACGGAACCGTGGAGTCCGCTCGGATAATTATGGACAAATTTTCGGGTCGGTCCAAGGGCTTCGGCTTTGTCGAGATGAGTTCGGGTGCCGAGGCCCAGAAAGCGATCCAGGCTCTGAATGGGACTGAGTTCGACGGGCGCAGTATCACCGTTAATGAGGCACGACCCCAGGAGAGACGGTCAGGGTTTGGCGGCGATCGTAGGGGAGGTGGAGGTGGCGGGCGCAATCGCTGGTAGCTTCGCGTTCTTTTAATCAAGCAAAAAAGGGCGCATGGGCCGGTCCCGCGGCTTTTGGTACATGATTACGCACACCGTTTTGAGGTAGGAGACGCTGACATGTAATGATATATTACTTTGCAGAAGCAACAAGCTTTATCACGTTTTTCTACCCCAGCTTCTTGGAATGGTTCCTGCGCCGATTCTTGATGCACGAATCTAGCTGGGCGTATCCGTTTCGCTCCCAGGCCCTGATCCACCACATTTAACTCGCTCGGCTGTGATCCTTAGGTAACGCACCGCCGTCTTTAATCGGTCACTGTCGGATTTTGGTCCGCACCAGGCACCTGTTACGTTTGAGGCGTTGAGAGAACCAAAAAATCACGGTTTTCTCATTTTCTGCAAGAACGAGTTGGTATCTTCGATCATTCGCTCCTTTCCCTTCCCATCTCGCCAGAATATCGGACCGACCGCGACTCCTTTCGCCATCGCTTTTTGCCTGAGACCAACGCTTGACGAGCCAGCAGAACGCAGCGCTTCGGGAATCTCCACTACAGCGCGTGAGCGGGGAGAGAAATAGGGTTGGGGAGAGGGAATGCAATTGGATCGAAGTTAAAGGGATCCCCTGCAAGCCAGCAACGAGTATTGCTTGGAGGCAAAATAGTCCCTTCGGTTGCGCGTCTGTACCCGCTAGAGCTAGAATCAGTGGCGGCTGCACGGAGGAGTTGTTTGAAGCTATTCTCAAAACAAATTGCAGTTTGGTTGGTCTTGGCGCTGGTTTTGTTTATGATTTTCAGCGTTTTTGGCAAACAATACCGGCGCGAACCGGAAATTATTTTTAGCGACTTTATGGGCGGCGTCGAGCGCGGCGACGTTCGAGAAGTCGTGATCCAAGGACACAATATTCAGGGCAAATACAAGAACGGTGAATCGTTCAGAACCTTTGAACCGGACGATCCGGACCTGGTGAAGTCATTGCGGGGTAAGCAGGTGAAAATTGCCGCGAAACCCGATGACGAGTCGCCGTGGTACATGCTGCTACTGCTCAACTGGTTTCCCATGCTGCTTCTGATCGGAGTGTGGATATTTTTTATGCGCCAGATGCAGGTGGGCGGGGGCAAGGCGATGTCGTTTGGCAAGAGCCGGGCAAAACTGCTTACGGAGGATCAGCACCGCGTAACCTTTAGCGATGTCGCCGGCGTGGATGAGGCCAAAGATGATCTGCAAGAAATCATCGCATTCCTAAAAGATCCGAAAAAATTCACGAGACTTGGCGGCCGAATTCCCAAAGGGTGTTTGCTGGTGGGGGCGCCGGGAACCGGCAAGACCCTATTAGCTCGCGCCATCGCGGGCGAAGCCGGGGTCCCGTTCTTCAGTATCAGCGGTTCCGATTTCGTAGAAATGTTCGTCGGCGTTGGAGCTTCCCGAGTCCGTGACCTTTTCATTCAAGGCAAAAAGAAGGCGCCTTGCATCATCTTTATCGACGAAATCGACGCGGTTGGGCGTCACCGCGGAGCCGGCCTCGGTGGCGGCCACGACGAACGGGAACAGACATTGAACCAGCTGCTGGTCGAGATGGATGGATTCGAGTCCAACGAGGGAGTCATTCTCATCGCTGCAACCAACCGCCCTGATGTATTAGACCCCGCTTTGCTCCGTCCAGGACGGTTCGATCGCCATGTTGTAGTACCACGACCGGACATTAAAGGGCGAGAAGGTATCTTACAGGTCCACACTCGGAAGGTGCCGTTGTCAATGGACGTGGATGTCAGAGTGCTGGCGCGATCCACGCCTGGTTTTACCGGCGCGGACTTGGAGAATCTCGTAAACGAAGCGGCTTTGTTGGCAGCTCGGAATGGCAAGGAAAAAGTCGACATGCTCGACCTCGAGCTGGCCAAGGACAAGGTGTTGATGGGCGCGGAAAGGCGCAGCATGATTATCAGCGACGAAGAAAAACGCAATACAGCTTATCATGAAGCCGGGCATGCATTGGTGGCAAAGCTGCTTCCTGGTGCCGACCCGATCCACAAAGTGACGATCATTCCACGCGGCATGGCTTTAGGGCTCACGCAGCAACTCCCGATGGACGAAAAGCATACCTATCCCAGGGAATACCTGCTTACTAGTTTAGTCATTCTGTTTGGCGGCCGCGTGGCCGAAGAGCTTGTGCTCGAGCACATGACGACCGGCGCGGGGAATGATATCGAAAAGGCGACGGATCTGGCGCGCCGGATGGTCTGCGAGTGGGGGATGAGCGAAAAGTTAGGACCAATGACTTTCGGTAAGAAAGAAGAAGAGATTTTTCTGGGAAGAGATTTCACGCAGAAAACAGACTATTCCCAAAGCACGGCCATTGAGATCGACGCTGAGGTCAGGCGCATTATCCAGGAAAGCTATCATCGGGCTAAGGACCTGTTAACGACTAATCTTCGTCTGCTCCATAAGGTTGCGGAAAACTTACTCGAAAAAGAGGTTCTGGACGGTTCGGAGATTGACGCCATAGTCAGAGCTTTCGGCGGTAACGGTGGAGATTCGTTTAACCCATCGAGTACGCCGGCCGTTGCTTAGGTCGATTTGGAACTACTATTGTCGTTCCCTGAGGCTGTGCCTTGGCCGGATGCATGCGATTAATTCTCACAACGATAGCGCAGATAGCTGCATCGCATTGGCGCACGGAAGCATTCGGTCACTCTTGAACTGGCTTGACAGTGGAGAGTCGGTCATCCATTGCAATGAATTATTTCAGCGCTTAGCGTAGGGGTGGCAAGAGTGGAGAAATTTCGAACTAGCCAGCATGAGTAAAACGACAGCCGATTTCTACAAGAAATATTTAGGCACCAGATAAATTGCTTTGACACGTCAGGTCTTGGGAGTAGCCCGCCGTACCTTGCCTGCGGCGATCTCCCGAAGGGCTATAACGATCTCTCGGTTATCCGATCCTATGAGTGGCTTGGCTCCTTTTAAGAGCTGCCGTGCTCGTTTTACGGCGATCATTACGAGCTCAAAACGGCTAGAACTTTCCCGCAAACAATCCTCGACTGTGATTCGCGCCATAAGGAATGGTATCCCCAGCGATCATTCAACGCAAGAAAATTTATGCAGTTTGGGAACCTGCCGTTAAAGGATCCCGGGCGCGGGTTTTCACTAACTTCGCGCGACCTGCTGTCTGTCGGGGCTCGGAAGGAAGCTCAAGAAGCCTTGCTCCCCGTATGACCGTTGGTCCCAATTCTTTAAAATCATATCTCTTCGAGTGCTGTGTAGTCATGAACTCCGCTACATTGCGGGGCGAAGCGGGCCCACTTAAAAACTTTGCGGTCCTTCTTTCGCACGAAACGGTACGGAATTTCGCCGCGCGTCGCGGGCCTGCCATTCTCGCCGATGTAGTCAAAGCCATCTCGCAATTCATGCCCTGATATCACATAGATTCTATGACCCGGCACTTCGATCCATTCAGCCATGTTCGTAGACCTCCATTCCGTTGCCGGTAAAAAGGACGGCTCATGGTCCCATTTGGCACTCTCTGTCCGTGAGCCCAGCTCGCTATATACCCAAGGGGTCTCTTAGTTTCGTTGGTTCTCGACTCAGCTGGTCGATCTCTTCTTTCACTTTTGGGTCGCGAACCGTGGCAAACTCGGGCACGAGCCGATTCATTCGCAAGTAGCTCTCTGATCGACGTGCGGATACCTCGGAAGCTTCCGCGAAGCATCGGTTGTTGACCCTCCCGATCAACCGCGGTATCTCCCACGGCGTTAAGCTCATGGCGGTACTGCGGAATCAGCCAAGGCAGCTGAATATACGGCTCCAAAAAATCCAGAGCCTCTCTCACTCCCCGTGTATTGATCTCCCTCTTCTTACATTCCAGGGTTGCGGCTTCGAGAATGGCAAGAGCATATACAACGGTCATGGCGGGCTTTTAAGAATCGAGTCGATCATCGACCCATTTTTGTGCCTGTTGAATGAAGCCTTGTTTAGCTTCGGCTTCTGTTGCGAAAGTATCAATTGCTCCAGTCATAATAAAAGTCCAAAACTTCCCGGCTTCGGTGTATTCAATAGTTCCTCTTGCGCGCCAGTAAAGAGTGGTGGGACTTCGCTGTACTTTAAATCTGATAGAGTGCCCGCGATACACTTCTTCCATAGGAATCCTGTCTGGACCGCTGTTTAACGCAGCGCCAGAACAGAAAACAAGAGGCGCGGGACCGAAGCCCACCCTTGCATCTGCAATTAGCTAATCGGCACCAAGTACACTTTACTAGGGTCGTTTAGCATTATCGAGTTCGCTGATTCGGGACATAGGATAGCGTTCTTGAGCAGCTTGGCGAGATTCAGCGGTAAAGCTTTGTCTTTGTAAGCCTCGGCGACTGTTGCCTTCTTAGTAGGGCCACCACCCTTCAAGGTAAGGGTAAATCTCGCTGGGTGAGTGCGACCGCAGTAGCTACAGAATGCAAGGACGTTGTACCTAGCCATTTACGATTTTCACACACTGAATCTTGCTCAGGGCTTGGTCAAGGTAAACTCCAGTGAATGGAAATTCCCTATCGTGCCGCACTTAAGTTTGACGTTATAAGTTGGTCCAAGTGAACGCTGGGCGGCTGCTTGTATGCCCTGCTGTAATTGATCCGTCACTGGCGGCAATTTTTCGGGCAGAAAATAGTTCCGGATGATTACCATTATCGGCGGTTCGGTATCGTTTGCGTAGAGCGGTTGCACGGAAAAGCCGAATCCACTCAATGGCTCATAACCTATGATTTGTAGTCCAGTTTCATGTCTGGAAAACCGGACATGCCAGTCAATGGGCACTAAGCTGCTGCCTGCTGCGCTAGCTTCCCACTGGGGTTTTGTGAAGCTAAAAACCTCGTCGGCCTGGGTTTTCGTTAACAGCTTTTCATGGGATCCGTTATTCATACCCCTTCTACGACGGGTCGTCACTGCTTTTCCAGCTTCTCCATCTTCTTACGCTCCCGGGCCAATCTGTAAATCTCTTCTCTGATTTCCGGGTAACGAGAGACCCGTGTTCAGCCTCCTCGGGCATCGCAAATATATGCCTTTAGCCGGGAGAACTATTTTGTCTACCGTTTTTTCGCCGCCGTTGCCTTTCGGATTATCGTAGCGCACTTTGTGGCGTCTGCGTCAGACTCAAATCCAAAAACCGCTGAATACTTTCTCCCTACCACCTGGGCCAGGAGAAAATCCATGTTGATCCCCGCACCGGCAATGGCCTGCGCGGTCGCGTAGCCAAGGCCCGCCCTGTTATCGCCCTCGACCAGCAGAGCCGGGACGGTTGACGCGCTGAATCCCGCTTCGTTGGCGGCAGTAACGGACTTCCTTCCCGTAACCGGATAAAGCTCAATGGCGGCCTTGGATTCATGGCCCGGAAAGCGATAGGCCATCACCACATGGATGTCTGTGCCGGCGTTGGCAAGCGGCGCAAGAGCGTTAGCAAGAATCCCGGTTCTATTTTCAACCTCTTTTCGCCACAGAACGATCTTTTTAACAGTCACTGCCATAGTGCGTTCCTCCTTCCTGTGCCAAGAATCGCTTCGCGTCTTCTGGTGACGGATTCTATTGCGGACCGACTACCGCTGCAAGTTGCTCACCGATTTGACGCTTCCCGAAGACTCTACTAGAAAGGTGCAGAAATTAGCTGTGCTTCAACCTACGCGGGAGGTGATCCGTATGGATCAACGATCATTTTCCTTGCTCGCCGGAGTCATATTCACCATCATCGCCCTATTGCATCTGCTTCGAATCATCTACGGCTGGGATCCAGTTGTCGAAGGCTGGAGAGTACCCAAATGGATAAGTTGGGTAGCTTTGATCGTCTCTGGATACCTGGGGTATGAAGGGTTACGGTTAGCTATCAAATCGAGACGGAGCTAGCGATGGAAAAAGCACACGTAAAAGATTTTTCCATCAACTCAATATGCTGTTTGGGTGATGTACTAGTTTAGCCGTCGGTAAACGTGCTCGCGCCCAATCGGTTAGCCCGTCACACAATATAGAAAGAGGACCCCGTTACAGCACCGCTGGATAGACCGATTTTGGTGCTGAGGGTCTCGGTTTGATCAAAGTAATACAAATCATGCGGTGGCGGGTAGGGGAATTGAATTGAAGTCTTCAATTAAATCCTGAGCTGAGTACAGTATCTTGACAGACTTTTCGCATGTGATATTCGTCGGTCCATAAGTAGCCTCCCCCATCATCGATACGGCTTCTAGCATGACCTGAGGCCAAACCAAGGAACGCCAGATGTTCCTCGGAGGGGGAAATGAAAAGGAGAGTTTAGAGCCAGCCGCTCTGGCGATCTATTGCCAGGGTATGCTGGCTTTTTTGTTCAGCCGATGAAGGAGTCCACGCGCAGTCGTTTGAAGTTGTAAAACGGGAAAATGGGTCTTGTGAGATAGGTGATTCGTTTTTGATTACCACGAAGGTAAAATTTTTTAAGAAAGGAGGATTTTTGTATGGCTGATTATGCACGCCCTGAAATGCTAGTTCCCACCCAATGGGTCGATGAGCATAAGAACGACCCTGGCATTGCCATTGTCGAGGTCGATGTAGACACGAAAACCTATGATGAGGGTCACATACCGGGCGCAGTCGGATGGGCCTGGGATAGCCAGCTTTGTGACACGGTGCTTAGAGACATTGTCCCCAAAGACAAATTTGAAAAGCTCCTTGGAGCTTCCGGTATTGATAACAATACTACCGTGATCCTCTATGGCGACAACAACAATTGGTTCGCCGCCTGGGCGCTCTGGCAGCTTAGGATCTATGGACATGGCGATGAAAAGCTAAAGCTTATGAACGGAGGTCGGAAAAAGTGGCTCGCGGAAGGGAGAGAGCTGACGAAAGAGCCGCAGAAGATAACGCCCAAAACTTACGAGGCTCGAGACCCTGATTTCTCCATACGGGTATTCCTTCCAGAGGTTCAAAAAGGGGTTCAAGAGAAATTCTTCCAGCTTGTGGATGTGAGGAGCCCCCAAGAGTTTACCGGAGAAATTCTTGCCCCTCCTGGACTTCCCGAAACCTGCCAGCGCGGCGGGCATATTCCGGGTGCGAAGAGTATAACGTGGTCAAAAGCTTGCAATGAGGATGGCAGCTTTAAATCCTACGATGAGCTAAAGAAGCTCTATGAGGGAGAAGGAATCACAGGGGAAAAGCCCGTGATTGCTTACTGCCGTATCGGCGAGCGATCGAGTCATACGTGGTTCGTTCTAAGGTATCTTCTGGGTTACGAAGATGTCCGGAACTACGATGGGAGCTGGACCGAGTGGGGCAATCTCGTTAGGGTTCCTATAGAAAAGCCTTGAAGTTTCACCGAAGGAAGCGAGATGAAGATCGAGGTACTCCCGAAGACAAGAGCAAGTGGGACGCTGGAAAGTTAACATAGTCAGTTACAAACTCGGAGATCAGTATTATTGCACCGTTGATAATGTGGAGCCTGGAGCCACGCTAGCGCGCGGCCAGGGCTCCACACGGGACGAAGCCGAGACAAAGGCTCTCGACAAGGCCAAAGAGCTCGTGGCCAAGACCCGGGTCGTGGCATAAAGTCAGGTTTGGTTCTATCGTGCGGTGCCTAGCAGGATCCAACCATGGCCGCAAAGACGGAAGAAAAACCGCTAGTGGGTCGTGTAACCCACTACTATTCCCATCTTAGTGTGAGCATCATCGAACTCACAGGTGGCGAGCTCAACGTTGGAGACATTGTTCACATCAAGGGAAAACACACCGACTTCATCCAGACGGTCGATTCTATCCAGATCGAGCACAAAAACATTAGCCACGCGGAGAAAGGTAAAAGTGTAGGCATCAAGGTCAAGGAAAAAGTAAGAGAGCATGATCAAGTCTTCAGGGTTTCAGAATAATAAGTGAAGCGCCGAAGAGGTGAGTTATGCCAGGATATGTCAAGGTGGCTACAACCAATGAAGTTACTCCCGGCCAGGCGAAGATGGTAGAGGTCGAGGGTAAGAAGATAGCCCTCTTTAACGTGGATGGTTCCTTCTACGCGATCGATGATACTTGTACCCATCGCGGTGGGCCGCTTTCAGAAGGGATCCTTGAGGGTAAGCAGGTGACCTGCCCCTGGCACGGCGCGACGTATGATGTAACTACTGGCGACGTGCTAGGTCCCCCTGCCCCTAAGGGAGTTGCACGGTATAACGTTCGGGTTAAGGCGAGCGATATCGAGGTGGAGATCTGAGCAGCTAATCCCGAAGAAATTGGTAGTTGACTGAGACAGTCCGATGTTGGCCGTTCGGTTACTTATCCTTCTGGTGCTTGTTTACCTTGTTTTCCGCATCATCAACATCCTTTTCTCCTCAAGCAAGACAACGC
>Ga0081455_10003597_pt1 | contig 17793 bp, 14 predicted proteins | sample TabmetS3T2R1_FD_70207 | JGI IMG/M metagenome (GOLD analysis project Ga0081455, IMG submission 70207) | Tabebuia heterophylla rhizosphere microbial communities from the University of Puerto Rico - S3T2R1 | ecosystem: Host-associated > Plants > Roots > Rhizosphere ...
TGAGGATGCAACATAGAATCCTGCCCTTTTTACAACATGATTTAAGTTACTTTCAGACGTTCCTATTGGAACATTATAAACAGAGTTGTTTGTTTCTGTTAGAAGAGGGTCATGGCTGTTTGCTGCTACTCCCGAATACCCAACCCGTATCGTATCCTGAGCCGGAGTAATGCTACTCTGCCATAGTTTGATAGTGGATGCTGTTTGGCTACCATGAGTATTTTTCAAATAAAGACAGACATATCTATTTTTCCCATTCATAGCTTCGGAATTTGTAATATCTTCAAACACAGTGTTATCTATCGAGACTCCACCTGCAATTGTTTGGGCTGGAACGGCATTTGTACTTATTACTCCTCCTTGCGGCCCTCCTGGTCCGTTCTTGGAAGTGCTACCGGAGTAATACCATTTTAAATCAGTTGGTGCTATTACCATGTTCTACTACTACCTACCTATTATCTCCCTGGTGCTGTTGCTGCAACAGCTTCGCCACTTTCAAGCAGTCCAGTTATTTGTGATGCAGATGTTGAAGCCTGACCAGGTATTCTAGACTCACATACTAATCTAAAAGCTCTGTTTTCTGATATTGAATCCTCTTGGATTACCCTTCTAACACAGATATACAACTTTCCTCCTGCTGGAATATCAGGAGCTATACTAAGTGTAGTTTCATAGTCTTCTGTTGATTTAGTGAAAGGCATTGGTACATCCTGTTCGGGCCCTATCTCTTCTACTATTGGCCTATCTTCCTCTGTCGGTAGTACCTCAACTGCTGCTGATACACTAAGCCTTGAAAACTCGATATCGACATTTTCATCTTTGGGTAAGAAGTAAAAGTGAGGACTCTTGATAGAATCGCTTCCTGTGTTTAAACATACAATCCATCTGTACTCCGTTCTACCGTCTCGCGCTTCAAGACTAGAAACAGGGTCAAAAAGATTCTCAAATCTATCATCCAATATTTTAGCTGCCATCTGACCTCCTAGAGAAAAGAAGGGATTGGTATTCACATTACCGTTTACACCACCGGTAATATGGAACTCTACAGCTAATGGAGTGACTACTGACATACTATGATACTATCACCATTTTCCTATCCTCACATTATATATGTCAGATTCGTAACCGGAAGTCTTTTTTATGTTGTCAGGTATAATACGTCTGCCTTTCTTTAAAAGAGAGTTGGCTTCTCGGAGTTGTATCTTAGAGAGGGGTAGTAGATACTCCTCTCTAAAGTTGTCCTGATAGCTAGGGTAATCTTTTTTATCTAACAATACGAATGGATGTTTTAGAGGAACGCCCTTGGAGGCAGAGGAGAGGTCTAGATTTCTCCCCTTCCTCTTGCCTTCTATAATCATACTTCCAAATCTACGGACTACATACTCTTCTAACTGTTCTTTAGTGCGTCTATATGGTGAGTATGGATAACTGTCGAAACAGGTAAAAGTTGCTGTACATTCATTATCCTGGTCGTTCCAGCCCCCTAGATGCGCATTGAAACCTGGCTCTATTACGAGCAGGTTCTTTGCGTACCATTTTGCTATACGAAGCCTGACTGTTATACTATGTTCAGTCAAAAGCGTTAGGCCATAAAGCTACTGGTGGTGTTGCATTAATCACAAGTGAGAATAGTTTATACTGTTTGGCTACTCCTTCATTCGTCTTGTAACCTAGATTGAAGGGCTTTGACGACCCTATCTCCCCGCTTACAGGTATGTGAGTCGTCTTTATCGAGAAAGTTTCCGCTCCAGATACATTTCTGTACATCTTTACATTTTGACCAGGGGTATGAGAGAACAAGAACCCCCTGGGTGCCGTCTGTTGTACTGCTTCGGATGTTGGCTCGATGCTCCAGGTAGTGCCATCACCAGTATACAAGTTATAGTTTCTTGAAGTACCTACTGAATCGCATGCTTCTAGTCCATACCTTCGGTCAATAGGTGCTACCAGATGTACTTGTTCTACACCTAAACCAATCTTTACTGTCATTCTACTACCAGAAGTAGCAAAGCCATTGATAGCCCAAACAGAAGGAACGCCCATATTGATTGTGCCACCTTGTAATGTTCCAATAGAATAGCCATTTGTTACGGCTTCAGTACTAAAATCTACTCTATCTCCTTGATTTAAAATATCAGAAGTTCCTGTGATTGTCTTCTTAAACATCTCTTTGTTAGGCCAGTAGCCAGTAAATGATGCTATATCGTGGGTGTTGACTCTACGAATATCCCGATATGAGCCACCAGCTATGTCAGTATTGGCATTATGTAAGTGAATAAACTGGGTATCTGGAATCCAGCCAGTATTAGATTCATTACGGAAGTATGTTCTATTTGGCTGGAATATACCATTAGTAGCGGTACCAATGCATCTGACTAACTGACCTGCAAATGTTATCTGTAATGATTGTAGAAAGTTAGCATCTGCCATAAGAACAGTTTTGGCATTAAGCTTTGACTGAGAAATATTGTATTGCTCTCCTGAGAAAGGAAAGCCTATCTCCTGAGAGAACGTCTGCGACATTTACTTAGACTACCTCACTACGACTGACTAAAAGGTATTGTGTCAAATCCCTGTTCACTAAATCCTCTTGGGTCAAATCCACCGCCTTGCAGTTCGCCTTGCTCTGTTAGAAAGAGAGTATCATAACCTGTTTCATCATAACCATTAGGGTCAAATCCTGGAAACCCAGCTATTGCTGAATCAAAGTCAGCGGCCTCAAAACCTAATTCGTCGAAGCCGCTTGTATCATAACCTGCAATAATGGAAGGGTCTATAATGAGGACAGAACCAGCTAAGGCAGGACTTCCTATAGGCATCTCTGTTGTTGTAATCTTATTGTTATGCAGATTAGCTATTTGTGGGAATGTGAGAACATAGGGCTGATAGAAGCGAAGCTGCTGTATTCCTCCTTTCCATTTGAACCATGGGAACTTTGTAGTATCTGTTTTGGGATAGCCATATGCTGTTCCTACATGAAGTCGTCTAGAAGTTCCACCATCAATCATCGGCAGATGTGAAGTAGTATAGAGAGCATAGAACTGATTATTTACTGCTATTTCCATTCTAGGTGCTACTAGATTAGGTGTATAGTCTGGCTCTTCGTCATCTCCGGCTCCTATAACATTACCAGGGTCTAAGACATCCTGTTGGGGTATTGTTCGTTTATTGACCTGGTCACAAGTAACGGCAATATTGTATGGAAATGGAGGGATAGACTCGACAATGACATTAGGAAGAGTCTCTACTGTATATTTGAAACCTGAAGCTGCTAGAGTGAATCTAACTTTACCGTCTGGAGTTACCGCTAGAGCGTAGCCATTGCCAACTGACCCAGTATTGATTAATCCTAACTGAGTATTGCTTGATGCTGATACATCTGGCTTGTGGAGGATTGTTCTGAAATGGCTATCTGTTGCTGAGATATCTTCTGGATAAATCCGGCATGTGATACTAAACTGAGGTGCGAATGATAGTCGCATAGCTGGGAAGTCGCCGATAATAAGGTATGTTTCAGCTCCATCGAAATGAGCATATAGAGATGTACCAAAGCCGTCATCAATACCTTCTTTGATGGCAACATTGGATATCCAAGTACCATGATGGCCTTTGCCTGATGCATCTATGCTAAACCTTCCATTGTGATTTAGATTCCACATTCCAGCAAGGAACTTACCATCTGGTTCAAATGGCATGTAGAATGCTGTTGTAATAGGTTTAGTCTTGTGGTGGATAAATGGGTCAGTATATACTAGTTTGCTGTAGGTTGTTCGTAGTTTCACCTTAAAGTCTGGATTATCTACAGGATTTTGTTGAGCTTGTGAACGTTGAAAGTCTCTTACTAAGTCCTTGAATCTACCTTGTGCGGTGCTATTCTTTCTAATCTGTCTAAAGGATGTACTCATTCTAAATACCGTCCTACTGTATAGCACAAAGCGCAAAAAGTCCAAACATATAAGATTATTTCTAGCATCATACTACACTCGTTGTATATGTTGAATGTGTAACAGTAAAAAAGTCTACGTTCTGAACATGAATCAATCCTTTGTTTGGAGGAAATACTACTCTACACCATAACATTTGTAAAATATTTACAATAGGGTAGTCTACTGCACCAAATTCCCAATATGTATTAGAAGCTAGACCAGGGGTCCAGAGCGCACTATGCTTGATTATTGCCCCGCTTGCAGAGGCATAGCCACTCAATCTCAAGTTAATCCTGTTTACTTCACCAAACAACTGAATGTCTGAATCTGATACTGGTATTTGAGAAAGTCCTATTGCTCCATAGTCAAAACGATTCCCTGCTTCTCCTGCTATAAGTTCGGCGGCTCTAGTACGGCCAGCATTTACTATTCTATCCTCCTTTACAATATGGTCAATAGGCTCTACCCTACCGCATTGTGGGTCATCATTGAAGAACGCTGATTTATCGTTATCTGCCCTTTCAAGAAGTCGCTCAAACTTTCTTATTTCGTTCCTTTTCTCTTCAAACTCATGGTTTTTATCAAGAAACTTTATCATATTATATACTTTTTTCACTTTATCATAGTCTGACTGGTCCCAGACATGAGCATGAGTAATATCATAATATTCTAAGCCAGAACTGACATTGACTTCTGTTTTGCTAGACAAAGCCTTCCTCCAACTTGAAATCGTAATGCCCTACTAGGTTAATATCGGCGGTTAATGCACCTAATGATTGCTCCCCGCTTGCTCCAAACTGATATGTTACTCCTGTTATCTCTGCCATAGCTCCTTCTGGTGAAGTAAGCCCAGAAAGTTCGTCCTCTATTCTAACAATCATGCCAGGCATGTATAAGATTCCGGGTATTGTGACACTATTTGTACTATAAGTCACTTTTGGCAAACATCTCATACTTACTATTTCACCCAAAGCTTTAGTTGCTGCTACGGTATTGGTAGCCCATGATAAATCTACCAAATCCTCAACAACTCCGTATCTCTCCTGCGATTCTACATCCTCCCCAACAATGATGTGTGTAAATGAATCTAAAACAGAGAAAGCAAAATTGAACTCGTTACCCGTTGTTACTTCCCAGCCAGAGTTATTGTTATGGTCTGCCCGCCAGGGAGTGCCAGCAATATTAGGTCTTCGTGCGATGATACCACTTAGCGATTCATCAGTATTGTAATACCATTGGATTGTGTCAGGAATGCCAGGATTGCCTCTTTCGTATAATATTACCCAGTGAGCAAAAGCTGGGTCTGGTGTTCTCTTCAATGTGAGCTTTGGAAGGAACATAGGAGTTGGGTTGTCATCTGGGATTGTGTTTAATGGAATATCGAATAATGCAATGACGGGGCCGGTAGGAGTATTGTTATTGTCTTGAACGATATGACCGTGCATTGTCTTTGTATTTGGATTTACTGTGCCCTCTCCTACTCTAGAAACGATTACAGCTAAATCGCTGAAGCGGGCAGGTGATGGCGGTATCTTCTGAGCTAAATCCATATCTTGGAGGGTTTCGAATCCTCCGTAAGTTCCATCAGTACTATCAGTAGACTCACCTTGTGTTACTCTACTTTTTGCAAATATTCGGTTAGCAAAACCTGATTCCTGTGACCAATCCATTTCCCAGTTAAAATCTTCCATGAAATATGCAGTATTATCTGCTTTATCTAGTCCATCTTCTGCAATAGTATCCCAGTTTTTCAGTGTAATAGATGGAGTTCGGGATAATGGAAATGTGAGATATGGTTTGTTGTTATGGTCTATGCCGCCGTCTGCCCCTATTCCATCAAGCATAACATTCAAACAATGACTTGCCTGGACATAAGGCTCATTCAATGACAGTACGGTATCATTAACTATGCTATGGTCTAATCCTGAAACATCCATAGGTGGATTGAATTGTTCGGCTATAGAGATATCATCAGCAACATAGTTATCTCTGTTTATTAGTAGCTCCTTGAATAACTTCCGTACTTCCATTAATGGGTCATCGAATATTGGGAAATCAGAGTTAAGGGTACTCATTCTAGCGCTTCGTTGCATGTTTATGAATCGTTCATTGAGTAGAGTTCCAGAACCAACTCCGGTCACCGTATAATAGAGCTGATTCTTATGCCGCTGGGGCATGACCTTTGTTGTAAATCCATAAAGCAGATTTTGATATGGCTCATTCTGATACTTCTTGACTTTTAGTACTATGACACCTTTTCTTCTTGCTGTTGTTAGTTGTTCAATGACTCTATCGGTATCCCAAACTTTGAAATAAAAAGCTCCATGCTGTGATGTGCCTGGTGGAGTGACAGATGCTTCTACTACTGGAATATGATTATCTACTCCTATGCCGCTGGGATTCCATGAAGAGTAGCTGTGAACCTGTTCCTGGTGTAGTAAATCCCACCACTCTAAATCTAAGCGAAGTGGTTCGAAATATTCTCTAACATTTGTTCTTTGTGGTGCATCAGCAAAGACTTCTCCAATATTAAACTCTGACATTAAACTAATGCGTCACTTTCCTCAAATATGCGCTTATTAACTACTCTAGCTATTTGCCGGCCGTCTACCTGTATTATAATAGGAGTCTCACGCATCATTACCACTTCCTTCTTACCGCCAGTTTCTTTCTTTTCACCTTCCTGGCCTAACATTTGTCGTGCTTTCTTTGCTGTTTCTCCTTGAATGAGATTTGATAATCCCTTAACGGTACCTCTTCCAGGAGTTTGTAGAGGAGTGACGGTAACGAGTTCCTTCTGTCCAAACTCTGAGACATTCATTGGTCCCACATTTGTAGGACTTGATGTAACAAATGAACCTCCCGCTGCTGCGAATATTGTTCTACGGATTGTAACATAGACTGTTGTAATAGTAATAGTCTTTGACTTTAGAGCATTGATTGCAGATGCTAAACTCCTGGCTCTTGATTCGGCTTGAGACATTGAGCTTGATGCTCTACTCATAGCACTACTCATACCAGATGCAAATGATGAAACTGAAGAGCTCATCGAACGCATAGCACCTGATACAGTAGTATTCATTCGTTGAGCATCTGAACCCGCTCTAGTAAATGCTGCTAGTATAACCTGAAATCCACTAGCCATAGTATTCATTGATGCTCTTGTGTTAGAAGCCATGTTTGAAAATGAACCTGATACTGTTGAGGCCATTGATTGCGACGCCTTTGCCAGTGCCGGAAATGCCGCCATCATGATTTGAATATCTCTAGCCAGTTCATTCAAAGGAGCCCTTGCATTGGCTGCCATATTTACAAATGCAGTAGATACTTCTATCGCAGTTGCTTTGCTACTATTACCAAACTTATCTATCAAAAACTCTAAGGCAACAAGTTCAAAGCCTAATGTTGTTCTTGCTTTAGTACCTGCAGGACCGAGAGTATCCATAGCTACTGTAGTTCCTGTTACTGCAGTTCCAGCTCCTTCAGCCATGGTCTGTAAATCGCCAACAATCTTACCTGCAGAATCTGTTATTACTCCAGTCTGTTGATTAAATGTTAATCCCATGCCTTTGAATGCTGCTGACAAAGCGTTTAATCCCTCCTGAGTTTGGGCTGCCGAATCATACATACTTTGAAAACTTGAAATCGCCCCTGCCATTCCTCCCTCTAGATTCTTGGAACCAGCAACTACTTCTGCAAGATGACCTACTAATGTAGGAAGTCCCTGACCTGGTTGCCATTGTGCTATACCGTCTAATCCTTTCTGTAATGGACCTAGACCCGCCTGTACAGCAGGGGGCAATGCGGCAATCTTATCTCTAAGTGCTTGAATCTGGGCCTGCGCTGCTGCTGATTTTACGGCTACTTCAAGAGGTTTATTCCGTAGTAGTGCAGCAAGAACTTCAATACCACCTTGTATATCCGCCTTTGCCTGTTCCGTTTTAGCGATTAAAAGTAACTCTTGTTTTACGGGTTGAGAGAATGTTGTATGTAAATCTTTTTCTAGTTTGTTAATATTCTCCATAAAGTTAGTTGCTCCTTCTGATGAGGCCTTAGTAAGAGCATTAACTACCTTCTGACCCATCTTGTCAAGAGCGCTAATAGTTTTATCCATTGCTTCGGGTAAGCCATTGAAAGCCTCTACAATAAGTTGTATCTGTTCGGTAGAAGTACTTGCCATTTCCTTCATTGACATCCCGACTCCCAGACCTGCTTTCTGTACTTCTGACCTGAATCCTATTGCTTCGCCTTTTGCATCTTGTATACCAGCCACCCATTCTAATGCGCTAGCTTTTCCTTCTAGTATTCCAGTATTAAATCGGATTATACCATTTGAAGCATTTGCTAGTTCCATTCGCAGACCCGCAAGTTTACCCGCGGCCTCTGCAAAACCTTGTGATAGTTCAAGGGTTGCTTTTCTTTGTTCTAAAAAGCCACGTACTAATGCATTGTTATTTGCCGTTGCTGCTGCAGTGCCTTGAGTATATGCCTGGAGTTGTCCTGTAAGATTTACAAGTTCTAAAGTCTCTTCCTGAATAGCAGTCTTTGTCTTCATCATTCCAGCAGCAAACTCTACTGCTTGTATTGTTCCTTGCTTCATGAGCACATTAGTAGCATCATAAGCACCTGCCGCTTCATTTAATGCCTTGATTTTCTCTACAAGTGCTTCCCCTGCTTCCAAAATGCCTTGTTTGTAAGCAAGGGCTTGCAAAGAACCGTCTGCAAGTTGTTGACTATGTGCCTGTAATGCTCCGGCTCCTTCTGCTAACTTGGCTGTTTCATCAATGAGGGCTACATTCGCTTCTGCCACTCCTAGAGCAAAGGAGTTAGTGACTAACTCTGCTAACTTGGTACTATCGCTATAGAAAGCCCACTTTGCATTAGCCTCTTCTACCTTGGTACTGATTCCTGCAAGTTCATCTGCCGCTTTCTTGGTTGCCGCACTCATTTGTTCGGTCGTTTCTGCTGTTTTCTTCTGTGCTTCAGGTACTTTTTCAGCCTGTTTCAAGTAAACGGCAGTACCATCACCTAAAACGTCCCAACTACCAGCAGCAGCTAATACTGAACCATTAAGCCGCATAAGAACACCGTCAGCTTCTTTCCATTTCCCTGCGCCTACTCTAATGACGTTCCCAGACTTATCCATCGCCAGACTCCATAAGTTAGCGGCCTTTGCTGCTAAGCCCATTTCACCTGTTCCCTTTGGCAGGGTCTTTGTGAATCCATCCCATTGTTTCTGTAGGTTAAAGACTCCGCCGGTAAGAGAGTCGAATACTCCAAGTAGCATAGAAACACCTGTGTTGATACCATCAGAGAAGTTGACAAATGCCTGTCTACCCTCATCCAAGAATCCCTTTAATGCTGGGAATACTTCACCAACTTTCTGTCCCATGTCATCGAAGATAGCCAAGTTTACTCTGATTGCTGTTACAGCTCCAATAAATGCAACAATGGCGGCAACTGCGGCAGCAGCCGGAGCTGCTATTGCTCCTAATGCTGGTACTACAGTACCAGTTAAAGCAGTACCTAATCCTGTGAATATTCCTTTTAGTGGCGCGAATGTTGTTCCGACACTTTTAGCCTGTGTAATAATCTGAGTCATTCCAGAGACACCGGAAACAATCGAACCAGCAAAGCCCAGATATGATTCTGCTACACCTTCATTGGCTCTTTGTAGTCCTAATGCAGAGGATGCTGCTTTTCTGGAAGTTGATTCAACAGCCGATATATTTGGACCTAGTTTAGCAATCATTTCATTGCCCTTTGCGGTACTAGATGAAAGTCCATCTTGTGCTGCTTTTAGTTCAGCAAGTGCTGCTGCGAACTGTGGCCCACTTCTAATCCCTGCATTCCAAAGTTGAGCAAGTTTGGCATATGCTGCTGCTAGTCTATCGGTACCACTAATATTATTTTGAGTATCAGTAGTAATCTTAGTAATCGCACTACCCAGCTTGATAAAAGCTGATTCTGCTTTTCTATTAGCATCGATTACTCTGATTTGTGCTTTCTCGACTGCGGCCTGAGCATCACGGATATTTGTAAAGGCTGAATAAAGAGTCATAGCCGAACCTGTTACCGTTCCTATTCCGGTACCGAGCCCAACCATAGCGGTATTGAGGTCGCCAGTTGATGTTGTGGTAGTATCTGCTGAACCTCCTACATCACCAACTAAAGTATTAGTCTCAGTTAATCCACCATTGACAGGCTCTATTTCGGTATTAAGATTAGCGAATGCTCCTCCAAGGTCGCCCGCTGAAGTAGCAGTATCTTCTGCGGCTGTACCTGCGCCTTCTAATATCGAAACAGAATCTCCAATGATTGTATTGCTTTGTTCTGCAGGAGGAGCTAGGTCTGTAAATCCTTGTGCTAAATCGGCTGTTGATGTTGCAGTTTCGGCCATAATAGGCGCGGTATCACTGAGTACAGTACTAGTTTCTCCTAGTACGGTATTAGTTTCTCCTGTAGCACTTCCCAGTTCTGTAATGAATCCTCCGGTATCACTTGATGCACTACCTAACTCTGTAACTCCTGTACCTGCATCTGTTGTAGCAGTACCTAGTTCTGTAGCTGCGCCGCCTGCTTCTGTTGCACTACTACCAAACTCACCCATTGAGCCAGTAGCTTCATTTATGAAGCCGCCTGTTTCGCCAATAGCACCATTAAGTTGCTCTGTTGAACCTGCGAACTCACCCATTGAACCCGCTGCGCCACTAAGAGAGCCTTCTAAACTCCCCATTGAGCCCTCTAACTGAGACATGGAGCTCGAAACGCCTGATAATGGCGATTCCATTTGTGATACCGAACTACCGAACTTCTCAAAGTTCGCTGAAGTGCCTAACATGGCCTGGTCCAGCGATTGTGCAGACTTTGCTAGTGAATCAAATGCGCCAGTTGGAGGATTAGAAATCTGCCAACTGATTGAAATAGGGAAAGAACTCATCTTTTATTGATTCGCATACTTTCTAGAGACAACGCCTATTTCCTGCTGTACCATTCTGGCATAAAATGGGGGCCACTTCTGTGCTACCTGTATTGCACCGTTCCAGTAGCCTCTACGATTGTTAACTATGTTAGCATAAGGAGCAAACTGTCCTAATTGAATCTCATTACTACCCTTTCTAATAGTAGTTGAACGCAACAATCTACCAGTTACTACCGGAGTATCCCCTTCTAACCTGGCGCGAGATTCCTGAGCTATTGGCATGGCTGTTCTTTCAAAGAGAGAAGTGCTAAGAGCTGAACCGAGCTCTTTCATACCTATTGATATTCCCTTTAAACCTTTAATGGTGATTGCTGGCATGCTACTAAACGATTACTCTACTTTGGGTCTGGTATATTATAGGTAGTACTGCTTCTACCTGCAGCTCTTTGTGCGCGTCTAGCTTTCTGTTCCTCTTTATCTTTGTTCATCCTTTCTCTATCCTCTCTGAACTCTTCAAACTTTTCGTAAACCATCAAGTCTTCTTGTAGTGGTTCAGTTTTATCTAACTGCCACCACCACATGCGCCAACGCCTTCTAATACGAAAGTGCTCTAAGCACTTTGCTTCTATTGGTGTTAAGATATACCCTGCGAAGCCCCCGGTGTAGATGAGGGCTTTGAGAGCCGTAAATTTGCCGAGCCGTGAATCTGCTTCCAATCGCAAGCCCGTAGTATATCATCCAGGTCTTCATTCATTATCTGGTCGTATGTCTCTTTATCTTTGTGAAAATACATAGTGAATGCGGATAAGTCTGACGATTGTTTCTTCTCTGCTACCCGTCTAGAAATATCCATTGATAAATCTTGATACATTTTCATATTGCTTTGAATCTCATCTAGCTGTGCCTTTGTTGGGTCTTCTCTGTTTGTTACCATGCCTCTAGGCTTATTCCTTGCAAATATCCTAAGCCTAAGAGATTCTTGCATCTCTGCTAATCGGGTTGTTTGTGTCTGTTGTTCTCTCTCCAGGTCTTCAATCTCTGCTAACTCTCTGCGTCTCTTTTCCCAAACACTCTTTGTAATAGGGGAGTATGTTAGTTTGACATATTTGAACTCCGGATAAATGGCTTCAGGCTTTGCCACATTCATTCTAACAGTATAAGCTACTAGTTTAGCTAGAGATGCAGAACGGGATTGCCGTTTATCATTGATAGCACCAAAATATCTATTCCAGGCTTCCATTGGAAAGCCGGCATATTCATCAGGATTGAACTCTTCCTCTTCAGGCTGCTTTAATGCTCCTGAATCTGTTAGCTGTTCATCCTCCGGATTAAGGTCTACTAAATCGAGTTCTTGCTGCTGCTGTTGTTTAGAATCCTGTTTAGCTTTATCTTTAGCTTCTATCTCAGGCAATAAAGAAAGTAGATACTATGCTACTATTTAGGTATCTGTTATTACTAAGTCTCCGGAAGCCTGGCCTGATAGCTCTTCAATCCAGAAGTCTGTACTGCTAGCATCTTTGTTCTGCACGTATGACTCAAACTGTACTCCTGTAAACTTCAACTTCTTGCCTGTGAAGAATGTATATTCTACATCTTGCGGAGTATAACCTGTTACATTGCCTATCATAACATTATCTGCCTTTACCAGGTTGTTGAGTTCAACGGTCATGTTTCTCTGCATTGACTTTCTATATTTGAATGTGGATTGACCTAATGGTGTGTAGTTCATCATTCCCAAGTCTACATTAAAACTAAATGAAGTAGAATCTAGCGGTACTGTTGCAACAGTTAATGGGTCTGCACCGCCTGATATTCCTGTGAATGGATTGGTCGCTGTTGGATTTGGCGCATATGTTGGGGCTCCACTACTCCAAGTCGGTTCTACTACCCAGCCAGTTACAGCTTTGCATTCAAATGGTAGTGTGAAAGTACAGCCACCATCTCTTGTTATCTCTCCGGAACAGCCACCAAACTTTACTCCGGTGAATATCTTGTATTTCTCGACTCCCTCTATAAGAGCAGACATTAAGATAGAAATAGACACACCAGCAGTACCGTTAGGTGCTACCATTGTTGGGTCTGGTGGTGTAACAGTAGGTGCTACTGGCTTCTTTAATCCGTAGCCCGCGAACTTGAAGTCAAAAGGTTTGTAGGTAATCTCAGAAGTAATAGTCTGTCCTAGTTTGAGCTGTTTTTCTACATCATATGAGCCGAGCATTCTTAACTTATCAGATTCGATTGCAATATCTTCTCCAAGAGTCATTCCCCAGCCAACACTACGAAAAGTAATGGGGCCTGGCGTTGGCGAAACTCCGTTGTTTAGTGGTAAAGTACCTTCTACTTTTTCTTCTACGAACTGAGGTCGCTTTACAACATCGACCTGCGCAGATGGTATGAACGACATATTTTGGTTAAGTGGAAAGGCTCGATTGAGCACTTTGAGAACTATTAAAAAGTGATAGTTCCTTAGTGCATACTCCTAGCAGTTTTCGATATTAATATGAGCGTTATCGATGGAGGAAGTTTCAAGTGCTATCAACATGACCAGACCTTTGAAACTGTAGACCCAGCGGCATGGAATGAACATATGAAAGAAGGGCATACAGAGTCAGGCATTTCGGCATGTGTTGTTTGTGGGAATCCAACAGAATACAAGAACAAACCTATTAACAAAAAGGCTGTTTGTGACAAATGCAAGGAGGACTTAAAATAGTATGAGCCACATAACTATGACAAGACAAAGAGAAGTCAAGGACGAAGTAAGCCCAAAAGGGATTCATGGATATATCACAGTTCAAGTTTATCGCCATTTAGAAAATAGGTGGGAAACTGTCGACCAGTATCATCCTAACTTACTTACTACTGATGGTCGAGACTTTTACCATCAACAAGTTTTAGTCAATACAGCAGCGGGTACGAGAGGTAGTAATGTTATTGCCGTATCTACTGACGCTACCGCTCCGGCGGCTGGTGATACCACACTAACAGGCGAAATATCTACCAATGGTCTTGCAAGAATCCAAGCCGTAACGATAAATCATCCAGATAATACCAATAGTTCAACTATCGAACATGAATGGACTGCAACGGGTACTCATACTAATGTTCAGAAATGCGCTTTGTTTAACAATACTTCTGGTGGAACTATGACTCATGAAGGTACATTTACGGCTGCGAGTTTGATATCAGGCGATAAGCTAAAAGTTACTTATGTCATAAATGTTGGTTAGGTAGTAGCCTAATCAATGGCTGTCGGAGCGCATAAGTTTACATTTACAAAGTCAACAAATACTTCTGTACCTGTAGACCAGTCAGTTACTTTTGGGGGCCTTAATCAGACTCCGAAAGCCATTATCTTCTTTTCTAATGGAGGAACAGCCGCATCTGGAACATACGAAAATCATACCTCTTGGTCGTTTGGATGGTGCGATAATCAAGGAGGGAACGCTGTCACCTCCGGTAAAGGAGGTCCAGATGCAAATGCAGATTCTATTCCAACGGGTAGGATTCTAAATAATGCTTGTATTAGTATAAGCGATGGAGCATCAACTACAATAAACGATGCTACAAGTGAGTTGGCACGGGCTAACATAAAGACTGTTGACTCTGATGGCTTTACGATAACATGGACTAAAAATAATGCGGTAGCAACTAATATTCATGGTATCGCATTCTTTGGCGATGATATCACAAATACTAAAGTCTTGAATGTTATCTCAGGAGCCGGTAGCTCTGATGCATTCACTGGTGCGGGATTCCAACCAACTTTTGCGTTAGGAATGGGGGGAACATGTACAGAAACGACTGCATTTGGACCCTTTGACTCAGCAAACCCTACGGCTATTGGCTTTACAGGCTTTGGTATTGGAGCAGCCAAATCTACAACAAAGAGATGGAACATAAATATGGTCAGCGAAAACGGGGGCAGTGCTACTATAGTTTATTACTTCCGAACTGATTGTATGCTGACCCAGATTGATGGTACTACACAATCCTACGACGGTACCAGAGAGTTTTCATCTTTTACTGCTAACGGAATAACACTAACTAACAGTGGAACAATCGACGCGAATCCTATATCTTTTCTCCTCTTCAAAGGCGGCGACTGGGATACTGGAACATTTAGGTCTAATACTGCTGCAGGCGACCAAGTAGTCAGTACGGCTAATGCTACCGGAACTATCCAGGCAGTTCTACTACTATCACCAAATGACGATATAGCCAACAGTACAACGGCTACAAGTACTCATCTCAGGCATTCAATCGGTGCTGCTGCAAACAACTCAGGGACAACGATAACTGAAGGCTGCTTCTGGAACGGGATGCAGGGAGGAGCATCAACGATGGTCACTGCCAGAGCGAATCTAACCAACAAAACGATTAGAATGGCAACAGAGGCGGCAACCATGACAAGTTCCACAACGAATATGGAAGCAAATGTTTCGGCTATGGGGTCAACCAGTTTTACTATTAACATTACAACTGCAGCGACAGTAGGAACTAAAGATATTGCATTTATTACATTATCTGGTACATTTCCTTCGGCAGGAGCACAGTTCAATCGTTCGCCAACGGCTGAAACTGTTACAATATCAGAGGCTTCTTTGGACAGAGTGAAAAGTGCTTTACGAGTACCGACTACTGAAGCGACTACTGTATCAGAAGCCTCCTTGACCAGGACAACTCAGGCATTTAGAGTACCGTCATCCGATAGTATCACAGTTACAGAGGCCTCGCTGACTAGAAGCAGGGCATTACCTAGAGTTCCAAGTGCTGATAGTATAACAGTGGCAGATAGTTCTACCACTAGAATGTTATCAGCCAAAAGGGTTCCTACTACTGAGGTTGTTACTCCGAGCGATTCATCATTAACCAGGATATTATCGGCTTCTCGCAGTCCATCAAGTGACTCGGTAACAACTAGTGAGAATCTAAGCGGTGGTAAGGCGATTACAAGAGTTCCATCTACTGACAGTATTACAATAGCAGATTCCTCATTGACTCGGTTGCTTTCTTCCCTTCGAGTACCGAGCAGTGATAATATAACAACGGGAGAGACTCTAATCCGGGTACTATCTGCTACCCGCTCCCCTACCTCAGATAGTATAACAGTGGCAGATAGTTCAACTACTCAGAAGATAACAAGGACTCGAGTACCTACTGCTGACACTATTACAATAAATGATTCTTCGCTTGCCAGGATGCTATCAGCTAGAAGGGTGCCATCTAGTGATAGCATTACCGTGTTAGATTCTTCGTTGAGTAGAATGTTATCACTTCTGAGAGTTCCCGCTAGTGATTCTATTACTACCAGCGAAAATGTATCAGCACAAAAGACTCAGGGAGCCCAGACCTATAACAGGGCTCCAACTGCAGAAAATATTACCATTACAGATTCATCTCTAACTAGAATATTATCTGCGTTAAGAGTTCCATCTGTGGAAGTTATATCTGCTATAGATTCATCTCTGACTAGAATATTATCGGCTATTAGAGTTCCATCTACTGAGGTAGTCACTACTTCAGAAAGCTTAGGGGCCCAAGTATCAGGCCGCATCTCTAGGTCTGTTCAGGATACGGTCATTATATCGGACAATCTTAGTAGGATGTTATCGGCTACTAGAGTGCCTACAGCTGATACTGTAAATCTTAATGAACAAGTTAGTCGTATAATAGCACGGAATAGGGTTCCGCCAAATGACTCTATTTCTATCTCTGACGGAGCATTGACAAGGGTAGTGACCCGGACACGGTCACTATCCGAAACTCCTGGCATAGTAGAGGCATCTCTAACCCGGTTACTCTCTGCGGCCAGGAGTGTTAGTGATACTACAGTAGTGTCAGAAGTTCAAAGTCAAATATCTCTGTCCCGTAGATTAGAGGAAACTGTTGCCGTAACTGAACCCATTATACAGAGGATTGTTACAGCCATAAGACAGACTACCGATAGTGTAGATATCGATGAGTCAGTATTCTTTCAGACATTCCATAAGTTTGTATTTGATTCTGTAGTAGTAGCAGAACAGTTATTTAGTGATAGGGAGCAGTTAGGAGGTTCAATGTCATACGCAACGCCTGCCGAAGTTAGGCCATTACTTGGGAATATAGGAGGACAAAGGACAGATGCTCAAATAACTCTAGCTATTGATTCAGCATTTGATGAAATAAACAGACGTACTGGAAGACAGCCACCTAATGAGTGGAAAGATACAGAAAATGACTTTGGTATTGTTAAAAAGATATGTAGGTTTAAAGCTGCTTTGGAAATGGCTGTAGGTATCAAAGATTTTGATGATAGAGAGTGGATGCAGAAGGAAATAGAAGAAATGTTCAAGATTATTGAGGAAGGCGAAGGCGAAGCAGGCGCACCGAGCACAGATATTGTTGGAAGTTCACCTGATACTACTTATGCTCTTAATCCAGAGGGTATTATCTGGTCAGTACGCTATCCTAACTTAAAAAAGCGTAGTAGTAGTGGGGAGAACGATACTACAATAAACCCAGCAACATAGATAAAACATGCCCTGGCTATTCTTTCCTGACCCAGATGATACATTAGGCGATTGGTTCAGGTCATTATATACTCCCTGGCGTAATAGTTTGGTAGACCCCAATATTGTACCACTGGAAACGGAGATTGACTGGGACGAGTTCTGGGGTGGCATGAATAGTACTTCGTTCCTTGTTTATGAGGAGATAACAGAACACAGGAATCTTGCATTAGGCACAAGTCCTATTGAGTTTATTTCTACTAATGTTGTTAGAGTCACATATCGGTACATCAGTAGTGGCAAGCCTGTAGTTATCAAACAAATGAGAGAGTTCGTTATAAGGAGGCTTCATGAGAATCTAAGTCCATTACCGTCTGCCTTAACCAGTGCGGGGATTGTTCAAGTATATCTACCTGGCATAACCTCTAGGATATACAGGGAGTCCAAATCTGCT
>Ga0081455_10003598_pt1 | contig 17792 bp, 4 predicted proteins | sample TabmetS3T2R1_FD_70207 | JGI IMG/M metagenome (GOLD analysis project Ga0081455, IMG submission 70207) | Tabebuia heterophylla rhizosphere microbial communities from the University of Puerto Rico - S3T2R1 | ecosystem: Host-associated > Plants > Roots > Rhizosphere ...
TGTTCTCGACGATCCGAATAATGCATTGGAATCATTCACACGTGATTTTACATTTGATCAAGCTGCGGCGCTGTTTGAGCAACAGGGACCGAGCTGGCGTCCATTTGACCAAGGTGCGGCAAGTCTTTACAGCGATCCTAGATACCAGTGGGCGAAGGCAGCGACGTTGGCGCTTTTCTCTCCGACGGGGTTAGTAACCTTGCGATCACCAGGAATAGTCGAGGATCAGGGCCCATTTGCAAAAATAACGCAACTGTACGGTCAGGCAACCACGGACGATCTGCAGTTCATCGCTAATGCCGGTGTGCATGCACCTGCGATTCCTGTGTTTATCGAAGGACAGCCGCTGATTGCTGGCCTGCCGTTTCCAAGCTTGACTGAAAGTGGAAATACTCATTCCATCACGCTCATTGTGGACTCGCTTGCGACGCAGGAACTGATTCATACCATTGACCCGCTCTATGGGCAGGCAGGCGCTGAGCTTCTGATAAAGGCTGCTTCCAACGCAAAAGCGGACACAGTGGCTCAGCTGAACGTAGCTGATGTGGTAGAAGGAGATTCCCTCGAGAAAACCGTGGATGCGTTTCGGAAGCTTTTCCTGGGCACGAATTTCAATACCCTTCAAATTGACTCGACCGTAGGAGGATTTGGCAATTTGGGGTTTCGCAACGAATTCTACAATGCTCTCTCTCAAATTCGGTTCCGGGTAGAACAACAGCAGGGTCAGGGAGTCGTCTTTAGAATCCACGATCTTACAGACCCTGCCTTCGACCATTCATCCATCCTTGCTGTCGCTGATGCGGACACGCCCGAGGGCTTAGCCTATCGCTATACCCTAAAGGAACTAAATCCCTTTGCTGTTGTGGCAAACGACGTGTCCGTGAGCACCGCTTTATATGCTTCACATCAGCAAGGTGGTAGCCTTGACCTTTTGGATGAAACGACTGGAACCGGGACATTGACCATCCGGTATCTGGATGGCCGGGCAATGTTCCTCAAGGAGAAGATCGCGATCAATCAACTTGACCACCAGACCTCTGATGGGGACATTCATTATAAGGATGTGACCACGGGTTATGAAATTCTGACAGGCGCCGTGTTAACGACCGACCGACAATTCATCTTTGACTCCGATGAAAGTAACACGGTGATCGGTGATAGCGCGGCCGATGAGTTGTTTGGTGGCGGCGGCCATGATGTGTTATTCGGGCAAGGCGGCGCTGATTATCTCGAAGGAAATGCAGGCAACGACATTCTGATTGGTGGATCTGGAGACAATGACGTTCTTGTTGGTGGTGCGGGGTTCGACACTTACATCTACAGAAGCGGTGATGGAACAGATCAGATCGAAGACAAGCTGAGTCAGAATGCCATCCTTTTCGATCAACAGCTTTTGCAAGGCGGTATTCGACAGGCTTCAAGCTCTGAATACACTAGTTCCGATGGCCGGTTTATTTATGCGTTCTCCGGCACGGATCTGATCGTTAACGGTTCGTTGGTCCTCAATGACAATTTCCAGAATGGTCAATTCGGCATTCGGCTTATGGATCTTCCGACCTATGAAAATGGACTACCAACTCGCACGGTGTTTCTCAAGACGGTTTCCAATCCTGCCCCGCCGCCCTCCAATATTGAAGTGCCATTCTTTGATATGGGTAACAATGATTCCCGCTCCTTGAGCATCACAATGGACAATACCACGGCCAATAATTTCGTCCATGCCTTGGGGGGGAATGATTTCATCGTTAGTGGCGGCGGCAATGACGAGCTGTATGGGGATGAAAATAATGATGAGATCTATGGCGGTTTGGGTGACGACCGGTTGTACGGCGGAACAGGGGACGATCAGTTGTTAGGAGACAATGTCGCAATTTCAACCAGTGGCGGCAATGACTATCTCGATGGTGGTGACGGTAATGATTTTGTGCAGGGGGGCGCAGGCCGCGATATTGTGCTGGGCGGGATCGGGAACGATATCCTCAATGGAGATGAATTTGCCGGGGATAATTCTGGCGCATTTGACGATTATGTCGATGGAGGCGCCGATGATGATTTTGTTCACGGAGGCGCCGGTAGCGATGTCCTGATTGGGGGTGCGGGGAACGATCAACTAGTTGGCGATGCGACGCAATACCAGAATGGAACTCCGGAGGTGGCAGGCAACGATACGCTCGATGGCGGTTTGGGCAACGATATACTCTCCGGCGTCTACGGAGACGATGTCCTCAGTGGCGGTAGCGGAACAGATTTGCTGAGTGGACAGGACGGCCAAGATGTGCTCTACGGCGGAACTGAAGGCGACCTGCTCTCAGGCGATCTCCGAGTCGTTTCTCTTGTCCCCTGGGGCGGTGACATCATTTCGTATACCTTCGATACCAACGAATATCGGGCAGCCGGTGGCGACGATCTATTATACGGCGAGGATGGTAACGATATCTTGATTGGCGGTGAAGGGAACGACACCCTGGTAGGCGGGAGTGGAGGTGATACGCTCCTTGGCGGCTATGACGTGAGCAAAGTTAACGCTTCCGATCCATTGTTCTGGACATTCTTTACCATCGAGGGAACTGACTGGATTGATGCTGGAACAGGTAATGACGTGGTCCACGGTAGCAAAGGGAACGACACCCTTTTGGGCGATGAAGGAGATGACGGTCTGATTGGCAATGGGGGCGACGATGTGCTGATAGGCGGGGCCGATAACGACCGGCTGTTTGGCGATTATCTTCCGAACCAATACCTTGGCAGTCCATTTTGGAACGAGATTATGGCCTTGGGCGGCAACAATCGGTTGGAGGGAGGTGCTGGAGACGACCAGCTATGGGGAGGCGATAAAGACGACACCCTCATCGGTGGAGACGGGAACGACAACCTTCAGGGTATGTATGGAACTGATCAGATATTCGGAGGTGAGGGCAACGATTTCTTGAAGGACGACCAATCAAATTATCCTGGAACCGGTGACGGTGACTTCCTCGACGGTGGAAACGGTGACGATATCCTTGAATTTTGGGAGGGAGATAATAACATCCTCCATGGTGGAGCGGGAAATGATCGCTTGACGGCGGCTGCATTTCATGGAACCGGCACGATGTCCGGTGAGGACGGGAACGACGTGCTGGATAGTGGCCTCATTGGAGAGGCGACGGTGTTTTCAGACACGATTATGATCGGCGGAACAGGAGACGATTGGTACTTTGTCGACGGTGTGAATGACGTGGTGGTGGAAGAAGATGGAAGCGGCATTGACAGGATCTCTAGCTTCATTCCTTACGTGTTGCCTGATTACGTTGAGAATTTTGACCAGCTAAGTGGAGAATTTGTTACCGGTAATGCCTTGAACAATGAGCTGTCTGCAAATTTTTTGGACAATGTGATCGATGGTCGGGCCGGGGCAGATATGATGCGCGGCAGGTTTGGCAATGATACATACATAGTCGACAACGGCGGCGATGTCGTGAGCGAAGTAGATGTGTTTTTTGGTACAGATGAAGGCGGCACGGACACGGTTCAAAGTTCGGTTACGTTCGTATTGCCTATCTACGTTGAAAACCTGGTGTTGACAGGCTCGCAAGCGGTTGATGGGACTGGCAACACGGCCAGCAACTCCTTGACTGGAAATGCTGCTGAAAACATTCTGACGGGCGGACAGGGCAATGACACGTTGAGTGGCGGAGCTGGCAACGACACGTATGTATTCAATCTCGGCGATGGTGTGGATCGCATCGAGGATTTTGTGCGCATCGGGGCAGGCAATCTCATTCAGTTCGGATCCGGCATCACTCAAGCGAACCTCCGGGTGGGTTTCAATCAAGGCGACCTCATCCTCTCGGTGGGGCCTAACGGTGATACGCTTCGATTGGCAAACTTTGATGCGACGGGTGTGAACGGCTCGCTGGTCGTCCAGACCCTTCGATTTGCAGACGGGAGCACCGTCAACCTCGCTGATCTCCTCAATCCTCCCGCCAACCATTCACCGACGGTGGCGAATCCGCTGGCGGATCAAATCGTGCCCGAGGAGGCGCCGTTTACCGTTGCGGTTCCAGCTAATACTTTCGCTGATCAAGATTCAGGGGACGCGCTGACGTTCAGTGCGACTCTAGCCGATGGCGATGCGCTGCCCACTTGGTTGAACTTTAATCCAGCAACTCAGACGTTCAGCGGCACACCGGACGATGCGCAAGTAGGCAGTCTCGATTTGCGTGTAACGGCAGCCGACACGGGCAATCTGACGGCGTCCGATGTCTTTAGCTTGACGGTAGCGAATGTAAACGAAGCGCCTACCGTGGCGGCGCCCATTGCCGCGCAACAGGCCATCGAAGATACCCCGTTCACCTTTGTGCTGCCCGCAAATGCGTTTGCCGATCAAGATGTGGTGCATGGCGATACGTTGACCTATAGCGCAACGCTGCATGGCGGAGCCGCCTTGCCGAGCTGGTTTGCCTTCGATGCCGCGACTCGTACCTTCAGCGGGACACCGCTCAATAGCGATGTCGGGATCCTGACTGTCGCGGTAAAGGCGATGGATGTTGGTGGTCTCAGTGCGAACCAGACCTTGGCGCTTACCATTCAGAACCTGAACGATGCACCGACGGTGGCCAACCAAACGGCCGATAAAACGGTCCTCGAAGATGCACCATTCAGTATTCAGGTACCGGCCAATACGTTTGCCGATCCTGACGCGGGCGATACTCTCACGTATAACGCAACGCAGGCGGACGGCAGTGCCTTGCCGGCTTGGCTGAACTTCAATGCTACGACGCAGACGTTTACCGGCACCCCGAATGATGCGCAGGTGGGTAGCCTCGATCTGCGCGTCACGGCAACGGATACCGGCAATCTGCCAGCGTCCGATGTGTTCACGCTCACGGTGCAGAATGTGAACGAGGCCCCGACAGTGGCATCACCGCTGCCGGATCAACAGGGCACTCAAGGCACCGTGTTGAGCTTGGTTGTGCCCACGACGACCTTTGCCGATGTTGATCCGGGAGATAGCTTGACCTATATCGCCACCCTCGCTAACGGCTCCGCGCTGCCGACGTGGCTGAATTTCAATGCGCTCACACGCACCTTCAGCGGCACGCCACAAGCCGGCGATGTCGCCACGATCAATGTTCGTGTTATCGCCACGGATACCGGGGATCTCAGCGCCGCGGATGTGTTCGTCCTCACTATCGCACCCAGCGGGGGCACGGCCGGCAACGACACATTGATCGGCACGAGCGGCAACGATCTTCTGAACGGCCTTAGCGGCAACGACGTGTTGCAAGGGCTTGCGGGCAACGACACCTTGCTCGGCGGACCAGGCAATGATCTGCTCGACGGGGGAACGGGCGCCGATGCGATGACGGGCGGCATCGGCAACGACACCTATGTGGTAGACAATGCCGGGGATGTCGTGACTGAGAGCGCGAACGAAGGCACCGATACGGTGCAGAGCAGCCTCACCTACACCCTCGGGGTTAATGTCGAAAATCTCACGCTCACTGGTACGGCCGCCATTAACGGCACCGGCAACGCCCTCAATAATATTCTGACCGGCAACAGTGCCAAGAACACGCTCAGCGGCGGCGCAGGCGACGATCGGCTCGATGGCGGCGCGGGCAGCGACACAATGATCGGCGGTACGGGGAACGACACCTATGTGGTGAACCAAGCCGGCGATGTGGTCACCGAGAATCTGAACGAAGGCATCGAAACGGTGGAAAGCAGCATCAGCTACACGCTCGGCTCGAACCTGGAAAATGTGACGCTGACCGGGACCTCCAACCTGGCGGCGACCGGCAATGCGCTCAATAACACCATGATCGGCAACAGCGGCGCCAACGCGATGGATGGCGGAATAGGGAATGACGCGCTCGATGGCGGAGCCGGTAATGACATACTCCAAGGGGGGATCGGCGATGATATGGTCATCGGCGGCCTTGGGGATGACATTCTGAGTGGTGGCACAGGCAACGACGTCCTCGATGGAGGCGATGGTACCGATACGCTGGACGGGAGTTCGGGCGACGACATCGTCCGCGGCGGCGCCGGCAACGATACCTTGGCGGGCAGCAGCGGCGCCGATCAACTCACCGGCGGCACCGGCAACGACACGTTGGCCGGCGGCCCAGGCAACGATCTCTACACTTTCTCCCGTGGTGATGGCCAGGATACGCTGAACGATTCTGATGCGCTCCAGGGGAATCAGGACCGGCTCTTGTTTGGGACGACGATTAACCCGTTGGATCTCGTGATCTCCAGGCAGGCGAATGACCTGCGCCTGACGGTTCACGGCACGGCGGATGCCATTACATTTAAGAACTGGTACACGAGTGCACCGACCAATCAGATTGAGGATCTTCAGGCCGGCAATGGTCAGCATCTTCTCAACACGCAGGTCAACCAACTGATCCAAGCGATGGCCTCCTTCAGTCAACAGACGGGGCTCACCTGGGATCAAGCGATCGATCAGCAGCCTCAAGCGGTGCAAAACATCTTGGCAGCCAGCTGGCACTAGTGAGTTGTGCCAGGATGCCTACGCACCCGCCGCTGAAAAATCCTTCTCAGTCACCAGCCCTGTCGGCGACTGGTACATCGGTGGACACCGGGCTGATCTGTCTCCTCATTCTCGCCAGATTTTATGACTTGCCGGCTGATGGCGCACAGTTGCGCCATCTCTTTGTGTCGTCCGGCCAACACTTTTCTGATATCGAATTACTCCGTGCCGCAAAGCATTTAGGACTTAAAGCCGGAATTTTGAAGAGTCGCTGGGACAACCTTTCGGGGGCGCCATTCCCGGCAATCGCCAAGCTGCGGGAGGGCCGTTACGTCGTGCTTGCCAAGATTGACGGTGAGAAAGCGCTCATTCAGGACCCAGCCGAAGGCCGTCCGCTCGTGATCTCTCGCGAGCAGTTTGAGTCGAACTGGAAGGGCGAACTGTTGCTGTTGGCGAAGCGTGCAAATCTGCGTCACCAGGATTTCAGATTCGACTTCACCTGGTTTATCCCCGCCATCGTGAAATACAGAAAATTTCTTGGCGAGGTGTTCGTCGCCTCGTTTGTGTTGCAATTATTTGCCCTGCTGACACCTCTCTTTACGCAAGTCGTGATCGACAAGGTGCTGGTACACAAAGGGTTTACGACGCTTCACGTGTTGGCCATCGGCATGGTCGCCTTGGCCATTTTTGATGCGGCGCTAGGTTGCCTGCGCACCTATCTCTTTTCGCATACGACCAATCGGATCGATGTGGAATTGGGCGCCCAGCTGTTTCGTCATCTGTTAGTCCTCCCGTTGGCCTACTTCGAAGCGAGACGGGTCGGCGATATGGTGGCGCGTGTGCGTGAGTTGGAGCAAATCCGACAATTCCTGACGAGCAATTCCGTCACGGTCGTGCTGGATTTGCTGTTCACGATCGTCTTTCTGGCCGTCATGTGGTTCTACAGTCCGATGTTGTCGCTGGTCGTGATGGCGTCGTTGCCGTTGTATGCCATTCTGTCCATCGCGATCACCCCAACCATCCGCGCTCGATTGCACGAAAAATTTAATCGGGGAGCTGAGAATCAATCCTTCCTGGTCGAAGCGATCAGTGGAATACAGACCGTGAAGGCTCTGGCGGTCGAACCACCGCTGTTACGCAAATGGGAAGAGCAACTTGCAGGCTTTGTGCGGGCAAGCTTCCGGGCGACCAGCCTCATCACGATAGCCGCGCAAATTGCGGGTTGCATCCAGAAGATCACCACCGTGGCGGTGTTGTGGGTGGGGGCCTATCGTGTGATCGAGGGAGATCTCAGCATTGGTCAACTCATCGCGTTCAACATGCTGTCGGCACAAGTGACCGGGCCACTCCTGCGACTGGTCAATCTCTGGCAGGAGTTTCAGCAAGTCGGCATCTCGGTGCAACGATTGGGAGATGTGCTCAATGCCCAACCGGAATCTTCCTACAAACCAAATCGGACGACGTTGCCCCACGTCGTGGGACAAGTGGTCTTCGAAGACGTGACGTTTCGCTATCGCCCCGACAGCTTCGAGGTTCTGCGGAAGATTTCATTCTCTGTCACGACCGGGAAGGTCATCGGCATTGTGGGTCGTTCTGGATCCGGCAAGAGCACGATCGCCAAACTCATCCAACGGCTGTATGTGCCGGAGCGGGGACGCATCCTCGTGGATACAGTCGACCTTGCGCAAATGGATCCGGCCTGGTTGCGGCGGCAGGTGGGAGTGGTGCTTCAAGAAAACTTTCTCTTCAACAGTTCCGTGCGCGACAACATCGCTCTGACGGACCCAGGATTGGCGATGGAGCAAGTGATTCAGGCGGCAAAGCTAGCCGGAGCGCATGAATTCATCCTGGAGCTGCCGGACGGCTATGACACTATCGTGGGCGAGCACGGGTGTTCGCTCTCGGGCGGGCAACGGCAACGGATTGCGATTGCCAGGGCCTTGGTCGCCAATCCCCGTATTTTGATTTTTGATGAAGCGACGAGCGCCCTGGATTACGAATCGGAAGCCGTCATTCAAAAGAACATGGCACAGATCTGCAAAGGACGGACTGTCTTCATCATCGCGCACCGGCTCAGCACGGTACGGCCGGCTCATCGGATATATGTCGTGGAAAAGGGCGAAATTGTCGAAGAAGGGTCGCACGAGGAACTTCTTCGAATGAAAAGGTTTTACGCCGGGTTGTGCCAGTTGCAGAATACTGGTGCCGGGACTGCCTAATCGCGAAAGCAGGAAGATCATGGCATTCGGTACAGTCTCGAGACATTGGACGATCTGGAAGGCGGCGTGGCGCGCCGAGTCAACCCAACAACTGGAAACGGCGCCCCGGGGGACGACGGAATTCCTGCCGGCCGTTCTGGAGATTCAGCAGACTGCGCCATCGCCGATTGGCCGTGCAATCAGTTGGACCATCATCGCCGTATTTGCCGCCGGAATGTTGTGGGCCACATTCGGATGGATCGACATCGTCGCGACCGCCCAGGGCAAAATTATGGCCAGCGGCTATTCCAAAGTCATTCAGCCATACGAAACCGGTGTGATTGCTTCTATTCACGTCCTCGACGGCCAGGTCGTCAGGCGTGGTGAAATACTCATCGAATTGGACCCGACGCAAAATCGCGCAGATCGGGAGCGAGCGTCCAATGAATATCGTGCCGCAAAAGTCGATGCTGCCCGGTTGCGCGCTCTGATAGCCGGCAAGAGTCCCTTCGATGAACCGTCCGATGGTGATCTCCAGTATATCCTCCTCCAACAGCAACTCTTACGAGACCAATTGACTGAGTACCAGGCCCGTATCAGCGCTGGAAAAGACCTGATCGACCAACGCGAAGCCGCGTTGGAGGAAACAAAGGAGAACGTTCAACGGCTCGAGTCCACGGTGCCGATGCAAACAGAGCGCGCCAATACCTTCAGGAGGCTGTTTGAACAGGATGCTGCCAGCAAGTTGGATTACCTTCAAGCGGAACAGCAGCGAATCGATAAAATGCAGGAATTGGCCGGTCAACGGAAGAAGTTGTTGCAAGACTCAGCTGCTCTATCGGAAGCGGAGAACAATTATCGAGTAACTGTGACAGAGTTCCAGCAGACGAAACAGGCCGAGCTGTCCGTGATCGAAACGAAAGCCACCTCGCTGTTCCAAGATGTGGCCAAGGCAGGGCAGAAAGCTGACCTGCAGCGCTTAACGAGTCCAATCGATGGAGTCGTGCAACAACTCTCGGTGCACACCATCGGTGGCGTGGTCACACCGGCTCAGCAGCTTCTCGTCGTGGTGCCTCAAGATCATCCTGTGGAAGTAGAAGCACAAGTGGAGAATAAGGATGTCGGGTTCGTCAGAGAGGGGCAACCGGTCGAAATCAAAGTCGAAACGTTCATATTCACGCTCTACGGCACGATTCCGGGCAAAGTGCTGTCGGTTTCCGACGATGCCGCGCCGATAGAAAAAGTTGGCCTTGTGTATCCCACGAGAGTCAGCATGGATCGCTCGACAATTCAAGTCGAAGGCAAGCAGGTCAATCTTTCCCCTGGGATGGCCGTGATGGTTGAAATCAAGACCGGGAAGCGCCGGATCGTTGAATACCTTCTAAGCCCTCTTCTTAAATCGGTTAAAGAAAGCCTACGGGAACGGTAGCAAAAATACCTGAAGTTTACTCGAGGGATTGTTAAGGGAAGCCTAAAAGCTTAGAGTGTCAGCAGCCTTTTGGCTTGAGCAGCCAGCTACTTTCCGCATTGTTCTCAGTTTTCATGGTACAGCGCCAGAAGCTGATCAAGCTGGGCTTGAACTGCAATGAGTTCGTGCTCACCCTTTGGATTGACACGGATCGCCTGAACTCCTTCTACTGGCACCGCTTCGTCGTCAATCCAAAAAACTTCCTGCTCTTTTAGGAGTTTCAAGGCTTCCGCAATCCAAACGGTCTTGTTCGCATAGTTGGTCCACTCTGCGTAACGAAATTGGGCGATCAAATTGGCGTTATAGGTAATCGTCAGGAATGCTTTGACCTTCTCTTGATCCCACGAAGTCAACCAAATCACTTCAAACTGCTCAAACGCCCATTCCAACCAGGTGTTCACGCCTGGGCGCAACTGGAATGCGCCGTTGTAATCGCCGAATAGCACACCGTCGATATCGTGAAACAGAATCGGCTTCGCGCTCATCTCAACAAGCCTAGCAGAGGATCATTAAAAGGATAAGGTCTTGGACTCACGCTGTATGTGTAGCGGTTACGCCTAGAAAATGAATTGCGTCAGACAAAGTTTATGAAGTAACACGGCCGAGCCCAATATGCCCCTGTTGCTTGAACGCCGATCTTTGATTGTGCTCAGCGGGAAGGCGGAATTGCCCTAGGCGCGAAGCACCTCGGCTTGATTCAGGACGGACCGAGCGCTTCCCATGACTTAACCGATTGTATGTACGGCTCTTTCCCGTTGAACGGCCCTAGGAAAATTTTCAGGACCGTTCAGCGTGAGGCGGAGATGTATTGAATCTCTTCCGATTCACCTCGGAATCTAATGCAATTCATAGGGCGAGGCCGAGGTTGTCATGTGGAAGGGTTATATCAGTTTGAAATAGCACCTATAATCAAAGGTCCGGCCTTGGAGATATGAGGCGGCACCATGCTTGCTGCGTCAGCGGTTCAGCAACCACCCACATCTCTCTGGTTCGGGATGGCCACTGAAACCAGAAGCGCACTCTTCCCGCTGTCGATGCCGTGTCCGGCACTCCCGGCTTCAATCCGCCAAAAGCTCATGAGCCGCTTTCTCCAGAGGAAGTGGCTGTGGCAGAGAGCAGCAACCAACGTATGACTGAGTTCCTCTCCAAAGATCACTCGATCCTGGAACGGCCGTTTATGGAATTCCGCCCGTTCGGTGTGGATAAGGGTGGACAGTTGATCCGCGATGTGAGCGGTGTGCCGATTACCTCCAGCGTGGACTATCTGGAAGAGTATGTCACCGCCAAGTCCAATGACCCACAGGCCGGCGCACGTGCGGTCGAGGAGCTCTGTCGGCTGCTCAATGAACGCATCCAGGAGACGGCCTATCATGTTACGCCGGCATTCTTAAAGAACGCCTGGCATAGCTATTCGTATGAGTTCACCACGTTCCTACGGGAGTTTTGTGTGGTCCTTTCCGGTGATCCGCAATTTCATTTCAACATGGCCAAGGCGAGAAACATCCCACCGATGCTCCAAATCCTTGGGAAACCGATGACCATAGCCCAGATCTATAAGCTGTGGCCGTATTTTGCCCAGAAATATGCAAAAGGCTCGATCATACTTGGCGTCGGGGAGGTCACCGATCATTCGGCCGTATTGCGCATTCAATTCACCGAGCGCACCAATAATCAGTTTGGTCCGTATCGGAGGCGTTGCGCCGAGTTGGTGTGTCAAATCTGCCGGGGCGGCCTGAGCGTAATGCCTGAAAAAGTCCACGGCCTCGCGCCCGCGACTGTCCGGGACCTCTCCTGCATCGTGAACGGCGACGAATGGTGCGAATGGGAGTTCAGTTGGATTCCAGAAAGGCGTGCTCAGGGTCGATGGCCCGTTTGGGAATTGATCACTGGTGGTGCCGCCTTTGTCTATCTCAAGACGATGTACCCATCGGTGCCGGCAGCTGAGGCTCTGGGCATCGGCTTGGCTCCAGCCATTCTGTCTTGGATGATCACCAGTCGTTTCGTACAGGCTCGCCTCGAAAAACTCAAGGCACTCATCGAGGAACAGGAGAGGGTGGTCGATGCCCGACATGAAGAACTCCGCGAGGCCTACCTCCAACAGGAGCAAAAAACTGTCGAATTGCGACAAAAGATCAATGAATTGGCGACGCTTCACCGGCAGATCGAAGAACTCAATATTGGACTGGAAGCCAAGGTGCGCGAGCGAACCGCCGAGTTGGAGCGGCTGAATGGTGTTTTGAAGTCGGCGAATGAGCAACTGCAGGAAATGGATCGTCTCAAGAACGAGTTTTTTGCCAATGTCAGCCATGAGTTCCGGACCCCTCTCACCTTGAGCCTCGGAAGCTTCAACGAACTGCTGAAACTGTCGCCGACGGTACAGGCCAGGGAGCAAATCCAGATGGGTCTTCGCAATACCAACCAGCTCCTGTTCCTGATCAACGAGTTCCTGGACCTGGCGAAGTTGGACAGCGGGATGATGGAGCTCAGGAAACGATGCATTGATTTCGCGGCCCTCGTACGGGCCGTCGCCGCGAACTTTGAATCGGGGAAGCGGCGTCGAATCCATTTCCAAGGGGGGAGCGCGCCGGTGCCGATCGAGGCCGACTCGGGCCAGATGAAGAAGGTCCTCTACAATTTGCTTTCCAATGCCTTCAAGTTCAACGATCCCGAGAACGGAAAGGTCTGGCTCCGGCTCTCGTCCAGAGGAGACCGCGTCGAGCTGGAGATCGAAGACAACGGCATCGGTATTCCACCTGATCAGGTGGATCGTATCTTCGAACGATTTGCCCAGGTCGACCGCGGAACGACACGGCAGTTTCAGGGAACCGGTATTGGACTCACGCTAGTCAAGGAAATGGTCACGTTGCACGGCGGGACCATTGCGGTGGAAAGCGAGCTGAACCGGGGCTCGACTTTCATCGTCTCACTGCCCCGCGGCAACGCGACGGCCGACGCCATTGTGTCGGATGAGGACGGATCCGTGACCATTCCGGTCGTCGAAGAGAAAATTTCGGATGAGACGAAGCCCGCTGTTGATAGGCCTGAAGGAGAGAGTCGTTCGCTTGTCCTCATCGTAGAAGACAATTCGGATATGCGCGGCTATCTCGCGCGCATTGTCGGCAGGCGTTATCGGATTGTCCTGGCCAAGGACGGCCTCGAGGGATTAGAGCAGGCGAAAGCACTTCAGCCAGAATTGATCTTGACCGACCTCATGATGCCCCGGATGAGCGGGCACGACCTTTTGAACGCGGTGCGTGCGGACGATGCCTTGCGCTCGACCCCGGTCGTACTCCTCACGGCTCAGGCAGGCACGGAGGCCCGGCTCGAAAGCCTGAAGGCCGGTGCGGACGATTACATTGCCAAGCCGTTTGATGAGAACGAAGTGCTGGCTCGTGTGACGAACCTGATCCGATTGCGCACCCAGGAACGGGAATTGATCAAACTTCGTGAGGACAAGTTGACACAATTTATGCCTGCTGAACTCAGCGAGATGATCCTCTCCAATCGTGCCGACGCAGTGCTCAAGAGCCACCGGGTGGAGATCAGCGTCGTCTTCATCGACCTGCGGGGTTTCACCGCCTTTGCCGAGACCGCCGAGCCTGAGGAAGTGTTCGAGGTGCTTCAGGAATATCAAACAGAAATGGGACGCGTGATCTCCGATCACCAGGGAGTGATCGAACACTTTTCCGGTGACGCGATCATGATCTTCTTGAACGATCCTATCCCCGTGCCGAATCATGCCGCACAGGCAATCAGGATGGCGATCGCGATGCGCCATCGGATCGGACAACTCACAGAAAAATGGGGGAAGAGAGCGTTCGATCTAGGGGCGGGAATCGGTGTGGCCACAGGCTATGCGACGTTGGGTCTGATCGGATCGGAAAAGCGCAAGGACTATGCAGCGATTGGCGCGGTGACGAATTTGGCAGCACGGCTCTGCGGTGAGGCGAAGCATGGGCAGATCCTCATTTCAGAACGTGTGATGCACCTGGTGCAAGGGTTGGCTTCGACTGAGTCCGTGGGGAGTCTGACGTTAAAAGGCTTTCACAAACCTGTATCGGCTTACAATATCCGTGGAGATGCTCGCGAATCGGCCCCACAGGTATAGTCCGAGACGCTGTTGCCTACGTCCGTTCACCATCAACCAGACTCGACAACCAACCTAGGATGCGCCGTCCGTCGGCCTTCGCAAGAAGGCCATGAGCTTGCACATCGAGGCCTCCGGACAGATAATTGCCCCGCTGTCTCGATTGCAGGTTGGCGGAGAACCCTGCGCGGAGCGTCTTGAGTGATGATTGACACTCCCTCCACATCGACCAAGACAGGTTGATCGATGACTGATTGGTCCCCCAAAAACTCCACAACTCAGCTCGAGGATGTCGCGTTGCTTTCCAAGGACCATACAATCCTCGAACGGCCGTTCATGGAGTTCCGCCCGTTTGGGGCAGATGAGCACGGGGCCAAAATCCGCGATGTGAGCGGAGTGGTCCTTCGAGGTAACGTCGAGTATTTGCAAGAGTGTGTGACGCGAAACACGGGGGCAGAGGCTGCCGAACATGCGGTAGAGGAGTTGTGCCGGCTCCTGAATGTGCGCCTGAGGGACCCTGTGTACCATGTCACGCCGTCATTCTTTAAGAACGTCTGGCACAGCTATAGCTTGGAATTTCTGGCCTACCTTAGGGAGTTCGGCGTGATTCTCTCGGGCGATCCGGACTTTTCATTCAACGTCGGAAGGGAAAAGCACATTACGCCTTTGATACAAACCTTGGGCCGGCCCTTTACGCTTCCTCAGATTTATAAGATGTATCCTTATTTTAGTGACAAATTCGGAAAGGGCATCAGTGTGTGCGAGGCGGTGTCGGTCACAAACCGCTCAGCAGTCCTTCGACGGAAATTTACTCAGAAAGCATATGAGCAGTTCGGCCCGTATCGCAGACGTTGCGCTGATTTGGCCTGTCAGGCTGTCAAAGGTTCATTCGTGGCGGGGCCTGAACGCGTCCATAATTTACCACCCGCCATAGTGAAGGACCGCACCTGTATCGTGAACGGGGATGAATGGTGTGAATGGGAGATTACCTTCGTTTCTCAATCTCGCCCACGTATCGCCTCAGCGATCTGGAAACGGTTCACAAAGACCCCATACGTGTCCTCACATAAGCACATGGTTGAGTCACGAAGCGGTCTTTCGCAGGCCGCTGAGGAATCCCGCCTGCTCTCTAACGTTGGCACAATCTCCGAGCGCGCTTCTATTGCTGACGACACTCTCCTTTCCAAAGATCACACGATCCTAGAACGACCGTTCATGGAATTCCGGCCGTTCGGCGTCGACGAGCGCTCGGAAAAAATTCGTGATGTCAGCGGTGTGACTGTTCGAGCCAATCTCGATTACTTGCAAGACTGTGTGACGAGAAGTAGTGGGAAAGAAGCGGGGGAGCGTGCCGTTCATGACCTCTGCCGGCTGCTGAATGAACGGCTTCGGGACCCTGTCTATCACGTCACCCCAACCTTTTTGAGGAACGTCTGGCACAGCTATAGTGCGGAGTTTGTGGCCTACTTGCGCGAGTTCTGTATCCTTCTTTCGAGCGATCCCCAATTTTCGTTCAACGTTGGAAGGGAGAAGCACCTGGGCCAGGTCATTCAGGTTCTGGGCCGGCCGTTTCCACTCCAGCAAATCTATAGGATGATCCCGCATTTTAGCGATAAATTTGCCAAGGGTTCCTGGACGGAGATGGTGGAGGTTACGGACCATTCGGCGATCCTCCGCCGAGGCTTCAACGAGAACACGAGTCTACAATATGGGCCTTATCGTAAACGCTGTGGCGACTTAATTTGTCAGGCATTCAAAGGATCGCTCATTGCCACTCCAGAAAAGATCCACCACTTGCCGCCTGCGATGGTCCAGGATCGTACCTGTATTGCGAAGGGCGATGAGTGGTGCGAATGGGAGGTGACCTGGACCATAAAAGGCGGATCGACCCGTCGGCCCTGGTCGTTACGAAAAAAGCACGAGGGCAATACTCCAGGTGATTCTGACAACACTCGCCCCGTACAACCGCCTCCAGGAGCCATTGGGGAAAGTCCTCCTCGCCAACGTGATGACTCGGCGTTGCTCTCTAAAGACCATACCATTTTGGAACGGCCCTTCATGGAATTCAGGCCGTTTGGACAAGGCGAACAGGATGAGAACATCCAGGATGTGAGCGGGCTGCTCATTCGGGACAATGTGGAGTATTTGGAAGACTGCGTTGGCCTCAGGCAGGGAACGGACGCAGGAGCGCGGACCGTGGAGGAGTTATGCCGGCGGCTCAACACCTGTATCCGCGATTCGGCCTACCATGTGACGCCGGCGTTTTTGAAAAACGTGTGGAATAGCTACTCCTATGAATTTGCCTCGTACCTGAGAGAATTCTGCCAGGACCTCTCTGGCGATCCGCAGTTCCATTATAATGTCGGCAAAGCCAAACATATTTCCCCATTGATTCAAACCCTGGGCCGTCCATTTCCCTTATCCCAGATTCACAAGATGTATCCCTACTTTGCGCACAAATACGCGCGAAGTCTGGAATGCACCGCGATAAAAGTCACAGATGCGTCGGCTCTACTTCGTCTGAAATTTCCCGAGCAAGTTCTGCGGCAGTTCGGCCGCTACCGGAAAGCCTGCGCTGCACAGACCTGCGAGTCATCCAAGGGAAGAATCGCTATGGTTCCGGTCCGGGTGCACGGACTTCCTGCCTCGATGGTTCGCGACCGTGCATGCATCGTGAATGGGGACGAGTACTGTGAATGGGAAGTGACGTGGACACCAAAGCCCAAGGAGGGGATTTGGTGGCTGCCATGGGGAACCCTTTCAGGCATCGCGGTTTTTGCGTTTCTAGCGCTCACGCAGCCCGATCTCCCACTGTCGATTGCCTTCTCGGCAGGCATCGTTGCCACAATGATCTCCGCGCTCAGTGCCAGCCGACTTCGCCGGGAAGCCAGGTCCCGTGAGGCGGTGATTCACGAGCAAGTCCAATTCGTCGAGGCTCGCCATGAGGAGCTACGAGAGGCCTATCTAGAGCAGGAACGGACACAGGTCGAACTGCGTCGGAAAGTCAGTCAGTTGACCACCCTGCATTCCGCAGGGTTGTTCTTCGGTTCGACACTTGATCGCGAGACGCTCATGCAGAATGTGCTGGAAACGCTCATTCATCAGCTCCATTATGATCGAGCGATGATCTCGCGTTTCGATCCGGAACGCCAAGTGTCCTATGACAGCAGAGTGCTCGGTGTGTCAGAAGACATCGCGGGCTATGCCCGAACGCACGAGGTTCCTGTCACCGATCCGAATAGCTTTGAGGGCACGGTTTTGTTACAGGGCATGGCTGTGCTCGTGGGCGATATTCGTGAGGTTTGGGATCACATGGACGCTCGCAATCAGCATCTGGCCACCCTGACCAAGGCCAGGTCCGTCATTGCCGTTCCCCTGAAAGTCAAAGATCGGATCCTTGGTTCGCTCACTGCGGATAGGACAAAGGAACATAGCCTCACGGAGGACGATCGCGCATTAATGGAGACTGTGGCGAATCAAGTGGCCATCGCGCTGGATAACGTGGAGGCCTACCACAAAATTGAAGAACTGAACCTTGGGCTGGAGGCCAAGGTCCGC
>Ga0081455_10003599_pt1 | contig 17790 bp, 17 predicted proteins | sample TabmetS3T2R1_FD_70207 | JGI IMG/M metagenome (GOLD analysis project Ga0081455, IMG submission 70207) | Tabebuia heterophylla rhizosphere microbial communities from the University of Puerto Rico - S3T2R1 | ecosystem: Host-associated > Plants > Roots > Rhizosphere ...
CCGCCACCAGCCCGGGCCCACCGTCCGCGGGCGCGGTCATCGGAGCACCTCGTCCCGGGCGACGGCGCGGCCCGGTTCCGCCGAACTGTAACAGGCCTCGACCAGCGCCGTCTGATCCACCTCCCCGCCGAGCCCCGGCCGGCTGGTCGTGCGCGCCTCGACCAGCGCCGGGACGAACGGGCCGGGCGCCGGCCGGCCAGCCCGAGGGGGGCGGGGCTTCAGGGCCGGGTCAGACCCGAAACGTCCGCCAGGTAGAGCTGGCGCGAGCCCTCGTGGGCCGAGTCGAAGCACAGCGCGCGGCCGTCGCGGCTCCACCGCGGGTGCAGGTCCACCCGGACGTCGTCGGCCAGCTCGGGCGGTGAGAAGAACCGCCCCAGGTCGGTGCGCCCGGCGGTCCGGGTGTCGTAGAGATAGAGCGTGCGCCGCTGCTCGGCCTCGCTGGGGAGCAGCGGCGCGAAATCGGCGTCGCTGAACTTCAGGGTGTTGCGTGTGAGAAGGGCAAAGAACTGCATGGCGGTCTCCTTTGTGGCCGGTTGATGCCGAAGATATCGCGCCGTCTGGCCGGACTGTCCAAGACTGATTAGATTACAGTTGAGACCTATCAGGACTGAATTACGGGAGCAAAATCATGCTTGATCTGCGCCAGGTCCGCTATTTCGTCGCCGTCGCCGAGGCCGGCAATGTCGGCCGTGCCGCCGAACAGCTGCACATCTCGCAGTCGCCCTTGAGCCGGCAGATCATGCAGCTCGAGGAGCAGCTCGGCGTGGCGCTGTTCGAGCGATCGAAACAGCGTGTCCATCTCAACGCCGAGGGCAGGGCCTTCCTCGCCGAGGCCCGGGCGCTGCTCGCCAATGCCGCGCGGCTGGAGGAGCTCGGCCGCAACCTTGCCAGCGGCGCCACGGGCAGCCTCGTCATCGGCTATGTCGAGGGCGCGGTGCATGCCGGGCTGGTCGCAGCCATGCTGCGGCAATTCCGCCGCGAAAGGCCGGATTTCCACCTGCAACTGCGCAGCCAGCGCACGGCCGCTCAGTTCGAGGATTTGCGTCGGCGCGTGCTCGACCTCGGTTTCGTCTACGCCCGCCCGACGCTCAAGGAGATCTCCTCGCGCCGCTTCTTCACCGAAGAGCTGTTCCTGGCGACGGCGATCGACAATTGGCCCGGCGCGATCGGCCCCGACGGCTACGCGGTGGAACCCATCGCCGCGACGGCCCTGCGGACGCTTCCGCTCGCCCTGCCGATCAGCACCCACGGGGCGCGGCGCATGATCGACAGGGCGCTGAGGCGGCACGGCATCACCCTGGAAGCCGTCGTCGAGATCGACTCCCTGCCGCAGATGATCGAGATGGCGCTGGCGTTGGGTGCGCGGCGGCTCGAGATCGCCCACGTGCAGTATTATGCCTGGGCGTTGACCAATCGGGCGGCCTTCCTGCCGACGCGCGCCCAGCTTGACGCGGCGACGCGCACCGTCGAGGCGGCCCGCGAGCGGTTGAAAGGCGTCCTCGCGATCGATTATGTCGTTCCCGACTACCACGGCGTGCGGCCGAAGAGCTGCATGAACGGATGGGGCCGCCGGTTCCTGAACATCTCGCCGGCTGGCAGGGTGCTGCCCTGTCATGCCGCCGAAATCCTGCCCGGCCTTTCCTTTCCCTCGGTGCGTGACGCCAGCTTGTCTGACATCTGGTACCGGTCGGAAGCCTTCAACCGCTTCCGCGGCACCGACTGGATGGCCGAACCGTGCCGCAATTGCGAGCGGCGCACGATCGATTGGGGCGGCTGTCGCTGCCAGGCCTTTCTCCTGACGGGCGATGCGGCCCGCACCGATCCCGTTTGCGCACTGTCGCCGGACCATGGCGTGGTCGAGACAGCCTTGAGGGAGGCCGAACGGCCGGTAGAGGCCTTCATCTACCGCCAATATGGGTAGGTCGCGCGCTGCTCCGCTCGTTGCTTATGGTGTGAATCTCGTTGCCGCTCCCCCATCGGACGCTTAGCGTTCGGGTCAAGGTCTCGCTTGAAGACCAGACAGCGGAGGAAAATATGGTAACTGCAACGAAGATTCGTCGTCGTCGTTTTGCGGCCGGTACGGCTGCGCTCTCGACCGCCCTCATTGCCGCGCCTTTCGTGCGCGGCGCCCATGCGGCCGGCAAGCTCTCCATAGGCTTCTGGGACCATTGGGTGCCGGGCGCCAATGGTGCGACCGAGAAGCTGGTGAAGGAGTGGGCCGAGAAGGAAAAGGTCGAGGTCCAGATCGACTTCATCACCTCACAGGGCAACAAGCTCCTGCTCACCGGTGCGGCCGAATCGCAGGCCAAGGCCGGGCATGACATCCTGGCGCTCTCGACCTGGCTGCCGTCGCGCTACAGCGAACTGCTCGCTCCGATGAACGACGTGATGGACGAGCTGATCAAGGCGAACGGCAAGGTGAACGCCACGGTCGAGTATCTCGGCAAGATCAAGGGCAAGTGGCTGGGTGTGCCGGCGACGGTCGGCAGTCAGATCAAGGGACCGTGCTCGCGCATCGACTACATGAAGCAATTCGCCGGTATCGACGTACAGGAGATGTACCCGGTGGGGGCAGCACCCAAGGCAGACAATTGGACGTTCGATACCTTCCTGAAGGCCGCTGAAGCCTGCCAAAAGGGCGGCCATCCGTTCGGCATCGGGCTGGGCACCACGGCGGACAATGTCGACACCGCAGGCGCCATCTTCCATGGCTTCGGCGCCGAGCTGGTCGACGCCAAGGGCGAGATCACCGTAAAAAGCGATGCGGTGCGCCAAGCCCTCGAGTACTACAAGAAGCTGATGGCCTTCCTGCCGCCCGACGTGCCGGCGTGGGACGATGCCTCGAACAACAAGTTCCTGGTCTCGGGCCAGGCCTCGATGATCATGAATCCGCCCAGCGCCTGGGCGGTCGCCAAGCGCGACGCACCGAAGGTCGCCGAGCAATGCTGGACGCACGGTTTCGCGCAGGGACCGAAGGGACGTTTTGCGCCGTTCACTCCCTATTTCTGGAGCATCTGGAACTTCAGCAAGAACGTGCCGGCAGCCAAGAGCCTGCTCGCTCACCTGTCGCAGGCGTCATCGGCGGAAAAGATGGTGGAGGCGAGCGGCGGCTATGACCTGCCGTCGTTCGAGAACCTCACCAAGTTCAAGGTTTGGGCCGAGGCGGAGCCGCCCAAAGGCACGCTCTTCCACTACCCCGATCCGTATCACACCCAGACGCTCTCGGTTGCGGGAGCTCCCGCGCCGCACAGCATCGCCGAGAGGATTTATACACAGGCGACGCAGACCCAGATGGCGGTGCGCTATTTCCGCGGCGAGGCCATGGAGAAGACGCTGGCCTGGGCGCATGACGAACTCGAAGGATTCACGCGCAACTGATGCTTTCGGGCGCAGCGTCAGATGCGCCTGTGGATATGTGGCAAATTTGCAACTTTTTCCGGGCGGCGGAGTTAAGACCTTATGCAGAAGGTCATCGCCGGTCGAAATCTCGAACGCAGCGTCACCACTGAAGTGGAGACGCTGCGGCTCCTTGCCATGCAGCGGCGTCAGGCCTCGCTCAGCCTGTTCTTGAAGCAGAAGCTCCCGTCCGAAGCTCAGGCCCGGCGGGCCCTGCAGCGGCTGCGGCGTGAACCTTTACGGGCCGGGAGCGGCGCGCGCTGAAAGAGCAGCGGCTTTCGCCGGTCCTTGGCGGTGCTAGCTTCGCTTGCGCCGCGCCAGTACCTGCGCATGGGCGGCCGCACCCAGAGCCTTGATCGTGCTGAAGATCTGCTTTCGAATCCGCACTTCGCGGATCTTGTAGTAGGCACTCACCAGATCGCGCGTTTCGTGCTTGTGGAGCGGATTCTTCTCCTCGCCGAAAGGTGTCGCCGTCTCGCCGAATCCGCCCTTGCGGCCGCGTTCCGACATGGGACGCCCGGCGAGGACGTTGGACGGCATGTCATCGAAGAAATAGGACACCGGCACGCCCAGCACCTTGGCGAACTCGAACAGGCGGCTCGACCCCATGCGGTTTGAGCCACGCTCGTATTTCTGGATCTGCTGGAACGTGAGGCCCACCGCGTCGCTGAGCGCGGACTGGCTAAGCCCGAGCGCGGTGCGTCGCTGGCGCAGACGCGCGCCCACGTGAATGTCGACAGGGTGCGCTTTGGGCATCTTGGGGTTCTTCACGATGGTGAATGATAATTCCCTGTTCCGAAATGTAAGCGAAGTGATTGGCCGCGCCAACGCAAAAGCGGCGCCTTCAGGTTGCCGCTAGTTTGCATCGACGATGTCCTGGCGGAACTTGAGCAACAGGGCGCCGTGCCGGCGTACCTGCGGCTCGATGCGCGCCCGAGGGCCGGCAATGGAGACGCCGAGCGGATCGTCGTTCGAGGGTATCGTGACAGCAACCGCCATCACGTCCGCGTCGGTTTCACCATCGGAGATGCAATAGCCCGAGGCGCGGGCCGCCTTGAGCTGCCGATGCAGCTGGTTGAGGCTGAGGTTGATCCTGGTCCCTATCTTGCGCAGGGGGTGGCTCCTCAGCCAGGCCGAGACGCCTTTGTCGTCCATCTCCGCCAGGATCGCCTTGCCAATCGAGCTCGCGGCCACGGGCTGGACCTGGCCGGGCCGCGCGGAGAAGCGGATCGTCTGCCGGCCTTCGGCCACGTCCAGGTAGACGACGACGCTGTCCTGCCATTTTCCGAGTACGACGGTCTCGCCGCAGGCATCGCGCAGGGGGCCCAGCGAGGAGGTGATGCGGCGCAGCAATGGGTCGTTGCGCGCGATCGTTTCCGCGATCTGCAGCAGCCGCTTGGTCGGGTAGAGGTTGCGGCTGGCATCGACACTGTAGAGATAGCCGCGCGACGTCATCGTTCGCACGATGCTGTGGCAACTGCTCATCGGCGCCTGCACGATCCGAGCCAGCTCCGTCAGGCTGAGCGGAGCCTTCCGCTGATGGAACGCTTCGAATATCGCAAGGGTTCGACGCGCCGTCTTGTTGTCATTCCTCGCCATGCGATCGCCGACTGTGCAACCCAAAGGAGAAGGCGTCCAGCGCAAAGCCCCGTCGCGGAAGACAGCGCCTTGCCGCTCTTTGCATGTCATATATGTGAATTCGCCCGACCGCCGGCGTCGCAGGCAGGCATAATGGCAGTAGCAAAAGACGCGCCGTTGCGTGGTCGAAATGGGTGGAAATGTCGAACGAAGAGAAGCCCGCGGCCGCTGGCCATGCTCGGGGAAAAGCTGCCAGCGGTCTCGATAGTCGCGCCTCCTGGCGGGCGGCGTGGCTGACGCTTGCCATCCTTTCGGTATCGTACGGCTCGCCGCTCCCGATCATCGTCGGCATGAAGACCATGGAGGCAGAACTCGGCACCGACCGTTCGGTGTTGGCACTTGCCGGCGCGCTGGTCTGGGTGGGCACGGGTGCGGGCGGCATCCTGATGGGCTGGCTGGCCGATCGCATCGGCCTGCGTCGCACCGTCACGATCGGCGCCTGCATGATCGCGGGCGGGCTCGCTCTTTCGTCGACCGGCACGATCTGGGCGCTCTATATCGGCCATGGGTTGATGGTCGGCCTGTTCGGCAACGGCGGCGTCTATCCGCCGCTTCTGGTCTACGTGACCCGCTGGTTCGAGCGCCGGCGCGGGGCGGCAATCGCACTGATCTCCTCGGGCCAGTATGTCGCCGGCGTCGTCTGGCCGTCGCTGTTCGAGCGCGCCATTGACGGCATCGGCTGGCAGGGCACGATGCTCGCTTATGGGGCCATCACGCTGGCCCTCATCCTGCCTTTGACCCTGATGTTGAGGCCGACTCCGCAGGCCTATGTGCCGCTTTCCGTCCGCCCCTCGGGCACCGGACAGACGCAGGCCCACGGCCACCGCCGTGTCATGGGTCTCCCGCCAAATCTCGCGCAGCTGCTCATCTGTGTCGCTGCCTTCTGCTGCTGCATCCCGATGTCGATCCCTTCGTCGCATGTCGTGGCGATGTGCGGCGACATCGGCATCAAGCCGACCCACGGGGCGGCGATGCTCTCGGTGATGCTGGGGGCGGCCTTTCTCGCCCGCCAGGCCTGGGGCTCGCTGGCCGACCGCATCGGCGGACTGCGCACCGCGATGACAGGATCGGTCTGCCAGGCGGTCGCGATCAGCTGCTTCCTGCTGACCCAGGACGAGACCGGCCTGTTCTTCATCGCCGCGGCCTTCGGGCTGGGCTTCAGCGGCATCATCCCGTCCTATTCAGTCGCCGTCCGAGATCTCTTCCCGGGGACCGAGGCCTCGTGGCGCATTCCTCTCACGCTGTTCACGGCCATGAGTGGGATGGCGTTCGGAAGCTGGTTTGCCGGCAAGCTCTACGATCACTTCGGATACTACGCACCGGCCTTCGGCGCCGGCGTGGCGTTCAATATCCTGAACGTCGCCATTCTCGGCTTTTTGGTGCTGCGGCTTGCGAATACACGTCGGACCGCGGCGTTGTCGGCGGCCGAATAGCCGAACGGGTCTCTCTTGCCCGGTCGTCGGTGCTGAAACTGAAGGTCGGGAAGCTTATTCCGGGGTGCCGACGACGTGGAGGGCGACCGGGGTGCCGTCGCCGGGAGCTGGCAGGCCATCGTCGTTAAAAGCGCCATCGTATTGCCGGGCCGAAAGCAGCCGGAGGGTGAGCATGCTGGCCACCAGTACCACGGTCGTGGCAATCGCCGAGACCGCGAGGGCACGTGTCCAGTTGAAGACTGGCATGGCGTCGTCGAAAAGGTAGTGCCCGAGCCAGAAGAGCCCAAAAACCGAAAGGATCATCGCTGTGGTAATCAACGCGGTCCCGGCGGCCACAATGGCCGGCAGCAGCTTGGTCACTCTATGTGCGCTCCTGAAAGGCCTCTCCAATTTGATCTCACCGCCGTCGGCCAGCAAGAACCATTGCAACCGATTTGGTTGCAATTGTATCAGCCTAGCGGAAAATATTCACGCATCGGTTTACCGAAGGCGGGGCACGCCGGAGCCAGCCGGCCTTTTGGCTGTCGCCCGTCCCCTGGGTTGGGCTAGTCTTTCCTGATCAATTGGTCAGGTTCTGGAGGCTGGCATGGCAACGTTGATCCGCGGCGGCACCATCGTGACCGCCGACCAGAGCTATCGGGCGGATGTCCTGTGCGAAGGCGGTGTGATCCGGGAGATCGCGGCCAGGATCGAGGCGCCCGCGGGTGCGCGGGTGGTCGATGCCGGTGGCCAGCTCGTGATGCCGGGCGGCATCGATCCGCACACCCACATGGAATTGCCCTTCATGGGCACGACCGCTTCGGAGGATTTCTTTTCCGGCACCGCGGCAGGCTTCGCCGGCGGCACCACCATGATCATCGACTTCGTCATTCCCGACCCCAAGGAGCCCTTGCTGGCGGCCTACAAGAAATGGCGAGGCTGGGCTGAGAAGGCGGCGGGCGACTATTCGTTCCATGTCGCCGTCACCTGGTGGGACGAGTCGGTGCATCGCGACATGGGCACGCTGACGAAGGAGCACGGCGTCAACTCCTTCAAGCACTTCATGGCCTACAAGGGCGCCATCATGGCGGACGATGAGGTGATGGTGAATTCCTTCACCCGCGCCCGCGAGCTCGGCGCCATCTGCACCGTGCACGCCGAGAACGGCGAACTGGTCTTCCACCTGCAGCAGCAGCTCCTCAAGGCCGGCATCACCGGTCCCGAAGGCCATCCGCTGTCGCGCCCGCCGGAGGTCGAAGGCGAGGCCGCCAACCGCGCCATCCGCATCGCCCAGGTGATCGGCGTGCCGCTCTATATCGTCCACAACTCCTGCCGCGAGGCGCTCGAGGCGATCACGCGTGCCCGCAATGAGGGCCAGCGCGTGTTCGGCGAGGTGTTGGCCGGCCACCTCGTGGTCGATGATTCGGTCTACCGTCATCCCGACTGGAATGTGGCCGCGGCCCACGTGATGAGCCCACCGTTCCGGCCCAAGGAGCATCAGGAAGTGCTGTGGCGCGGCCTCCAATCCGGCAACCTGCAGACCACCGCAACCGATCATTGCTGCTTCTGCGCGCCGCAGAAGGGGGCCGGACGCACCGACTTCACCAAGATCCCCAATGGCACGGGCGGCGTCGAGGACCGGATGTCGGTGCTCTGGCATTACGGAGTCGGAACCGGGCGGCTGACGCCCAACGAGTTCGTGCGTGTCACCTCGACCAACGCGGCGCAGATCTTCAACATCTACCCGCGCAAGGGCTCGGTGAGTGTGGGTGCCGACGCCGACCTCGTGGTGTGGGATCCCAAGGCTACGCGCACGATCTCGGCCAAGACCCATCATCAGAAGGTGGACTACAACATCTTCGAGGGGCTGACGGTGCAGGGCGTGGCCACGCACACGATCAGCCAGGGCAACGTGGTGTGGGCCGACGGCAAGCTCGATGCGAAGAAGGGCGCCGGCCGTTACATCCCGCGCCCGACTTTCTCACCGGTGTTCGACGCGGTGCGACGCCAGTCCGAGCTTCGCGCGCCGCGTGCCGTGCCGCGCGTGGCGGCGGAATAGAGTCGTCCGGTCCAAAAGAAAAAGAGGGAGGCCATCGGCCTCCCTCTTTCCATTAGCGGCGTGGTCTTCGCCTACTTCTTCATGCCCTTGTCCCACACCTCGTGGGTCCAGGCGCCGACCGGCTTCTTGGTGATGACCGGATCGGAACTGCCCTTCAGGAGCACGTCGACGGTGCGCTGATAGTCGGCCTCCTCGAGGTAGCCCAGGCCCTTGGGCTGGTCGGCGACGAGCTTGGCGATCTCGCCCATCATCTGCGTCTGATGATGCTCGGTTTGCGCGCCGGTCGCGTCGTTCTTGAGCACGATCTTCACCGCCTCAGGCTGGTTCTTGATGGCGAAGTCCCAGCCCTTCATCGAGGCACGCACGAAGCGGGCAAGCTTGTCGACCATCGCCGGGTCCTTGAGCTTGGCGTCGAGCGTGTAAAGGCCGTCCTCCAGGGTGGCCACGCCTTCGTCCTCGTACTTGAAGACGATCAGGTCGGCGGGCTTCACGCCGGCATCGATCACCTGCCAGTACTCGTTGTAGGTCATGGTCGAGATGCAGGCCGCCTGCTTTTGCAGCAGCGGGTCGACGTTGAAGCCCTGCTTCAGGACCTTGATGTCGGCGTTGGGGCCGGAGGCCTTGTACTTGAGCTTGTCCATCCACGAGAGGAAGGGATACTCGTTGCCGCCGAACCAGACGCCCAGCGTCTTGCCCTTGAAGTCGGCCGGGGTCTTGATACCCGAATCCTTGCGGCAGGTGAGCTCCATGCCCGAGCGCTTGAAGACCTGGGCGATGTTGACGAGCGCGATGCCCTTCTCGCGCGTGGCCAGCGCCGACGGCATCCAGTCCACCACCACATCGGCGCCGCCGCCGGCGATCACCTGCGGCGGGGCGACGTCGGGGCCGCCGGCCTTGATGGTGACGTCGAGGTTCTCGTCCTTGTAGAAGCCCTTGTCCTTGGCCACGTAGTAGCCAGCGAACTGTGCCTGGGTGACCCACTTGAGCTGCAGGGTGAGCTTGTCCGCCGCCTGCGCACTGAGGCTGGACAACGCCAGAATGGCGGCGCCAGCCAGGATGGGAAGTTTCCTCATACGTTGCTCCTTATTGTGTCTGTCGCTGTCCGTTGCCCTCAACTCCGCTCCTGGCGATAGGACGGGTGCCAGAAGGTGAACCCGCGCTCGATGAGCGCGAGGATGCCGTAGAAGACCGATCCCGCAAGTGCCGCCACCGCGATCGTCGCCCACACCATGTCGACGTTCATGCGGCCGATCTCGACGGAGATGCGAAAGCCCATGCCGACCACCGGCGTGCCGAAGAACTCGGCCACGATGCCGCCGATCAGCGCCAGGGTGGAATTGATCTTGAGCGCGTTGAACACGAACGGCAGTGCGCTCGGCAGCCGGAGCTTGGCCAGCGTCTGGCCGTAGCCTGCGGCATAGGAATGCATCAGGTCGCGCTCGATGCCGCTCGCGGAGGCAAGCCCCGCCAGCGTGTTCACGAGCATGGGGAAGAAAGTCATGATCACGATCACCGCCGCCTTCGATTCCCAATCGAAGCCGAACCACATGACCATGATCGGCGCGATGCCGACGACCGGGATCGCGCTTACGAGGGCGCCGAGCGGGAGCAGCCCGCGCTGCAGGAAGGGGCTGCGATCCACCAGGATGGCGACGATGAAGCCCAGGCCCGAGCCCAGCACGAAACCCGCCAGCACCGATTTCAGGAAGGTCTGTCGGAAGTCCTGCCATTCGAGGTCGAGGTTCGTCACGAGCTGATGGCCGATGCGGGCCGGGCTCGGCAGCAGGATGGGCGGCACGTCGAAGCCCACGGTCAGCACCTGCCACAGGTAGAGCAGCAGCAGGCCGAACAGGCCCGGCACGAGGATCGCGCCGATCCAGCGCGGCTTGTCGATGCCTGCGAGCCACTCCAGCCCGATCCACGACGCGATCGTTACGGCGACAACCAAGGCCCAGAAGGCGAGCGTCGGGGCGGTGCTCTCCAGCAGCCACAGCGAAGCGATGACGCCGGCCAGCGCCAGGACCATCGCGATCGCGCCGGCTTTCACGGTCTTGCCCCCATTTGGCGGAGCGTGAGCCGTTCGGCCAGCTCGACCACCGCGACCAGCGCCATGCCGAGCAAAGCTGCCATGAACAGCGCCGACCAGATCTGGACCGTCTGGCCGTAATAAGAGCCGCTCAGCAGCCGGGCGCCTAGGCCTGCCTGCGCGCCGGTCGGCAGCTCGCCCACGATAGCGCCGACCAGGCTGATCGCGATCGCGACCTTGAGCGAGGTGAACAGGAACGCGACCGAGGCTGGCCAGCGCAGCTTCCAGAACACCTGGTTGCGGTTCGCCGAGTAGGTGCGCATCAGGTCGAGCTGCAATGGGTCGGGCGAGCGCAGTCCCTTCACCATGCCGATGGTGATGGGGAAGAAGCAGAGATACATGGAGATCACCGCCTTGGGCATTAGGCCGGTGAGTCCCATGTTGCCCAGCACGACGATGATCATGGGCGCGATGGCCAGGATCGGAACGGTCTGCGAGGCGATGATCCAGGGCAGCAAGCTGCGATCGAGTGTGCGCCAGCTCACGATGCCCACCGCCAGGACGATCCCGAGCAATGTGCCGAAGATGAAGCCCACCACGGCCGCCGACCCCGTCACATAGGCGTGGTAGACGAGGCTGCGCGGCGAGGTGACGTCGCGGGTGAAGACGCTGTCGTAGAATTCGATCGCGACCTGGTGCGGCGCCGGCAGTACCGGCCGGTCGAGCGACCAGGCCGTATCGATGAACTCGGCTGTCGTCGCAGGCTTGTCCGCCTGCTCGAATTTCTGCTCGACCAGGCCGGCATTGAGCCAGATGGCACCCAGGTACCAGGCAACGACGGTGACCAGGAGCACGACCGTCACGGGCAGCGCCGTGCCCTCGCGCAAATGGCCGAATGCCGCGGCAAGGCCGACTGGTCGGGGCAGGGCCTCAGTTGTCATAGGAATGGCCGGCACGCAGCGCGAGCCGGACGCGGTGGGCGATATCCAGGAATTCCGGTGTTTCGCGCACATCGAGCGTGCGCTTGGCCGGCAGATTGCAGTCGATCACTTCGAGGATGCGGCCGGGCCGGGGCGACATCACCACGATGCGGCTGGAGAGGAACACCGCTTCGGGGATGGAATGGGTGACGAAGATCACCGTCTTCTGCGTGTGCTCCCAAAGCCGCAGAAGCTGCTCGTTCAGGTGATCGCGCGTGATCTCGTCGAGCGCGCCAAATGGCTCGTCCATCAACAGGAGCTTGGGCTCGAAGCTCAGTGCCCGCGCGATCGAGACGCGCTGCTGCATGCCACCGGAAAGCTGCCAGGGGAACTTGTTGGCGAAATCCTTCAGGCCGACCATGTCGAGATATTGCTTGGCTCGCGTCTCGCGCTCCTCGCGCGGCACGCCCATGATCTCGAGTGGCAGCATGAGATTGCGACGTACGCTGCGCCATGGATAGAGCGCCGGCGCCTGGAAGACATAGCCATAGGCGCGTGCAAGCCGTGCTTGCTCGGGCGACAGGCCGTTGACCGTGATCTCCCCGCCGGTCGGCCGCTCGAGGTCGGCCATCACGCGCATCAGCGTGGTCTTGCCGCAACCGGAGGGCCCGATCAGCGAGACGAACTCGCCGGCCTTCACCTGCAGGTTGACCTTCGACAACGCCACGACCGGTGCATCCGCCGTCTCGAAGGTGAGCGACAGGTCACGCATGTCGATGGCCACCGGCCTGTGCTCGAGCCGGGAAGCCGATTGTGGAGACTCCACATTCATAGGCATCGCCGTGCGTAGCGTTTGCACGTCAAAGGCTCCCCCAATCAGATCGTCGCAGCAGGGCCGCGGCGCTGTCAAACCACCTCACGGCGCATTGGCCCGCGTGAGCATCGCCTGCAGCAGAACATTGCAGCCCGCCGCGATGTCGCCCGGCGTGGCGTTCTCCACCTCGTTATGGGAGATGCCGTCCTCGCAGGGCACGAACACCATCGCTGTCGGCGCCACGCGGGCAATGTAGCAAGAGTCGTGCCCGGCGCCTGAGATGATCGGCATGTTCTCGTAGCCCAGCGTCTGCGCACCGGTCTGGACCGCGGCCACGCATTTCTTGTCGAAGGCGACCGGCGGGGAGTACCAGATCTGCTCGAGCTGGAGCTGCAGGCCGATCTCGCCCGTAATGCGCTCGGCGGTCGCGCGCAGCTCGGCATCCATCTTGGACAGCGTCGCATCGTCGGGATGACGGAAGTCGACGGTAAAGAACACCTTGCCCGGGATGGTGTTGCGCGAGTTGGGACTCACCTGCATCAGCCCGACCGTGGCGCAGGCATAGGGCTGGTTGGCAAGCCCGATGCGGTTGACCTCGTGCACCAGCCGCCCGGCGCCCAGCAGCGCGTCCTTGCGTCGCCGCATCGGGGTCGGGCCGGCATGCGCCTCCTGGCCCGTGAGCGTGATCTCGTACCAGCGCTGACCTTGCGCGCCCTGGACGATGCCGATGGTCTTCTTCTCCGCTTCGAGAATCGGTCCCTGTTCGATATGCGCCTCGAAGAAGGCGCCGAACTTGTGGTTGCCGACCGGCAGGTCGCCGGCATAACCGATGCGCTTCAGCTCCTCACCCATAGTCTTGCCGTCGAGGTCCTTGCGGCTGAGGCCGTATTCCTCGTCGAACACGCCCGCGAACACACCGGACGCCACCATGGCCGGCGCAAAGCGCGAGCCCTCCTCGTTGGTCCACACCACGACCTCGACCGGCGCAGCGGTCTCATAGTTGAGGTCGTTCAGCGTGCGGATGACCTCGAGCCCGGCCAGCACGCCATAGACGCCATCGAACCTGCCGCCCGTCGGCTGGCTGTCGAGATGGCTGCCAGTGCCGACCGGCGGCAGCGAATTATCGCGGCCCGGCCGGCGGGCAAAGATGTTGCCCATCCGGTCGACCGAAACCGTGCAGCCGGCGTCCTTGCACCAGCGCACGAAGAGGTCGCGGCCCTGGCGGTCGAGATCGGTGAGGGCGAGCCGGCAGACGCCGCCTTTGTCGGTGGCGCCGATCTTGGCCATCTCCATCAGGCTCTGCCACAGGCGCTCGCCGTTGACGCGCAGGTTCTTGCCGGTTGTCGTGTCGCTCATGACGCTCCTCGAATGTGTTTTCAGCTACTCGGCGGCCTGCCGCAGCGGGTTGTTGGGATGCTCGAGCCAGGTGAGAGGCTTCCGGCCGGTCGGTACTTCCACCATGCTGATACAGCCTGTCACCGGGCAAGCATACATGCAGAGATTGCAGCCGACGCACTCCTGATCGATCACCTCATAGCGCCGCTCGCCATTGGCCTTGAGGGCGGCGATCGACTGGTGCGAGGTATCCTCGCAGGCGATATGGCACAGGCCGCACTTGATGCAGGCATCCTGGTCGATGCGGGCCACGATCTTGTAGTTGAGATCGAGGTGCTGCCAGTCGGTCACGTTGGGCAGTGCGCGGCCAACGATGGCGTCGAGCCGATCGTGGCCCCTGGCATCGAGCCAGTTGCTGAGGCCGTCCACCATGTCGTCGATGATCTTGAAGCCGTAATGCATCGCGGCCGTGCAGACCTGCACCGTGCCGGCGCCGAGCGCGTGGAACTCCGCCGCATCGCGCCAGGTGGCGATGCCGCCGATGCCGGAGATCGGCAGGCCGGCACATTCGGGATCGCGGCCGATCTCCGAGATCATGTGCAGCGCGATCGGCTTCACCGCCGGTCCGCAATAGCCGCCATGCGTGCCCTTGCCGCCGACCACGGGGTAGGGGGCCATGCTGTCGAGATCGACGCCGATGATGGAGTTGACGGTGTTGATCAGCGACACGCCATCGGCGCCGCCGCGCTTCGCCGCGCGCGCTGAGCCCAGGATGTTGGTGACGTTGGGCGTCAGCTTCACCAGCACCGGCATGCGCGTGTTCTGCTTGCACCAGCGCGTGACCATCTCGACATATTCCGGCACCTGGCCGACCGCGGCGCCCATGCCGCGTTCGGACATGCCATGCGGGCAGCCGAAGTTGAGCTCGACACCGTCGGCGTTGGTCTCCTCGACCCGCTTCAGGATGCGCTTCCAGCTCTCTTCCTCGCACGGCACCATCAGCGACACGATCAGCGCGCGGTCAGGCCAGTCGCGCTTCACCTGCTTGATCTCGTCGAGATTGACCTGCAATGGCCGGTCGGTGATCAGCTCGATGTTGGTGAAGCCCACCATGCGCTGCCCGTTGACCTCGAGCGAGCCGTAGCGCGAGGCGACGTTGACGATCGGCGGCCCATCCTCGCCCAGGGTCTTCCACACCGCGCCGCCCCAGCCCGCCTTGAAGGCGCGCACGACGTTGTAGGCCTTGTCGGTCGGCGGTGCGGAGGCGAGCCAGAACGGGTTAGGCGACTTGATGCCGGCGAAGGTGGTTCGGAGGTCGGCCATGGTTTCCTCCTTCAGATCTTTGGGACCGCGGGCCTCCAGGCCCGCTCATGGTGTGTCGAAAACAACAAGATCGGCATTTGAGTGGCATGTCCCGATGAGTATGAGGCGGGCCTGGAGGCCCGCGGTCCCAAAGAGCATGAGAACTTCATGAGCTTCCTCTTAGGACCGCAGCGAGCGGTCGATGGAATGGGCGGCGATCTTGCCGCCTTGCACGGCGATCACGGTGAGGTCCTCGCCCGGCACGCAGTCGCCGGCGGCCCACACACCCGGCAGCGACGTCTGGTGCTCGGCGTTCACGCGGATGCGGCCGTCGGCCAGCTCGACGACCTCGGCATGGTCCTTGCCCAGTGGATCAGGGACGAAGTTCTGGCCGATCGCCTTGAACAGCATGTCGGTGAGCAGCGTGAAGCGGTCGCCGGTGGTCATCAGCCGGCCGTTCTCGTCGAGCTGGGTGTACTCGAACTCGACCTCTTTCAGTTGGCCCTTGTGGCCAACCAGGCGCACCGGACGTGCCCAGTGCTTGATGCCGACGCCACTGGTCTGCGCCAGCTCCTGCTCGTGCCGGGTCGCGCCCATGTGATCGGGGCCGCGGCGGTAGACGATGGTGACGTCCTCGGCGCCGAGCTTCTTGGCCTGGACCGCGATGTCGATCGCGGTATTGCCGCCGCCGATCACCACGATCCGGCGGCCGATCTCCAGTGAGCGCTTGTCCTTCGTCTGCCGCAGGCGCTCGATATAGGCCACGGCGTCCATCACGCCCGTCATCGTCTCGCCTTCCATGTCGAGCGCGTTCACGCCTTCGTGGCCGACACCCAGGAACACCGCATCGTAGTCGCGTCGCAAATCCGCGAGCGAGACGTCGCGTCCCAACCGCTTGCCGTATTCGACCTCGATGCCGCCCAGGCCCAGGATGAAGTCGACTTCGTGCTGCGCGAAGTCGTCGGGCATCTTGTAGGCGGCGACGCCGTACTCGTTCAGCCCGCCCGCCTTGGGCCGCGATTCGTAAACCGTGACGTCGTGGCCGAGCATCGACAGACGATGGGCGCAGGCAAGACCGGCCGGGCCCGCGCCGACGACGGCGATGCGCTTGCCGCTCGGCTCGGCACGCGTGAAGGGCTGCAGCTTCTTGTCGAACAGCCAGTCGGTGGCGTAGCGTTGGAGCGCGCCGATCTGCACCGGCTTCTCCTCCTGGGCTTCGCGCACGCAGGCTGCCTCGCACAGAACCTCGACCGGGCAAACCCGCGCGCAAGCGCCGCCCATGATGTTCTCATTCAGGATCGTAACGGCGGCGCCCTTGACGTTGTCGGTCGAGATCTTGCGGATGAATCCCGGAATATCGATGCCGGTCGGACAAGCCTGCAGGCAAGGTGCATCGAAGCAGAAATAACAGCGGCTGGCCTCGATCAGGGCGCGCTTGCGATCGAGCGGGACATGGATGTCCGAGAAGTTCCGCTCGAGTTCAGCGGCCGTGAGGCGTCCTGCCGCAATGGCATCCATGCTTTCCCTCCACTTGCACCTACCTTAGCGAGACTCGCGGTCCGTGACATTAGTGTGGTTGGAGCATCGTTGGATTTTTGGTGCAGAGCGTACCGAATGCGTTGCTCGCTGCTTGCGATAACCAGTATTGTCCCGGCGAGTAGTGCGGTGGGGCCCTTGCGATCTCTCGTTTCCAGTCTTTTGGTGCTTCTTCTGTTGGTTCACGGAACGGCGCTGGCGGAAGGCGACGACACCGCCGCGGCCAAGCCGGAGGTCAAGCATCTCACCATCGCCGTGCTGGGCGATTCGCTGGGCGACGGCATCTGGGGTGGCCTCTATCGCAAGCTGGTGCGCGACAAGCGCTACACGGTCTTTCGCGGCGCCAAGAACTCGGTGGGCTTCGGCGGCGAGACTCTGATCGACCAGATCGACAAGGCGTTTGCCGCCGGACCGACCGACGCCGTCGTCATGATGATCGGCGCCAACGACCGGCGCGGCATCTACGTCGATGGTGCGCTCGCGGCGCCCTACAAGTCGCCGCAGTGGGCCGACACCTATCGCAAGCGCGTCGATGATTTCATGAATGCGGTCGCCAAGCGCGGCGTGCCGCTGGTCTGGATCCTGCTGCCCATCATGCGCGAGAGCGACGCCAGCGTCGACGCCAAGCAGATCAACTCGATCATCGAGGCGGCCGCGGAAGGCCGCAAGGACGTCACCCTGGTCGAGACCTGGCCGCTCACGGTCGATGGCGAGGGGCATTACGCGGCCTATCTCAAGAACGACAAGGGCCAGTCGTGGCTGGCCCGTTATACCGACGGCGTGCATTTCAGCGACGCAGGATATGACATGATCTCGGAAGCGGCCTTCGCTAAGCTGAACGCGATGTCGCCGTCCTTCCAGCTCATGACCAGCCAGAAATAGGCATGCCCTCAACTTCGGTGTTTCGTTTCGGCGTGCTGATCTTTGGCGCCGTCGTGCTGGCGGTGGCCGGCTGCGTGGCGACGGGCCAGGGTGCCGATCCGACGGTTGAGCAGGCGCAGGCCTCCAGCCAATCGCTGGCCAGTTTCCAGCGTTCCCTCGAGCAGCTGCGCGCCGGCAAGCTTGAGCGCGTCACCATCCTGCAGATCGGCGACAGCCACACCGCGGGCGATCACTTCAGCGGCCGGCTGCGCGATCTCTTCCAGGAGAAGTTCGGCAACGCCGGTCGCGGCATGATGCCGGCCGGCTATCCGTTTCCCTACTGGCGGCCGTACCAGGTCGAGGTGGCACAGAAAGGCAGCTGGACGGTGCTGTCCAGCAATCGCACCGACTACCCGCAGATGCCCTACGGCCTCTCGGGCTTCATCACCCGCTCGCAGCGCCGCGACGATACGATGACTTTGCAGGCCAAG
>Ga0081455_10003600_pt1 | contig 17787 bp, 16 predicted proteins | sample TabmetS3T2R1_FD_70207 | JGI IMG/M metagenome (GOLD analysis project Ga0081455, IMG submission 70207) | Tabebuia heterophylla rhizosphere microbial communities from the University of Puerto Rico - S3T2R1 | ecosystem: Host-associated > Plants > Roots > Rhizosphere ...
TGCCCGCCAGGCTGAGGATGTCAGCCAGGGTCGTGACGAGCAGCTCAAATGTCTCTTGTAACTGCAGGACATCGCTCTGGCTGCGCGACATGATACGTCCGACCGAGGTGCGGTGAAAGAAGGCAGGAGACAGGCTCTGCAGGTGGTTGAAGAGCTGGGTGCGCATGCTGTACAGCACCCCTTGTCCCACTCTAGCAATGGCCACAGACTGCAGGTAATTGGCCCCGAAGTGCACCAAGGTGACGCCGAGGAAAGCGAGGCCGGCAACGTGCAGGCGCCACCCTACACCGCTGTTAATCCCCCAGTTGATCCACAGCATGATCACCAGCGGGAGGCCTACGTGTGCCGCCGTATACACGAGCACAGCGATGAGGCTGAGCAGGGCGTCCTTTTTGTATGGCCTGATATAGGTGAGCAAGCGTCGGACCACTCTATTGTCATAGACTTTGCCCACGATGGTCTCATCGCTCAGCTCATGCGTCGACCTAGGCGCATACATACTCCCGGCATTGGTCCCACGCCAGCCACTCAGGATATCACCGCCGCCACCGCCCCCTAGCATCTACTGCGCTCCTCCGTTGTCCCGTACCATCGCAGCCTCCCGTATGCGCTCTTCCTGGGGCCGCAGCTGCAGCTCATAAATGTCCTGGTAGATGCCGCGCTGGGCCATGAGCTCCTGGTGTGTCCCCTGTTCCACAATCGCACCGTCCTGGAGCACCAGGATGAGGTCCGCTTCGCGCACGGTGCTCAAGCGGTGCGCAATGACAAACGTGGTACGGCCTTGCATGACCGCAATCATAGCCTGATGGATGCGTCGTTCCGTTTCCACATCCACGCTGGAGGTGGAATCATCCAGGATCAAGATGGGCGGGTTGAGCAGGATCGTCCTGGCGATCGACAGGCGCTGGCGCTGCCCCCCCGACAGCGTCGCGCCGCGCTCGCCTACCCAGGTATCATACCCCTTGGGAAAGCGCAAGATCTGGTCGTGCAGTTGGGCAATCTTGGCCGCCCTGACTACATCCTCAAAGGATGCATCAACAGCGCCATAGGCGATGTTGTCACGGATGGTGGCACTGAAGAGGTAGACGTCCTGCTGCACAATCCCCACATTGCGCCGCAAGGAGTTAAGGGTGAAGTCTCGGATGTCCTGGCCATCGATGGTAATCTGTCCCGCTGTGACATCGTAAAAACGGGGTAAAAGATGCACAATCGTACTCTTGCCGCTCCCTGGAGCGCCCAGGATGGCAGTAATCTGACCGGGGGCCGCATCAATTGTCACCTGCCTCAGTGCCGGTATGCGCATGTTATACGAGAAGGAGACCTGCTCGAAGCGGACATGGCCCTGCGCCCGTCCCATCTCTTTGGCCTGGGGGTTTTCTGCCACGGGGGATTGGGCGTCCAACACTTCAAAGAGACGCTGTCCGGAGGAGACCGCCCGCGATAGGCTATCGACGACGCGCGCTAACTGACGTATTGGGAAGGCGATCTGGTTCATATACAGGACAAACTGCGTCAAACCGCCGGCCGTCAGATGGCCATGCATAACTTCCCATCCGCCAAACCACAGGACCATGCCTAACGTCACGGTGAAATAGAGGCTCATCCAGGCACCGTTGGTCTCCTGCAAGCGCTCGGTCTGAAAGTAGAACTCACGCAGCTCCTGGGCTTTGCGGTCGTATTTCTGCTGCTCGTATGCCTCAGCGGCGAAGGCTTTGACGACGTGGATACCAACCAGATTCTCCTGCAAAACAGTCACGGTTTCCCCCATGATTTCCTGCACATGCAACCACATGGGGCGTAGTTTCCGCAGCACCAGGGACGACTGCAGGACCGTAAACGGCGCGAAGGCGAGACTGAGCAGAGCCAGTTTCCAATTCAAGAACCACAAGATGCTCGTGACCGCAACGAGTCGAATCACGACATCCAGGGAGCGCACCAGGCCGAGGTTGACGAAGCGCCGGACCTGCTCTATATCGGCGGTAGCCTTGGACATCAGGTTGCCGGTATGTTCGCTGTCGTGGAAGGCAAAGCTCATATGCTGCAGCTTGTCATACAGGAGATTGCGCAGATCGTAGGACACCTTCTGCGACAGCGAGTCGGTGGTATAGGTCCGTGCCAGGTCAGCCACCCCCCGCATGACACTGGCCCCTAAGAGGGCCAGGGCCATCAGCACGAGCGTACTGGTGTCCACCTGTAAGGGAATGACGCGTCCATCGACGGGATCAAATCTGACCAACCGATCCATAGACGTGCCGAAGAGGCGCGGCACGAGGAGGGCAAAGCCAATAGCAGCGAAGAAGCTTATGTAGGCGAGGGCAAGGCGCGCGCGGTAGCGCCACGCCATCTTGGTGATTCTGAGTAAAATCTGCATCTCGTCGTTCGGACCCTAGCGGGCAAGAGCCTCGGGAGGGCAGTCAGGTGTCGATCGCTGCGAGACTGGACTTTCTGGGCGTATGGGGCACAATACACTCTATCCCCAGCAGATTGGGGAGCTACTGCTTCTAACGGTACTGTACCCCAGATACTGTCAGCCGTCAAGTTTCTTTCCACTCCTTCTTGTATCTGAATAGACCGAGCTGAATGGACGTAGATGTACTCCAGGGCTCGTCCTTTGTCACGCTGAAGTTGAGAGGTTCGTAGGACCGGCTTCAGCCGGAATTCTCTGCGCCAGCCCATGCCTGCCTGAAGGTGGTACGTTGATGGCTGACCATGTTGCAGTCGCCCGAGGCATTATCCGTATGTTATGCCGACGCGTACGTGCACAAGAGTACGAGGGGTAGACACATCAGGGGTACCTGGGTACTTCCTCAGCACTTGCCCACCAGCTCGTGGTTTTCCCACGTGGATGAACCCTGACGAGCCCCATCAAGCTTGTGACGTTCTCTACGACGACGTCTCCCTTACTAATCTGCGTACATCTACCAGACAAAACCAAACGATCGACAGCGTTCCAGTTTTGCTGCCTGATCATGTCTACCGCTTGGTTATATGTATCCTTCGTGTCACAAACAAAGATACCTTTCATCTGTCCAATGATGCTCGCAAAAGCAGAAGTGACGAAAACCAGGCTCAACAACAACACGGCAATTGTTTTCAATGATTTTACCCTCGGTTTAAATAATGATGACACAGTGGCTCCTCTACGACGTCTCTATAACCAGGTCTTATCCTGAGGATCGGCAAAAAGGGTAGTTGACTTTATCGAGATTTCCAGAGGGCTTAGTATGAGGATTCTACGAGGGGATAGACGTTGCACGCGGCGTTGGGCGGGGCTCTGCCCCCACCCAGCACCGTGTGTCACACCCTATGTGGGTCGCAACGCGGCGGCATTACTGTGTCAAGAAGCTATGGATAGCCCGCATCTGTGTGGCGAACTGCTGTGGGTCATACATCGCCGGTTTCTCCACAGACCGTGAGAGTGTATCGAGCGCATTCTTGATGGCCGGCTCCGTCACCAACGACTTGCCATTCTTTTGCGCCACTGGGACGAACGTCTGGACTGCCATGAAAGCCTGTTCCGCCACCCGAAACCCAGCCCCGGCCATAGCTGCGCTATCGCTAGCGATGTTGCGCAACAGTATACCAGCGAATTGCGGCTCCATCTTTTGAGCCATTACTCTGGCCAAGAGAGCGTCAACCGTCTGCGCCGCACGGTTTGCCGCCACCGCAATCTGTGCCGGATCATTGGCTCCCACCTTGGTCATCAACATGTTGATATTGTCTAATTCTTGCTCAAGCGTAGGGCGGCTTTCGGGTGCAGCCACTTGCACGAACTGACGGAAAAGAAAGTACCGTGCCGGATTCCAGGGAGGAATCCCCGCGACGCCAGGATACCCACGTGCCTCCCGCCAACTGACGGGCCACTCTGCCACAGGTTGCTGTCGTCTGTCCGGCCCGCGGCGGTAGTATGTTGACTTCACATTTTTCACTTCATGGTGGCAGGCAAAACACTCGAACTCGGCAAATTCTGGCCAGGCCGGCGCACCCAGCTGTTGGGTGCGCCGGGCCAGCCGTTTCAGACTCTCGCGCAAGGCCACAGCCTGTCCTACTACCCAGGCTTTGCCACCGCCCTCGTCTTGCGAGATGCGCCAATGCGGAGGCAGTATGGCGGTAAACGTGTCGAGTTCAAAGACGAGGTCGGGATGACCCGCCGCAATCAGTTCGTGATCCACATTACGCGTTTCATCTCCCACATGACACGAGACGCACTTCTCAGCCCGTTTGGCCAGATTGCGTGTGTCGTACATACCCTCCTTCAACAAGTCCTCGTACTTACGATCAATGTGGTTCTCCAGCCAGACGCCTGCCGGCCCATGGCACGCTTCACAACTGACGCCATCTTCGAGCTGAAACTTCGGGCCACGCAACTCCTTCGGAACATACATGGCATGACAGACCAGGCACCGTTCACTCTGCGCCGGTGGCTCGGCCATCTTCAGATTCTTCGCCATCACGAGGGAGCGGTCTTTCAGTAAGACCTCGTAGGCCTTGGCATGTTTTTCCTTGAACAACCAATGTGGATGCTCGGTCTGCCGGACACCAGCTTTGGAGGTCGTGAGTTCTCTCAGGCTGCCATGACACTGCACAGCAGCACATGAGCCAACTCCCATATAGAGTGGCGCCCCACTACTGGTAGAGCCGGGTGTCTGCCCTACGCTGAGAGGCGGACTGAGTACACCCAGAATCAGTACGACGACTGCTGCGGAAGCGCATAGATGACGCATCTTCCCTCCTGCAAAAGCGATGTGAGCGAGCATCCTCACCCGAGGATCACATGGCAGACAACGTCCTGCGCGAGGCATATACGACCTTCCTGGCGCGAAAGGCTCCCTGGCCCGCGCCTGCGGTCGGCAGTTGACCGCAGGCACAGGTCTCATTACTGCGTCAAGAAGCTATGAATGGCACGCATTTGCGTGGCAAACTGCTCAAACTGCGCTCGGTCATACTCCTCTGGTTTTACCCGTACCTGCGAGAGTTTCTGGAGCGCGCTCATGACGACCGGTTCCTGCGCCAGTTGCTTACCGCTCTTTCTGGCAACTGGGACGAAAGTTTCAACAGCCATGACAGCCTGTTCCGCAACCCGAGGGCCCGCCCCGCCAATGCTCGCACTGTCGCTCGTGACATTGCGTAACACCGTGCTTGCCAACTCTGGACTCACCTGGAGGCCGACCACTTTGGCAAGGAGGGAGTCGGTCGTCTGGACTGCACGATTCGCCGCCGCCGCGATTTGTGCTGGCTCAGAAGCTCCCACTGTCGCCATCAACCTACCCACAGTGTTCAACTCTTGATCGAGTGTGGTGCGACTCTCAGGCGAGATCGCTTGCACGACCTGCCGCAAGACATAGTAGCGGGCTGGATTCCAGGGTGGGATCCCCGCCACTCCTGGATACCCCCGCTGTTGCCGCCAACTGACGTCCCACGGCGCGCCTTCCTGCAGCCGGCCGTCGTCGCCGCGACGATAATAGGAGGATTCAATATTGTTCACATCATGATGGCAGGCAAAACACTCAAACTCAGCAAATTCTGGCCAGGCCGGCGCAGCCCGCTGTTGCGTTCGCTGCGCTAGCCGCTTCAGGCTCTCCCGCAGGGCCACCACCTGTCCCACGGTCCAGGCCCGTCCGCCTACACCATCGCTTGGGGCAGTGCGCCAGTGTGGTGGTAGCATAGCGGTATAAGTCTCGAAATCAAAGACCAGATCAGGATGACCAGCCGCGATCAACTCGTGATCGACATTTCTAATCTCATCTCCCACGTGGCACGAGACGCACTTCTCAGCCCGTTTGACCAGGTTGCGCGTGTCGTACATACCTATGGAAGCTGACGCCGCGTACCCACGAGCGATGTGCGTACCTAACCAGCCCTCGGCCTGGCCGTGACAGGCTTCACAACTGACCCCCTCTTCGACCTTATATGATGCGCTCTGCAGTTCCTTAGGAGCATACAGACTATGACAGACTAGGCAGCGGTTGCTTTTCGATGGTGGCTCAGCCATCCTGAGGTTTTTCGCCATCACGAGGGAGCGGTCTTTCAGCAGCACCTCGTAGGCCTTGGCATGTTTATCGTGCGTCTGCCACTGCATATACTCGGTCTGTCGAATGCCGGTTCTGGGAGCATTGCGTGGTGCAGCACTGCCGTGACAGGTACTTGCCCCACACGACTCGGCCCCCATATAGAAGAAACGCTGCGTACTGCCGGCCCCGACGCTAGGCGCCGCCTTACTGGCAGCCCCAGGGGGCGGTGTGGTAGCTGCCATTTGTCCCACGCTGAGAGGGGGACCCAGCATACCGAGAACCAGTACGACGACTACTGCGGAAGCGCATAGATGACGCATCTTCCCCTCCTGCAAAAGCGATGTGAGCGAGCATCCTCACGCGAGGATGATCTGGCAGACAACGTTCTACACTGGTTAGACCCTTCCAGCTCATGTCCATGGTTTCCGCAGTGATTACTGTAGAGCGTAACTGCAAGGGCTGCACCACGTCCTGGTATTGGGGATGTTGAGGCTGCTCTCAGAACTCTCGCAGCGTTTGCTTGGTATGAATGCACCTTGTAGCAAGATATCATGATCCTGATATTGTATCCAGAGAAAATTGGCAGGTGAAGGGCATCATGGCAAACCATCTAGCTCCTCTCCTGATACCTGTGGCGATAGGGATACCATTCTCAGTGCGCTCGCCAAATTGTAAAAATGCTTGCCAGGCTGAGCCGAGTATGCTACAGCTCAATAGTCGCTAGTGACTGGCCATACTACTATGAGGCCCTACCATTCCTCTGGAGCTGTGTATGCGAAGCCCTTCTGTGTCCCTAGTACTGGTGTTTGTGCTTGTTGTCAGTGTGGGAGGAGTTCTATTCGGCTGTGAGGGGACACCCGATACGCCAAACACTGGCACTGCGAATACACCGAATGCTACCTTTCAGGCCCTTGCTCCGCTTACGGTTGCCGATGTCCAAACCATCATTGCGCAAGCCGTGACGCAAGCGATGGCGAGCAATGTGCGGGCGACCATCGCTGTCGTCGACCGGGGGGGCAATGTCCTTGGAGTCTTTCAGATGACCAATGCTCCACTGACGACACTCATTGGGAGTTCTTCAGCGCCGAACTGTGCTGCTGGGGTGGCTCAGCCAAGCATCTGCGGCCTGGAAGGCCAACAGGTACCAGCTACCCTGGCGGCGATTTCCAAGGCCGGCACTGGCGCCTTCTTATCGTCCAATGGGAACGCCTTCTCGACGCGTACAGCCAGTGACATCATCCAGCAACACCGCCCGGTGAGCGTGAGTTTTGTCGCGAGTGGGCCACTCTTTGGGGTGCAGTTTTCGAGTCTGCCGTGTACGGATATCAAGAATAATCCGCCTTTACCACTTGGGCTGGCGGGTGACCCCGGGGGTATGCCGGTGTACAAAAATGGTTCTCTGGCAGGGGGCATTGGTGTAGAAGCAGACAGTGTGTACGGCGTGGTCCAGAATCCTTTCGACTTAAGTGTACCCGTGGAAGAACTCATTGCCGTGGCGGGTTCACGTGGCTTCGAGGCGCCATCGGGGATACAGAGCGATCAGATTTTGCTCGATGGTATCATATTGCCCTATAGCAATGCGGAGCAATCACCGTCCATCCCAACGCTCGCTTTTAATGCGCTGCCTGGGGCGGTCGTACCCGTGGTCCTTCCAGCCTTTACGTTCTTCGATGGTACGCTGCGCGGGACCTCAGACCCCACGTTTGGCTTTGCGTCAGCCACTACTGCTGGTCTGGCTACGCGCATTGCCGTGGATCAGCAGGGCAGTAATCGCTTTCCATTTAGTAATAGCCTGACTCCTGGGGGACTTACGGCGCAGGAGGTACAAACCATCCTGACCCAGGGTATCCAGACAGCCTACTCGCTCCGAGCGGCCATTCGAGAGCCCCAGGACAGTTTTGCCCAGGTGAATATTTTTGTCGTGGATGTGGATGGCTCAGTACTGGGATATCTTGGCACGCCTGACGCGCCTGTTTTTGGCTTTGATGTCTCGGCCCAGAAAGCGCGTGCTGCCGCTTTTTTTAGTGGGAGGAATGCTGGCAGCGATCTGCGCGCTGCGAGAACTACCACTACCGTTCCCTTAGGGAGCTTCGTGGATAGAGCCCAGCAGGACGGGATAGCCTTCGATGGCTCGATTGCCTTTAGCGATCGGGCTGTGGGATTCATCCATCGTCCCTTTTTTCCAGACGGTATTGATGGGACACCACCGGGGTCACTCTCGACCAGTCTCCCAGAGTGGAGTCCGTTCAATGTCGGCCTGCAGCTCGCGATTGTGCAAGATGCGTTATTGACTATCTTGACTGGAGGGCAGGTCCCCTTATCCCCATCAGGTCAGCCGAAATGCAGTGCGACGAATATCATAGGCATCCAGAATGGCACCCAGATCTTTGCTGGCAGCGTCCCTCTGTACAAAAACGGGCAATTAGTAGGCGGCGTGGGGGTGAGCGGGGATGGGATTGACCAGGACGATAACGTCGCCTTCGGAGCTAGTCAAGGGTTTGAGGCCCCTCTCGCCATACGCTCTGATCAAGTCGTGATACGACGAGGAGATAGTGAGACGCGTCTGCCGTTTATCAAACTTCCCCGGAATCCTACTGACTTCTAAGCGTGAAAAAAAGGGCCTCACACCAGCCGCACAGTAGTCGATCGACGCGTGGGTCCACAGCCTGCGCACGCGCTTCAACGGTCCACCTGGTGCCGTGTGCCTGGAACTTCAGCAAGGGCCTAGCGTGTCGGCGCTGCGCCCCTAGGAGTGCCTCGGGCTCTTTCCCGTTCATCTGCTCGAACCCCGCTGGCGCCTGGTCGGCGATCACGTGCGTCTCACCAATCGCTTGACCAGGGCCCTCCACAACTCCTTCCCGCACGTCCTGCAGTGGTTGCAGGAGCAAGAGACGGTGCTCTGTGGTGACTTCTTGAGCCGCTGGCCGCCCCTCACAGCTGCCCAGCGCGCGCGTCGCATCACCCTTGAGGGCTTCGGCCAGGCCCACCACGGGCGCTCGGCCGCCGTGATCACCGCCCGCATCGAGGCCATCACGAACGCGTGAGCGCTGACCACCGCTGACGGCGTCCTCACCCCCCATGTCCTCCTGGGGCAGGTCCGCGTCGCCCCACCCCGGGTCACCGTGCAGGCTCTCACCGAGCGCTCAACCGCCGTAGCGCACCACTCCTGCACAGCCTGGCAAGTTGAGCCTGAAAAGGATAAAAAAACCTTGACAGCCCCCCTCAGAGCATGTGTTAGGCCGGCACTGCCTCAAGGATCGAGATGCCTGCGCCCGTGTCGAGCTCACGCTGGTAGGCAAAGCCTGCGCTGTCGAATAGCCCCTCGTATTCCTGCCGGGTGCGTTGCCGCCCCCCGAGCAAAGCCAGCATGTGGATATCCAGCATTTTCGACCAATGCGGGCCGGGGGCGTCGGGGACCATCTGTTCGATCAGCAGGACCTTAGCGTGAGACGGCGCAGCCCGGCGGATCGCATGCAGAATGGCACGCGCCTCCTCGTCTCCCCAGGCGTGGATGACTTCCATCACGAGATACGCATCGCAGACCGGCAGGGCATCTTTGAAGAAATCACCGGCCTGTAATGTCAGGCGCTCCGAGGCGATGCCTGCGACCTCTTGCACGACGTGCGGCAAATCGAAGAGCACCCCTCGCGCGGTCGGCACCACGTTGAGCACCGCACGCAACAGGTGGCCACGCCCACCGCCAATGTCGCCGATCACTCGGAAGCCTGCAAAGTTGTAGGTAGCGAGGATGCCTGCGACCTGTCCGTGCGCCTTGGCGACCATCGCGGCGTTGAACACGGCACTCTCTTCCGGGTGCGCGGCAAAGTAGGCATAGAACCCGTCGGGGAGGACATCGTCAGTCGCCGGACGACCGGTGCGGACGGCATGCTCCAGCGCCCCATAGATCGCCCACCATGACGGCAAGCCGAACATCCGTGTGAAGGCGCGCAGGGACTGCGGGTGGTCTGTGCGCAACAGCCGCGAGATCGGCGAGTGGCAGAAGGTATCGCCCTGGGACGCAAACACCCCGTGGGCCGCCAGGAGACGCAGGACGCGGCCGAGGGCATCGGCATCGGCGCCGACCGCCGTGGCAAGTTCCGCCGCCGTTCGCGGCGCCTCGTCGAGCACGTCGGCGACGCCGAGATCGGCGACGACATGCAGGCACCGCGGCAGACAATAGCCCCCCGCGATTTGGAGCAAGGTCTGAAACGGATTGGGTTCACTCATTGGCACACCTCCCTCGATACCGGAGACGTTCCGTATCCCGGTGATTTGTTGGCTGCCGAACGCCGGGCATGAGCTGCTGCCAGAAGCTGAAGCGAAGCGTAAGCTGTAGGCAGTCGGCTCCATGCCCGGCGTTCGGCTGGGTTGCGCTTCACTGGGCCGGAGAGTGGGACGGACGCGACTTCGGTCGCCTGTTTCCACGGGACTTCCTGCGCTCCTGCTGAGGAGCCGTGGAAAGGGGAATAAGTTTGACCTCCAAACGGCACCCCACTGCAGCGGCATACTTCCGCAACGTTGCCAGGGAGGGCGTATGGTGCTGACGCCCCCCACCGGCCTCAAGGCGCGCCACTGCTGGCGTCTTGGTGCCCATGCGCTCGGCCACTTCCATTTGCGTCAACCCCGCTTGCTGACGGGCACGCACCAGGGCATCAAAGAGCGCGAATTCCTCGGCTAAAGCATCATACTCCTCGCGAAATGCGGGGTCCTTCTTCCAGGTCGCGATCATCTCATCATGGGGTGTCACGGCGTACCTCCCGCAACCGTCTCCGGGCAAGCTCCAGGTCTCTCTGCGGTGTCTTCTGGGTCTTCTTAATGAAGGCATGGAGGATCAGAATCGTCTGGCCAGCAATGGTGCAGAACAGCGCTCGACCAATGCCTTCTCGGCCTTTGGCACGGACCTCAAACAGCCCTTCTCCCAGTGGACGGGTGAATGGCATCCCCAGATGGGGACCAAACACCTGCATCCGTTCGGTGATCCGTGCATACATGGCGCGAATGCCAACCGGCCACGCTGCAATGTTTTGCCTGACGGTCTCGCTGTAATACTGAATCCCCCATGGCATGCGAAAAGATTAACAAGTTTGTTAATGTGCTGTCAATCTGGGAAGAAGCCGAACGCCAGGCGTGAGCTGCGGTTGGAAGCCGTCAGCTCCACGCCCTTGTTCGGCCTGTGCATTGCTCGCGGACCCTAACGCTGTCGTAGAATTGCACGGAGGAGGTTTGCCAGTACGATACCGTCATCAGTCTTTGGAGTCAACGGTTCAACAATCCAACACCAGACATAGGCCGACGGTCGTCTGGACATCCCCCACGTCATCGCGCAGAGGACTACCGCATCGACGCTGCTATCGAACGCCTTCTCCACGTCATCCATGATACTCAGAGCAAGCTCCCCGAGCCGCTCTGACTGGATATGCCGCAACTCTTCAATCGATTCAACTTGGTCAAAATATACCGGCTTGTTGGGATCGTTTGTTCTATAAAGCAACGGTTGAACATCTATAATTACCGCAGCAGGCAGGTCCTGATTGGTAATTTGTTCTCGCGCCTCCTTGAGCCGTTCTCTCAATCGATCCCGGTTCTGGACACGTTTGCATTCTAGGCCAATTGCCGCCCCATTGAAGTGGCACACCACATCTGGGCGTGGTGGCAGTGGCAACTCAACCTCAAGACCGGCGCGAGTTAGCATGCCTGCCACTTCAAGTTCAAACAGCGCGTTCTGCGCAGGCGCATCCTGATGACGTAGGCGATCAAGCTTCCCGCGGATTCCTTTGACTTTTGCGATGTCACCTTTAACATCGCGGCACGCCTCAAGTGTACGTGCGATGTCGCGTGCTTGAAGCACATAGGGAAAGGCCCGAAGAGTGCGCTGCCGATCGACATCGATAGCGCCACCAGCAAGAAGGGGCGTTGCTCCAAAAGAACCCATCCAACTTATTTCACGAATCATTATCCCGAGGTCTGAACGCTCATGGACCGCTACCCCAAAATAGTCCAGAGACTCGGTCAACGATTTTGAGATGTAGGTGCAGTCTCGGCTGGTCAACTCCTGAAGACCATCTGCACTTGTCGTCGGAGCGGATACGTTTTGCATTTTATCTGTCACTCTCAATTTTATGGGCAAGCCGAACGCCCGCGGTGAGCGGCGGGCCACACCCCACCGACGCCCGCATGGGCAAAAAGCCTGTCGTGTGGCCCGTCCGCTCCAGTGCGATGATAATGTATGAGGCCCCCTGCCCAGCATACCTGCTGGTATGCTATAGTAGAAAATGGTAACGAGGGAAGAAGGTGACTGCACGTTATGCGCCTCCCTTCGGTCCCTACGGTGCAAATCGCCAACGGTTCCCGTGTGCTGCCCCTCTCCCGAGCCTGGCTCTCACTGGCGCATGGTCTCCATGCAGCCATCTCTTTGCATAGGCCGGTAGGAGGGTACGGATACGTTTCGAGGTCGCCGAGGCCAAGCGTCCTCGGCAGTCGTCCTCCGAGGGACGTCAGAACCTCAATAAGTGTTTGGTGCAGCCACTGGCCGCGCCAGTATCCAGAAACTCAGTCAGGACATGCGACCGACTGTCGACTGCCCAGGCGCTGGAATGCGGAAAAAAAGTAAACAGTCCGCTCTTAGGGGAAGTGTGTCTCTTGACAAGAGGTTGCCTCATAAGTGTTAGGCCCTTACGCCGCTGCGCAGCCGTCCAACGGGAAGGCACTGATCAGAGTTTCCGGCCCTCATGCGCTTCCACATTAGGAGCAGTTCCTTGGGGAACCCAGTGGTGGGACCAGAAGAAGGCGCATTACTCCCGCACGGCAGCCCCCTGCTTGCGTACCGACCAGTGCTCCGCCGTCACCTCGGTCTGGGTGAGGTTGAGCACACCGTTCACATACGGCACAAACTCTACGGCCTTGTTCACTGCATAGAGGGCAATGGGGTTGTAGAGGAAGAGAAAATACGCCTGGTCGTGGGTATGCCGCTCCATCTGGCGGATCAACCCCTGCTGGCGCTCCCCATCCACGGTGTGCAAGACCTGCTCATAGAGCTGGTGGAGTTGTGGCTGCTCGAGGACCCAATCATTCCGACCCTCGAGCGCAAACATGTGGTAGCGACTAAACACCGGGAAATTTGAGGTGTCCTGAGACGCTCTGAGGGCAATGTCCCAGGCATACTGCTCGGGCGGCTGCTCCAGATAGCTTAGGAGCGTCTGTCGCTGATAGGCAACAGTATCGAGGACCTGGAGCTCCGCCTGGAAGCCAGCCTGCTCCAGCATCTTGCTGACCACCGTGGCCTGCACCGCCAGATCTTCGGTGGCAATCAGGGTCAGCGACAGCCCGTTGGGATAGCCGGCCTCCCGCAGCAGGTGCCGCGCTTTGTCGGGCGCAAAGGGGTAGGGCGCCAGGCCAGAATCATAGCCGAACCCCTGGACCGCGACGAGCGCCGGGATGATCACCCCATTGCCTTTGGCGGCATAGCGGATAAGGTCCTCGCGATTGATCGCCAGGTTCGCCGCTTGGCGCAGCCGGACATCCTGCCATGGGCTCCCCGTCTTGCGCATGTTGAAAAGGCCAAACACTGTGCCCAGGCTCCCCCGCGTCTTGACCACCTTGGCAAAGGGACTCTGGGCCACGCGCAACGTCTCCAGCGGGCTGAGCCCCGTGACCAGGTCCACCCGCCCCTCGCTGGTCTTCACCAACTCGACCGCCTCTTGCTGCGCCAGGGTGTTGTCAAAGATGATCCGATACAGACGCGGCAATCGGGTGGCATCCCAGTAGTCCATATTGGCTTCCAGGACCACCCGGTCCGAGCGCTTATCAGGAGTAGACACCCCTTCGACCAGCTTATATGGGCCCGTGCCCCACGGGCCAGCACCGTCGAGGATTCACCAGCTCTTCTCCCCCCAGCCAAATTCGCGGTAGAATTGCCGATTAGCGATATGCACACTGGTGAGCTTGACTAAGGCCGCGCCGTCCGGCTCCGGAAACACGAAGCGGACCGTGTGCGGATCGAGAATTTCCAGGCGTGACCCCGGCGTGAAGTTCAAAAATTGTCCCGGCCTGAACGGTTGCTTTAACCGGGTGTTCTCCTCCCAGTTGAGTTGGACCATCTCGGCGTCAAAGACCTCTCCATTGTGAAAGCGCACGCCGTGACGGAGGGACACTACCAGGGTGCGGTCATCCACCCAGTGCCAGCCGGTTGCCAGCCCCGGGACCAGCGTGCCGTCTTTATCGAGTTCGATCAGGTGCTCGAAGACGTTCAGCACAATCCAGCTCCAGTTCTGGGGGTCCTTATCCACGATGCGCAGTTCCCCCCGCGGCGTCGGGACCTGTGCCCCGACGCTGGGGTTGCGCCACCCGAGTGTGACAACCACGAGGATGAGACCACCAACGATGAGCTGTTTCATGTTACCCCCCCATATTACCCCGCTGGTCTGCGGACAATCTTGCACACGTCTGATAGCTCGCATGATCCAGAACCATCAGCGTCTTTTGCGCTCGAATATACACCACGGGAACTGCCGAATCTTGACCAAAATCTGACGATTGTCAGACCAAGTGTGACCAGCATGGCAAAATTTGGACCATTGTGCACAGCGAAGATGTTGCCAAGGGCACCCGCTGCCCTTGAATGCCGCGAGACATTGTGTAGCACGTTCTCTCAGTTTTCGAATGCTTTCCTCCTCGCAGGACTTCGCAGCCTAGACCCTATGATTTGCAAAAGGCACGCAAATCATGAAGTCTGACGATTTGGACAACGATTGCGCCAAAAATCGGTTTCGAAAGCCCTTTTGACACAATCGTTTGCAATGCAAATCATATCAACGCCACGCTTCAGGCGCGGGAAATAGCGGGAGCGAGGCACGAGCGGACGCTATTTCCCGTCGCCCTGCAAGCGTTTGTTAGGTGCTTCTCCAGGGCTGAGGAGGAGATCCGCTGGGATGCCCAAGTGCACTCGAAGTCGCTCGATTTGTGGCAGTGACAGACTCTCAGTCCCCTGTAAAAAGGCCAGCATTGGACTTTCTCCCCCCAGCCATTGGGCCAAGTCCGTCTGCGACAGCCCTTTCTGTTCCAGCATAAATGTGACGACGTCTTGGGGGGTCGTGAGCTGTTCTAGAGGGAAATGCGTCTCTTCATAGGCATGCACCAACACCGAGAGAAATTCCAGACGCTCGTAGGCCTCTGAATGGGGTGGTGGGTCGAGATCCAGGAGTTGGTCAATCTCCGCCACGGCAGCCGTATATTCGGCCTCGTTGCGTAAGACATGGGGTTTCGTAAAGTCGAGAAGCTCAGCCATGCTTTCTTCCCCGTCTGCGGTGTTGTTGGGCGTGGCCGCACATTACAAACTGCCCTCTTGGGTCCGGCGCATATATTCCGCGTGTGTGAGCACATGACGAATGTAGATGCGGCCGAGATCATAGCGCATGTCGACGACCAGCCGGTACTTGTTGCCCCCAATGTTAAACACCGTCCGCCACTGCCCGAGGAAACTGGCCGAGGCAAAATCCTCACGGACTGCAAGGGGGCTGCTATAGCGTTTCAACCGGACAATTGCCAGCCAGGCTTTCAACGGGCGTTCCGCGTCGGGATGGGTCTGCCAAAACTCTTGAAGCCGCTGCCGCGTAATAACGTGCATCTGTCGCTATGCTGGACGTCTTGCGAGGAAGACGATCGTGTGTCACGGTTGTTGTTTCAGTGCATAGGATACAAGAGACTCCCACTCCGAGTAAACCCTCTCGCATCGGCGGCACCTAACATGTAATATCTGGATTCTGCTAATACCACAATATCTGGATTCTGCCAATACCATGCTATCCAGAATGAGCCAATACCATGCTATCCAGAATGAGCCAATGCCATGCCAGGCAGGCGGCGGCGATGGGTGTCTTGCCTTGGCCTTGCCTTGATGCCTGGAGCCGAACGCCAGGCATGAGCCGCGCGCTTCAGTGCGTCGGCTCCATGCCCTTGTTCGGCTCAGTCCGGACAACACGCGTGGGCTGTGCTCCTTCGGGCGCACGTCTTGGGGCGAGGGTCACGACCTCGCGGTGTTCTGCGGCCTGCTGCTCTTGGAAAAACTTCCCCAACGCCTGCACGTCATACTGGAATTGGGCCGCCAGCGCCTCGCGGATTTTGTGGATTTCTTCGATAATGGGGTCTTGCCACATGCGTTAGCCCTCCAGTTCTTCTGGGGTACAAATAATCGGCGGGACGTAGCCCGTATCACGACAGATTTGTTCAATGCGGCTCCGTAACCGGGCATTGGCCAAATGCGCGCAGTTCCACGTCAGGAGATACTCGATCCCGTGGACGCAGGCCACGGCAACATGGAGCGCATCTTGGGCCGCTTGTGGGGGTAGCGCCTGCCCACTGACGAGCGCCGCCGCAAGCGTAATGGCCGCATCCGTGACGTCCAAGAGCGGGAGACGTTCGAGCACGGCGAGGCGCCGTTGGGCGGCCTCTGGATCCCCCGCGCGTGCCTCGGCCCGCACGACCTGGGAGGTGAAGAGGTCATAGTGTACCTGCTGCTGGTCCCACCACGTCACGGTGAGTTGCTGATGGGCCGCCACCAACAAATCCCGGCTCGGTCGTGCCGTGAGATAACTGACAATGCTCGTTTCGATATAGACGGTGGCTCTGGTGCTGAGAGCGTCTGCAGTGTCCATAGCCTAAAGCTTCCAGGGAAATCCGAGGGTGTTTGGATAAGGATAACGGATTTCAGCCCCAGTGTCTGTACGATGTTAAGTACCCGGACAGAAGTTCTGGTATACAATCTGGTGACAGTTTGCTAGGATTGCTCCACGCTGGGGTGCACTGCCCGTTAGCGTATCCCAATGAGCTTTGGTCCACCTGATGTTGAGTGAGCAACCCTGATGAAGTATGTCACCCCCTTAAGCGACGCGGAAATCACGACCTTGCAACAGATGCATGCACATCATCCCTCACGACGCGCCCGGATGCGCGCCCATAGCCTCTTGCTAAGCCACGAGCGCTACACTATTCCGCATATCGCCCGCATCTATCAGGTCGACCAACGGCGCGTGTCAGCCTGGATCGATCGTTGGCAGACCTGGGGACTCGTCGGTCTCTATGATCGTCCCCGGAGCGGTCGTCCTCCCATCTTCACTGCGGAAGAGCAGCAAAAAGTCTATGCGTATCTCGATGACTCCCCCAAAGACGTCAAGAAAGTCGTCGAGGCCATGGAGCAAACGACGCAGAAGCGCGTCAGTACCAAAACCATCAAACGTCTCATCAAAAAAAGCCATATTTGGAAACGGATCAAAAAGGCCCCAGCCCAAGCACCAGAGCCGCACAAATACAGCCGAAGCCAAGCCATGATTGCCCGCTTACAGGCCCGGGAAAGCCACGGGGAATGTGCTCTCTGGTATGTTGATGGCACTGGCTTCTGCCTTGAGCCATATCTCCCTTACGCGTGGCAGCCGAGAGGTGCCTCTATCGAGGTGCCGACCGCAAGCCATAGTCGGCGCCTGAATGTCTTAGGGTTTTTGAAACGCAACAACGACCTGTATCCGTACATGATCGAAGGCAGTGTCGATACGGCGGTGATTATCGAGTGCTTTGATCAGTTGAGTGCGCAGCTTGACAAGCGCAGCTATGTCCTGCTTGACAATGCTCCGATGCACCGGTCGAAAGCGTTTATTCATCAGATCCCGAAATGGGTCCGGAAAGGGTTAATTGTCAAATATCTACCCGCGTACTCTCCCGAACTGAATCTGATTGAGATGCTGTGGCGCTTTATCAAGTACTACTGGTTACCGTTCTCGGCGTATGC
>Ga0081455_10003601_pt1 | contig 17780 bp, 16 predicted proteins | sample TabmetS3T2R1_FD_70207 | JGI IMG/M metagenome (GOLD analysis project Ga0081455, IMG submission 70207) | Tabebuia heterophylla rhizosphere microbial communities from the University of Puerto Rico - S3T2R1 | ecosystem: Host-associated > Plants > Roots > Rhizosphere ...
GACCTCGGTATGCAGCGGACAGGGACAGCGGGTCGGGAATTTGTACGGCTTCGCGCCCTTCGGACGCTTCTCCATCACGACGCCGAGCACCTGCGGGATCACGTCGCCGGCGCGCTGGATCGTCACGGTGTCGCCGATGCGCACGTCGAGCCGCGCGATCTCGTCGGCATTGTGCAGCGTCGCGTTCTGCACCACCACGCCGCCGACCGTGACCGGCTCGAGCTTGGCGAGCCCTTCGGCGGTGGTCGGGTGAATGCCCTCGTCGCCGTCGATGCGGCCCGCGATCTTGCGAAACCTCGCGTCCGGCACCTCGAACGGCAGCGGCATATAGCGGCGCTGGAAGGCGTGGTCCTTATCGAGCGCCTCTTGATATTGCCCATAGCGACGCACGACCACGTCGTGCTGCTCCTGCGTGCTGATCTGCCAGTCGCGGGCGCAGTTCTCCGCCGTCTCGACCATGGCAACGCGCGCGTTCGGATCCTCGCGGAAATTGTCGAGCACCCAGTTCTCGACGCAGGGCGCCCCGCTCGGCGCCTTGGGATCGGGATGCACCACCAGCCCCTACGGCCGGCTGTTCGAACTGAGAAACCCGATCGATGCGCCGCCGATCTTCAACCCGCTGAACCCGTCGAGCAACATCAACGCGGACTTCGTCCACCGGAACGTGATTCCGCGCGTCTCTCATGAGGGCATTCAGTTCGACAGCGCCGGCAACTTGTACTTCATCGACGAGCTGGACGGTGGGAACCTCTACAAGTACACCCCGGCCGCCAAGTGGGGAGACGTCATGTCCGGAAAAGCGGATTACTTCGCCGCTGGCCAGACGTTCGTCCTGCGAGTCGGCGACGGCACCGTGCCGAACGCCACGGGTCCGTTCGTGTGGGTGCCGTTCACGGATGCTAATGGCGCTCCACTGCCGGGAGCCATCACGATCCTGGATCCTCGCGGCGTCGGCTCAGTCGACGGCCGGAACACCACGAACCTGCCACAGTTCAAAGGCACGGACTACATGCGGCCGGAAGACATGCAGATGCAGACAGTGGGCAACCGCGATTATCTGTACGTCACGACGACTTCGACGCACGAAGTCTACAGACTCGATCTGAAGAACAGCACGATCTCGGTCTTCGTGGATCGGAACACGATCGATCTTGCCTCGGGACAGCCGGTGGGCACCGCATTCGCGAGCCCGGACAACCTGGCGATTGACCACGACGGGAACATCTACATCGTCGAGGATCGCAACGGAGCGGTCGACGACGACATCTGGTTCGCCACGGACCGCAACAAGGACGGCGACCTCCTCGACGCCGGCGAAGGCATCGGGCGCTGGGCGTCGAACGGCACGGTCGGCTCGGAGTTCACCGGCCTGTACTTCGATCCGACGAACAAGCGCCGTGCCTGGGTGAACATCCAGCACCCGACTAGTGGGAACGACCGCACGATTGAGATCACCGTTCCCTGACGGTGGTGTGCTGCCCGACGTAGCCGACGTCACGGCCCGGGCCGTTCGTTCTGAGTCACTCGGCGCCTGAGACCAGGATCTCCACGAGGTAGCCGGCGAAACCCTTTGACCGCATCTCGGCTCCGTCGGAGCGATCCACCTCGGTCAACTCGGCAGAGCCGGGAACCGGGAACCGAACTCGCTCGTCCTCCGGATCACGTGCATAGCGCACGCGAACGCTGCGAATGGCCGTGACCGTGCCCACCGTCTCTGGGGTGTCGAGATCGGTGAGCACGTAGTGGCGGTCCTCTTCCCGATCAACATGCACCGACAGGTCCGGGCCGAACAGCATGTCCACGGCCTCATCGGGCTCGCCAAGCGTCCAGCGAACCGTTGACCCGATGCCGAAGGGGTCGCCGCAACACTCGTGCTGCCAATCCTCCACCCATACCGTCAGTCGCACACCGCCAGTGTGGAGCATCATGAGTTGACGCCGTCAGTGAGCAGCCGCCGACCACCCCGACGCTCACGCCGCCGCTCGTTGCTGCTCTGCCACGAGCCAGGCGTCGAGGTCGGCAACGTCCCACTGCAGCCGACGACCGATCTTGACGGCCGGTGCGAAGCGACCCTGCTGACAAAGCCAGCGGATCATCTCGACCGGCACCTGCGTCCGGTCGGCGACCTGCCTGATCGTCAACAGTCTCTGCTGTCTCGCCTCTCCCACGTAAGGGATTCGGCGACCACGGCCTTCCGGATGGGCCGATGGCGAGGGTGTGTCTCCCAATCCCGCAGCCTGCTGCGCGGTTCCTGGCGGGCGGCTCGCTGCGTTGTCGTCACTCGACGCACTATCCAGTGCGCCTTCGCTCCTCCGCCTTGCGAGCCATCCCGCCGAGAACCGCTCGCTGCTGACCGGGGTCCACAGATCGAGGCTAGCCACGGCCGACGATGTTCCGTACCTGGGCGCAGGGTCTTCCGACCCTGGGCGAGCGGGTGGCCCGATGGCACAGTCAGCGCATGTCCGCCAGGCCTGAGGGGGCGAGTCGGCTACGAGATTCGGAGCCGATGGCAGGGGACGGACTGGTCAGGGCGGGACAAGACGCCCTCGAACGGGCAGCCTGGGCGCAGGCACGGGAGTCGTTCGAGGCGGCCGTCGCGGCGGCGGAGACCCCCGAGGCCTGGGAGGGACTCAGTCGCGCCGCGTGGTGGCAGGGCGATCAGGAGCCCACGCTCGAGGCACGAGAACGGGCGTATCGCGCCTATCGCCGAGCTGGCGATGCCTACGGTGCGGCTCGGATGGCGATGTGGCTCGCCTCGGACCACCTCGACTTCCGTGGTGACGACGCGGTCGCATCGGCCTGGCTCCGACGCGGCTGGGATCTCGTCGGCGACCGGGAGCCGTCCGCCGAGCAGGGCAACCTCCTCGTGATGGAGGCCGACATCGCGCTGCTGGCGCACGCGGACCCGGCGACTGCCGAGCGGGTGGCCCGGCAGGCACTCGAGGTCGGGCGAGCCGTACCCGACGCCGGGGTCGAGGTGATCGCCCTCGCGATTCTGGGCAGTGCGCAGATCGCATCCGGGCGCGTCGAGGAAGGGGTGAGCCGCCTCGAGGAGTGTGCGGCGCTAGCGGTGAGCGAGGAGTTCACCGAGTCGGCCGCGCCGGGATGGGCGCTGTGCCACACGGTGACGGCCTGTGCCGAGGTCGGCGACTTCGCCCGGGCCGAGCAGTGGTGTCGGGCGATGCACGCCTGGTCGGCCACCTGGCAGGCACGGCACTTCTTCGGCATCTGCCGAACGGCGTACGGCGACGTGCTGGCCACCAGCGGCGATTGGTCGTCGGCCGAAGAAGAGCTCACCAGTGCGATGGAGGATCTGAGCACCACTCGACCGGCGCTGGCGGCGCCGACGGCGGTACGGCTGGGGTGCCTCCGCGCCCGGCAGGGCAACATCGCCGAGGCGCGTCGGCTCTTCGAGTCCGCGCTGCCGCTGCCGGCGGCCATCGTCTCCCTCGGCGACCTCGACCTGGTCGCCGGCGACCCGGCCGCTGCGGCCGACGCCGCGGAGCGCGCTCTGCGACGACTGGGCGAGGCCAGCGTCTTGGAGCGCTTCTCCGCCCTGGAGCTGTTGGCCCGGTCCCGCGCGGCGACCGGCGATGCAGCCGGCGCGGAGGCAGCCGCGGACGACGTCGAGCGCGACGCGACCCGGCTGGCGACGCCGTACATGCGCGGCCGGGGCCGGCTGGTCCGCACCCGCGTACTCTCGGCGGCCGGTGATCACGACGGTGCCCGGCAGGCCGCCGAGGACGCGGTCGATCTGTTCACCGTCAGCTCGGCGCCGTACGAAGCCGCCGAGGCGCGGATGGAGCTCGCCGCCGCCCTGGAGGCGTTGGGCCGCGCCGATCGGGCCGCGGCCGAGGCGCGAGCGGGACGCGAGGCGTTCGCACTCCTGGGAACGGCGGCGGTGGGCGATCCGGTCGCGAGCGAGACGCTCAGTGCCCGCGAGATCGACATCCTGCGGCTGGTCGCCCAGGGGTCGAGCAACACCCAGATCGCCGACCGGCTCTTCCTGAGCCCGCATACCGTCCATCGACACGTGGCCAATATCCGGACAAAGCTCGGCGTACCGTCGCGGGCGGCCGCCGTTGGCTACGCCACTCGACACGGTCTGCTCTGACGGCATGGCCCGTTCGGGCCATCGCGCTGAATGGCCGCTTCGGGCGAAGCCGGGCTGCCCGGGCCGCGACGAGACTCATGGCATGACCGAGATCAGCTTCAGCTCACACGTCCACGAGCTCCGCTTCCGCCTGCAGGGCGGGGTGTACGAGCCCGGCGACGCCGAATACGACGACACCTGCACGCTCTTCAACGCCATGATCGAGCGCCGGCCGCGCCTGGTCGTCCAGTGCCTCGACGTCAACGACGTGGTGGCGACCCTGGCGTTCGCTCGAGTCCACGACCTCCCGATCGCCGTACGCGGCGGTGGCCACTCCGTCGCGGGTCGGTCGCTCGTCGACGACGGACTCGTGCTCGACCTGCGCGGCATGGCCGACATCGCCGTCGACCCCGACCGGCGGATCGCCCGGATCGGTGGCGGCGCCATCTGGTACGACGTCGACCGTGCGACCCAGGCCCACGGCCTTGCGACGACCGGCGGCCGGGTCTCGACCACCGGCGTGGCCGGCCTGACCCTCGGTGGTGGATCCGGCTGGCTCGAACGCAAGCACGGCCTGGCCTGCGACAACCTGCTCGCCGCCGAGCTTGTGACCTGGGACGGTCAGATCGTCCACGTGTCCGAGGACGAGAACCCCGATCTGCTGTGGGCACTGCGTGGTGGCGGCGGCAGCTTCGGCGTTGTGACGGCGCTCGATCTCGCGCTGCACCCGGTCGGCCCCGAGGTCTACGGCGGGCTCGCGCTCTTCCGCGCCGACCGCGGGACCGACGTCCTGGGGGTGTTCCGCGACGTGATGAGCGCCGCTCCCGACGACCTCTCGCTCGCCTGCGCGTTCACGACCGCGCCCGAGGATGACGACGACGTCCCCGCTGAACTCCGGGGCCGCCCGATCGTCCTGGTCGCCGGCATCTGGGCGGGCGACGACATCGCCGACGGCGAACATGCCCTGGCACCGATCCGGGCGCTCGGTCCGGTGGCCGACTTCTTCGGACCGACTCCGTACGCCGACTTCCAGTGCTCGATCGACGACCCACCCGGCTTCCGGAACTATTGGACGGCCGAGAACGTGGTCGATCTGCCCGACGAAGCGATCGATCGGATCGTCAGCCGGGCGGCCGAGCTGCCGTCCGGGCCGGCCCAGATCTTCATCGTGTCCTGGGGCGGCGCCGTCGGCCGGTTCGGCCCGGAGCATTCGCCGCTCGCCGGACGCGAGGCGAAGTTCATCGTCCATCCGCTCCTGCTCTGGGAGAACCCGGACGACGACGACAGCAACCTCGCTCTGGGCCGGGCGGTCCGGACCGATATGGAGCCGTGGTCGGTCGGCGCGACGTACCCGAACTTCCTTGGTGAGGAAGGCGTCGCGCGTATGAGCGCGGCCTTCGGCGACGCCGCGGAACGCCTGTCCGTCCTCAAGGCCGAGTGGGATCCCCACGGCCACTTCGACACCCAGCAAGCCCTCCGCTCACTGGCTGCCAGCACGTGAGCACCTGAGCCCCGGCATCGCTGACACCGAGCACCATCGGCGCTCCCGGCTGGCCCGTCACACCGCCCGGTCGCCGTACGGATCGCGCCGCCGCTCCGCTCGAGTTCCGGCTTAGCGTCGGTCGAGTCGGTCGCGTCTTGACGATCGTGACAGCGCTGCTGTCACAATCGGATCATGACGTCCGGACCGCTGGGTGGCGTACGGGTAGTCGAGCTCGCCGGACTCGGGCCGGCGCCGTTCGCCGCCATGCTGCTGGCGGATCTTGGCGCCGACGTGATCCGGATCGACCGGCCCGGTGGCGACGACCTGACGGCCGGACCGCCGCCGTACGACCTGCTGATGCGTGGCCGCCCTCGAGTCGCTGTCGACCTCAAGCGACCCGAGGGCGTTCGCGTCGTTCAGGAATTGGTCGCCGGGGCCGACGCGCTCGTCGAGGGCTTCCGGCCCGGTGTCGCCGAGCGACTCGGGCTCGGCCCGGACGACTGTCTCGGGGTCAATCCGCGTCTGGTCTACGCCCGGATGACCGGCTGGGGCCAGGACGGTCCACTCGCCCAGACGGCCGGCCACGACGTCGACTACATCGCTGTGTCGGGAGTCCTGCACGCGATCGGCCGGGCCGGCGGTCCGCCGCAGATCCCGATGAACCTCCTCGGCGACTTCGGCGGTGGTGGCCTCTACCTCGTCGTGGGCGTGCTCGCCGGAATCCTGGAGGCTCGCGTCTCGGGCCAGGGCCAGGTCGTCGACGCGGCCATCGTCGACGGTACGGCGCACCTGGCCACGATGATCGTCGGCATGCTCGGCGGCGGCTCGTGGCACACGGAGCGGGGAAGCAACCTGCTCGACAGCGGTGCGCCGTTCTACGACGTCTACGAGACCGCCGGCGGCGAGCACCTCGCCGTCGGTGCGCTCGAGCCACAGTTCTGGCAGGCCCTGCTCGACGGGCTCGCGGCCGTCGGCGTCGACGTGGCGGAGCTGCCTGATCGGCGCGACGTCACCCGGTGGCCGGAGCTGCGCAAGCGGTTGGCCGACACCTTCGCCCACCGAACCCGGGCAGAGTGGAGCGAGGTTTTCGAAGGCACTGACGCCTGCGTCGCGCCGGTCCTCTCGATGCCCGAGGCGGCGGAGCATTCGCATCTCGCGGCTCGCGGCACCTACGTCGAGTACGAGGGCGTGATGCAACCGGCACCGGCGCCGCGGTTCTCGCGTACTCCCGCGACACTGTCGACCTCGCCACGGCAGTCAGGCAACGACGGTCGAGCTGCCCTAGAAGGATGGGGCATCGGCGACGTCGACGCCCTGGTCGAGTCCGGTGTCGTCGGCGCCGACCTCCCGAACGAGCCCGAGGAGTGACCATGCGGCGGACCATCTTCGAGCCCGAGCACGACGCGTTCCGCGAGTCGGTCCGAGCCTTCTGCGACAAGGAGATCGTGCCGCACCACAAGGAGTGGGAAGCCGCCGGGATCGTACCGAGAGAGCTATGGCTCGAAGCCGGCAAGCAGGGCTTCCTGGGGTTCATGGTCCCGGAGGAGTACGGCGGCGGTGGCCAGCGTGACTTCCGGTTCAACGCCGTACTCATCGAGGAGCTGACTCGATGCGGTGCGAGCGGTCCCGGGTTCGGAGTGCACACCGACATCAACTCGGCGTACCTGCTCGACCTCGCGACCGACGAGCAGAAGGCCCGCTGGCTGCCCGGCTTCGCCAGTGGCGAGCTCATCACGGCGATCGCCATGACCGAGCCGGGCGCTGGGTCCGACCTGCAGGGCATCTCGACCACGGCGGTCCGCGACGGCGGCCACTATGTGCTCAACGGCGCCAAGACGTTCATCAGCAACGGCGTCCTGGCCGACCTCGTCATCGTGGTCGCGAAGACCGCACCCGACGAGGGCTACCAGGGCATTTCGCTGTTCGTCGTCGAGCGTGGCATGGCCGGGTTCGATCGGGGTCGCAACCTCGACAAGATCGGCCTCAAGGCCCAAGACACCGCCGAGCTGTTCTTCGACGACGTACGCGTCCCGGTGACGAACCGGCTCGGCGACGAGGGTCAGGGCTTCGTCTACCTCATGGAGCGGCTGCCGCAGGAGCGATTGGCGATCGCGGTCGTCGCCGCAGCCGCGTGCGAGAAGGTCCTCGACCTGACGACGGAGTACGTGAAGTCGCGGACCGCCTTCGGCCGGCCGGTCGGCTCGTTCCAGAACTCGCGGTTCACGATCGCGGAGATGGCGACCGAGACGCAGCTCGCCCGGGTCTACGTCGACCGCTGCATCGAGGAGCTCGAGGCGGGCACACTGACCGTCTCCGATGCCGCGATGGCGAAGTGGTGGACGACCGAGTTGCAGAAGCGGGTCGTCGACCAGTGCCTCCAGCTGCACGGCGGCTACGGCTACATGAGCGAGTACCCGATCTCGAAGGCGTACCTCGACACCCGGATCCAGACGATCTACGGCGGCACCACCGAGGTGATGAAGGAGATCATCGGCCGCACGATGGGCCTCTGACCTTCGACGACGGCCGCCGGCTCAACCGACCTTGAGTTGCTCGTCGCCGAAATCGGCCACCAGGCTGAGCGTTCCACCGAGAGCGGCGACGTAGCGGTCCAAGACCTCTCGCGTGGACACGTCCCCCGGGACCCTCGGCGACCGGCATGACCACGAGCGCCTTGAGGGATCTGGTAGTCCTGGCTACCCGAATTGCTCAGGATCAGCGACCGCAGTCTCGCACTACGACGTGACGGTGAACCTGGCGGTGGCGGCGATCGTGTAGCCGTCATTGAGCAGCAGGTGTACGGCGTACTCGCCCGGTGGCAGCGGCCATGTCGTCCCCGCCGAACCGGCGCCGAGCGTCCGGGTACCGGTCGTGAGGCCGGAGATGTAGGTCCAGCGCAGCGAGCCGGGGTCGCCGTCGGGGACGACGTCCACCGGATAGATGCCCAGCCAGTCGAGGCTCCCCCCAGGTGCGTTGCCGAAGGTGACGGTGATCGGCTCGCCGACCGAGTAGGCCAGCTTGTCGGTCGCCACCTGCGGCACGGTGGCGGGATCGATGATGCTGAAGTCCGCCGACGCGATGGTCGCGCCGTGCCCGCTCGTCATCAGCCACGCGGTCCACTCGCCCGGGGCCAGGTCGGCGGTGTCGAACGTCGCCGTCGCCTCGACCGCGTACGCGCTCGGCCGCTGCTTGGTGCCCGAGGCGAAGTAGGCCCAGTCGGCGAGCCGACACCACTCCGGCGCGCCGGTGGGGGTGCGACAAGCGATGTCCGCTTGCGTTGGCTGGTACCCAGCCGGGAAGATGCCCAGCCAGTCGGTCGCCTTCCGCGCACCATAGCCGTGCAACTCGAGCGAGTCACCCTGGACGACCGTGTCGTCGGCCGCGGCCAGCGTCGCCGGACGCGGCGCCGGAGTCACTTCGAAGGTGGTGGCGACCGCCCGATGATCCGACGGCCACGGGTCGACGACGACGTCGGTGTGCGGCCCGTTGAAGTCGCCCGGCAACGGCGTGGGCGACGGCGGCTCGCCGATGACGCGGCTCGACAGCGTCGCCGAAGGTCCGGCGGCGTACACGAAGTCGATCCGGTCGTGCACCTCGTCGGCAGTCATCGATGGCGGCGGGTAGCCGGGCGTCCACGTGTAGCCCGGGTCGGCGATCGGATCCGGTCGGGCCTCGCGGTAGGAGTCGCGGAAGCCCAAGTCGCTCAGCCGGTTCGATACCGGCCACTCCACGACCTGGTCGTACGGGCGGGGCGTCGCCGCGGCGACCTCGGCCGTCCAGTCCAGGTGCGAGGGGACGTTGAAGTCGCCGGTGAGGAACACCGGCACACCGGCCTCGGCCAGGGTGGGCAGTGACTCGAACCGGCTCGCCATCTGGTTCATGTGAATGGACGTCTCGTTGCCGAGGACCGTATCCAGGGAGTCGCCGTCGCGCAGATCGTACGGCCCGTACGGGAAGGCCTGCAGATGTACGTTGCTCACCGCCACCACCGCACCGGGTGAGGTCTCGACGTAGACGAAGTCCGCATTCTGGTACGGCACGATGATCGGGAAGCGGCTGAGCAGTTGCATCGGCGCGTACACGTAGTCCCAGCCCAGCGCTGCCGCGACTCGATTGAGGTTGCCGCCGGACTCCTGCATCCCGACGACGTCCGCTCCGGCTGCCTGGATCGCGGCCGGGACCTGGTCGAAGTCGACCTGCCCACCGCCGACCCAGATGTTGAACGTCATCACGGTCAGCTCGACCGGCTCGCCCGCCGGCGTCGCCTCCTCGGTGTGCGCCTCGGCCGGTGCGACCGGCCCGGCGGCGGCGAGCAGGGCCAGCAGACCCGTCGCCAGCAGACTGAGCACCCGGCTTGTCATCGCATGAGGCATGTGCATCAACATACGGTGACATCGAGGCGCCGGCATAGTGTCTCGGTGGCGGTGGTCTGACCAGTACGTGAACGGTGCTCAGGGGTGACGGCCGGCGAGACATCGACGCCATGTCTGGAGTGAGGGGAGTCGGCGTGAGGGGAGGCGGTGCGAGGGAGTCGATCCGTGGCACGCTGAGCGGATGGCCGACGACCTCACCGCCGAGGCGCTGACGAGCGCCCTGCGTGCCGAGAGCTCGCCGACCGAGCTGGCCAAGGTACGCCAGCGGCTTGCTCCCGACGAGGACGTCTTCGGCGTACGCATGGGGACGTTGTTCGAGACGGCCAAGCGCTACACCGGCATGTCGCTGGACGAGATCGATCGGCTGCTGGATCAGCCGGCGTACGAGCCGCGGCTCGCTGCGTTCTGCGTCCTCGACTTCAAGGCCCGCCGGCGCTTGAGCGAGGAGCAACGTCGCGAGCTGTTTGACCTCTATCTGCGGCGGCACGACCGGATCACGTCGTGGGACATGGTCGATCGGTCGGCGCCGCGAGTCGTCGGCGGCTATCTGACCGGGCGGTCCAAGGCGCCACTGCAGGAGCTGGCCGCGTCCGACGAGCCGTTGCGACGGCGGACGGCGATCACGGCCCCGCTCTACTTCGTCCGCGCCGGGACCGAGGAGGATGTCGCCGAGGCGTACGCCATCGCCGCCCGACTCGCGGCCGATCCGGGGCCGGTCGTCCACAACGCGGTCGGAATCTTCCTTAAGCACGCCGGGACCCTTGATCAGCAGGCCCTGGTCGACTTCCTCGACGAGCACGCCGGGTCGATGTCCAGGGCCGCGGTACGGCTCGCCGCCGAGAAGCTGCCGTCGGATGTCCGCCAGCGGTACGTAGGCTCGCGCCGCCGCGCCTGACCTGCCGCGCCGCCCGACCCGTCAGGTGTTGGCGTGAAACTGCCGGTCTCGCGCGATGTTGGCGCAATGTCACGCCAACACTTCGGAGTCAGCGGCGACGGCGTACGGACTCGCGCTGCGTCTCGTTGACCGCGGTCTCGTACGACGCCACGAGAGCCTGCACCGTCACGGGCTTGAACCGCTCGACCATGGCCTGCAACCGCTCGGGCGGGACACCGGACTCCTTGTAGTGCGGCCAGACCTGAGTACGGAACAGCTCGGACAGCTCCTCGGCGATGGCGGTGCCATGGGCGTGGAAGATGCGCTGCGCGGCGACTGCGACGTCGCGGGGGAGTCCGAGGTCGAGCAACTCCATGCCGAGGCCCAGCAGGGCCGACGCGACCCGGAACACGTCGTCGTCCGGCGTCGGCTCGACGAGCCGCAGCGCGATCAGGGTCTCGAGGTCGTCGTCGGACAGGGTGCGACCGCACCGGTCGTCGAGGGCGGCTCGATCCAGCGTCTCCGGGAGGTCCGGCATCCAGGGCGCCAGCAGGGTGCGGTGGACGGCGATGTCCTGCGGCGACGCACCGTCCGGGATTCGGTCGAGATAGCCCTCGATCGCCGACAGCGTGAAGCCGTGCGCCTGGAGCTCTCGGACTAGTTCCAGTCGGGCGATGTGATGCGGCCCGTAGTAGCCGTTGCGACCGGCGCGCCGCGGTGGTGGGATCAGGCCGCGCCCGGCATAGAACCGTACGGTCCGCACCGACATGCCCACGCGACGCGCCAGCTCATCGACACTGAGCGTCTCGTCATCGGCCGGCTCCGGGCTCGCCGCCGCATCGGTCGCCGGGTCGGCCTGCGTGTCGGTCATGCGTCGAGGGTAAGACGTCGGCGCCCGCCGCGGGTCCGCCTCGGCCGTACTCCCGCGACGCGACTTGAGTTGACAGAACGTGCTTTCACCTGTCAGTCTTTTCTGACAGGTAACAGAAGAAGCCGACAGGTAGCGGGAGCGAGCATGCCGGACCGCGAGTCGCTCGACGGCGACCAGCTGCTGCTGGTGCTCAACGCGCTCGCGAACCCGCACCGGCTGCGCATCATCGCGGCCCTGGCGGACGGCACCAACTACGTCAGTCAGCTCGCCCGCGATCTCCAGCTGAGCCGGCCGCTGCTGCACATGCACCTGCAGCGACTCGAGGCGGCCGGGCTGGTCGAGGGGCACATCGAGGTCTCCGACGACGGCAAGGCGATGCGCTACTACGCGGTCACCGACTTCGCCTTCGGGGTCGACGCCGCCGCCATCGCGGAGGCCGCCCGCACGCTCACGAAGTCCGAGCCCACCGGACGCACGAAAGGAAAGTAGCCATGGACACCGCGGATGACTGGTACGGATTGTTCTTCGGATTGGGCTTCCTGATCCTCGTGACGATCATCCTCGTCGTGATCTTGATCCAGATCGGTGCCTTCACGCGCGCCCGGATCGCCCGCCGGGAACAGGCGCAGGAGCAGGCGATGATCGACAAGTACGAGTCGCTGGCGGGCCAGTCCGCCCAGCATCAAGAGACGACCAGCACCGAGCTCACGACGATCCGCGAGCGACTCGACTCGATCGAGACCATGCTCCGCGAGGTCGAATAGCCGGAAATCCAGTGTGGGCCGCCGAGCTGCCACTCGGCGACCCACGAGCGAAAACGAACCCGCCTGACAGCGCCGCCAGACCAAGTACGCATCGCCGAAAGGGACATTACCCATGCCCTCGACGTCTGTTCCCCATGACGGTCACACAACCCCGACCCGCCGTGAACGAATCGCCAGACTTGCGTCTCTTCCGGGCGGTCGGCGGTCCAAGTTCTTCGTACTCCTCGCCGTCGTCGGCGTCCTCTTCCTTGCCGGTCCGCTGGCTGGCCAGGTCGGCGACGTCGAGGACAACGGCCCGACCTCCCAGCTGCCGAGTGACGCAGAATCCACCAAGGTCGAGGAGCAGCTGCCCGCGTTCGACTCCGACGGGGTGGATACTGCCGCGGTGGTCTACGTCCGGGACGGCGGCCTGACCACGGCCGACCGGCAGGCGATCACCGAGACCCGCGAGGCACTGCGGGACTACGCCGCCGATAACACCGTCTCGCCGCCCGACTACTCGACCGATGGCAAGGCCGCGACGCTCGTACTCGGGATCGACACCAACGACGACCACGTCTTCGACCAATTCGAGGAGCTGCGGTCGACGGTCGACGACGCGACACCGGACGGACTCGACGCCAAGGTGACCGGCCCGGCCGCCACGATCTACGACAGCGTCAGCGTCTTCGACGGCATCGACGACCGGATCCTCGGAGCATCCGTACTCGTCGTCGCGATCCTGTTGCTGCTGACCTATCGCAGTCCGGTGCTGTGGCTGATTCCGCTGGTGAGCATCGCGGTCGCGATGGTGCTGGCCCAGGCGGTGATCTATCTGCTCGGCAAGCATGCTGGCCTCTCGGTCGACGGCCAGAGCGGCGGCATCCTGCCGATCCTGGTCTTCGGCGTCGGCACCGACTACGCCCTGCTGCTGATCGCCCGCTATCGCGAGGAGTTGCATCAGCACGCCGACCGGCATGTCGCGATGCGCCGGGCCATCCGCCGGGCCGGTCCCGCGATCCTCGCATCGTCGGCGACCGTGGTCCTCGGTCTCAGCTGCCTGCTGCTCGCCGACATCAACTCGACTCGCAGCCTCGGAGCGGTGTGCGCCGTGGGAGTCGGCCTCGCCGCCCTCGCCATGGTGACCGTCCTGCCGATGCTGCTGACCCTGCTCGGCCGCTGGGTCTTCTGGCCGTTCGTCCCACACGCAGAAGCGGCAGCTACCTCAGCCCCAGGCTTTGATGACACTGCCTTCTGGGTCCGGATCGCGCGCCTCGTCGCCAGGGCACCGCGGACCGTCTGGACCCTGACGGCGATCGCGCTGGCCGCGCTGGCGTTCTCGGCGGCCGGCCTCAATGTCGGGACCGACGACGAGCAGAGGTTCAGGACGACACCCGACTCGGTGACGGGTCAGCGGATGTTGGCCGATCACTTCCCGGCGGGCAGTGCGGCGCCGGCCGTGGTCATCGCGGATGCCGCGATCCCGGACGCGGTCCGCGAGACGATCGCCGATGTCGACGGTGTCGAGCGAGTCACCGACCCACGACGCTCCGCCGACGGCCAGCGCCTGCAGTACGACGTCGTCTTCACCGATGCGGCCGACACCGCTGACGCGGAGGACACCGTACGTACGCTGCGGACCGCCCTGGACGACGTGGACGGCACCGCGCTCGTCGGTGGCCCGACGGCGAAGGCGATGGACGGTGCTGCCGCCGCGGCGCGAGATGCCTGGGTGGTGATTCCGGTCGTCCTGATCGTGGTGGTGCTGGTGCTGATGGCGCTGCTGCGGGCCGTCGTCGGACCCCTGGTGCTGCTTGGCACGGTGCTGCTGTCGTACGCCGCGGCGCTGGGCGCCGGTGGGCTGCTGATGCACGCCATGGGGTTCGACGCGGTCGACGTCTCGCTGCCGCTGCTGGCGTTCGTGTTCCTGGTCGCACTCGGCGTGGACTACACGATCTTCCTGATGTCCCGGGTGCGCGAGGAGGTCGGCCGGGTCGGGCATCGCGAGGGCGTCAGCCGCGGGCTGATCGCGACCGGCGGTGTGATCACCAGCGCGGGTCTGGTGCTGGCGGCGACGTTCTCGGTGCTGACCGTGATGCCGATCGTCTTCATGATCGGGCTCGGGGTGGTCGTGGCCCTCGGCGTCCTGCTCGACACCTTCGTCGTCCGGTCCTTGCTGGTCCCCGCCCTGGCCCTGGAGATCGGCCCGCGGTTCTGGGCACCGTCGCGGCTCGCAGCCAGCGGCGAGGCGGCCGCCGGACAGTCACGAAGCGGCGATCTCGTGCTCACCGATCGACGCCGGCCCTGAGCTGTCGTGGGGGTAGGCCCAGGGTCGTCCGGGGCCTATCCCCATGTCGCTCGCACCGTCGGACGCGAACGCTGAAAGTACGGCGAGATCGGGAGGCGACGATGAGTCTGGTACGAGGTCGGATTCAGTCGGTGGCTCGACTCGACACCGGCCGGTCCCGCCGGCGCTTCTGGCTCACCCAGGCCGGCATCCTCGCCGCCGCGATCGTCGTCTACTTCGGCGTCCGGACCCTGACCGAGGGCTCGCCCACGACGGCAGCCCGGAACGCCGGACGGATCATCGATCTCGAGCGGAGTCTCGGCCTCCATGTCGAGTCGACGATGCAGGAGTACGTCGTCGACCACGACGGGCTCGCGAGGCTGGCGAACTGGATCTACATCTGGGGTCACTGGCCGGTCATCATCGCGGTGCTGGCCTGGCTGGTCGTTCGGGTGCCGGACCGGTACACGGTCTATCGCGACGCGATGCTGATCTCGGGCCTGGTCGGGATCGTCATCTTCGCGACATTCCCGGTGGCGCCGCCCCGCCTGCTCGACCTGGGCATGACCGACACCGTCACGGAGCAGTCGCACGCGTACCGGGTGCTGCAGCCGCCGTCGCTGGTCAACCAGTTCGCCGCCATGCCGAGTTTCCACGCCGGTTGGGACCTGCTTATGGGCATCGCTCTGGTCCGCGAGGGACGCCGGATCTGGGTCCGCGTCCTCGGTTGCCTGCTGCCGATCGCGATGGGCTTGAGTGTCGTCGTCACGGCCAACCACTACCTGCTGGACGTCGTCGTGGGCATGGCGATCGTGGTCGGCGCCCTCGTCGTCGCCCATCTGATGCACACGCGTCGGACGCGCCGCCGGCTCGTCCTCACCAGCCCCGATCCGTACCCACATCCGGTGACCGAACCACCACTGCCGGTCACGCCGATGACCGAGAAACAGGCCTCCTGACCTGCGGCGGTGTATCTGAGGGCCTGTCTAAGGCACCTAATCCACAGTGCTTCCAAAGATAGGGCGATGTCCCTATGTGGAGCCCGCCCTCAGCCAGTCAGGCTCGAGGTATCACAAGCCATACACAGGAGTCCTCCCATGCTGTCGAGCTACACGCCGTACGTCATCACTCAGCTGGCGGACCGGCGCGAAGAACTGCCCCATCGCGCCATGACCTCGTCGCGCCGCCGGGCTGCTTGGCGGACGCCGAGGTCCCCCGCCCGAGCGAGCTGACCACTGACCGCAAGTGGGGGTAAGCCCAGGGTCTTTCGGGGCTTATCCCCATGTCGCCCACCCGCCCCACAACACCAGGCTTGAGCCATCGCCAAGCGCACGATCCGAGAGGACAACGACCGTGGAAACGACATCACGCACGCCGCGGGTGTCGTTGCTGCGTGCGATCACATTGGAACTGCTCCTCGTCGGGCTGCTGCTGGGCGTCTACCGCTACGGCCGGATCGTCATCAGCCACTCCAGCGCCGAAGCCTTCGACAACGCCGGCGAGCTGATCGGCTGGGAGCGGGCGTTGCAGCTGCCCAACGAGCTCGCCGTACAGCATCTGCTGATGTCGAGCGAGTGGCTGGCACGGATCGCCAACATCTACTACTTCTCGGTCCACTTCCCGCTGACCGCGGTGTTCTTGGTCTGGATGTTCGTCCGGTCCCGCGAGCAGTACGCCCGGATCCGGACCTCGCTGGCGATGCTGACCGGCTTCGCCCTCGTCATCCACGCCGCGTTCCCACTCGCGCCGGCGCGGATGCTCAACGGTCTCGGCTTCGTCGACACCGCCGCGATGTACGGCCCGAACGTCTACGCGCAGTCACCGCAGACCGACACCGTGGCGAACCAGTTCGCCGCCATGCCGAGTCTGCACTTCGGCTGGGCCGTCATGGTCGCGATCGGCATCATCCGGGTCAGTCGCTCGCCGCTGCGTTGGCTATGGATCGCGCACCCGGTGATCACGCTGCTCGTCATCGTCGGCACCGGTAACCACTACTGGATGGACGCCGCGGTCGCCGGTGGTCTGATCCTCCTGTCCGAGCGAGTCGTCCGCGCCTGGTCGTCCGCCGGTGGGCGGGCGCGGATCCGCCCGGTCGGCATCCTCGGTGCGAGGGTCGAGGCCCTGGCGGGCTGGCTGGCTCCGGCCGGTGTCGTCGTCGCGCCCGGCGCCCTCACGCTCTGGAACTCGCCGCAGTGTTATCTACCCAGCCGACGGGGTCCACCGAGCCGCGCTGGACCACTAGGGTCCAGTGCCCGCGGCCGGTCGACCCCGCTGGCTGTGGCCGAGTACGGCTAGCGCCGCCGCGGACGCTGCTGGTGGACGAATTCATTAAGGTGAATCAATTCTGGGACGGATAGTGGCAGGCCTAGTCGTGGCAGTGCCGATGGTGATCGCAAGCGCATCCGGCGCCGATGCTGAGCCGCCGCTCAACACCGAGGGATTCGTGGACGATGACGTGTTCGTTGCCGACTGCGGCGACTTCGATCTACGTGACCATCTCCTCTTGGAGTCCCACGGCAAGATCTTCCTCGATAGGGCGGGGAATCCGGCGCGGATCGTCCAGCAGGTGAGCGGTTCGGACACGTTCTACAACTCGGTGACCGGTGAGTCGGTCACTGGCACCATCAACTCCGGCGAGATCGTTAGCTTCATCGACGGCACCGTTACCCAGAGCGGATCGGTAGGGCGTATCACCGTGCCCGACTTGGGCGTCGTGTTTTTCGATGTCGGCAAGTTCATCATCGACTTCGAGGACGGCCTGGTCTTCCTAGCCGGGCATCATCACGACTTTTTCGAAGGGAATTTGGCACCACTCTGCGACTTGCTGAGTTAGGAGAGGAGGCTGCCAGCGCCACCCATGCCGGCCTGATCGCCATAGGCGTGTCGATCGGCCTGCGCCACGCCGACGAAGCGAGGCGATCATGAGCTACGACGACACTCGCTTGGGATTCGCCGCGCTGGTGATCGGGCGCCGAGCTGGCTAGTGCCTCGTCAAGAAACGTTGATGTCGTAATCGTGTCGGGTTGACCTGTCCGGTGGCGGCCTTTGAGGCTTGC
>Ga0081455_10003602_pt1 | contig 17777 bp, 17 predicted proteins | sample TabmetS3T2R1_FD_70207 | JGI IMG/M metagenome (GOLD analysis project Ga0081455, IMG submission 70207) | Tabebuia heterophylla rhizosphere microbial communities from the University of Puerto Rico - S3T2R1 | ecosystem: Host-associated > Plants > Roots > Rhizosphere ...
CGGCGTTCGAGCCGGTACAGCGACCGGAACGTCATCACCTTCGCCAGGTCGCCGGTGATGCCGAAGATCACCAGCACGTCCGCCTGGGGGGTGTCGGCTGCAACAGCCATCTGGCAGTCCTCCGTTCGACGGGGCCTCGACGGATCGGGCCGTAGGGGCAGGATGCTGCCACGAAACGCAGCGAGTTGCATGCGGGGGGAACGGCTAGCATCGTGACCTTCCGGCAGGGGAGGTTCGGATGTCCGATCGTTCGCGGGTCTTGATCCTGGGGGGCGGGTTCGGAGGCATCGGCGCGGCCAAGGAGCTGAAGAAGGCCGACGCGGACGTGGTCCTCGTCGACCAGCACGACTACCATACGTTCCAGCCGCTCCTGTACCAGGTGGCGAGCGACCTGATCGAGACGACGACGGTCGGCCACCAGCTACGCGACCTGTTCCACGATCAACCGAACGTCACCGTCCACGAGGCGACCGTGACGGGGATCGACCTGGACGGGAAGAGCGTGACGTTCGCGGAGATGGGACCCGAGCGGTACGACCAGTTGATCATCGGGCTCGGCGCGGTCGTCAATTTCTTCGGCGTCCCTGGAGCCGATGAGCACGCCTTCCCGCTCTACACGCTCCTCGACGCCGTTCGCTTGCGGCGGCACGTCCTCGCGCGTTGGGAGGCAGCCGACCGCGACCCGAGCCTGGTCGACGACGGAGCTCTCAACGTCGTGGTCGTCGGGGCCGGCCCGACCGGCGTCGAGAGTGCGGGCGCCCTCGCGGAGCTGTACCGCTCGAACTTCTCCGAGGACTTCCCGACGCTCCCGCAGGACAAGGCCCGGATTGTGCTTGTGGAGGCTGGCGATGCGGTCCTGCCGATGTTCAAGAAGGGATTGCAGACCTACGCGAAGAAGGCCCTGGAGAAGCGCACCGTCGAGGTCCGGCTGGGGGAGGTCGTCGAGAAGATCGAGAAGACCCGTGTGCACCTGAAGTCTGGCGAGGTCGTGGACGCACACACGCTCGTCTGGGGCGCCGGCCTGCAGGCGCACCCGCTCGCGGGGACCCTGGGCCTCGAGCTGCAGCACGGCGGCCGGATCCCGACCGAGCCGGACCTCACGATCGCCGGTCGCCCCGAGGTGTTCGTGACCGGCGACATCGGATGGATCACGGACGCGAAGACGAAGAAGGTGCTCCCGCAGCTCGGGTCGGTCGCGCTGCAGACGGGCGAGCACGCGGGGAAGAACATCGCGCGGCGTCTCGAGGGCAAGGACCCCGAGCCATTCAAGTACTTCGACAAGGGGACGATGGCCACGATCGGGCCGCGGGCAGCTGTCGTCCAGATGCCGCGCGGCCAGAGCCTGACCGGGAGGACGGCGTGGTTGTCCTGGGGTGCCGTGCATCTCGCGCTGCTGTCAACCGATCAGGCCAAGGCGCGCGCGGCGCTCGACTGGGTGTGGGGGATCTTCACCCACGAGCGAGCCGGCCGGATCATGGTGGATGACGCGGACGAGTAGCCCCGATCGCGCCGCGCGGGCGGCCGATCGCGCGCTCGAACGCCGCCTGTGGGCCGAGCACCCGCGCGCGCGCCGAACGCTGGCGCTCTCGACCGCGCTGAGCTTCGGCGCAGCGGCCTGCTGGGTGGTGTTCGCGCTCGTTCTGAGCGGGGTCATCGCCGGCGTCTTCGTCGGTGGGCGATCGCTCGACGACGTGTCCACGGAGCTGGCGCTCATGGCGGCCCTGGTGATCGTCCGCGGATGCCTGATCTGGCTCGCCGAGATCGTGGCCCAGCGCGCGGCCGAGGATGTCAAGACCGGCGTCCGGGGGCGGCTCGCGGCCAGGCTCGTCGAGCTCGGGCCGACCTACACGCGCGGCGAACGCACCGGCGAGCTGGTCCACACGATGGGACAGGGCGTCGAGGCGCTCGACGGGTACGTCACCCGCTTCCGCCCCGCCCGAACGCTGGCCGCGGTCGTCCCGGTCGCGGTCGGGCTCGTCGTGCTGGCGATCGACCCGTGGACCCTGACGATCCTGCTCGTCACGGGGCCGGTGCTCGTCCTGCTGCTCGGCCTGATCGGGCGGCGGATCCGCGACAGGGCGCGGAGCCGCGAGCGCGAGCTCGCCTGGATGAGCGCGCACTTCCTGGACGTCCTCCGGGGGCTGACGACGTTGAAGCTGTTCGGGCGCAGCGCGGAGCAGGCCGAGACGATCGAGGCGGTCGGCCGCCGGTACGGCTCGACGACGATGGACGTGCTCCGCACGGCGTTCCAGACCACGCTCGTGCTCGAGTGGGGGGCGACCGCCGCGACCGCGCTGGTCGCGATCGAGGCGAGCGTCCGGCTGATGGCGGGCGAGCTCTCGTTCGAACGCGCGCTGGCCGTCCTGCTCCTCACGCCCGAGTTCTTCGCGCCGATCCGTCGGCTCTCGGCCGAGTACCACGCGGGGCGCGCCGGACCGGCGGCCCTGTCCCGGATCGACGAGCTCCTGGACGGGCCGGCGCGGATCGACCCGCCGGGCGCCGCGTCGCCGTTGCCGTCGCGGTTCGACGTGCGGTTCGAGGACGTCCGCATCGCCTTCGACGGCGGCGGGCGCGTCGCGCTCGACGGATGCTCGTTCGAGATCCCGGAGGGCGGCGTCGTCGCGCTCGTGGGGGAGACGGGCGCCGGCAAGACCACCGTCGCGAACGTCCTGCTGCGGTTCGTCGAACCCGGGTTCGGCCGCGTGATCGTCGGCGGGCGGACGCTCGCCGAGACCGACCCGGCCGACTGGCGAACGCTGGTAGCGCACGTCCCGCAGCACCCGTACCTGTTCCAGGGCTCGGTGGCGGACAACCTCCGTCTGGCCGCACCCGCCGCCACCGACGAGGACCTGGTCGAGGCGGCCACCGGGGCGAACGCCCACGCGTTCGTCTCCGGGATGCCGGACGGCTACGACACCCAGGTCGGCGAGGGCGGCGCCCGGCTCTCGGGCGGGGAGCGGCAGCGCCTGGCGATCGCGAGGGCGTTCCTCAAGGACGCGCCGCTCCTGATCCTGGACGAGCCGACCGCGCACCTGGACCTGGAGAGCGAGGCGATCGTGCTCGCGGCGCTGGAGGCGCTCGCGCGTTCGCGAACGGTCCTGCTGATCTCGCATCGGCCCGAGCCGGTGCTCGCGGCCGATCGGGTCGTGACCCTGGATGCCGGGCGGGTCGTCGCGGTCCGCGAACGCGACCCCGAGCGCCCGGCCGCCCCCGCGAGGAGCGGACCGTGAGGCCGTTCCGCAGGCTGTTCGGGCTCGCTGCGCCGGTGCGATGGTGGATCGCGCTGGCGGCGCTGTCGAGCTTCGCGGCGCTCGCCGCCAACGTCGCGCTCATGACGGCCGCCCCCTACCTGATCTCCAGGGCCGCGCTGGTGACCGGGTTCGCCGCGCTGGCGCTGGCCGTGACGGCGGTGCGGCTGTTCGCGATCGCGCGCGCGTCCCTCCGGTACGTCGAGCGCTACGCGGGCCACCTCGCGGCGTTCCGCGTCCTCACCCACCTTCGGGTCGCGTTCTACCGGGCGGTCGAACCCCTTGCCCCGGCGGGCCTCGGCTCCGAGCGCACCGGCGACCTGATGGCGCGGGCCGTCGCCGACATCGACACGCTCGACGCATTCTTCGTCCGCGGTCTCGTGCCGCCGGTCGCGGCGCTCATGACGGCGACCGTGGCGGGCGCGATCCTCGGTGCCCTCGAGCCCGTCCTGGCGCTGGTCCTCGTCGGATGCCTCGCCCTCGCGGGAATCGTCGTGCCGCTCGCGGTGCGGAGCGCGAGCCGTTCGCGCGCGTCGGATGTGGTCCGGTCTCGAGCGTCGCTGTACGCGGAGCTCGCCGACGACGTCACCGGTCTGTCCGATCTGATGGCGTTCGGGGCGGAGGGCGGGTTCTGCAGGCGCGTGGCCGACGGCTCGAGACGGATCGGCGAGGGCCTGCGCGGGCTCGCGTCCGTCCGGGGCGCCGGCACGGCCGCGGGGTCGACGGTCGCCGGCCTCGCCGCGGTCGCCCTCCTCGTGGTCGCGATCCCGATGGTTCGCGACGGCCGGATCGAGGGCGTCTTCCTCGCCGCGGTGCCGCTGGTGGCGGTGGCCGCGTTCGAGGCGGTGCAGCCGCTCACCGACGCGTTCCGGGAGATCGAGCTCAGCCGGGCGGCCGCGGTGCGGACGTTCGAGATCCTGGACGCCGAACCCCCGGTCCGCGACCCGATCGCGCCCGTCGCCGTGCCGAAAGACGCGGCGATCGAGTTCCGGGACGTCGGGTTCGGGTATGGCGCGGATGTGCCGCGCGTGCTCGACGATCTCGCCTTCACGATCGCGCCGGGCGAGCACGTCGCGATCACCGGGCCGAGCGGCGCCGGCAAGACCACGATCATGAACCTGCTGCTCCGCTTCTGGGATCCCTCGCAGGGGAGCGTCCGGATCGGCGACCGGGATCTCCGGTCGTTCCGGGCCGAGGAGGTGCGGTCGTTGTTCGGCGTCGTGCCGCAGCGCGTCCATCTGTTCAACGGCACGCTTCGCGACAACCTGCTGCTGGCCGACGGCACGGCCGGGGACGACCGCATCCGGCGGGCCTGCGACCGGGCGCGGCTCGGCCCGTTCGTGTCGTCGCTCCCGGACGGGCTGGACACGCAGGTGGGCGACGACGGCCTGACGCTCAGCGGAGGAGAACGCCAGCGCGTCGCCCTGGCCCGCGTATTCCTGAGGGACGCGCCCGTGCTGATCATGGACGAGGCGACGTCGAACCTCGACGGGGACACCGAGGCCGAGGTCCTGGACGCGATCCGCGCGTTCGGCCGGGGCCGAACCCTGATCGTGATCTCGCATCGGGAGCGACCCCTCGAGCTCGCTGACCGGCGGATCGCCCTGGGTGTGGTCGGCGCGCCGCCCGTGTCGGTAGGTTCGGCGGGTCCGAGGAGGTAGGCGATGACCAAGGGGATCCTGGATCGGCTGTCCGAGGGGCCGGTGCTCGGCGACGGGGGATACCTGCTCGAGCTCGAGAAGCGCGGGTACGTGCAGGCGGGGCCGTTCACGCCCGAGGTGGTGATCGAGCATCCGGACGCGCTTGCCCAGCTGCATCGCGAGTTCCTGCGCGCCGGCGCGGAAGTGTTGCAGACGATGACCTTCTACGCGAGCGACGACAAGCTCGCGACCGTCGGGCTGGCGGGCAAGGTCGACGACATCAACCGCAACGCCGTCAAGGTGGCGCGGGAGGTGGCCGCCGAGGGAGACGCGCTCGTCGCGGGCAACCTCTCGCTCACGTGGGCGTACCTGCCCGAGGACCCCTCGAGCCCCGATCGGGTTCGGGCGCTGTTCGACCGGCAGCTGCAGGACCAGCTCGACGCCGGGCCGCCCGACTTCTGGATCGGCGAGACCTTCTCGTACCTGGGCGAGGCGCTGCTGTTCGTGGAGCGCGCCAAGGCCACCGGCCTGCCGGTGATGGCGACGATGTGCTTCGAACAGCCGGAGCCCCGGTCCTACGAGGGCGACGTGCCCGGCGAGTGCGCGAAGCGGCTGGCCGACGCTGGCGCCGACATCGTGGGGGTGAACTGCCTCAACGGCCCCGAGCAGCAGCTGCCGATCGCGCTCGAGATGCGTTCGGCCACGGGCGGGTACGTGGCGACGCAGCCGGTGGCGTACCGGACGACGGCGGGCGACCCCGACTTCACCGCGTCCCCGAACTTCCCGTACGCGCTCGACCCGATGCAGCTGTCCCGGCACGAGATGGCCGAGTTCGCCCGCGGGGCCAAGGACGGCGGGATCGACTACATCGGGTCCTGCTGCGGGAGCGTCCAGGGACACGTCCGCGCGATGGCCAAGGTGCTCGGCAAGGTCCCCGAGGCCGAGCGCGAGTGGAAGAGCACGACCGGCCGCGCCATGAGCGCGTACGAATACCGCGAGCACACCGAGACCGAGGTCTGAGCGGCCGGCGACCCATCCTGAAATCGAAGCGGCGCGTCGCTACGATGCGGCGATGGATCCCCACGAGGATCTGCTGCCCGCTGAACGCAAGGTCGTCGAGGAGCTGGGACACCTCCCGCTCGACTTCCGCGCCATGGCCGCCGTGTCGAACCTGTTCCGCGCCTCCGCCGCGATCCGGCGGCACATGGAGGCCAAGGTCCTGGCCGAGGACCGGCTCTCGTGGACCTCGTTCGTCGCGCTGTGGGTGCTGTGGGTCTGGGGCGAGATGGAGTCGCGCGATCTCGCGGCCGCGGTGGGGATCAGCCGACCGACCTCGACCGGCATCGTGACGACGCTCGAGGGCCGCGGCTGGGTGAGGCGATCGAAGACGGCGGAGGACGGCCGGCTCGTCCGCGTCTCACTCACGGCGGCGGGACGACGCAAGATCGAGCGACTCTTCCCGAGGTTCAACGCGGAGGAGGTCGCGCTCACGGCGCATCTGGATCCGCGGCAACAGGAGCAGTTGGCCGCCCTCCTCCGCTCGATGCTGCGGACCGTCGAGCCGGCCGAGGGACGACGGTGACGTCGACGGGACGAGGACGCCGATGCCCGAGGACGTGAACATCGAGACCGCTCACGCACTGAGCGAGCCGCGGGAGGGGTCGAAGAAGAGACGGCACCGGGAGTTCGCCGAGATCGTCGAGGTCATCATCCTGGCCATCGTGGCGGTCGCGACGGCCTGGAGCGGGTACCAGGCGGCCAAGTGGGACGGGCGCGAGGCGTTCCTGTACGGGAAGTCCACGGAGATTAGGGTGGCCGCGAGCGAGGCGGCGACGCTCGGCGGGCAGCAGCGCCTGCAGGACATCTCGACGTTCAACACCTGGATCGTCGCCCACGCGGCCGGCGACGACGAGACGGCCGACCTGTACGTGGATCGGTTCTCGCCCGAATACCGGACGGCGTTCAACGCGTGGCTCTCGACGATGCCCTTCACGAACCCGGAGGCGCCCCCGGGCCCGAGCTTCATGCCGGAGTACCACAACGCGCAGTCCGAGCTCGGCGCCGAGCTCAACCGGGAGGCGAACGAGACGTTCGACCGGGGCACCGACGCACGCGAGAACGCCGACGACTACGTGCGGCAGACCGTGCTGTTCGCGACGGTGCTGTTCCTGGTCGCGATCTCCCAGCGCTTCACGTACCGGGCGGTCCGGCTGACGGCCACGGCGATCGCCGGAACGGTGATGGTCGTGGCGCTTGTCGGGGTCGTCGCGCTGCCGCGCCTGTGACACGAACCTACCGTCGTCGCAGGAAGAACCAGGCCGAGCCTGCGGGATCGCTTCCCCTCACGACGCGCTCGAGCCCGAACGCTCGGCCGAACCGCCGGCGGATCTCGGGCTCTCGCGTTCGCGTCGAACCCGGCCACCGGAACCGCCCGCCGAACGCGTAGATCATCATCGGCGCCCCGGGCTCGGTCACGGCCGAGACCTCCCGCACGTAGGCGTCCCGTCGCCGCGTCGGCACGCTGTGGAAGCAGCCGATGTCGAGCACCAGGCCGAACGGGCCCCGCACCTCGAGCTCGCGAAGGCGCGTGACGTCCCCCTCGACGAACTCGACGCCCGAGGTCCAGTCGGCCTTGCGGCGCGCCGACTCGATCGCGAGCGTGGAGAAGTCGAGGCCGACGACCGTCCAGCCGCGCTGCGCGAGCCAGATCGCGTTGGTCCCCGTCCCGCACCCGAGATCGAGCGCGCGGCCCGGCTCCATCGCCGAGACCTCCTCGACGACCTCCGGCGGCGTGATGCCCGTGTCCCACGGCGTCCGGCCGCGCCGGTAGGCGCGTTCGAAGAACCAGCGGGCCGGGCCCATCAGATGTCGTTGTTGAAGGTGTCGCAGTCGTTGGGGTCGCCGGAGTCGAACCCCGTCCGGAACCACCGAGCCCGCTGCTCCGAGGTCCCGTGGGTGAAGGTCTCGGGATCGATCCGGCCCCGCGTCTGTTCCTGGATCCGGTCGTCGCCCACGGCCTCGGCCGCGCGGAGGCCCTCCTGAACGTCTCCCGGATCGAGGATGCCCCGAGCGTAGACCGACGCGCCCCATACGCCGGCGAAGCAATCGGCCTGCAGCTCGAGTCGGACCGAGAGCTCGTTGCGTTCGGAGGGATCGGCGCGGGACGCTTGCTGCACGGCGGCGTTGGTGCCGAGCAGGTTCTGCACGTGATGGCCCACCTCGTGCGCGATCACGTACGCCTGCGCGAAGTCGCCGGGCGCGCCGAAGCGCCGCTGCAGCTCCCGGAAGAACCCGAGATCCAGGTACACCAGCCGGTCCGCGGGGCAGTAGAAGGGACCCGTCGCGGCGGAGGCCGCGCCGCACCCCGAGCTCGTGCGATCGGTGAACAGCACCAGCGACGTGTCGCGATACGTGCGCCTCGCCGGACGGAAGATGTCCTGGTCCCACGTGGTCTGGATGTCGTCGAACACCGCGTCGACGCGGTCCGCGAGCGATCCCTCCTGGATCGGCCCGGACTCGCCCGCGGGAGCCCGGTCCGCGCCTCCGAGCTCGGGGCTCCCCGGGATGCCGAACCCGCCTCCCGAACAGAACTGGAAGGCGAGGACGACCACCACGAGCAGCACCACGACGCCGGCCCCGCCGCCGACGGGCAGCGGGATGCCGCTCAGCGCGCGGCCGCCGACGCCGCCCGGGAACGACTGCCCGCGCCGGTCGATGACGCCGCCCCGCCGGCGTCGGAGCCTCCGCCACTTCATGTGCGCCTCGTCATGGTCGGGAGTCGGGTACCCATCCGAGTCCTCGCGCACGCTTGCGCGCCGGCCCAGCGCGAGGATCGGCGTCCTGGTCGGGGGCGCTGGCACGGTTCCCTGTCGGCCGGCTCGAGCACGTTCCTCGGCTCGGTCATGTCGGAGAAGGCGGTCGACGGTGTCGCGAGCATGATCGCGCCCGCGAACGCGAGCTCGAAACGACAGCCCGAACGACCCCGCGGCCGAGTTACGCCCGCCGCCTCGCTCACAGGTCGCTCGGTGCAAGGAAGCATGCGCGCCCGTTGCTCCGAAGGGATCACGCTATGATCCGGCCGTGCCCGGGCGCCGGCGTGGGAACGTGATCTCGGAGGATCTCACTGCCTGACGTGGCAGCCACCGAGCGCGCTGCGGCCGCCCGTCTTGAGCATCCATCCTGGCACGGGATGGACGTCGCCGCCGTCATCCAGCAGCTGAACGTCGTTCCCGAGCGCGGGCTGAGCGCCGGCGAAGCCGTCGACCGCCTTCGAACTCGGGGGGCCAATAAGCTGGCCGGGGCCAAGGAGTCCGGCTTCCCGGCGTTCGTCCGCCAGTACCAGGACTTCATGCAGATCATCCTGCTCGGCGCGGCGATCGTGAACGCTGTCGTGACCGACGATCCCGAACGACGGGGCACTTGGATGGCAGAGGCAGCCTAGGAGGACCGACATGGCGTTCAACCTTCGGAACCGGAGCTTCCTCAAGGAGCTCGACTTCACGCCCGAGGAGCTGACCTTCCTGCTCAGGCTCTCGGCCGACCTCAAGGCCGCCAAGTACGGCGGGTACGAGAAACAGCACCTCGCCGGCAAGAACATCGCGCTGATCTTCGAGAAGACCTCGACGCGCACGCGGACGGCGTTCGAGGTGGCCGCGCACGATCAGGGCGCGCAGGTCACCTACCTGGAGCCCTCGGGCTCGCAGATCGGGCACAAGGAGTCGATGAAGGACACCGCGCGGGTGCTCGGGCGAACGTTCGACGGGATCGAGTACCGGGGGTTCTCGCAGGAGACGGTCGAGACCCTGGCCGAGTACGCCGGCGTCCCGGTCTGGAACGGCCTGACCGACGAGTTCCACCCGACGCAGTCGCTGGCCGACGTCCTGACGATGACCGAGCACAGCGAGAAGTCCCTCGGCGAGATCACCCTGTGCTACCTGGGGGACGCCCGCAACAACATGGGGAACTCGCTGATGGCCGCCGGCTGCACGTTCGGCATGGAGGTGCGCCTGTGCGCGCCCGAGACCCTGTGGCCCGAGGAGGACCTGGTCAGGACCTGCCGCGAGCTCGCCGAGAGGACCGGCGCCCGCCTCACCCTGACGGCCGACGTCGACGAGGGCGTGAAGGGCGTCGACTTCCTCTACACGGACGTGTGGGTCTCGATGGGAGAGGACCCGGGCGTGTGGGACGAGCGGATCTCGCTCCTGAGGCCGTACCAGGTCAACGGCGAGGTGATCAAGAAGACGGGCAACCCGGGGGTTCGATTCCTGCACTGCCTGCCGGCGTTCCACAACCGCGAGACCAAGGTGGGCGAGGAGATCTTCGAGAAGTACGGCCTGGACGGGATGGAGGTGACGGACGAGGTTTTCGAGTCCGAGCACTCGATCGTGTTCGACCAGGCCGAGAACCGCATGCACACGATCAAGGCCGTGATGGTCGCAACGCTGGGCGACTGACGCGTGCGCGTCGTCGTCGCGCTGGGCGGCAACGCCCTGCTCAAACGGGGCGAGCCGATGACGGCCGGCGCGCAGCGCGCCAACGTTCGGACCGCGGCCTCGCCGCTCGCGGCGGTCGCCTCCAAGCACCAGCTCGTGCTCTCGCACGGGAACGGTCCGCAGGTCGGGCTCCTGGCGTTGCAGGCCGCCGCGTACACGGACGTGGAGGCCTACCCGCTGGACGTGCTGGGTGCGGAGACCGAGGGCATGATCGGCTACATGCTCGAACAGGAGCTCGGCAACCTCCTGCCGTTCGAGGTCCCGTTCGCCACGATCCTGACGATGGTCGAGGTGGATCCGAAGGATCCGGCGTTCGCCGACCCGACCAAGTTCGTCGGGCCCGTGTACGAGAGGAGCGAGGCCGATCGGCTCGCCGTCGAGAAGGAGTGGGTGTTCAGACAGGACGGCGACGCGTGGCGCCGGGTCGTCCCCTCGCCGGAGCCCAGACGCATCTTCGAGATCCGGCCGATCAGATGGCTGCTCGAGAAGGACACGGTCGTGATCTGTGCCGGCGGCGGCGGCGTGCCGACGATGTACGACCCCGACAGGGAACGGTTCCTCGTCGGGGTCGAGGCGGTGATCGACAAGGACCTCGCGAGCGAGCTCCTGGCCCGGGAGGTGGAGGCGGATCTGTTCGTCATGGCGACCGACGTCGACGGCGTCTACGCCGACTGGGGAACGCCGGAGCAGCGGCGGCTCGAGACGGTCACGCCGCAGGACCTTCGGGCCTTCGAGTTCGCCGCCGGATCGATGGGCCCGAAGGTCCGGGCCGCGGTCCGGTTCGTCGAGGCGACGGGCAAGCGCGCGGCGATCGGGAGCCTCGAGCAGATCGAGGCGATCGTCGACGGCCGCGCCGGGACCCAGGTCGTGCCGGGATGATCCCGAGGATGCGCTGACCATGCCGAACGCACGGGGGAGGATCGATGCCGAAGGATGACGGAGCCGACCGCCGCGAACGGATCCTGAAGCGGCTGCTGGTCGAGCCGGGCAAGCCGGCCGGCCTGGCCGAACGCGATCCGGCGTGGACGGGGGGCAAGGAGTTCGAGCAGCTGTCGGAGAAGAAGCTCAAGACCGTCGCGAAGGACATCCTGAGGCAGGGGGTGAAGGAGCTCTCGGACGCGCAGGAGCTCCTGTGGGCGAGCGACACGTACGCGCTCCTCGTCGTGTTCCAGGCGCTGGATGCGGCGGGCAAGGACTCGACGATCGAGCACGTGATGTCCGGCGTGAATCCGCAGGGCGTCCAGGTCGTCTCGTTCCGGCAGCCCTCCAGCGAGGAGCTGGACCACGACTTCCTGTGGCGCATCAGCGCCGCGCTCCCCGAACGCGGGCGGATCGGGATCTTCAACCGGTCCCACTACGAGGAGGTCGTCGCGCTCCGGGTCCACCCCGAATGGCTGGAGGCCCAGCACCTGCCGCCGGGCCCGCGCGGGAAGTCGTTCTGGAAGGGCCGGTTCGACAGCATCAACGCGTTCGAACGCCATCTCTCTCGCAACGGGACCGTCATCCGCAAATTCTTTCTCCATATCTCGAAGGACGAGCAGCGGCGCCGCCTGCTGGAGCGGCTCGACGAGCCGTCGAAGAACTGGAAGTTTCAGCCGGGCGATCTGGATGAACGCGATCGATGGGACGAGTACCAGCGCGCGTACGAGCAGATGCTCTCGAAGACGAGCACTCGACACGCGCCGTGGTTCGTCGTGCCGGCGGATCACAAATGGTTCACGCGCGTCGCGCTCTCCGAGCTGATCGCGGACGCGCTCGAAGGATTGGACCTCGCGTTTCCAAAACCGTCGAAGGAGCAGCTGGTGGCGCTGGCGGAAGCGCGGAAACGTCTCGCTCGATCCTGACAGCTAGCCCCTAGCCCCGAGTCCCGACAACGCGGCTCCTCACGCAGCAGGGAGCTCGAGCCGCGCTCTGAGGCCGCCCTGAGGCGCCTCGTCGAGCGCAATGGAACCGCCGTACAACTGCGCGAGGTCGCGCACAATCGCGAGCCCAAGTCCGGATCCGGGCGCCGCTTCGTCGGCTCGCACGCCACGCCGCAGCACCGCCTCGCGCATCGATGGATCGATTCCGGGACCGTCATCGTCCACCGTCACGACGATGCGAGAATCGTCGCGGGTAGAGCTGACGACAACCTGCGACCGCGCCCAATGGCAGGCGTTCTCCAGCAGATTGCCAAGCATCTCCTCGAGATCTTCCCGTTGTCCGCGCACGCTGTGGTCGGCTGGAACCTGTACCTCGATCGTCAAGCCGCGGTCGGCATGGAGGCGCAGTAACGTTCGCGCGAGCGCGTCGGCCGAGGCCGAGACCGAGCAGCGCGAGCCCACCGTCGCCCCTGACGCAGCCGCGCGCGCGTGTGCCAGGTGGTAGTCGATCTGTCGCCGCATGCGTTCAACCTGCTGGGTCATCGTGGCGGCGAGGTCGTGGTGGCCTTGAGCCTCGGCGACCTCCGCTTCGCGCGCCAGGACGGCCAGCGGCGTCTTCAGCCCGTGCGCCAGGTCGCCAGCCTTGGCGAGCGCGCGCTGGACCATCTGGTCGCGGTGATCGAGCAGGCCATTGAGATCGTCCACCAGCGGCTGCACTTCCGTGGGATAGGTGCCGGGCACCTGGTGGTGCATCCCCGTTCGGACGTCGGACAGACGTTGGCGCATGTCATCGAATGGCGCCAACGCAGCACGAACCAGCGCCAGGCCTCCGAACAGGCAGAACAGGGCGACGATGACGCTGATGCCCGTGTGGGAGTGCACGACAATGGCGGTCGCCCTCGCGTGCATGCTGAACGTGAACGTGATGGTGATCACCGTGAAGAGACCAATCGTCCAGAGCACCGCTCCGACCATGACGCGGCCGCGAAGGGAACGCGGACGCATCAGACGCCGCCCGCGATTCGATAGCCCAGGCCGCGAACCGTCTCGATAAACGAGGCTCCCAGCTTTCGGCGCAGGCGGGCGACGAATACCTCGACCGTGTTCGAGTCGCGGTCGGCGCCTTCCGCGTAGATGTGGTCGGTCAACTCGGCCTGCGAGACCACGCGGTCGCGATGGTGCATCAGGTAGGACAAGACGCGAAATTCGTGGCTGGTGAGCTTCACTGGCAGGCCGTCGAGCGAAACCTTCGCCGAGCGGACGTCGAGGGCGACCGATCCGCATCGAAGCTCCGACGTCACCTGCCCGCTGGCGCGCCGGATTAGTGCGCGCAGGCGCGCGAGCACTTCCTCCATTCTGAACGGCTTCGACATGTAGTCGTCGGCGCCCCCGTCGATCCCCTGCACCTTCTCGTGCCAGCTGCCGCGCGCGGTCAATACCAGCACGGGGACCGAAATCCCTGCGTCACGCCAGCGGGCGAGCAGCGTCAGGCCGTCGATTTTTGGGAGTCCGAGGTCCAGGACAATCGCGTCGTAGCGTTCGGTCTGCCCGAGGAAATCGGCGCGCTCGCCATCGAGCGCGCAGTCCACGGCGTAACCGGCCTCGCCGAGCGCGGCCGTCAGCTGCTTCGACAGGATCGTTTCGTCTTCGGCGACGAGCACCCGCAAACCGCCCTCCGCTCCCTCAGGGTAGCCCAGCTGAACCTGAACGGCAGCTGAACGCGCCGTTCACGAGCCGTTCAACGCCGCGTCTGTAGTGTCAGGGCAAGGAGAGACACATGATCAAATCGTTCATCGGAATCGTCGCGCTGGCGACCAACCTCGCGGTTGCCGCCGACCCGCCCAACATCACCGGCACGTGGAACATGGGCCTGGAGGGAGACCATGTCATCCCGGTCGCGCTCGTCCTCAAACAGGACGGACCTAAACTCACCGGCACGATCGCGCTGCCGACTCAAAACGCCGGCAATCGCGTCGAGGTGAAGCTTTCCGGTGAATTCGCCGACGGTGCGTTCAAGCTCTCGGGGACCATAGAAGGAGCCAAGGAGCCGACGACAGTCGCCATCAGCGGCAAGCTCCTCGACGACGGCTCGATGGAAGGCAAGTTCGAGATGCCCGGACATGGGCACGGCACCATGTCGTGGACGGCAGAGCGGCTGAAAGAGAGGAAGTAGGGTCGCGACGCGGGGCGACGCATGTATATCACTGGCACACACCTGTCGCGCCGCGCGGTCCTCAAAGGGTTTGGCGCAACGATCGCGCTGCCGTTTCTCGATGCGATGGCGCCGGCCGGCCGCGGGCTTCGCGCCGACCAGCGGAAGATCCGTCTGATTTGCGTTGAGATGGTACACGGCTCCGCGGGAAGCTCGTTGATCGGCGCCCGAAAAAATCTGTGGGCGCCCGCCGGAGTCGGCCCCGACTTCGATCTCGCGCCGACGAGCCTGCGCGCGCTGGCGCCGTTTCGCGACGCCCTGACCATCGTCAGCAACACCGATTGCCCGAGCGCGGACCCCTTCACCGCATCGGAAATCGGTGGCGATCATTTCCGCTCGAGCGCGGTGTTTCTGACGCAGGCGCATCCGAAGCAGACCAAGGGGGCCGACGTTCAAGCCGGCATCTCGCTCGATCAGCTCTACGCGCAGCGATTCGGCCAGACGACGCCTCTCCCGTCGATGCAGGTGGGTATCGAAAACGGCGACCAGGGCGGCGGGTGCGGTTACGGGTACTCGTGCGCCTACACGGACACGATCAGCTGGGCCTCGCCGACGCGGCCGCTGCCGATGGTGCGCGATCCGCGGGTCGTCTTCGACACCCTGTTCGGCGTGCTGCGCCTCAGTGAATCGCCTGCGGAGAGGCGCGAGCAACTGGCGCTCGACCGCAGCATTCTGGACTGGGTGCAGGCGTCGACGCGACGCTTGCAGGCCACGCTCGGGCCCGGCGATCGTGCGCGCCTGTCCGACTATCTCGACAACGTGCGCGAGGTCGAGCGCCGTATTCGAGCCGTCGAAGCCTTCAGCCTGAGCGGCGAGGTGCGGGAACAGCCTGAGGCGCCTGCCGGGGTGCCCGATTCCTTCTCCGACCACGTCAAGCTGATGTTCGATCTCCAGGTGCTGGCGTTCGCGTCCGATGTGACGCGTGTCTTTGCGTTCAAGCTTGGCCGCGACAACTCCAACCGGACCTATCCCGAAAGCGGCTTCGCCGGCGCGTTTCACCCCACATCGCATCACAGCGGCAAGGAAGCGAAAATCCTCGAGTTCGCGATGCTGAACGCATATCACGTGAGCATGATTCCGTATGTGCTCGAAAAGCTGAAGAACACGCCTGACGGCGACCGGCACCTGCTCGACAACACCGTGCTGCTGTACGGGTCGGCGATGGGCGATTCGAATCAGCACAATCACAAGCGCGTGCCGTTTTTCATCGCGGGGCACGGCGGCGGGGCCTTCAAGGGCGGGCAGCATCTGAAAGCCGCGAACGGCACGCCGCTGGCGAACGTCATGCTGAGTGTCCTGCACAAGATCGGGGTCGACGACATCTCGAGCTTCGGCGACAGCGAGGGGACGTTCGAGATGTGATGCGCGTCAGGCTGGATCGCCACGATGGCACGAAGGCACGAAGTTATGAAAGTGACGAGACCACTTGATCTCTCTTCGTGTCTTCGCGTCTTCGTGGCTACCTTCAGGCCGTGGTGAATCGCTGCGAACACCACTAAAATGCTGGTCTATGGCCAGCCTCATCGAAGCGATCGAGATCAAGCGGAAGATGTACTTCGAATACGAGAACGCGCCGTATCACTGCCTGGACGTCGAGGTGTCGAAGCCGACGGCGCGCGGCGGCCAGACGCTGGTCCGGCTCAAGATGCGCAACATGCTGACGCGCGCGGTGTTCGACCGCACGTTCAAGGCGGGCGAAAAGTTCCGGGAGCCCGATCTGGCCTTCGTGCCCGCGTCGTACCAGTACTCGGATACCGGCGGATATCACTTCATGAACGAGGAGACCTTCGACACCATCACCCTCGCTCCCGACATCGTCGGCGAGGATCGCTTTCTGCTGGCGGATAATGTGTCGATCCAGATTCACACTTACAACGACAAGCCGATCGGCCTGGTGTTCCCGGCCCACGTCGAGCTGACCGTCGCCTCGACCGAGCCGGGCGCGCGCGGCGACACCGCCAGCGGCAGCGTGACGAAAGTCGCGCGGCTCGACACAGGGATGGAGATCCGCGTGCCGCTGTTCATCAAAGAGGGCGAGAAGATCAAGGTGCACACCGAGACGCGCGAGTTCGCGGGGCGGGCATGATCCCCGGCGACGTTCGCCACGCGTGGCGGTCGATCGTCCGGATGCCGGTGGTGGCGACGGTCGTCGTCGTGTCGCTGGGCGTCGGGATTGGCGTCAATACCGCGGTGTTCTCCTGGGTCCAGGCGATGTACCTGCAGCCTCTTCCAGGTGTCGCGGGCGCCGGCCGCCTGTATCTCGTCGAACCGCGGTCCGATACCGGGTCGTATCCGGGCACGTCCTGGCTCGAATATCTGGATCTGAAACAGCGCCTGACGTCGCTGCCCGATCTGTTCGCCTACCGTATGGTGGCGTTCAACGTTGGAGAGCGCGGCCGCGTCGAACGGACCTACGGCCAGTTCGTGTCGGGCAACTATTTCTCGGCGCTGGGCCTATCGCCGGCGTTTGGCCGCTTCCTCAGGCCGGACGAAGCCGCGACGGCTGGAGGGCAGCCGGTCGCGATCGTCTCCTACGACTACTGGCAGACGCGCTTCAATGGTTCGCCGGAGCTTCTGGGCCGCACGATCCGAGTGAACGAGCTGCCGTTGACCGTCATCGGCGTCGCACCACGCGGGTTTCAGGGCACGGTCCTGATGCTGAAGTTCGATCTCTGGGTGCCGGCGACGCTCGCACCGACGCTGCTGGCCGGATCGCGCGAGCTGGACGATCGGTCGCTCCGCGGCTACTCCGCCGTCGGTACGCTGGCGCGATCGAGCACGCTGACGCAGTCGCAGGCGGAGCTCGACCGGACGATGAGCGAGCTGGCGAAGACGTATCCGGAGACGAATGCGAATGTCCGGGGCGAGGTCCTTCGGTTCTGGGATGCGCCCCGCGGTCCTCAACGGATGCTCGGCACGGCGCTGCTGATGCTGCAGGGTTTGATGCTGCTGCTCCTCCTCGCCGCGACGGCCTTCCTCCTCCTCATCGTCTGCTCCAACGTGGCGAACCTCACCCTGGCCCGGATCCAGCGCCGGGAGCGCGAGCTCGCGGTGCGGACCGCGCTCGGCGCCTCGCGGGGGCGGATGCTCGGCCACCTTCTCACCGAGAGCGTGACCCTGGCGGTGATCGGAGGGCTGCTCGGGCTCGCCCTGGCGGCGGCGTGCCTGCCCTTGCTGGTGGCGTTCGCAGCGAAGCTGAGCACGCGCGCGGTGGAGGTGCGTCTGGACTGGGTGGTGCTGGGCTTCAACCTCGTCGTCTCCCTCGCGACGGGAGTGCTGGTCGGGATGCTCCCGTTCTTCCGCCGTGCCCGTGACCTCTCCGG